>Ga0164242_10006760_pt1 | contig 12598 bp, 14 predicted proteins | sample OricomgcompostMG_FD_108783 | JGI IMG/M metagenome (GOLD analysis project Ga0164242, IMG submission 108783) | Miracle-Growth compost microbial communities from Emeryville, California, USA - Original compost - Miracle growth compost (MG) ... | reverse complement strand
CGACGTCACCCGGGTGACCTCCGGGCTGGAGGCGATCGCGCTCGTGGAAGGACCGGAGCCGGTCGGACCCCCGGTCGACGTGATGGTCCTCGCCGTGGGACTGCCGGACGTCAGCGGTCTCGAGGTCTGTCGGCGGGTACGCGACGGCGGTTACCGGGGCGGGATCATCATCGTGTCCCGTCGCGCCAGCGAGGCGGACCGGGTCGTCGGCCTCGACGTGGGTGCCGACGACTACCTCCCCAAGCCGTTCGGCCTCGCCGAGCTGCTGGCGCGGGTGCGGGCGGTGCTGCGGCGTACGGCGGGGTCGCGCCCCGACGTCCCGGCGGACGCGATCAGGGTCGATGTGGCAGCCCACCGGGTCTACGCCGGGGAGGAGGAGATCGAGCTGACCAGCCGGGAGTTCGACGTCCTCGCCGTGCTCGCCGCATCCCGCGACCTCGTGGTGCCGCGTCAGCGGCTGATGTCGCAGGTGTGGCGCGAGGACTGGTACGGATCGAGCAAGACGCTGGACGTCACCGTGGGTCGGCTCCGGCACAAGCTGGCCGAGGCCGGCGTGACCGACCGGGTCGTTGCCGTCCGGGGGATCGGCTTCCGCCTGCAGTCCGGGCAATAGCAGGTCGGGTGGGCCAAGATGGGCCCATGACGTCCACTCGTCCGATCGAGACCTGGTTGACCGACATGGACGGCGTCCTCGTCCACGAGGAGGTCCCGCTCCCCGGGGCGACCGACTTCGTCGAGGCGCTCAAGGCCACCGGCCGGCGGTTTCTCGTGCTGACCAACAACTCGATCTTCACTCCGCGCGACCTGCGGGCACGACTGTTGGGCAGTGGGATCGACGTACCCGAGGACGCCATCTGGACCTCGGCGCTGGCCACCGCGCAGTTCCTCTCCGACCAGCGGCCGGGCGGATCGGCGTACGTCGTCGGCGAGGCGGGCCTCACCACGGCGCTGCACGACATCGGCTACGTGATGACCGACCGCGACCCCGACTACGTGGTGCTGGGCGAGACCCGGACCTATTCGTTCGAGGCGATCACGCGGGCGATCCGGCTGATCGAGGCGGGGGCACGGTTCATCGCCACCAATCCGGACCCGAGCGGCCCCTCGCAGCACGGCACACTGCCCGCCACCGGCTCGGTCGCGGCGCTCATCTCGACGGCCACCGGGCGGCAGCCGTACTACATCGGGAAGCCCAATCCGCTGATGATGCGCAGCGCGCTGAACCGTATCGACGCCCACTCCGAGACCACGGCGATGGTGGGTGACCGGATGGACACCGACATCATCAGCGGGCTCGAGGCCGGGCTGAGGACCTTCCTCGTCCTGACCGGGTCGACCCGGCCGGAGATGGTGGAGAGGTTCCCGTACCGCCCGACCGAGGTCGTCGACTCGGTGAAGGACCTCGTCGACCGCATCCGGGCATGAGTTCCCTCACGATCGCTCGGCCGATCTCGCCTGAGATCGGGAGAGACGGCGTGTCGGGCGGTGATCTCTGGTATCGGCGATTGGAGCCGGACCGGCTCGGCTGCCTACGGTCTGTTGCTGTTTGCAACCGCACACCCGGTCGCTGGCGACGCCTCGTCCTGTCCCGCCGGAGACCGGTCCGCACGACGTACTGACACCGCGCGGGACAGGAGCGGGGGACCCACTCATCGCGGCCGCATCGGGGCGCCGCTCGGGGTGAAGCCCACATCCGCTGGGCCGGGCACCTTCTCGCCCGAACCCGACAGCTCACCTCGCAGGCGTGGGAAGGAACTCCACGCATGTCCAACTCCACACTGCCCCCTGCCCTGCCCGCCCTCACCCGGGTGGCGCTGGCGGGGATCGCCTCGACCGGCGTCCTCATGATCACGCCGGCCAGCGCCGACGCGACACCGGCCACCACGCACCCGGCCCAGACCGCACCGGCGACCATCGTCCCCGGCCCGACCCTCCGCCTCACCGCGAAGCAGCGTGCCCGACTCGAGCGAGCGGCCCAGGAGCGCCGTCGTGAGCCTCGCGAGCGCGCCCGCGAGCATCGGATCGCCACCACCCGCGACGGCGAGGTCGAGCACGCGCTCCGCGTCGCCCTCGACCACGTCGGCGACCCTTACGTGTGGGGCGCAGCCGGTCCGGACGCGTTCGACTGCAGCGGCCTGACGTCGTACGCCTACGCCGCAGCCGGGCTGTCGATCCCGCGGACCGCGCACGAGCAGGCGGCCTATGTCCGCCAGATCCCGCGCGACCAGCTCCGGCCCGGCGACTTCGTGTTCTTCTCCGACGGTGGCTACGTCTACCACGTCGGCCTCTTCCTGCGGTGGCAGGACGGCACCGGCGTCATCCTGCACGCGCCGCATCCGGGCGCGAGCGTTCGCGAGGAGTCGATCTGGACCGACGACTGGTTCGCCGGCACGATGCGGACCAGGTGACGTGACGGCGTTGCGCTGGCGTCCGCGGGCTGCTGTCCGATAGAGGTAGGGGTGTGGCCCACACTCCGCTGACCTCGGACCAGCGCAACGCCTTCATCGCCGCCCTTCTCGGTTGGACGATGGACGCGTTCGACTACTTCATCGTCGTGCTCGTGTACGCCGACATCGCCAAGGACTTCGGCGTCTCCAACGAGAAGGTCGCCTTCCTGACCACCGCGACCCTGATCATGCGCCCCGTCGGGGCGCTGCTCTTCGGGTTGTGGGCAGACCGGGTGGGCCGCCGCATCCCGCTCATCGTCGACGTGTGCTTCTACTCCGTCGTCGGCTTCCTGTGCGCGTTCGCGCCCAACCTGACCGTGCTCATCGTGCTGCGGTTCCTCTACGGCATCGGGATGGGCGGGGAGTGGGGCCTGGGCGCGGCACTGGCGATGGAGAAGATCCCGGGCGAACGCCGAGGCTTCTTCTCCGGACTCCTGCAGGAGGGCTACTCCTTCGGCTACCTGCTCGCGGCCGCGGTCTACCTGCTCCTCCACGAGGCCTTCGACCTCTCCTGGCGGTGGCTGTTCGCGTTCTCCATCCTGCCCGCGCTGATCAGCCTCATCGTCCGCAGCCGGGTCGGGGAGTCGGAGGTCTGGGAGGAGAGCCGGGAGCGGATGCGAGTCACCCGGACCGGCTTCCGCGACGTCTTCCTCAACGCCGCGGTGGTACGCCGCTTCGTCTACCTCATCATCCTCATGACCGCGTTCAACTGGATGAGCCACGGCACCCAGGACGTCTACCCGACGTTCCTCAAGGCGACCGACCAGGGCGGGGCCGGGCTCTCGGAGACGACCGCGCTGGTGATCGCGATCATCTACAACGTCGGGGCGATCCTCGGCGGCCTGGTCTTCGGCAGTCTCTCCGAGCGCTTCGGTCGGCGCTACACGATCGCCTTCTGCGCGGTGATCGGGCTGCCCGTCGTACCGCTCTTCGCGCTATCGAGCACGGCCGGCTGGCTCTGCCTCGGCTCCTTCCTCATGCAGGTCTGCGTCCAGGGTGCCTGGGGTGTCATCCCGGCCCACCTGACCGAGATGTCGCCGGACGCGATCCGCGGCTTCTACCCGGGGGTGACCTACCAGCTCGGCAACCTGCTCGCCGCGCTCAACCTGCCGATCCAGGAGCACCTGGCGTCGTCGCACTCCTACCCGTTCGCGCTCACCGTCACGATCGTCCCGGTGCTCTGCGTGGTGGCGATCGTGACGCTGGTCGGGCGCGAGGCCAAGGGCATCCAGTTCGGGCGGGCTCCGGCGGAGGTGCGGTCCACCTCCTGAGCGGTTGCGCGCCAGGGCTCGTTCAGATTCCGCAGGTCGGTGGTTTCGGATCCCGGATTTCCGGGCACGACGTCGGCACGACGTGTGATCTCGGAAACGGAACGACGCCATGGCGATGATGACCGCGACGTCCGGTCGGCTGGCCGACGAGTTGGACCAGCGTGTCCGTGACCGGGTGCGGGCCGCGGGGGTGGACCCGCAGCGCGAGGCCGCGCTCGTTCGACGCCTGGCCGAGGCCGTCGTGCGGGCCCACGACGAGCGCAGCCTGACCGGAGCGGTCGCCCCGCTGCCGGACCCGGAGGCGATGGTCGGCGAGCTCGTCGCCCGGATCGCGGGGTTCGGCGCGCTACAGCCCTTCCTCGACGACCCGGAGGTCGAGGAGATCTGGGTCAACGATCCTAGCCGGGTCTTCATCGCGCGCGGTGGCCGCCATGAGCTCACCAACCTCGTGCTTTCCCCAGACCAGGTCCAGGAGTTGGTCGAGCGGATGCTCAAGGCGAGCGGTCGCCGGCTCGATCGCACCACGCCTTTCGTCGACGCGACCCTGCCCGGCGGCCACCGGCTGCACGTCGTGCTCGAAGGCATCGCCCGCGGGTTCAGCGCGGTCAACGTCCGCAAGTTCTCCCTGCGCGCCGCCCGGCTGGCCGACCTCGTCGAGCTGGGCAGCCTCACACCGCCGGCGGCGGCGTTCCTGGAGGCGAGCATCCGGGCCGGCCTCAACGTCCTGGTCAGCGGCGCCACCCAGGCCGGCAAGACAACGATGCTCAACTGCCTCGCAGCGGCGATCCCTGGTGGTGACCGGGTCGTGTCGTGCGAGGAGGTCTTCGAGCTCCGCTTCCCCCACCCGGACTGGGTGCCCCTCCAGACCAGACAAGCCGGCCTCGAGGGCACCGGCGAGGTCAGGCTCCGCGACCTGGTCAAGGAGAGCCTGCGGATGCGGCCGAGCCGGATCATTGTCGGCGAGGTGCGCGCCGAGGAGGCGCTCGACCTGCTCCTGGCGCTCAACGCCGGGCTGCCCGGGCTGGCGACCGTGCATGCCAACAGCGCGCGCGAGGCCCTGGTCAAGCTGTGCCTGCTTCCGCTTCTCGCCGGGGAGAACATCAGCGCCCGCTTCGTCGTGCCCACTGTGGCGAGCAGCGTCGATCTGGTGGTCCACCTCGGCATCGACGAGCACGGCGTGCGCCGGTGCGAGGAGATCGTCGCCGTACCGGGCCGGATCGAGGCCGAGGTGATCGAGGCGTCGACGATCTTCGAGCGCACCGGCGGTGAGCTGCGCCGCGGCGTCGGGATGCCGCCGCGACCGGAGCGCTACGCCCGTGTCGGCGTGGATCTTCAGCGTCTCCTCGAGGCGGGTGGTTGAGGTGGGTGCGTTGCTCGGCCTCGGTACGGGCCTGGGGCTGGTGCTGATCTGGTCCGCGTTCGCCCTGCCACGGGCGGTACGCCACCCGCGGGTCGGTCCGGGACGGACCGACCGGCTGCTCGCCTCCGCGGGGCTCGGCCACGTGTCGGAGACCAGCATCTGGGTGATGTGCGCGCTGGGTGCCGTCACGGGGGCGGTGCTCGCCGAGGTCGCGACCCGTACGCCGCCGATCGCCTTGGTCGCGGCCCTCGCGGCAGGCTGGTGCCCCGTGGCGATCCTGCGCGGCCGCGCCCGCCGACGCCAGCGCGAGCTCGCCGAGGTGTGGCCCGAGGCGGTGGACAATCTCGCGTCCGCCGTCCGAGCCGGGATGGGGCTGCCCGAGGCGGTCGCCGGGCTCGCCGTACGTGGGCCCGAGCCGCTGCGGCCCGCGTTCGCCGGCTTCGGCGCCGACTATCAGCTCTCCGGGCGGTTCGGCGAGTGCTTGGATCGGCTCAAGGACCAGCTCGCCGATCCCGTGGGCGACCGGGTCGTGGAGGGTCTTCGGGTCGCCCGCGACGTGGGCGGTGGCGAGCTGGGTCGGCTCCTGCGCCACCTCTCGGCGTACCTCCGCGAGGACCTCCGGACCCGCTCCGAGCTCGAGTCGCGGCAGGCCTGGGCGGTCAATGGAGCTCGGCTTGCGGTGGCCGCGCCCTGGGTCGTGCTCGGCTTCATGTGCTTCCAGCCCAGCGTGATCCACCGGTATGCCTCGCCGACCGGGACTCTCGTCCTGACCGTCGGGGCGGCGGTCTGCGTGGTCGCCTACCGCTTGATGATGCGGATCGGCCGGCTTCCTTCCGAGCGACGCATCCTCGCGGCACGGTCGACCGGGCAGGAGCCATCGTGACGCCGGCGCTGTGGGGCGCCGTCCTCGGCGGACTGGTGGCGATGGGCGTGCTGCTCGTCGTCGCTCGTATCCGCGCGATCCGTCGACCGAGTCTCTCGGTGCGGGTGCTGCCCTATCTTCGCGACCTACCGGTGGGGTATCAGCCCGCAGCCACGCGTCATGGCGGCGCTGTCACGGGCGTGTTCGGGCCTGCGGTCCGAGCCGCGGCCGACGCTGTCGAGCGGGTCCTCGGCGGCACGACGTCGGTTGAGCAACGGTTGCGACGCGCCGGCCTGGAGCAGGCGGTGCACGACTTCCGGGTGGAGCAGGTCGTGTGGGGCCTGGTGGCCTTCGGGATCGTCGCGGCATACGCGCTGGTGAGCGAGGTGCGTGGCGGCGGGAGTCCGGTCGCGTCGCTGGTCTTGTGCCTGGTGGCCTTCGCGCTCGGCGTGATCGGTCGAGACTCCTGGCTCACGACGCAGGTGCGTCAGCGGGAGCGGCGGATGCTCGCGGAGTTCCCGACCGTCGCCGAGCTGCTCGCCCTCGCGGTCGCGGCCGGCGAGGGTCCGGTGCCCGCCCTGGACCGGGTGGTACGCCGCAGCGCCGGCGAGTTGAGCCGCGAGCTCGCCCGGGTGCTGGCCGAGGTACGCACCGGGCAGCCGGTCCAGGACGCGTTCGACGCCTTCGCGGCGCGGACCGGTCTTCCAGCGATCGCCCGCTTCGCCGCCGGAGTCGCGGTGGCCGTCGAGCGCGGCACACCGCTCGCCGACGTCCTCCACGCCCAGGCGCGCGACGTCCGCGAGGCCGGCCGCCGTGAGCTCATCGAGGCCGCCGCGCGCAAAGAGGTGCTGATGATGGTGCCGATCGTCTTCCTCGTGCTCCCGATCGTGTTGGTCTTCGCGCTCTGGCCGGGCGTGATCGGACTGCACCTGAGCGCCAGCTGACCCGTTGTCCATCTCGGAAAGGACGATCCTCTTGAATCCGATACTCGATCCGCTTCTCCACCTGACCAGACTGCAGCTGCTGCTGGTGCACGGTCTGGCTGCGCTCCGCGAGCGCGTCGATCGCGACGATCGCGGCGACGTGCCCGGCTGGGTCATGGTCACGGTGATGACCGCTGGTCTGTGCGCGGCGTTGTTCAAGTTCGCCGGGCCGCAGCTCAAGCGGATGCTCTCCAGCGCCTTCGACCAGGTGAGGTAGTGACCCGAGCGCGCCAGCGCGGGTCTGCGGTCGTGGACTTCGTGCTGGTGATGGTCGTGCTGGTGCCGCTGGTGCTCGCGGTGCTGCAACTCGCGCTCGTGCTCTACGTCCGTAACACCCTGGCCTCCGCTGCCGCCGAGGGAGCCCGCTACGCCGCGACACTGGGCCATCGCCCCGAGGACGGCGCTCGGCGAGCCAAGGAGCAGATCCGTGGCGTGCTCTCTGCCCGCTACGCGCGGGGCGTCACCGCGGGCCCGTCCCACCTCGACGGTGCTCCCGTCGTCGAAGTAGCGATCACCGCCAAGGTGCCGGCACTCGGGCTGGGTGGTCCGGCCGTCTCCTTCACCGTGCGTGGCCATGCCGTCCAGGAGCGACGATGACGCGGTGCCGGGCGCCGTACGCCGCGGATCGGAGACGCGACGAGCGCGGCAGCGGGCTGGTCGAGTTGGTCTGGGTCGGCCTGCTGCTTCTCATCCCGCTGACCTGGATCGTCGTCTCGGCGTTCTGGGTCCAGCGCGCGGCGTTCGCCACCAGTGGCGCAGCCCGGGCCGCGGGTCGTGCCTACGTGCTTGCCGGGACCGACAGGCTCGGACTGGCCCGCGCCGAGGCGGCCGCCCGGCAGGCGGTCGCGGACCAGGGCGCGCAACTGCGCGCCCTGCGGGTGCGGGTCAGCTGCACGCCGTACCGACACCGGTGCCACAACGGGACCTCCGTCGTCACGGTGACGGTGACCGGTCGGGTCCAGCTCCCGGTGCTGCCGATGATCCTCGGCGGTGGTGCGCCGAGCCTCCATCTCGATGCCGCACACACCCTCCCGGTCGGGCAGTACCAGGAGATCCGGGATGCCGACTGACCGCCCGCGCCCCGGCGAGTGCGGCTCCTCCCTGCCGCTGATCATCGGGTTCGTCGCCATCGTGCTGGTTCTGGTCGGTGTCGTCATCGATGCCAGCGCCGCCTACCTGCGCCGACAGAGCCTCGACAGCCTCGCCGACGGTGCCGCGCTGCGCGGTGCCGACCTCGGCGCCGCGGGCGAGGAGACGTACGCCGGCGGGGTGGGCGAGACCCGACTGCAGCTCTCCGACACGGCCGTGCGTGCGGCCGTGGCGGCGTACCTCCGCGACGTCGGCGCGCGCCGGCGCTACCCCGGGCTGCGCATCGACGCGGTGCGGGTCGACCCTCTCAGGCGTACCGTCGAGATCCGGATCTCCGCGCCGCTCGACCTCCCGCTGAGCGTCCCCGGATCTCCGCGCGGTCCCCGGGTCGGCGCACGCGGCTCGGCGTCGGTCGCCGTCGACGCGGCCGATGAGGTCGACCAGATGCCGTGACCACGGCGGGGAGGTCTCGTTGCACTTGGCGAAGAGAACCACTCGGGAAGGGTTCCCAGCATGAAACGACTGACCGTCACCATCGTCACGGTGCTCGCCGCCCTGGCTCTCGTGGCCGTTCCCGGCCAGGCCGAGGCGTTGACGCCGCACCGGTACTCGGCTGAGGCGTTCCACTCCACCAACGTCCACCGCGTGGCCCACCACGAGCGCCGGCTGAAGTACGGCCCCTGCCTCAAGCGGTACGCCAACTACCAGGCGCGGCGGATGGCCCGGCAGCATCGGATGTTCCACCAGGCGCTGCGACCGATCCTGCGGGCCTGCCACCTGACCGTGGTGGGGGAGAACGTCGCCTTCGGCTACAAGAACGGTTGGCGTGTCGTCAACCAGGGCTGGATGCACTCGCCGGAGCACCGGCGCAACATCCTGGACAAGCGGTTCGGCCGGCTCGCGATCGGCGCCGCCCGCGACTCCCGCGGGGTCTGGTACGTCTCGCAGGTCCTCGGCCGACACTGACCGGTCCGGCTCGCGAATCCGTGCCGCGGCCGCCGGTCACGTAGTCTTGACCTCCGTGGCAGGTACCGACTTCGACACCGAGATCAAGCAGCTCCAGGCGACGCTGCACACCATCGAGCAGGTGCTCGACCTGCCAGCGATGAAGGCGGAGATCGCCGACCTCCAGGAGCAGGTCGGTGCACCCGACCTGTGGGACGACCAGGCCAACGCCCAGCGTGTCACGGGTCGGCTCTCGCTGCTCCAGGGCGAGCTGGAGCGGTTCGAGCAGCTCCGCTCGCGGGTCGAGGACCTCGGTGTGCTCGTCGAGCTCGGCGAGGAGGAGGGCGACGCCGACTCGCTGGCCGAGGCGGAGACCGAGCTCGGCCGACTGAAGAAGGCGGTCGAGGCGCTCGAGGTGCGCACCCTCCTGTCCGGTGAGTACGACGCCCGGGAGGCCCTGGTCACGATCCGCTCCGGCGCGGGGGGTGTCGACGCCGCCGACTTCGCCGAGATGCTCATGCGCATGTACATCCGCTGGGCGGAGCGCAACAAGTACCCGGTCGAGGTCTTCGACACCTCCTACGCCGAGGAGGCGGGGCTGAAGAGCGCCACCTTCGCCGTGCACGCGCCGTACGCCTACGGCACGCTCTCGGTCGAGGCCGGCACCCACCGGTTGGTCCGGATCAGCCCGTTCGACAACCAGGGTCGCAGGCAGACCTCGTTCGCCGCGGTGGAGGTGGTCCCGGTGCTTGAGCAGACCGACGAGATCGAGGTCCCCGACGAGGAGATCAAGGTCGACGTCTACCGCTCCTCGGGTCCGGGTGGTCAGTCGGTCAACACCACCGACTCCGCGGTCCGGTTGACCCACATCCCGACCGGCGTCGTGGTCTCCTGCCAGAACGAGAAGTCGCAACTGCAGAACAAGGCGGCCGCACTCATCGTCCTCAAGGCCAAGCTCCTTGCCATGAAGAAGGCCGAGGAGGAGGCCCACCTGCGCGAGCTCAAGGGCGACGTGGCGGCGAGCTGGGGCGACCAGATGCGCAACTACGTGCTCAACCCGTACCAGATCGTCAAGGACCTCCGCACCGGCTACGAGACCGGCAACCCACAGGCGGTCTTCGACGGGGAGATCGACGGTTTCCTCGAGGCGGGCATCCGCTGGCGGCGGGGCGCCGACAAGGCCGCGCAGAACTGACGGCATCGCCGGCGCCCCCCGCGCTTGCTAGGACGCGATCCGCTGCGCCGGCACGCCCTGCTCGGTCACGCCGAGCGCGGCCAGCAGGCGCGTGCGCAGCTCGGCGAAGCCGGGATCGGCGGGGGAGCGGCGCTCGAGGTCCACACGTACGTCGGTCCGCACCACCCCGTCCTCGAGCATGATCACCCGGTCGGCCAGGGTGATCGCCTCGTCGACGTCGTGCGTCACGAGGAGGACGGCGGGCCGGTGCACCTCGCAGAGCCGGCGCAGCAGCACGTGCATCCGGATCCGGGTGAGGGCGTCGAGCGCGCCGAACGGCTCGTCGGCGAGCAGCAGCTGCGGCTCGCGTACCAACGAGCGTGCCAGGGATGCGCGCTGCTGCTCCCCGCCGGAGAGCTCAGCGGGCCAGGCCCGCTCCCGGCCGCCCAGCCCGACTTCGGCGAGGGCCTGGCGCCCCAGCTCGGCCGCCTGCTTGCTGCGCAGTCCGAGGACGACGTTGTCCAAGACGCGCTTCCAGGGCAACAGACGCGAGTCCTGGAAGACCACCGACACCGACGCGGGGACGGTGATCTGGCCGAAGCCGGCCACGTCGCGGTCCAGCCCGGCCAGTGCCCGCAGCAGCGTACTCTTCCCGCTGCCCGAGCGGCCGATCAGGGCGACGAACTCGCCGTGTGCGATCTCGAGGTCGAGACCGTTGAGGACTCCGCCGGCCTTGTTGAAGCTGCGGTGGAGGTTGCGCACCCGGACCGGGGACGCCTCCGCCGCCTCCCTCGCCGCCGGCATCAGCCCTCCAGCGTGCGCTGCCATCCCAGCACCTTCCTTCCGACGAGTCGGACGGCGCCGTCGGCCAGGAAGCCGAACAGCCCGTAGATCACCAGGCCGACGACGATCACGTCGGTCTGCCCGTAGTTCTCGGCCAGCGTCATCATGTGGCCGACCCCGCTGGTGGCGTTGTACTGCTCGACGACCACCAGGCCCAGGAGCGCCGAGGTCACCGCGAAGCGGAGGCCGAGCAGGAAGCCCGGGAGTGCCCCCGGGAGTACGACGCCGCGGACAAACTCGGAGCGGCGCAGCCCGATGGTCTCGGCGAGCTCGGCGTACTTCCCGTCGATGCCGCGCAGCCCGTTGTGGGTGTTGACGTAGATCGGGATCATCGAGATCAGCGCGATCGTGACGATCTTCATCTCCTGTCCGATGCCGAACCAGGCGATGAACAGCGGGATCAGCGCCAGGGTCGGGATCGAGCGCTTGATCTGGATCGGGCCGTCGACCAGCGACTCGCCGGCCCGGGAGAGGCCCGAGACCAGCGCCAGCACGGTCCCGGCGAGCACGCCGAGCGCGAGGCCCACGACAGCCCGCTTGAGCGAGGCGACGATGTCGCCGAGCAGGTCGTGCTCGGTCCACTGGGTCTTGAACGTGGTCGCGACGTCCCAGGGCGCGGTGAGGATCTGCGGGCTGATGACGCCGGCCTTGGATCCGGCGGCCCAGATCGCGAGCAGCACCAGCGGCCCGATCCAGAAGGCGAACCTGATCCGTCGGCCCGGTCCGAGCCGGCGGCGTAGGACGCGCTGGTCGATGTCGGCTCCCTGGGTCCTGGTCTCGGTGTCGACGCGGAGGGCGGTGTCGGCGGTCGCGGTCATGACGCGGCTCCGGTGACGACGGCGCCGCCCGCGGCGCGGGCCTCGACCTTCTCGAAGCGGCGGTCGACGAGCTGCCTGACGTCGACCGGCTTGTGGCCCTGCTCCTTGGTGAGTAGATCGGCGGTGGCCTGCATCCGCTTGATGGCGTTGTCCCAGCTCTTCGGGATGCCGTTCTTGCCCGCGGCCTGGACGCTCCACCGGGCGTCGGCGGCGTTGAGGCCCTCGACGTCTTGGTAGTAGACCTTGGCGAACTCGTCGGGGTGGTCGTTCTCCCACAGCACCGCCTTGGTGCGCGCCGCGACGAAGTCCTTCAGCGCGGCCGCCTTGTGTGCGTCCTCCAGGGAGCTGGTCAGGCAGTACACCGTCGTGGCGTCGTCGCGGATGCCGGTCTTGATGGCGGTCCCGCCGTAGTTGGCCTGATAGGTCTTGAGCAGAGCGGCGCTGAGCGGTGCGACATCGACGGACTTGCTCCCGAGTGCGGTGACGAAGGAGTCCTGCACGCTGGTCATCTCGACCAGGTGGACATCACTCTTGGTCAGGCCGGCCTTCTTGAGGACCTTCAGGACCAGCGCGCCCTGGGCCTGGCCGGGGCTGTAGGCGATCTTCTTCCCCCTCAGGTCGGCGAGCGAGCTGATGTGCTCCCCGGGGGCGATGCCGAGCTGATAGATCGGGTGCGTGAGCGGGTCGACGGTGACCTGCTCGGAGATGATCTTCGTCGACGTGCCGGTCCAGTGGGCGAAGAGAGAGGGAATGTCTGCCACCTCGCCACAGTCGAGCGCGCCGGCCCGGAAGGCCTGGATCGTCTG
>Ga0164242_10006759_pt1 | contig 12598 bp, 6 predicted proteins | sample OricomgcompostMG_FD_108783 | JGI IMG/M metagenome (GOLD analysis project Ga0164242, IMG submission 108783) | Miracle-Growth compost microbial communities from Emeryville, California, USA - Original compost - Miracle growth compost (MG) ... | reverse complement strand
TCACGCTCGTCACGGTCAATGACGATCGCAGCCTCACCGTCGAAGAACGCGCGACGAGCGTTGCCCAGTTCGAACGTGTCTCGGTCGATCTTTCATCTGCCACAACCTGGCGAGAGGCGGCCGAACTCATTGAGCAAGGAATGGGTGTCGTCCGCGACAGGACACGCTCGGCCCATCTTGTCGGCCGTCTTCGGTTGACGGGTGCGACGCCTTTGTCGTGGCAACTGCGCCGCGATCGCGATCTGCTGCTGGCAGAGACCGAGCAGCGCGCCGAACGGCTCGGCAAGATCTGGATCGAGAAGATCGAGATTGCCACCACGGCGCCGATCAGCACCCCCGTTGGAGGAGCTTCTTCCGACCCGATCCTGGAACTCGGCGAGCTGATGCGCAGCGACATCATTCACCAGCATGGTGTTCGCGAGGCCGTGCGGGATCTGGTCAAGGAACTGCACGATGATTTGCCACCGGACGCGCGCGGTTTCAGCGGCGATGACGAGGACGCATTCGAAACCCTGATCGACCAGTTGCTGACGGAAGGCAGCGAGGACATGCTGGCCCGGTTGAAGCCGGAAGCGTCTGAGGTCGACTGATGCGCGTGCGCAGGCTCGATCTCACCCGCTACGGCAAGTTCACCGACTATTCGATCGATTTCGGAGAGCATGTCACCGGCACGCCGGACCTGCACATCGTCTACGGGCTGAACGAAGCCGGCAAATCCACGTCGCTGTCAGCCTATCTTGACCTGCTGTTCGGGATCGAAGAGCGCACGAAGTACGGCTTCCTGCATCAGGGCAAGGCGATGGAAATCGGCGCCTGCCTCGAATTTGACGGGCAGGCGCGTGAATTCAAGCGCGTCAAGCAGCGCAGCAACTCGCTGCTAGACGCGCATGGGCAGCCGGTGAACGAGGCGATTCTGAGCACCCCGCTCGCCGGGCTAACGCGCGATGCCTATCGCATGATGTTCTCGCTCGACGATCAGACGGTGGAAGATGGCGGCAACGCCATTCTGGAAAGCAAGGGCGATCTGGGGAAGTTGCTGTTCTCGGCGAGCGCTGGCCTTGCCGGCATCAGTTCCATTCTCGAGGCTGCAATCACTGAGGCCGACGGCATCTTCCGGAAACGCGCCAGCTCGACGAAGATCGCCGGCCTGAAACGCCAGATCGCGGAACTCAAATCGCAGCGCGATGGCATCGACGTCCAGGCCTCGGCTTACAGGACGCTGATGACCGCGCTCGAGCAGGCTGAAGCAGCCTATGACGCCGCCATGAAGGAGATCGGTACGGCAAAAGCCCGCCATGACGAGATCGCACGCGTCCTGCGTGCCTACCCCCTGACGGCCGAATACCATCGGGGAAACGAGCAGCTTTCCGAATATGCGGACCTGCCGCATCCGCCAGCTGAGTGGGCGTCCACACTTCCCGACCTGATGGTCGATGAGACACGCCTTCAGACTGAGCGGACCGGCATAAAGCAGCGCGAGGAGAAGGTCCGTGAGGAGCTGAAAGGGCTCGTGGTCGAAAACCGTCTGCTTGAGATGACGGATCAGCTCGATCAGTTGTCGGACGCAGCCGCGCGCTATGCGACTGCGGAGGAAGATCTGCCGAAGCGAAAGCAGGCGTTGTCTGAGTCGAGCCGCAAGCTCGAACTCATCCTGGCATCGCTCGGTCAGACAGATGTCGAGGATGCGACATCACTGCTGATACCGGCGGCGGCGATCGGGACGCTGCGAGACCTGATCAGCGCGAAGTCCGGTATCGACGTTGCACGGCAATCTGCCGAAAAGGAGCATGAGGCGGCCCGTCAGGCTGTTGAGAAAGAGCAGCGCAACCGCCAGGCGCTCGATGGCCAGGGTGCCGCCCTCGACGCTGGCAAGGTCGCACAGCTTCAGTCGGTGCTGCGCCGCCTGCGCGACGGCAACCTTATCGCCGAACTCAGACTTGCCGAGCGGACTGTCCCCGCCAAACGCCTGGATTTCGAAGATGCCATCGGCGGGTTGCATCCATGGTCCGGTGACGGTGACGAACTTCGGCGCATATCGCCACCCGCTACCGATCGCGTTGAATTCTGGAAGAGGGCTTCCAGCGACATAGAGAAGCGTCGCTCGCAGATCATCGAGCGTGAACGAGAGCTCTCGACGAAGCAGAAGGAAGATGAAGCACGGCTGGCAGCGCTGCGCGAAGCGATCGACATCATGGATGATGATGAGGCGAAGGCCGCCCTTCTCGAACGGGAAGAAGCCTGGGCGCGGCATCTGTCGGTCCTCGATCGGGAAACGGCCGATCGCTTCGAGACCCGAATGCGAGTGACCGATTCAGCCGCGGCCGCACGTCTGAACAGCGCCAGGGAACTCGAGGAGCTGCGTTCCCTGGCCGCAGGGCTGGCGGTAACCAGGGCGAGCATCGACCGCCAACGCCAATTGCTGCGGGAGACCGATGAAGCACTGCAGACACTGCGTCGCGAGATCAGGACGGAAACGCCACCCGAAATCGATCTTGATGACGATGCATCCATCGGGCCATGGCTGACAAGGATCGACCAGTGGGATGAGATCCGCACTTCGGCGCTGACTGCGTGGGATGATCTGCGCCGTGCCTTGAGTGACGTCGAAGAGGCCAGGGCTGTGCTCGCGACGGAGCAGGATTTGCTCGCGACGAGCCTGGCCAGTGTCGGGGTCGTTGTCGATGGCCTGGGTGTGCCCGTCCTGATGCAGGCGGCCGACACCATCCTCGCGGACCAGGCTGCGATGCAGACCAAACGACTGGAGGCGGCCAAGCGCAACGGTGATCTTGAAGCAGCCGCGGTTCAACGGAAGGGAGCACTCGACGAAGCCATCACCGCATCCGAAGAGTGGCAGAGAAACTGGGCTGCCGCCCTCGCAAGCACCTGGTTCACTGATCGGGAAGGCAGTGTTGGCGCTGTCCGGGAACTTCTCGACGCGATCTCCGGCCTTCCCGAAGCTTTGAGGGAGAAGGATGATCTGCGGCATCGCATCGGCTCCATGGAGGCAGATCGAAATTCCTTCGTCAAAGCTGTCGGCCAGTTGCATGACGCTCTCGGCGACACATTCGATGGCAGCAATCCCCTTGATGCCGCCAAGGCCCTGATCCGGCGGCACGAGGAAGCCAGACAGGTCGAAGCGAAGCGGCAGGAACGGGACAAGGTCCTTGCTGACCTCGCGATCGAATGCGAGCGGGTGGACGGCGAGATCGCGGTCCATGCCGCGCGCAAGAAGGAATTGACCGACTTCTTCCAGGTTAGCGCGCTTGCGGATGTCCGGCAAGCTCTCGAACGCTGCCGGAAAAGGGATGAGCTGGTCGAGCAGCAAAGCAAGCTCGAACGGCAGATTGTCTTTGACATGCAGATGCCCTCTCTGGAGGCTGCCATGGCCAGCCTTGCAGATGCCGATCTGGCGGAGCTGCAGCGGGAGCAGGCAGAACTCATCACGCGACTTGAAGACCTCGACGGCCGAACGAAGAACCTGTTCGCTGACAAGGCGCGGGCAACCGATCGCCTCACGGCGATCGGCGGGGATGATGCTGCCGCTCGCCTTGAAGCGAACCGGTGCACATTGCTTCTGGAGATGGAGGATCTGGCGCTGCGCTATCTTCGCCTCAAAAGCGGAAGCCTTATCGCCGAGCACGGCATTCGCGCCTATCGCGACAAACACCGCAGCGCGATGATGAACCGGGCATCCGAAGCGTTCCGGCTGATCACTCGCGACGAATATACCGGTCTTGCCACGCGACCCGACAAGGATCACGAAGCGCTGATCGCGTTATCCCGCAACGGTGGGTCTAAAATTGCATCCGAACTATCGAAGGGCACCCAGTTTCAGCTTTATCTGGCGCTGCGCCTGGCCGGATACGAGGAGTTCGCGACGGCCAGGCCGTCGGTCCCCTTCATCGCAGATGACATCATGGAGACGTTCGATGAGCCGCGATCAGAGGAAGTATTTCGGTTACTCGGGCAAATGGCCCAGGTCGGACAGGTCATTTACCTGACGCACCATCGACACCTATGCGAGATTGCCGCGCAGATGGTACCGACGGGGAAAATTCATGAAATCGCTTAGACGATGGAACGTAACGTCGGCGCGTCTCCCGTAGCGAAAATATGACGGCGTTTTCGGGGCCGACTGCAGACTGTCCGGTTCCCGGCGCCGAGCCTAAATTAGCTGTCGCCGAATGCCAGCCCTTTGTGATCGCTTGCGACCTCAATTTCGGTCACTCCATGTTATTCTTCAAATAGCCAAATGCGGACGGGCAACTGTGGCGCCGCAAAAACTGGCTGTTTGCGGAGGCTGGGCGGACACGCTGCAGGCCGCTATCGCCATGGCCGAAGCCGAACTCGATCGGAAGACGCACGCACGGGAATATGGAGATCGCGCCTATTGGATCGGCACGGCACCTGCAAAGCCGCTGGTGTGGACTGGCGAGCTTCTCCAAGGCGAAGAAGTCGCCGAATACAAGCGCGACAGCAGGCGATGGTTCGCAGCCGTGTGGTGGCCCTCGGAGCCGCTGATGACACAAAATAGGCGACTAAGCTGACACCTTCGCCCGTTTCTTCTTTTTAGGAGAGGTCTTGGCCAGCGGTACGGCCTTGTCCTCATACAGTTCGAAGAGATGCTCCACACGTTCGCGCTCGGAAGCGAACGCCTTCTGCCGATACAAGCGGTCGACTGCGCGATCCAGAGCCGTGTGCGCCTTTCGCAGATCGGACGGCATATAGGACGGATCATAAAGCGCCGAGAGCGGTTCCGGCGCAGCAGCGTCCCGCAGCCCTATGATCGTTTGTGCCAGCCCCGCCAATTTGGTGCGATCCGCCGCCTTTAGCTCCGGCCACGGGAATGTGTAGTAGACGGCGGGAGAATAGCTGTACCTGCTTTCGAGCCGACCGGCGACTGTTCGCATCCATCCCATATGCATTGCGGATGATAGGATGGCGAAGTACGTCAGGTCACCGCCCACGATCAGTTGTAGCTTATTAGAGGCGATGATCTCGGGAGAGAGGATTGCCCAGGGAACGTATTCGCGATTCTCGGAGGAGACCTCGGGGATGCAGAGGTACTTCTCTGTCGGCTGCCGGTCTTGGGTGAATAGCGTGGGCGACTTAGCCATGGCGCGGACGCTGTCGGTGTCACTCGCCAGTCGACCGGCCTTCACACGCTCCAGCCGCTCCGGCAGTTGTTTCGATTTCTGCAACTCAGACGCTTTGATGTCCTTCAACCAAAGACACCAGCGCCAGTTTCCGGATAGCAGTTCGTCACCTCCAACGTAGGGCCGCAGCCAGTCCTCGGTGAATGGCTCCTTCGTCACAAAATCCCGTTTCTGTTCCTCGTTGAGGATGAGGTTGCTGTAGGTGATATAACCGCCACCTGGCTTCTTTACCCGGGCGCCATCGGTCGGTTGACTTCCCTTGTGCATCTTCAGCATGCCCGGCAACGGCTTGCCACGGCGTGGTAGGGCGTAGTCAGGGCCATCGATCAGGTATCCGTTGATGCGCTTTACGGTCGAGACCTGCGGGTCGGACTTCGCATGCGCATAGTCGAATATCTGGCGGCCGGAGACGGGGCCGCAGGCCATGCCGGTGATGACGCAATGGACAGCTGCTTTGCCGCGGGCTTCCGAGTTCCATTGGAAGGACCGGTGAGCGAAGTAGATCGACAGCCCCTGCTTGAAGAGCTGGGGCCAGAGGATAGATGCCTGCTCGCCCTGAGTAATGGAGTTCGTGGACACGAAGCCGATGCGGATCTCGGTATTGGCTTTCACGTAGTCCGCCGCCAGCTTGAACCAGCACGTGACGTAGTCGAGGCGGTTTACCGAACCGGTACGCCCCCAGACCCTATGCATGTCGGCTTTCTGCTCCTTGCTTCGGTACTGGTGCCCGACGAAGGGTGGGTTCCCGAGGATATAGCTGCAGCGGTCCGGCGGCAGAAAGGTGGCCCAGTCCACTTCCAATGCATTTTCGGCAAGGATATGCGGTGACTTTTTCAAGGGGATTCGGGTGAAGACCTGGCCGAATTCGACACCCAGCTTGGAGTTCATGATGTGGTCCATCATCCACATCGCCACCTCGGCGATCCGGGCCGGAAACTCCTCGACCTCCAGACCATAGAACTGGTCGACGTCGACCTTGGCCATGGCAGACGCGTCGAGCACCAGCTGGCCGCCCTTCCGCAGTTCCAGCAGAGCCGCCAGTTCCAACTCCCGCAATTCCCTGTATGCCAAGATTAGGAAGTTGCCGCATCCGCATGCAGGGTCAAGAATGGTGATGTCACGAAGCTTGTCCTTGAAACGGTTTAGCTCCTGTGCTCGACCGCGCTTGAGCGCCGTGATCCTCTGAAATTCGGCTTGTAGCTCTTCGAGGAACAAGGGACCGATGACCTTGAGGATGTTCTTTTCGGACGTATAGTGGGCCCCGAGCTGACGACGCTCTGTCTTGTTCATCACCGACTGAAACAAGGAGCCGAAGATCGCCGGCGACACCTGCTCCCACTTGAACTGGGAAGCGTCAATGAGAGCGTCGCGCATCTCCGAGTTGAAGGCGGGTATGCGCAGCGGATCCTTGAAAAGATCGCCGTTGACATACGGGAACTGCGCCAGGTCCTCGTCCAGGACTTTCGGACGATTTGCGACGGGCGTGTCCAGCACCTGGAAGAGTTCCGAAAGCTGACCGCCTAGGCCATTGCCATCCTCGTTCGTCCGGTCCCGCAGCCAGGACTCGAAAATGCCCTTGGGCTCGAAAATTCCAGTATCATCGGCGAAAAGGCAAAACAGCAACCGCACCAGGAACCGCTCGAGGTCATGTCCCTTATAGCCGGATTTCTCCAGGGCATCGTGAACGGCTCCCATGAGCTCGGTCGCCTCGATGTTCGCCGCCGGCTGGTCAGTGTAGGTCTTGGTCTCCCGGCCCAAGATGAACCCGAACAATTCGATCTTGCCCGGCAGCTCGGCGAGCGTGAACTCCCAGTCCTCGCGTTCTTGCAGATCGTATAGGTGGAACGTCTGGAAGTCACAAACCAGGATGTACCGGGGGAATTCCTTGTCCTTGAGCGACGTGCAATAGTCCAATGCCTGTAGGCGCGCCTTCTCCAGATCTTTCCCCACGCTCTTCTGCTCGATGACGAGCTGTCCCGGCCAGAACAAATCGATGAAGCCGGTTTTGTCGTCGAGCTTCTTGACCTGTTGCTCATACACGGCCACGCGCTTGCGCTTGACTCCGAACACCTCGAAGAATTCGTTGTAGAAGGTCTGAGTTTCGCCCTTCTCATAATGCGTGCCCGCGTTTTCCCTGGCGAACACGGAGGCACGGCTGCGTACCTCGTTCCAACTCAGTGACGTCATTAGTCGAATCCCCCATCGGCACCTGCCAACGGCAAGGAGCGTATATGGCACTTTAAGAGGTGGGAACCTCCACCGTGGGAAAAACGCAGAGTGGCAACTAGAGGTGGTCCCGCCCCTCCTCTTCACCAGGTCCTACGCCAGCTGCAACGAGATTTGAAGAATCTGTTTAGCACTATTTTGGCAGAAGCTTTGTTGGGTTATCACCCAGCGAGCATCCGCAGTGAGGACATTGCGATGGCGGGGAACGTGACAGATGGTCAAGAATGGCTTGGCGCACTGTTGGCAGACTGGGTTGCGGCGGCGAGCCAAGGACTCTTTTTTTCCGTCCCGCTTGAGTGATCCGGCGGCTTTCCAGGAAGGCATCGTGTAGTAGATGGCGTAGGTGAGGAAGGTGGCTATGAGGGCCAGCCAGACCATGCCGATGGCGAATTCGCGGCTCAGCGGCGGTACGATGCATCCCTGAAACAGCGTGCATGCGCTGAACAGGACCGATCCGGTCAGCATGTGGATGCACAGACTCTGATGCACTGGCATCTGCAGTGAAGGCCGGCCGCGTCGCAGGACGGAAGCCAGCGCAAAGGCGAGCATGGAGCCGACGGTCACCGCATACCCCCGTTTCGAATGAACTACCTTCGATTGCAGCCCTAATTAATTGGGATATAGTCGAGCTCCCGGGGGGGAATCTATGCGGATAGAGTTTGTTGAAGTTTCAAATTTCAGAAAGCTAATCTCAACGAGAATTGGCCTGTCTGCTGAAAAGACCGTCTTCGTTGGCGCGAATAACAGCGGGAAGACCTCAGCGATCACCGCCTTGCGGTACTTTCTCGTTGATCGGGAACGCAACAACTTTTGCTTCAATGATTTTACGCTGTCTCATTGGCCGGGAATCGACGCAATGGGTGCTGCCTGGGAGGCGGCGCACGTAGCGCAGCAAGCCCTTCCGGAACCGGAGTGGGATGCATTCCTGCCGTTTCTTGACGTTTGGATGCAGGTCGAAGAAAACGAAGTGCACTACGTCCAGGGCATCCTGCCGACGCTAGATTGGGGGGGAGGCCGCCTAGGCGTTCGCGTCAGGTACGAACCAAAGGATCGTGAACAACTCCAGAAGGATTACCTTGCAGCCCGCTCCAATGCCCACGATCTGCAAACTGTGGGCGCTGCGCTTGCAGAAGAACAAGGTCAGGACGTTGCACAGTTTCAAGTCGCGATCTGGCCGCAGACATTGGTCGAATTTCTGCAACGCCGCGTCACGCACTACTTCACGATTCGCGCCTATGTGCTGGATCCGACCGCATGCGTCAATCCGCAGCACGGGCGGGCACAACCGCAGGCGTTGCACGGAAGTGAGCCCATTGAGGGCGATCCGTTCAAGGGGCTTATCCGCATTGACGAAATCAGCGCGCAACGCGGCTTTGGCCATGTCGGGGAAAGCAACATTGACGAAGGCGATGCGTCTGGATCGGGTTCGACCTCTCGCAAACTCTCGTCCCAGCTTCGGCAATACTATAAAAGCCATCTTGATCCGTATGAAAATCCGGATGCCAAAGACCTTCTCGCGCTCAAGGCGATCGAGGAAGCCCAAGAGGCATTCAATGTCCGCCTCAGCGATGGCTTTGAAAGCCCGCTTAAGGAGATGCACACGCTTGGCTATCCCGGCGTCACAGACCCCAAACTCAATATCTCAACGCGCTTGCGGCCGGTCGAAGGGCTCAACCACGATGCCGCAGTGCAATTTGTCGTGCCGTTTCAAACGGGCGGCGCTCCAATCAATTTGTATCTGCCCGAAGATTCCAATGGGCTCGGCTATCAGAACCTCATTTCCATGGTGTTCCGCCTGATGGCGTTTCGCGACAGCTGGATGAGGGTTGGAAAGGCGCAAAGCAAAGCGTCCGATGACGCGATCATTCCGCCGCTGCATCTTGTTCTGATTGAAGAGCCCGAGGTGCATCTCCACACCCAGGTGCAACAGGTCTTTATCCGACAGGCCTACAAGATCCTTCGTAATCACGATCAGTTAGGGGCCAATTCTAACTTCGTGACACAAATTGTGGTGAGCACCCATTCCAGCCACATTGCCCACGAATGTCACTTTGACTCTCTGCGCTACTTCCGAAGGCTTCCGGCCAGTGAGCACGCTATCCCAACATCGTGCGTGGTGAACGTGGGCGAAGCTTTCGGCGGCGAGCAGGAAACCAAGCGCTTCGTGACCCGTTACCTGAAAGTCACACACTGCGATCTATTCTTTGCCGACGCCGCCGTACTGATCGAAGGACCGGCAGAGCGCATTCTCGTTCCCCATTTCGTGAACTCGCACGCCGAGTTTCATAAGCTCGCTGAGAGCTACATCACATGGCTCGAAATCGGAGGCAGCCACGCCCACAAGCTACGCTGCCTCATCGAGAAGATCGGACTAACGACGCTGGTCGTGACCGACATCGATTCTTGCGACGCGGCGGGTTCCAGTGCGGCGCCCGTGCGTGGGGCGAACTACACGACGCGCAACCACACCCTCAAAACGTGGTGGCCCGAGATCGAGGAATTGGATGTGTTGCTGGACAAGCCCGAAGCCGAAAAATCCAAAGACTATGACGCAGAACAATTCACGCTTCGCGTCGCATATCAATGCCCGATCGAGGTCGAGTTCAAGGGGGCTACAACCGAAGCTTTGGCGTACACGCTGGAAGATGCGATCGTCGTCGCCAACATCGAATTGTTCGCCACGCTTCCCGGTACCGGCCTCATCGCAAAATTCCGATCGGACATCGAGAATAGTGTTGATTTTGCCGCACTCAGTGCGGCCATGAAAGAAACGTTGAAGGGGGGAGGCAAAGCCGAATTCGCGTTAGACCTTCTTGAGATCGACAATCCCACTGATCTGAAACCGCCCAAATACATTCGCGAAGGCTTGCTGTGGTTGGCGGCGCAGCTTGAACAGAAGCAGACCGAACTGGGGCTGGTCGCGATAGCGCCGGTAGAAGCCGAGGCTGGCGTCGATGCCGAGGCTGGCGTTGAGGTCGCCGCGTGAACATTGAGAGTGCTTCAGTTGGATCGAATATCACGCGCGATGATCCGGTCGAGGACGAGATCGCGTCGTATCTCGATCTGGAAAATCCAACGAGTTTCTTCTTATTCGCTGGGGCAGGCTCCGGGAAAACCCGGTCACTCGTCAACGCGCTTAGGCACATCGCTGCAAAATATCGGGATACGCTTCGCCTGCGGGCAAGGCACGTCGCAGTCGTCACCTACACCAACGCTGCCTGTGACGAGATCACGCGTCGGCTGGAATATGATCCGCTCTTCGTCGTCAAAACCATCCATAGTTTTGCGTGGTCGCAAATTCAGGGGTTCAACTCCGACATACGCGAATGGCTGCGCGTAAATCTTCAGACGGAAGTCGCCGATTTGACAGCCGAGGAGGCCAAGGGCCGCGCCGGTACGAAAGCGTCGGTAGCGCGGCTGACGTCGATTGAATCAAAGCAGCGTCGCCTTGCTCGACTCGATGAGATCAAGACTTTCACCTACAATCCCAATAGCGATAACCGCGAGCGCAACGCCCTCAATCACAGTGAAGTCATCAAGATTTTTGCGACCTTCCTGCTTGAGAAGTCGCTCATGCAGCGAATGTTCGTCGAGAAATATCCGTTCTTGCTGATCGACGAGAGCCAGGACACAAACAAGACGCTGATAGACGCCCTCCTGACGGTTCAACAGGCGCACGCGAGCCGTTTCTGCTTGGGCCTCATCGGCGATACGATGCAGCGCATTTATCTGGACGGCAAAGAGAACATCGAAAGCTCGTTGCCGCCGGGCTGGAAAACGCCCGAGAAGGTGCTGAACCATCGTTGCCCGAAGCGTATTGTGCGTCTTATCAACGCCATTCGATTGGGTGCAGACAAGCAGGTTCAGGAGCCTCGCGACGACGCGATTGAAGGATGGGTGCGACTGTTCGTGTTCCCGGTCGATACGCCGGATAAGCCCGCGATGGAGGATGAGGTTCGTGCCTATATGGCAGCTATCACCGATGATGCGGGTTGGAGTGACCGCGACCAGTGTAAGATTCTCACGCTCGAGCATCACATGGCCGCGAAGCGGATGGGGTTTGAGCAGCTGTTCGAGGCGATTGCTCCGATCGAAGCGTTCCGCACAGCGTTTCTCGACGGCAGTTTCGCGCCGACGCGATTTTTCACGCACAGCGTTCTTCCGCTCGTTACCGCCATCCAACGAGGCGATAAGTTCCTAGCGACCAAGCTCATCCGTGAAGCGTCGCCGCTTTTGAGCAAGGACACGCTCAAAGGCTCCGAAAAGCCCTTAAATCAACTGCGCACCGCGCAGGCGGCGATCGATAGTCTGATGTCGCTCTGGGCGAATGGCGAACCCACTTGCGGTGCCGTTCTGGAAAACGTCGCGAGCACTAATCTCTTTGTTGTGCCCGATAGCCTCAAAGCCGCCCTGGCAGCATTGAGTGCGGAGCCGGTCGTTTCTGACGACGAGGAGGCTGACCCGGTTGGCGACAATATCGCCGCGCTGCTGAGCCTTCTGGATTGCTCGTTCTCGATGATTGCGCCCTACGCTTCATATGTCGCGCACGAAGCCTCCTTTGACACCCATCAGGGGGTCAAAGGCCTCGAATTTGATCGCGTAATGGTCCTCATGGACGACGGGGACGCACGCGGCTTTTTATTCGGATACGACAAGCTGCTTGGAGCCAAAGGGCTGAGCGCCAGCGATTTGAAGAATGCTCAAGAGGGGAAGGATTCCTCAGTCGATCGCACGCGACGGCTGTTTTACGTCACTTGCAGCCGGGCCAGATCGAGCTTGGCGCTTATTGCTTACTCAGCCGATCCCGGCGCGATGAAAGCGCATGTGATCCAGTCAGGCCTTTTCATAGAGGATGAGGTTCTTCTTGGCCTTCCAGCATAGGACGGCAGCGGTTTGCGCATAGGTACGTGTGCAATCGTCAAAACGGCGCTGACGCGCGAAATTCTCGTCGGACAATTTCCGGCTTTCAGGCGGCAAGGCCATCGGCGGCTGAATAGTGCCGCGCTCTCGGGCAAACACTCTTCTGCTAAAGCAGGCTGGATGAACGGCTGCTTTCAGAGCGATCAATTTGGCCCACGAACGTCCGAAATTGGGGCGCAAAGCGGCCCATCGCAACGTTGTACCTGGTGAGTTGCTTCGGATCGACCTTCGCCATTCCTCGATGTCGCCTCCACCCTTTGCCGAAGTTAACGTCGTCCCGAAAATAGCGTCAGGGG
>Ga0164242_10006758_pt1 | contig 12598 bp, 6 predicted proteins | sample OricomgcompostMG_FD_108783 | JGI IMG/M metagenome (GOLD analysis project Ga0164242, IMG submission 108783) | Miracle-Growth compost microbial communities from Emeryville, California, USA - Original compost - Miracle growth compost (MG) ... | reverse complement strand
TGGCCGGCGGCGTCACCCCGCACACGTCCAGGATGGTCGGTACGACGTCGACCACGTGGTGGAACTGCCGGCGCAGACCGCCGTCCTGGCCCAGCCGGGCCGGCCAGTGCGCGATCAGGGGTGCCCGGACGCCGCCGGCGTACGCGTAGCGCTTGTAGTACTTCAGCGGCGTGTTCCCGGCCTGCGCCCACCCGGTCGGGTAGTGGTTGTGAACGGCCGGGCCACCGAGCTCGTCGTAGGCGGCCAACGTGTCCTCGAGCGGGTCGGGCAGCTGGAGGAACCAGCGGTATTCGTTGGCGGTCCCGTGCTCGCCGCCCTCCCCGCTGGCGCCGTTGTCCGACATCAGCAGGATCAGCGTGTCGTCCAGGACGCCGTGCCGCTCCAGGAAGGCGACCAACCGCCCGATCTGCTCGTCGGTATGGGTCATGAAGCCGGCGAAGACCTCCTGCATCCGGGCGTAGAGCCGCTGTCGGTCCGGATCGATGTCCTCCCAGGCGGCCACGCCCGGGTTGCGCGGTGCCAGGTCGGTCTGCGCAGGCACGATGCCGGTCTCGCGCTGTCGTTCCAGGACCCGACGACGCTCCTCGTCCCAGCCGTGGTCGAAGGCGCCGCGGTAGGCGTCGACGTACTCCCTCGGCGCCTGGTGCGGGGCGTGACAGGCACCGAAGGCGAGGTAGAGGAAGAACGGGTCGTCCGGGCGCGCGGAGAGGTGGTCGGCGAGGAACCGCTCGGACTGGTCGACCAGGTCCGCGGAGAGGTGGTAGCCCTCCGCGACGCTCCGCGGCGGGTCGACCCGGTGCTGGTCGTGCCACAGCTCGGGGCGGTACTGGTCGTCCTCGCCCCACAGGAAGCCGTAGTACCGGTCGAAGCCGCGACCGGTCGGCCACTGGTGGAACGGACCGGCAGCCGTCATGTGGGTCGGTGGCGTCAGATGCCACTTGCCGCACATGTAGGTCCCGTAGCCGGCCTCGCGCAGGGTCTCGGCGACGGTTGCCGCGTGCGGTGTGACCTCGCCACGGTAGTTCGGGAAGCCGGTGTCGAACGCTGCCAGGAAACCCACCCCGACGGCGTGGTGGTTGCGCCCGGTCATCAGGCTGGCCCGGGTCGGCGAGCACAGCGCCGTGACGTGGAAGTTGGTGTAGCGCAGACCGCCCGTCGCCAGCCGGTCCATGTGCGGGGTCGCGATCGAGGACCCGTAGCAGCCCAGCTGGGCGAAGCCCACGTCGTCGAGCAGGATCACCACGACGTTCGGGCCCTCCGCATGCCGCGCGGCGGGCCACCACGGCGTCGACTCCTGCACCGTACGGCCGATGCTGCCCCCGAACCCGCTCACTGGATCGCCATCCCGGCCGCCCAGTCCTGATGGCTGGTATCGGCGAGCTGCGGCCCCAGCTCGATCGTCACGGCGTCCAGCTCACCCTCGAAGCGGTACGGCGCGGCGTACGCGGCACTGACCGGCGAGGGCGCGTTGTGCCCGCACTGGGTGGACTGGCAGCCGAGTCCGCCGGGCATCAGCTGGGGCAACGCGCCGGCGCCCACCTCGCGGCCGTCCAGGCACAGCCGGGCCCGGGCGCCGTCGCCGTCGCGAACGACCTCCAGGACCGCCTCGACCGGGCCGACCGGGACGTGCTCGGTGGAGGCGACGACGGTGTGCCGACCGGCGAGGTTGTAGTCGAAGACCAGCCGGTCGTCCTGGACGAAGAGCGCGAACCCGGAGGCCCGGCGGCCGTAGGCGAGCACCACGCCGCCCTGCCCGGCCGAGAGCCGCGTCCAGCGCGCGGTGACCCGGAACTCGCGGGCCGCGTAGTTCGGGCCGACCACGGCGTTGAGGAGTCGCGACCCGGGCAGCAGCCGGTAGCGTCGGGCGTCCGTGCCCGGGTCGAGGGAGCGGATCCGCTCCGCCATCCGATCGTCGAGCGGCAGGACGTCGTACCGCTCCGCCTCCGCCCACCAGGCCGCCGCCAGCTCGGCCGCGAGCGCCGGCTCCGCGTCGGCCCGATCGTCGGTCTCGGAGAAGTCGCTGGGCAGGTGGAACAGCTCCCAGCGGTCGGCGTCGAACGGCGTGCCGGGCTGGTGCACCGCGACCGCCTTCCACTCGCCCACCACGATCCCGCGATAGCCGGCGGTCTCGAAGTACTGCCGCTGCCGCGTGCTCGGCGCCGCCGGGTCGGCGAAGGTGTAGGCGAGCGAGGTGCCGTGCACCGGCAGCTGCTCGATCCCGCGGTAGCTGTCCGGGAAGCTGGTCCCGGCCAGCTCGGCCAGCGTGGGCGCAAGGTCGATGACGTGGTGGAACTGCCGTCGCAGCGGCGTCGCCGGCGAGACGCGCCGCGGCCAGTGCACGATCAGCGGCGCCCGTACGCCGCCGCCGTGGGTGTGCTTCTTGTAGTAGCGCAGCGGGGTGTTGCCGGCCTGTGCCCAGCCGGCCGGGTAGTGGTTGTGGGTGCTGGGGCCGCCCAGCTCGTCGATGGCGGCCAGGGCGTCGTCCAGTGGGTCCTCCAGGCCGAGGAAGTAGCGGTACTCGTTGGCACTGCCGTGCTCGCCGCCCTCCCCGCTGGCACCGTTGTCCGACATCAGCACCACCAGGGTGTCCTCGAGCAGGCCGCGCCGACGCAGATGGCCGACCAGGGCGCCGATCTGCTCGTCGGTGTGGGTCATGAACCCGGCGAACGCCTCCTGCATCCGGGCATAGAGTCGCCGACGGTCCGGATCGAGGCCGTCCCACGCCGGGACGCCGGGGTTCCGCTCGGGCAGCGCCGTCCCCTCCGGGACGACGCCGAGCTCGACCTGACGGGCCAACGTGCGCCGGCGCTCCTCGTCCCAGCCGTGGTCGAAGGCACCCCGGTAGCGAGCCCGGTACCGCTCCGGGGCCTGGTGCGGCGCATGGCAGGCGCCGAGGGCGAGGTAGAGGAAGAACGGGTCGTCCGGGCGGGCGGTGAGATGGTCGTCGAGGAAGCCCTCGGCACGGGTGACCAGGTCCTCGGTGAGGTGATAGCCCTCCGCGACGCTCCGCGGTGGGTCGACCCGGTGCTGGTCGTACCAGAGCTCGGGCTGGTACTGGTCGTCCTCGCCCCACAGGAAGCCGTAGTACCGGTCGAAGCCGCGCTGGGTGGGCCAATGCTGGAAGGGGCCGGCCGGGCTCATCTCGCCGGGCGGCGTGAGGTGCCACTTGCCGCTCAGATAGGTGCCATAGCCGGCGTCGCGCAGCACCTCGGCGATGGTCGCGGCGCGCGCCGTCACCGCGCCCCGATAGCTGGGGTAGCCAGTGTCGTAGTCGGCCAGGAAGCCGACCCCGACGGCGTGGTGGTTGCGACCGGTCATCAGGCTGGCACGGGTCGGCGAGCACAGCGCCGTCACGTGGAAGTCGGTGTAGCGGATGCCGCCGTCGGCAAGGGCGTCGATGTGCGGCGTGGCGATCGAGGAGCCGTAGCAACCGAGCTGGGCGAAGCCCACGTCGTCGAGCACGATCACCACCATGTTCGGGCCGGCGCCGGGCCGGCGTGCCGGCCAGGACGGCGTCGAGTCCGCGACGGTGCGGCCGATCCGACCGGCGAAGGGCGGCTCGAGTCGAGGATCGGTCCGGTCGGTCATCACTGCTCCCGCATCTCGGCGGCCAGCTCCTCGTCGAGCGGGCGGCCGTCGCTGTCGACGTACGGCGTGACGACCAGGCGCTCGATGGTGCCGGTGAAGGGGTACGGCGGGGCGAAGGCGCCGGCGACCGTGCCACCCGGAGCGCTGCCCACGAAGGTGCGGCCGCAGCCGATCGGCACCCGCTTCATCACCGCGTCCAGGCCGGTGTCGCCCAGATCCTCGCCGTCGACCAGGAAGCGCACCCGGGCGTGCCTGTCCTGGTCGACGACGACGCGCAACTCCAGGCGGTGCCGCCCGGCCGCGAGGATCAGCGGCATCGAGGCCGTCTCGGTCTGGACGGAGGAGACCGCCGCCTCGAGGTGCAGGCCCTCGCCGTCGAGGTACCAGCAGTAGCCCCCGTGCCGTCCGCCGACGGCGTAGAGCACGCCCGCGGCGGGCTCGTCGCCGACCTCGACGTCGGCGACGATCGCGAAGGACCGCCCGGCGATCTGCGGTGCGGCACCGCGTTCGTAGGGGCCGCCGGCGCCGAGGAAGGCGGTCCGGTGCGGGTCGGCGCCGTCCGGCCGTGGCGGCCGGGTCGGCCAGCGGCGTGCCCGGGGCCGGGTGTCCACCGGAAGCACGTCGTACTTGCCGGCGGCGGCCCACCACTGGTCGACCATCGCCCGGAGTCGGGCCGGCTCGCGCTCGGCCAGGTCGTCGCACTCGGTGGGGTCGCTGCGGTGGTCGTAGAGCTCCCACGGCAGCTCGTCGAACGGCACCGTCATCGGCGCGGGCGGGAAGGCGCCGGCCGCATCCGGCTGGAGCCGGCAGACGGCCATCCACCCGTCGTGCCACAGGCCGCGGTTGCCCCACATCTCGTAGTGCTGGGTGTGTCGGGCGCTCCCCGCCGCGGCGTCGGCGAAGCTGTAGCGCATGCTCACCCCGTGCATCGGCTGCTGGGTGACGCCCCGCACCGTCTCGGGGGCAGGTACGCCGGCCAGGTCGAGCAGGGTGGGCGTCACGTCGATGACGTGGTGGTACTGGTGCCGGACCTCTCCGGCGGGCACCTCACGCGGGTACCGGACGAGCAGCCCGTTGGTGATGCCGCCGGCGTGGGTGAACTGCTTGTACCAGCGGAACGGCGTGTTGCCGGCCTGCGCCCAGCCCCACGGATAGTGGTTGTAGAGCCGCGGTCCGCCGAGGTCGTCGATGTGCCTCAGCCCCACCTCGGCAAGCTGGGCGCCGTCGTTGAGGTAGATGCCCTCGTCCACACTGCCCTCGGGGCCGCCCTCACCGCTGGCGCCGTTGTCGGAGAGCAGCATCACGATGGTGTCGTCGGCGACGCCGGCGGTGTCGAGGAAGTCCAGCAGCCGCCCGATCTGGGCGTCGGTGTAGCTGATGAAGGCGGCGTACACCTCCATCATCCGGGCGTAGAGGCGACGTTCGTCCTCCGAGAGGGACGCCCACGGCTCGACCCCCGGGTTGTCGAGCCCGAGCCGGGTGCCCGGCGGCATGATGCCGAGCTCGATCTGGCGCGCCAGCACCTTGCGGCGCTCCTCGTCCCAGCCGTCGTCGAACACGCCGCGGTAACGCTCGATCCACTCCGGCGGCGCCTGGTGCGGTGCGTGGCCGGCGCCGAAGGCGAGGTAGAGGAAGAACGGCTTGTCCGGCCCGATGCTGCGCAGACCGGCGACCTGCTCGATCGCCTCGTCGACCAGGTCGGCGCTGAGGTGGTATCCCTCCTCGGCCGTCCGCGGCGGCCGGGTCGGACTGTTGTCGCGGCACAGCTCGGGCGCGAACTGGTCGGTCGAGCCGCCGAGGAAGCCGTAGTAGCGCTCGAAGCCGCGCCCCAGCGGCCACCTGTCGTAGGGGCCCTGCGGGCCCGTCTCGTACGACGGGGTCAGGTGCCACTTGCCGACCGCCCGGGTGCTGTAGCCGGCGCCGCGCAGGATCTCCGCCACCGTGGCGGCCGAGTCCGGGAGCCGCATGGAGTAGCCGGGATAGCCGGCGATCCGCTCGGTCACGTGGCCGAAGCCGACCGCGTGACAGTTGCGGCCCGTGAGCAGCGAGGCGCGCGTCGGCGAGCACACCGCGGTGGTGTGGAAGTTCGCGTAGCGCAGCCCCTCCTCCGCCAGCCGGTCGATGCTGGGGGTGCTGATGCTGGACCCGAAGCAGCCGTAGTGGGCGAAGCCCACGTCGTCCAACACGATGAGGACGACGTTCGGCGAGCCGGCGGCCGGGATCGGCCGGGGCGGCCACTCCTCCGCGGACTCGTCGGTGGTCCGGCCGATGCGGGGCTGGGACGCGGCGGTGCTCACAACTGCTCCTTCACGGTACGGGCGCCCGGCGCGGCGGCGAGCAGGCTGCGGGTATAGGGATGCTGCGGCGACTCGAAGACGCTGGCCGTGTCGGCGTACTCGACGATGTGGCCGCGCTGCATCACCGCCACCTCGTCGCACAGGTGGCGCACCACACTCAGGTCGTGGGCGATGAAGAGGATGCCCAGGCCGAGCTTGTCACGCAGGTCGGCCAACAGGTTGATGACCTGCGCCTGAACCGAGACGTCCAGGGCCGAGACCGGCTCGTCGGCGACGATCAGCTCCGGCTCGAGGGTGAGCGCCCGGGCGATGCCCACGCGCTGCCGCTGCCCGCCGGAGAGCTGGTACGGGTAGCGGTCGAGCAAGCTGGTGGAGAGGCCGACCAGACCGAGCAGCTCCTCCACCCGCCCCGGCCTGTCGTCTCGGTGCAGGCCGTGCACGATCAGCGGCTCGGTCAGGATGGTGCCGATGGTCTGCCGCGGGTTGAGCGAGGAGTAGGGGTCCTGGAAGACCATCTGCACCGTACGGCGCAGCGCCGCGCGCTCGCGGCGGCCACCCGTCCAGCTCCCGCCCGCGACCCGGACCTCGCCGGAGCTGGGCGTCAGCAGACCCACCACGGTCCGGGCCAGCGTGGACTTGCCGCAGCCGGACTCGCCGACCAGGCCCAGCGCCCGGCCGCGCCGGACGTGCAGGTCGACGCCGTCGACGGCGTAGTCCCGAGGGCCGCCGCGGCGCAGCAGCGAGCGGCGCTGGTAGCCGACGCGCAGGTCGCGGACCTCGAGGATCGGGCTCGGGTCGGTCTCCCGCACCGGCGGCGGTGCCGCGACCTCGACCGCGGCCGGCGGCTCGGTCTCGCCGGCCGCCCAGCATGCCACCCGGTGCGCCTCGGCGTCGTGGAGCCGGATCAGCGGTGGCTCCTCGGCGGTGCACTGCTCGCTGGCCAGCGGGCAGCGTGGGTGGAACGCGCACCCCGCGGGACGGCGAGCCAGGTCCGGAGGCTGGCCGGGGATCGCCGGCAGCCGCCGCCGGTCGGCCAGGCCGAGCCGGGGCGTCGACCGCATCAGGGCCCGGGTGTAGGGATGACGCGGCTGCCGCAGCACGTCGGCGGTGCGACCGTGCTCGACGATCCGGCCGGCGTACATGACGGCGACCGAATCGCAGACCTCCTCCACGATGCCGATGTCATGGGTGATCAGGACCAGGCCGGCCCCGAGGTCGTCGCGCAGCCGGGTGAGCAGCTGCAGGATCTCAGCCTGGACCGTCACGTCCAGGGCGGTGGTGGGCTCGTCGGCGATGAGCAGGGCGGGGTTGTTGGCCACCGCGATCGCAATGATGACGCGCTGCCGCATGCCGCCGGAGAACTGGTGCGGATAGTCGTCGATCCGCGACTCCGGGTCGCGCACCCCGACCAGCCGGAGCAGCTCCAGCGCCCGCGCACGGGCACGGCGGCGGTCGGTGCCGTGCAGCACCAGCACCTCGGCGATCTGCTGCCCGACCGTCATCAACGGGTTCAGGAAGGCGAGCGGGTCCTGGAAGATCATGCCGATCTCCTCGCCGCGGAGGGCGGTCATCTCCGACTCGGACATGGCGAGCAGGTCGCGGCCGGCGTAGCGGACCGATCCGTGGCGCACCGAGGCAGCGCCCGGCAGCATCCGCATGATCGACATCGCCGTCATCGACTTGCCCGAGCCGGACTCGCCCACGATGCCCAGGATCTCACCGGCGCCGACGGACAGGGCGACGTCGGCGATCACCGGCACCCGGCGGTCGTCGTCGATGGCGATGTCGACGGTCAGGCCGTCGATCTCGAGGACAGGAACGTCAGTGGTCATCGGCGCAGGTTCGCTTCGTTGAGCGCGTCCGCCAGCAGCAGGTAGCCGGCGACGAGGCCGACGACCACCACCACTGGCGCCATCGAGTAGAGCGGGTGGTCGAAGAGGTAGGTGCTGCCGCTCTTGATCATCGCGCCCAGCGAGGGTTGCGGCGGCTGGATGCCGAGCCCGATCAGGCTCAGGCCGCCCTCGACGACGACCGCCTGGGCCATCTCGACGGCGAACCGCACGAAGATCGCGTCCAGGATGTTGGGCAGCACGTGGCGGAACATGATCCGCGAGCGCGGGTAGCCGAGCACCTCGGCGGCGGCGACGTACTCCTGGGGCAACTGGCCGAGCAGCGCGGTGCGGGACTGCTTGCCGAACTTCGGCATCGTCACCAGGACGATGGCGATGATGACCGAGCCCATGCCGGGCGAGACCGCGAGCGCGACGGCGATGCCCAAGATGACGGCCGGCACCCCCAGCAGTACGTCGAAGAGCCGCTGGCAGAACGAGCCGGCGAACCGGTTGAGCATGCCCACCATGCCGAGCAGCGTGCCGAGCACACCCGAGATCGGCACCGCGATCAGGGTGACGACGAGGTCGACCCGGGTGCCCACCAGCAACCGTGCGAAGAGGTCGCGGCCGACCTCGTCCGTGCCCAGCCAGTGGGTGCCGCTCGGGCCGACGAGCGCGTCGGGCCCCTGGGTCAGGGCGTCCTGGGGGATCACCCACGGGCCGACGACGGCGACCAGGATGATGCCGACGACCAGCACCAGGCCGATCAGGCCGCGCGGCGTACGCAGCACCGCCGCGACGTAGCGGCGCTGCGGCCGGCGGGTCGGCACGGTCGGCGCGGACGTCTCGCCGGTCCGGACGATGACACTCATGCGGTACCTCCGACGCGGACGCGCGGGTCGATGGCGGCGATGCACAGCTCGGCCACGAGCTGGGTGAGGATCGCGGCGCTGATCGCCAGGAGCAGCAGCACCTGCGCCAGCCGGTAGTCGCGCGACTCCACCGCCTGGACCAGAAGGCTGCCGAGCCCGGCCCGGGCGAAGATGGCCTCGGCGATGATGGCCCCGCCGAGCAGCTGGCCGATCCTGATGCCCAGCTCGATGATCGCCGGGCCGACGCTGTTGGGCACGATGTGCCGCCAGGTGATCCACCGCCGGCCCGCGCCCTTGGCGATCGCGGTGAGGACGAACTCCTGCTGCGCGACTCGCCGCATCTCGGCCGCCAGCAGTCGCGCGATCACCGGAGCGCTGGGCAGCGCCATCGCGATGCTCGGCAGGATCAGTCGCCGCAGCGCCTCCCCCGGCTGCTGACCGAGTGCCACGTAGCCGCCGCTCGGCAGCACCTTCCACACCACCGCGAAGAGGAAGATCAAGATGACGCCGCTGACGAACGGCGGTAGCGCCAGCGCCAGCGTCGCCAGGTAGTCGAGCGTCTGGGTGACGACCCGCCGCCGGCTGGTCGCCAGCGCCACCCCCATCGCCACGCCGAGGACAAGGGTGAGGACGGTGGCCGCCACCGTCAGCTGCAGCGTGCTGCCGACGCGCTGGGCGATCAGCGAGCCGATCGGCTGGTGGATCGTGTAGGAGTCGCCGAGATGGCCGGAGAACAGCTGCCCGATCCAGGAGACGTACTGGTGCGGCACCGACTGGTCCAGCCCGAGCTGGTGCCGGATCGCCGCCACCGTCTGCGGCGTGGCGTCCGGCCCGGCCAGCACGGTCGCGGGGTCACCGGGCGCCAGGTGGAGCAGCGCGAACACGGCAACCGACGCGATCAGCAGGACGCCGATCGCACCGGTCAACCGGCGCAGCGTGTAGCGGATCAACGCCTCACTCCTTGAGAGTCGCGTTCGTCAGGTTCACGGCCAGGGTCCGGTCCACCGTCACGCCGCTCAGGCCCGGCACCGCCACCACCGGCGTCTGGCCCTGGACCAGGGTGTTGTGGAAGGCCTGCTCGAGCATGTAGTCGGTCAGCGCCGCGGTGGCCGCGGGCAGCTTGTCGGTGGTGGCGTCGACGACGGCGGAGACCAGGCTGGCGTACTCCGGAGTGACGAAGTTCTCGGTGTTCTTCGCCGAGGTGAGCGGGTTCGCGGTCAGCAGCGCGGTCGTCGCGCCCATCGTGGTGAGGGCCACGTTGGTGATCCACAGCCCCGGGAAGTCGCCGGCCTGGACGTGGGTGGCGAAGGCGGCGGAGTCGTAGGTCCCCATCTTGACCTTGAAGCCCGCCTGGGTCAGGCCGTACTGGACGATCTGGCTGGCCGCCACGACCGAGGGGTCCGACGGGATCGGCGCCAGCTCGATCTCGGTGCCGACGGCCCCCGCCTGCTGCAGCAGGGACTTGGCCTTGGCCAGGTCGTAGGAATAGTGCTTCACCTGCTCCTGCGTCACCCCCGGGGCGTTGCTCGGCCACGGGACGCAGCTCGCGGCGGCCAGGCCGCTGTAGACCTGCGAGGAGATCCGGTCGCGGTCCAGGGCGTAGGCGATCGCCTGCCGCACCCGGACGTCGTCGAGCGGCTTGACCTTCGTGTTCACGCCGACGTAGATGTCGTAGGTAGCGCTGGTCTGCACGGTGAACTTCCCCGACTTCTTCAGCGTGGCCGCGTCGCGCAGCACCATGCCGTCGACCATGTCGAGCTGGCCCGACTGCAGGGCACTGAGCATGGCCTGGGAGTCGGTGATGACGGTGACCTCGATGGTGTCGAAGGCCGGCTTGCCGGACTGCCAGTACGACGGGTTCCGCTTGAGGGTGTACTTGCTGCCGGCCGTCCAGGACCCGAAGGTGTAGGGGCCGGTGCCGATGACCTGCTTGCCGCTGGGCGCGTCCGCGTAGGTCTGCGAGTCGATGATCGGCAACATCGCGAACGCGTCGAGGTAGCCCGGGAAGGGCTTGTCGAAGGTCGCGGTGACCTCGTTGTCACCCGTCTTCTTCAGGCCACTGGCGAGCTTGAGCAGCCCGGCGGCCTGCGCACCCGAGGTCGCGACCAGCGCCGCGTTGGCCGAGGCGATCACGTCATCGGGGCCGAAGGCGCGGCCGGTGTGGTACTTCACGTCGTCGCGCAGCGTGATGACCAGTGACTTCTGGTCGCTCGACCACTTCCAGGCGGTCGCCAGCGACGGTGTGTAGCTGCCGTCGTCCGACTTGTCGAGCAGGTAGTCGTAGACGGTACGGCGCAACATCTGGTTGTTGGCCTGGAAGCGCTGGATGGAGGAGAGCAGGAGGTCTCCGGTGACGCCGACGCGCAGCGTCTTCACCGGGGAGCCGTTGCCGCCACCGGGCGAACTGGAGTTGTCGGTGCCGCAGCCGACGAGCAGGAACCCGCCGAGCGCCAGGGTGCCACCCAGCATCGATCGCCGGGTCAGCGCCGGTGAGAGGTTGTCGTTCATTGCCGTGCTCCTTGGTAGGTGTGGTCGCCAGGTGGTGGCAGGTGGAAGGGACGTCAGCGGACGTGAGCCGAGATCTCGCGCCCCCTCGTGGTGGTACGTGCTCGGCGCCAGTGCGCCCGTGCCTCCTCGACCCGAGCGAGGTAGTCGCGGTAGCCGTCTCGATGGCGACCGGCCTGCCGCGGCTCGACCCGGCGGCGCCGTGGCACGGCGGTCATCGCGCTCCCGGTCGCGGCCGCGACGGCTCCGCGCGCCGCCGCCTCCGCATCGTCCAGCACGCAGACCGGTCGCTCCAGGACGTCCGCCAACAGCCCGACCAGGGTCGCGCTGGCGGCACCGCCACCGCAGATCACCACCTCGCCGGTGAGCCCCGCCGCCTCGAGACAGTGCCGGGTGACGAAGGCCAGCGACTCGCAGTAGGCGCGCACCAGATCGGCCGGCGTGGTGTCGAGGGAGACGCCCTCGAAGACACCGCGGGCGGCGGCCTCGGCGAACGGCGCCCGCTCGCCGGCCGGCGAGAGGAACGGCAGCACCCGTACGCCGCCATCGCGGCCCTGGGCGAGCAGTTCCTCGAGCTGGTCGGCCCCGGCGCCGACCAGTCCCAACAGCCAGTCCAGTCCCGCCGTGCCGACCATCGCCGGCATCGCCCGCAGCCACCCGCGGCCGTCGGCGGTGCGCAACGTGAGCCCCACCGGTTCGCCGGCCGACCGGACCCGGTCGAGCAGGACCTGGCAGGCGAGCGTGCTGCCGAGGATGACCAGACCGTCCCCCGGCACCACGATCCCGGCGCCGTGGGCGGCGGCGGGCAGGTCGTAGGGCCCCGTTACCACCGGTGTCCCGGTGGGCAGGCCGACGCGGTGGGCCACCGCGGCGGCGAGGCGCCCGGTCGCCACCGGTGTGTCGACCAGCTCCGGCAGCAGGCCCCGGCGGGCCCGGAGGCCGAGGAGGTCGACGACGTCCTCGTCGTAGCCGCCGCCGACCGGGTCGAGGAGCGGCAGCATCGCGCACGAGCCGGTGGCGAGCCGCTCGCCGGTGAACAGCTGGTGCAGCGCGTGCTGGCACTGGGTGGCGGTCGCCGCCCGGTCCAGCGCGGCCGGCGCGTGCTCGTCCAGATCCGCCAGGACGGCGGCACCGGCGCCCGGGAACGGCGCGTTCCCGGTCCGGTCGAACACTCGGTCGGTCAGGCCCGACTCCTGCCAGCGCGCCACCGTCCGACCGGCGCGCGCATCCACCCAGGAGACGGCCGGCCCGGCCGCCCGGCCGTCCGCGTCGGTCAGCCACAGCCCGTCGCCCTGCCCGGTCAGCGCGACCAGCTCCACCCGTCCCTCGGCGGCCTCGCACGTCTCCTGCAGCAGTCCGGTCACCACGGCCGCCACCTCGTCGAGGTCGTGCTCGAAGAGCCCCGGTGCGGGGCGGCGCAGCGGCGTGGGCGTCCGACGTACGGCGTCCAGACTGCCGTCCTCCGCGAACAGCGCGACCTTGGTCATCGTCGTACCGACGTCGA
>Ga0164242_10006757_pt1 | contig 12602 bp, 8 predicted proteins | sample OricomgcompostMG_FD_108783 | JGI IMG/M metagenome (GOLD analysis project Ga0164242, IMG submission 108783) | Miracle-Growth compost microbial communities from Emeryville, California, USA - Original compost - Miracle growth compost (MG) ... | reverse complement strand
GACAATCCCCCCCTTCCCCCAGGATAGTTCGCACGTCCAAGCAAGACCTGCAGCTAGAGGCAAAACCAAGGCTCAAAATAAGCAAACCTCGGTAGAGATGAACCCGTATCTCCACTCGTACGAATTTACAGACGAAGAAGACTCAGACTATCAGAAAAAATTCACCGGTTCTTTCTAGCAAGCAAGCCCTTCTAATAGCGGTAGGGAACGTGTTCTCCCACGCCCACCTTGGGCTACGCTTTTTTGAGGACCTCTGCCTCTGCAAAAAGGCAAAAGCTATGTTAAGAAGGCCATCAAACCTGCCTCTGGTAGTGGTCGGAAGAAGGCAGAAGTTGGCGAGCTGACAGACGACAAAGTACGCAATGTACTTTACCAAGCTTGGTCGAAAAGTACGACGAAGGTCAAGGGCTCGAGAAAGCTCGTCGTCCTAAAAACGTCAGACCTTGGTCCATCACAAGTTGTGCTATATCTTGGGTTTCCCGACCATGGTGCGTTAGCTGCATTTTCTCTGACTGAAGGTATGTATTGGATGCTCTTATCATGTGGTTAATTTCCCTTCTCGGCTGTTTTGCTCTCTATTGGACTTTGCCTATGCGCTTGTTGCTTCATGTAGACCAAGTGTCCAGTGTCGCGACCCTAGCTCTTTTGCTCCACGTAGAGTAAGAAAGTCTCAATACAAACGTATTTCAGTTAATACTTGTCGCAGGATTAGCACTCTTTAGCCCATTGTGGCAAGAATGGTCTACCAGAGTTAGATAAAAGGAAGTTCATCTCGTCCCCTTTTCCACTGCGGCGCGTCTTCAATCTCATCAACCAACAACCATCAGATAATTGCTTCATGACCTTGGTTAGCGAAATTGACCACTCTCGTTCTTACATACCACTAGTACTGTCAAAAATGCTTGATCAATCATCCTCTTTACTGGACGCCATCGACAAAAGCCGGGAGGTTTGCATAATTGCAACCCCAGTTCTCTACGCGTACCGGACCCTTAAATGGATGACGAAGAGCCCGGAATTTTACGGCCAGAAGGTCACGGCAGCCTGGGCTAAGTATGCTCAGAGGGTTCCAGTTAAGGATGATGAAGAGAGCTTGTTAAAGCTTTTCGATACAGACCTGTTGGATCCCATGCAGTTCCGCTGCGACAAGCGTTCCAAGGAGGAACTTAAGCATCATTACAGTGACGAAGCGCACATTGTTATCCTAGACCACTGCCTTAACTATTCCAAGGAAGACTGGCAACTTACCGTAATCCTACTATACTACCTCCACATGTTTTAGAACAGGCCTTCCATTCACCACGGGCCGAAGCGAAAGCAGGATTTTTTCCCGCTAGTACTGGGCAAGGCGCGAGACAGGCGAGATGCTCTAGAAGGTGGAATATCGCGAGAAAGAGGAGAAAGCTAAGCAACGGGCTGACTTTCTAACCCTGTACCGCGACATCCAAAGCCAGTCTGGCAGTGCAGGTGAAATTGCAGACTCATTGCTGGCTGTCCAGTTCGAACAATTGGGATACCCCAGTTGTCGGTGAGTTACGGAACGAGGTCCAGTCACGCCTGGAGCTTTCTCTCAACCCTGACTGCGAGTCGATGAGCACTAGTACGCGGCCGTGTCCTTCCACATTGCACTTGACAATTCGGCGAATGCATTCCAACAGGATAGGTGACGAGATATGGCCTGTGACACCATGTGCACAGCGTCGTCGACCGGGTGGTACCCTAGAGCGCCGCACAAGACGTACTGCCAGAAAATGCCCCCGTACTTGTCAAGAGAGGCTAACTTCCTGGCATGTTCAGATCCGAGATGGATCTCTGGGACAGTCTCGGTCCCAACAGGTTGTCAATTGGGGGGTACCTGTGGCTAGGAAAAGTTCGCGAGCTGGTACAAGGCGTGCAGCCATGTAGAATGTCGAGTCGAGGGTCCGGAACATATGAGCCTCGTCAATGGTGACGCGGCCCATCTCAGGCCACTTGCCCGCCTTCATCAGATCAACCGGAAATCATCCTGAGCCAAGGTGATATACACGATGACATGCAATGGGCATCTGGTCCTGGTGACTCACGTACCACTCAAGGATGTCTTGGCTAGTGCGGAGGTTAAGGCTCTCGAAATGTACATGCAGCATTCGAGTGCCTTTCTTCTCAAATGAGAGCGTTTGATGTCGGTCTTTCATAGATCCGCTACCAGTTTCGACATCTTGGAGATCCGGGCAGGCAGGGTCAATAACACCACTGCCCTTAGGGTCAAAAGAGCCACGCATTTCTTCCAGGCTATTAGCCCTTTTCGTTCCTGTTACTAATGCGCAGCACAGAAGATCCACCGCGGAATAGGACAATCGGAGGAAGCGCAAGAAGAAGGCCAAGTAACCAGAGGGCGCCACGCCAGGCTCCGACCACCTTGGCTTCCACAACTTACTCGAAGTGCCATGAACGGCCAGCAACGCCGAGATTACCAAGGCGTACAAGAGACTCTCGATGATCTATTAACCCGAAAAGCTCACTGGATCTACCGAAGCCTTTCAGCAGTTGGGCCAAGCCTATAGCTTGCGAGCCCTATACGGTATGGGATGGACTCCTAGAGGTTATGCTTCGCCATCGTCTGAGCATCCCCACGCAGGTGATACGTCGGGACACGACTAGCAGCGAACCCATAGCCAGGAGGAAGCCCAGCACCAGACGGCGCAAGGGGCGGAAGAGGATACCCCCATAGGGGAATAAAAGCGCCCGCGGCAGGAGCCGGCCGCAGATATGGCGGGGGACGACGATGTGGATGACAATGAGGCGCCGCATCCGGGAAAAAAACGCGGACTTAGCAAGGCAAGCGCGGTTCGAACCGTTGTTTAGGCCGGCGTTGATATGTGGCGGTGCTGTTCAAGACCCTAGTAATACCATAGTAGACTTCCGTGCCAAACCTCCTCCCCAACTTAGACGGTGGCTGCTTGGATCTTGCCCCTCATTATATCCAAGTCTATGCTGGCTGTGCCAAGCTGCAAGGCCTAGAAAATGGCCAATGGCTTGAGGCTATTGAGAGCTGTGATTTGTACATATACAGGAATCGAGATACCATGATAAAAATGTGATACATAGGTGCTGTAGATTGGCGGCCGTCGTCTTCTGCCATGTTCTTAACTCATAAAACCTGGGCTGCAACGGTGCCAATAGGTCGCTCTACGAATTCCATGACGCCCTCGACAATGTTCGTCCTCGCCGGCTCGCTGGCCACCTTTTTGCCCCCGAGGTAGTTGAGCCACAGAATGCGCGATATCCTCTCGTCGTCTATTGTGCCGAGCAGCTCCCGCCCGCCCGGCGTGCCCTCCTTCTTGTTCTTGCCCTGGTCGTACACGACGCTGAGCCTGCCCTCGCCGTCCCGTATGAGAAGCAGCTCCTTCTTCTTAGGCACGGTCCCCCTGTTGAACAGCGCGCGGAAATCCTTCATCGCCTCGCCGAAGCCGTCGTCGACACCGGCCTTGCTCGTCTGTGGCGACCTGGCCTGTATGGCGCGGACGAAGCCGTCCCTGAGGTGGTGGAAGTCGGTGTCTCGCACCGGGATCACGCGGAACACAGATCTCGCCGGTATGCCGCGCTGCAGGAGTTCCTGCCACACCTCCTCGCTCTGGGCAGGGTCGAGCAGCGCCGTGCGCAACCCGTCCCGCTCGCCCGGCACTAGGGTCGTCGCGATGGGGTTGACCCGCCTGACCAGCGCTTCTTGTAGCGCCGCGATGTCCGACGTCGCGATGTAATACCCAACAACGTAGACCTGCAGGCCGAGGATCGTGACGGATCGGAGCCCCAGGCCCACCAGGGTGTATTCCGTCTGCGCGGAAGTCTCGGTTTCCACAATGGCCAGCGGATCCGGGGAGCCTTGCGTCTTGGGTGGGGCGTAGGAGGGAAGCGAGATGGTGCGGGGGAATTCCTTCACGGTGCTGTTGCCCGTCGGCACGACCTCGCGGCCCTCGGCGTCATGGACGACGATCTTGCGGTTGGCAGCGTCGTTCGTGGCGAGGGGGTCGGTCGGCGGCAGGGCAGAATCGAGCCTGTTCGGCTTGGACAACTCGAGCTTCAGCCTCCAAGCGGTATAGGCGAAGGAGACGATCCCGGCGACGGAGCCGCAGACGAGGAACAGGCGCCGGTTCCGGTGGTAGTCTTGGGACTCCTGGGCCAGGCGCTGGATGTTCAGATGCTCGACCGGCCGCCCGGAGGAGTGACTTGATGCGCGGGGGGAGAGGAAGGTACGGCGGGGGGTGCGAGATGCGCCGGACACTGGGCGAGGAAGCTGGCGGAGAGCCGGCCGTCGAAACATGATTGGCGCTGGTGAGCAGCTGGCTCAGGCGTTGAGGTTGGATTCCCTTGGATGTTGGGGTGATCAATACAATTAGATTGAAGAACCGAACCTCCCCATACCTCGGAGTAGTATATTCAGCACCAATGTAGAGCAGCTCCCTCGTGTATGTGAGATGGAAGCCCTCGTATGAGAAACCGACTGATAACTTGCATGCTCGGGAACTATTCCGATGGATCCCTCCGTTAGTAGCCGGGGTTCTTCCGGGCCACGAGCCAAGGATCGATGACTAAACACAATGAGGTCATATTTGCAGGCATGTTGGTGGTAAGGCTATTAAACCATTGCAGATCGGCACATCGAATTAATCCCGACACACATGAGGAAATATTATAACAAAAGAAGGAGCAGGAATCACGTCTAGCTTTCTTAGCCAGGATAGAGGGGCCAGTTAATGCTAGTAGGCAATTTCAACTTTACTGGAGCAGTGGTCTAGGTGATAATTGTATAATTGTAAGTTGTTTTGGCCGGCCGGCGCGGGCGGGGCACGGGGACTTAGTCATAGGTACGGGTTACGAACGGGCCCAAGTCCAGTGTGCAGAGTCCGTTTCTCCGGTCTAAGCGTAGGCACGCAATGCTTCCCATCCTATCACGTGTGTGATCAGGGTTCAAAATAGAAACATGCAATCCGGGTGGTACCTTTGGTTTACCTTGCGGCCTGCTGTACCACTTTCCTGCTTTTTTTTTGTGTTTTGACTTGGCATACAGCCCTTGCCTACTGACCTCAAGCATTTAGTGTAAAAGACATGATGTAGAGGTGGAGTAAGCAAGGTACAAGCAGTAAGTACCAAGGGAAATACAGTGGTAACTTCCCTATGGAATTTCGTAGGACCAGTACCTGTAGGGGTCCATCCTGTACACATTTGCCTGTGAAAAAGAGATGGAGGAAAAAAGGTGGAGGTTGCCTGCCCGAGCAGCCCGACACCCCGCCATGCTAGGGGCTTTGATGTCACGAGGTACCTCCTACGTCCCTCCAGTTAGCACCACATGAGGCCAGACCCGCGTGAGAGCTGACAATGACGACCCAGCTGTTCCTCAACACACGCTATTGAAGTGCAGAGAGGGCTGAATGACTCCCGGCACGCACCCAACCCCAAAACCAACTACCTTACCTACCTGATCCCAGTCTGTTCCTCTGTACATCCGTACCTCGCGGCAATCCATAGCAACTACCAGGGAACAGCTGTGCAAAAGCGCATCGCCTCGCCTCCTCCCGAGCAGCAGCGAAACGAGCGGGAAAAAAAAAAGCGAACCGCACAATCACCTAGCCTGCTGTGACCCTTTGCGCACCCGCAGCCTGCCTGCTGTAAATAAAACATCAACCCTGCAGGGGCAGAGGAGCAAAACAGTAACTGCTCTAGTCTAGCCCTCGAAGAAACAATCCCACGATCAAAACCCCATCCCATCCATCTAATCAACCCGTCATCCCCGTACCTTCCACTACTACTACTACTACCACCACGGAGTCTTCATCCCTCATTTTCGGGCAACGCCAGCAGGCCAGTGTTTCCCGTTCGCAGCCCTTTCTGCAGGTTCTCGGGCAGGCCAGCCTCCTCTTCCTTCTCTGCCGCGTTCCCTCATTTTTAGTCGAGCCCTTTTGTCGGGTAGCCCGGTACCGCGTTGCGCTTCAGATTGCCCCTGCTCACGACTCGACGGATCTGGCATCGATCTCCCACCCGAAATCCACCGAAAAGCCACAACCACGGCCACGGCCACGGCTTCTACCACCACCACCACCACCCGCACCCCTCATATCGAGTCTCTCCGTCAGCACGCCATAACCCGAACTCCCCTCCCTTCCTCCTCTCCCCCGCCTCCACCGTGGCAGGAGAAAACGACCCTGCCGCGATACTGGACTTGCGTCTCCAGCCGCCGTATCGTGCCTTTCCTTTGTTGTTTCCGCGATAATGAGACAACATCCCTCCCTCGACGTTATTGCCGCCCAGCGGGCTGCCCGTCGCTCCATGCCCGACGCCGCGCTTGCTCCCGCTGGTGACGCCAACGCGAGCGCCCAGGAAGACTCGCGATCCTCCTCTTCTGCAAGCTCACCCGTCCCCGCGGACAACGAAGAGTCCGACTTCTTCCTCGGTGCCAACGACTCCCAGTCTTCTCTGGGCGTCCCCAACCTCCAAGACATGCAGGTCTCCGACGACGAATGCCTCCCCCCGATTAACCGCCTCCCCAACGAGATCCTGATCAGCATCTTCTCCAAGCTGATCTTGTCCTCCGATGTCCAGCACTGCATGCTCACATGCAAGCGCTGGGCCCGCAACTCCGTCGACCTCCTGTGGCACCGCCCCGCCTGCACCAACTGGCAGAAACACTCGTCCATCTGCCAGACCCTCGGCATGGAGAAACCCTACTTCGCCTATCGCGACTTCATCAGGCGCCTTAACCTGGCCGCGCTCGCCGACAGGGTCAACGACGGCAGCGTCATGCCCTTGGCCGTCTGCACGCGCGTCGAGCGCCTGACCCTGACAAACTGCAAGGGCCTGACCGACTCCGGCCTGATCGCACTGGTGCAGAACAGCAGCCACCTGCTCGCTTTGGATATTTCCAGTGACGAGCAGATCACCGAGGCCTCGATACTAGCTATAGCTAACAACTGCAGGAGACTCCAGGGGCTCAACATTTCCAACTGCACCAAGATATCCAATGAGAGTCTAATCAAGCTTGCTGAAAGCTGTCGGTTCATCAAGAGGGTATGTAAAGTCCTTCTCCTCAATATTCCTTCCCCTACCTTTGTTTCCAAGTGGCCGAAGCAATACCCACACCACTTCCCTTGCTGCTGCCAACCCCACACGGCGGAGGGGGGACTTCAAATACCTTGGAAAACAGACTTGCTAACTGCTTTTTCCTCCTCTCTTCAGCTCAAATTGAACGACTGCAGGCAGCTGACGGACGATGCGGTTCTCGCCTTTGCCGAGCATTGCCCCAACATCCTCGAGATCGACCTACACCAGTGTCGACTGATTGGAAACGACCCCGTTACGGCTCTACTTGCCAAGGGACGGTCGCTCCGCGAATTACGACTTGCCAACTGTGAGCTTGTCGACGACGGCGCCTTCCTCTCGCTCCCTGCCAACCGGACGTATGAGCACCTACGAATCCTCGACCTCACCTCCTGCGCCCGAGTAACGGACCGCGCCGTCGAGAAGATCGTCGATGTTGCCCCCCGCCTGCGAAACATGGTCCTTGCGAAGTGCCGAAACATCACCGATGCCGCCGTCTTCGCAATCTCGCGCCTGGGCAAGAACCTACACTATATCCACCTCGGGCACTGCGGACATATTACCGACGACGCCGTCAAGCGGCTCGTCCAGTGCTGCAACAGGATCCGCTACGTCGACCTCGGCTGCTGCGTCCACTTGACTGACGACTCGGTCACCCGGCTGGCAACTCTCCCCAAGCTGAAGAGGATCGGGCTTGTCAAGTGCGCCAATATCACCGACGAGAGCGTCTACGCCCTGGCGAGAGCGAATCAGCGGCTGCGAGCTCGTAGGGACGCCGAAGGCAACATCATCCCCGGGGAGCACTATACTTCGAGCCACAGCAGCTTGGAGAGGGTGCATTTAAGCTATTGTACTAATCTGACCCTCAAGGTAAAACCCATATATCCACCTAGCAAAACCCCCTATCCCCAATATCCCGCGCATTCGCTAACAATGTTACAGAGCATCATCAGGCTTCTGAACTCGTGCCCCCGCCTGACCCACCTCAGTCTTACCGGGGTGCAAGCCTTCCTGAGGGAGGATCTTGAGGCGTTCTGCAGAGACGCCCCACCCGGTATGTGATATTGGTTTGGTACTGGCTACTTACACTTTTCGCTGACAACTTTGGGCAGAATTCACCGAGCACCAGCGCCAGGTATTCTGCGTCTTTTCCGGCCAGGGCGTCGCCGGCCTTCGCCGATATCTCAACAACGAGCGCGATTTTGCCCACCTCCGCGACCCCTCGGGAGAACCACGCCACCGACCGATCCAAGGGGCGTTCCAGGGACCTCCGAATGGACCCCCTGCCACCCCGCCAGGTCAGAATATGGGGGCCATTGGGGCCTTTGACGAGGGCGAACCCGACGTTGTTGATGACGATGACGGACTTGATGGCAGCGAGATGGCGATCGATGCCCAACCGCTGCTCGGCAACAACCCACCTGCGAATCTGGGAGTTATCGGCATGGGCGGCCCCATTCCGGGAGCCATCCCGCCTCCTCCACCACCGCCTCTCGTCCCGGCTTCCAACACCGGAAACCATCCTCACGTTGTTCCGCCAACGCCACTAGACGGTAACCCGAATCCGTTTACGGGATTGGTAACACCGCGGGTCGTGGAACGGGACGACGAGGCATTCGATGCCATGGACATATCGTTTACTGGTCCGCTAAACGGGGTTGCGAGCACAGCAGGCGGCGGGGCTCACTCGCACCACACGTCGAGAAACCGGCAAGCCTCAGGCGCCGGGCCCGTTCCGGCCGATGCTGGTCCTAGTACGGCTTCGGTCGCCCTGGGATCTGACCAGTCGTTGACACCTTCTGGGGGAAGTGGTAATGCGAGCCGGAGCCCTAGCCGTAGCAATGCCAACAGCCCAGCTGGTCTCTGAGGTATTCTGCTGTGCCCCCTTCGCGTCTACTTCGTAGCGTCCGGCTCGTTTCCCGAAACGAGCATTTACGGTAAGACCCACCCCGCCCTCGAGTTGTCGTCCGCAGACCTACTCACCTCATCGGACGAAGTGCTAACCTTGCACTCTGGTAGAATGAAAGTTCTTAACGACCACCGAGCAAGCGGATAGGTTACTGCATCAGGTCAGAGCTTTACAACATGTCGTCCGACGAAGTAACGCCGATGCAGGCCCAATTCATGGAAGGAAATCATTTTACATCAGTCAATTCGAGCGACATTGCTTTTAGGAGGGCCCATCTCGAGACCCTCCCACCATGGTGATTCACCAACACCATTGATACCCGGCTGGGGGCGTTACTTTGCAAACGAGACTTTTACTACATGTGGCTGGCCCCATCCAGCCCTACGACCTCATGATCCTCTTTCCTCCAGTTTTCGCCTCTGGTCATCATCCCCCCTTTTGCTGCGTTGACGCTGATAGGGAGCTTTCTTTTACAAATGCGTCGTATATTTCTTCTTGCCGAAACTTTGGTCTCCTTACAGCCACATCCCATGGATACCAGTTGAAAGCCTTCAGGGGGGCGTTTGTAAGTTAGGTGTGCGGGAAGGGAGAAACCGAGTTCGAGACGGGGGTGGGTTGGTTGGGCAATTTGATTTGGTTGGCCTGGAGCAAACATCCTCGTCGGGGAGGAAGATTTTATTTTGCCAGGGCCGGAAGCATGCAACGGGATAAGAAAAATATGTCATGACGGGAGGACCCCGGGATTGCTAGGGGCGGCTTGCGAATGTTAGAGTTAAGGGAGGGAGAACCACACTCGTTCCCTCGTTGTTTTTTTTCTGCTTTTGCTCTTAGGCGGCATTATAGGTCATCGCCCTTTCATACCAGGGGGCCATGGGTGGGAATGATAGAACATGAACTACCGAGTTTTCCCACACTGCCGTGTTGGACGATCCCATCAGCTATTTGGTGTTTAGGAACTTAGTATGGCTTCCCGTGCACACCACCGGCCCCTTACCCCCGTCAGCCCCTACCTTCCGTATCTCAACCATGGTATAGCCCAAGTTCCTCCCCACCTTATTCACCCAAGCCTCGATCTCGATGGTCTCCCCGAGTCGAGCGCCCGACACGTACGAGACGTGGATGTCGGTGCTGACGCCCGTGCGGTCCAGCCCCGTGCTCGCGATCGCCAGCCCGCCGGCCCAGTCGACGATCGTGGCGGACACGGACCCGTGCAGCGACTGGCCCGAGTTGAGATGCACGGGTTCCAGGTCCAGCCGGGCGATGATGCGGCCGTGGGTGGCGGATACGAGCTTTGTGTCCGAAAGGAGGATGCGGTAGATGGTGGACTTGGACCGGTTGCGGTCCCAGACTTGTTGGACGTGGGCGAGCAGCGCCGTGTCCGGGGCGGCGGCGGTGTCGGGCGCTGTGGCCGGGAGTGTGGTGCTAGTACTGTCCGCCATATCGAATGCAATATCGGCAAGGGGGCTGCTTTTAAGGGGGCCGGATAGTGATAGGCACAAAAACAACTGGCAAGGGGAAAAGAGAGTGGCTGAGTGCCGGTGGCGTGGTGCCGGGCCGGGTGGGTATGACAAGATGCGGCACGGAAAGCGGGCAAGACCTTGTGTTGCAGAAATGTTCGGCCGTAGCGTTAACAACCCCAACTCAACTTGGCGACTACTTGTTGTCGTATACCACTGTGTAGAAGTGATAGTACTTTACGAAAGAAGAGTCATTTTTGATAATTACGGCCGTCATCGGAACGCCCGCGGGCTAGTGCGGACCTATCCCAGCCTACCGGCTTAAACGCCGAGGACTGGGGGTGTGGAGCGGGAGCAGGCGTTCAATTGCCGGAACCAAGAGAGCACTAGCCAGATCTGAAGCCCCCTTTTCAACGAGATCAAGCCTAACTCGAAATAGATGGGCTAGATCCTTATTCGTACTTCCAAAGACATCGACTTCTCCAGACCTCCAAGCATCAGACCATGCCAAGACTCGGCTGACCTCTGGTGCTTCCCTAAAAGATGGCCAGCGCATTCGGCGGAGATGCTACAAGGCCCGGATGGTTCAGAGGCACCGAGGTTAGCATGAAACTATACCGCCCGGACTTTTTACACTGCGCTGACAAGGCCTTGAGATCCCACAGTTCTCCAATCGGGAGGCCGAACATGGCTAGGAACCAGTGGTGGAGGACTGTCAACAAATACGTCAGTCGTGCGATAAACAAACTTGCTCAACTTCACCCAAGGGCTGGCCTGGACGGCCACTTACCCAAATCCTGCAGGGAAGCCTCGCTTCCGTCCGGGTTGACCGGCGGAATTGCCTCAAAGGCATGCGCATCGCCAGCAACGGCCGCGAACCGGTGATTCCACACCCAGCGCGCCGTCTCCTCGGCGCCGTGGACGCCCGACAGAGTCCGCTTGCCGAGTTGCGCCAACAGCTCCGGGGTCGGCTCCCCGAGCGCCTCCGTGTACCCGGTCCGCACGATCAGGATGTCTCCCGGGCGGAACTCGACCCCCTGGTGCTTCGCGACGGCCTCGAGCTCCTGCACGGTGATGCGGTGCCCGTCGAAGGGCGAGTAAGGCGGCGAGGCGCCGGTGGCCTCGGTGTATGCCTTGTAGTCGATCAGCACGCCCCGGCCGACTACGCCGCCCCGGGAGTGCCACTGGTCGCAGGTCGGTAGGGTGTTCTCCTCCGTAGATGTCACGCTTAGCCCCTCCCGGGTGGCCTTCGCGCCGTTGTATGAGAGTCCCGAGGCCTGGTGGGGGAAGTGCACGAAACTGTCCCACTGGCTGCTCAGCTGCGTGTTAAACTCCAGCTCGTCGTCCCACCCTTCGCTCTCCAGCCCGACGTCCTTCAGGTTCACAATATTGTGCGCGGGGGCTCTCCGGAAGGGGAGTGGGATTTTGAAACCGTTGAGTGGCCAACTATAGCCACATCGTTAGCGGCAGCACTACGCGCTTCACAGAGGAACGGGCAAGTCATATTAAACGTGCTTCAAGGATACCGATATCCCCTCTTTGACTTCGGCCGCGGCGGCCTTGACGACTTCAGGGGTAAGGAAGTTGAGAGTTCCCACGAGGTCCTTGTTCCCATCCTTGTCAAAGACTCCCCAAGCACACCCCTGTTGCATTCCCTCCACCTTGGGAAGGTCGTCGAAGTCGGGATAGCTGGTGGGATCCATCCTGCTGATATCACGAAGCGGCCAGTGCCTGGGTCGTTGTCCAGGCCAGTGCCTCCTCTCTGGCGACCCCACCTGCTCTATATACCCATACATGAGGGAGGGGTCGGACCCTGAAGAGGGAGCTGGGGAGCGGGGAACTGGGAACGTACAAGGAGGTTGCTGGCTGCTGGTCGAATGGAGCTACCCCACTGCAGGCAAACTAAGCCGGGGGGAGGTCAGCATCCCGCCCTCCTTCAAGCCGAAGACTGGCAACTAGCCAAATACAGTACAGGAGCGTCGCTTTGATGGCTTGGAGAAAGAGCGGGAATCATGCCGTTGCGACCCTAACGGCGCCCACCCTTAGCTCCCTCTCCAATCGGGCCCGGCTTTCATAGGCAGATCATTCTCACGTAATCCGAAATGGCGGCCGAGGCGCCTAATGATGCGTACCCGAACACGAGCAAATGTTTGTCTCCCACCTCG
>Ga0164242_10006756_pt1 | contig 12603 bp, 18 predicted proteins | sample OricomgcompostMG_FD_108783 | JGI IMG/M metagenome (GOLD analysis project Ga0164242, IMG submission 108783) | Miracle-Growth compost microbial communities from Emeryville, California, USA - Original compost - Miracle growth compost (MG) ... | reverse complement strand
AAATGTTTATCCCGTTTGATAATACACCCATGAGGTTGTCGAACGCATCCAAGGTGATTTCTTTATCCTTGCTGACGGAATTAATTCCCTTTTATTTCTTTTTGAATAAGAAGTTTATGCTGACTACCAAAGGCGTTTTAATGGGATTAATCTTATGGGGTATTTTAGTCGTTTTCTATTTGTTTATCTGGCAATAAAAAAAGGTAAAAATGTTTTCTTAAAATAAGAAAATATTTTTACCTTTGCGTCCCGCTAAAAGCAGGAAGTCCTATGGTGTAATGGTAGCACAACAGTTTTTGGTACTGTTTGTCTAGGTTCGAATCCTGGTGGGACTACTTCTTGGGACAAGTCTAAAAAAGAAAGACTTGTCCCACTTTTTTTGTCCTTTAATTTGCTGGTATTCTGATACATAAGCGTTATTGCAGAATTAATCCTTGGAGTTCGATGTCTTGTTCCGTCAAATTCCAAAAAATCAGGGAACATCGAACTCAATATAACCCTTTTTTCTTCAATATCCCCGTTTTCATACCGTCTATCAATGTTTGCGACCTTTTTCAATGCAGAAGCGACCAAGTCTTTAATTTCCGTTCCGACCACTGCTAAGTCGTTCAATCGTTGCTCCAATTTCTCAATCTTCCCTTTGGTCAATTTCTTCACCTCTTGGAAATCATCGTCCGCCATTTCTTCATCGGCATTCTTTAAAAGTGCCTTTTGATAACGTTTGTTCAAGGTATCAATCTCACCTATAATATTGGCTCTTTCACTGTTTTGGGCTTTGGTTTTATTATTGAAGTCTTTTATAAAGGCTTCGATAAAAATATCAATCATTCCCTCTTTTGGAGATAGATACCGTAATTGTTTTACAAACGCCTCATTCGCTGCCTCTGCTCTGAACCTTGTTCCACATGAAGAACTGCAATGATAGTAATTATAGTATACCCCCATTTTACCTTTTGAGGCACTCCCTGTTAACATCCGCTCGCAATTAGGACATTTAAGAAACCCTCTAAGAGGCAAATTTTCGCTTGAGACTATCTTAGGCTTCACAGCTCGCTTTCTCCCGTCCAGCACGCCCTGTACATCCACAAACAGCTTCTCGCTGATTAACGGCTCATGTTGTCCTTTAACAAAACACCCTTTTTCCTCTTTGTACGGAGAAATGAAAATCTTACCACAGTATAACGGGTTTCGTATGGCTACCCAAAAATTGTTCCTGCTGAACCGACTTCTTCCATTGGCTTTCTCCCGTACCATTTTCCATATCTGCTCCGTATTGAAATTATTGGAAACGATTTGTTCAAATGCCCATTTCAAAATTGGAGCTTCAAACTCATGTAAGGCAATATATTTCTTTTTATCCTCTGTTATCTTATTGACATACCCCAATGGAGCCGTACCCATATACCGCCCCTCTTTTTTTGCCCTGCGCATTCCGTGAAAGACATTTAATGCTCTCCTGTCATTTTCAACTTCCGGCGCAGCGAGATAGAATGCCAGCATGATTTTGTTTTCGGGAATAGTCAGGTCTAAGGGTTGTTCTATTGCTCCCGGCTCAACACCGAATGTCCGCAATTTGCTAATCATTTGATAGGCATCCCCTGCATTTCTGCTGAACCTATCCCATTTGGTAAACAGCAACAATGCTCCCGATTTGCTGTTCTTTGATTTTCGCAGATTGGATAAATATTTTTGCCATTCGGGACGTTTGAAAGACTTAGCGGAATGGTCTTCTATGTAAACATTTCTTATTGGAATTCCTTTGATTTCACAATACTTCCTCAAACGCTCTTCCTGGTCACGTTGCGAATACCCTTTGTCCGCCTGTTCATCGGTCGATACACGTATGTACAAATCTGCTTTTCTCATCATAAAGCTATTATTATTCCATATAATTTAGAGACACCCCCGAAGGTACTGATTAACCGCTATGTGAGCAATCTTCTCAACAAATTCCAAAATGATTTTTGCTTCCTCTATATCTACATGCGTTCCTTTCTTCTTCAGGATTTGCATAACTTTTTCGGGAGTTAAATTAGTTTCTTTCTCTCTCTCCATCTTTAACACTTTTTACTTGTTACCATGTCGGATTATTCCGTTCAGGTAAACTTAAATAGTTAATAGAAAGAGCCTTTACTACTGTCTTTCAGTAGTATTATTTGGCTTTAATTGGCTTTGACAGCCACGCATTAAGAAGTAATGTTTAGAAATTCCATGACACTTGCTCACAACCTGAGAAAACTCGTCGGTATGGCTCGAAATAGCCCTGTTTTTGATTTACAAGCCAAATTACAGACTTGGATTCTTCAATTTTCGGCTAACTCACAAAATGTAAACTTCAATTTTGCTGAAAGGACATTCATTCCGCTATTTTAAAAATTTGCTGCATAAAAAAGAAGCTGCCCTTTTTAGATGCTTTAATAAAACGTATTAAAAAAGCCCCGGCTCTAATCAGCTGCAATCTTTTCTAATACCTTTTTGGGGGCACATACGCCTTTTTACCAATTCATTCTTTAGCCGCTTTTCATAAGCGGTATTTCATTTTCAATAGTGATTGGAATACCATTTTCCAATACGAAACGGACAAAAAGGCAGCTAAGGTATTGCGGGCAGCCGCTGCACAAACCCAACCAAAAGACTACGGCATAATGGATTTGCTCGTCCCTCACAAATCCACCCTTCGGGACTTATTCCGTTTCCTTTTGGTTTTTTCCGTTGCCCGCCCTAATTATCTGCTTTCTTTTTTTCCGTTTTTTCTTTTGGAAAAAATTTTTGCGAAGGGAAGCGGAGCAGGAAGAAAGGGAAGCGTAACAAGATTGTATAACATTTTAAACAACAACGATTATGAACATCATCGGACGATTGACGAGAGATGCGGAAGTACGCACAACGTCACAGGACAAGAAAGTCGTAAACTTTTCAGTAGCGACCAACGACAGCTACAAAAACAAGCAGGGCGAACGCATAGAGCTGACGACCTACTTCGATTGCTCCTACTGGATAACTCCCAAAGTAGCCAAGCTACTTACCAAAGGTAGGCTTGTGGAACTCACAGGCACGGTAAATGCAAGAGCGTGGACAGGTAGTGACGGAGCGCCAAGGGCAGGCCTGAACTTCCATACCTCACAAATCAAACTGCACGGAGGTGGTAAGAAAGCACAAACCGAACACGCTACTGACAAGCCTGAAAACAGCAAGGCAGTACCACAACCAATGGAGGACGACCTGCCATTTTAACAACATTCATTCCATCATTTTTCAATCATTTTAAAAATCAAAAACATGGCACACAACATCAATTTCAACGAGCAAACAGGACGTTATTCATTTTTCAGCGTTCAGCAAAAGGCATGGCACGGTTTGGGGCAAATCGTAGAGCAGTACCCCACAAGCGGGGAAGCTATAAAGTACGCAGGGCTGGATTACCAAGTCATCAAAGCACCATTATACACCAAAGGTTCGGGCATAACTGAAACGGGAAACGGTATAGAGATAGGCGATGATGAACTGCATGTTCCCAACTACTTTGCCAACATCCGTAGCGATAACAATGCAGTATTAGGCGTAGTGGGTAAAGATTATCATATCGTACAGAACCGTGAAGCCTTTGCATTTTTTGATGCAATCGTAGGCGGAGATGATGGCATCCTGTATGAAACAGCGGGAGCATTAGGACAGGGTGAGCGCATTTTTATTACAGCGAAATTACCCGACTATATCCGTGTAGGCAATGGCGAGGACGTAACGGAAAAGTATATTTTTCTGACCACTTCGCATGATGGCAGCGGAAGTATCACAGCCGCATTTACGCCTATCAGGATTGTTTGCCAAAATACACTGAACGCTTCATTGCGCAATATGACCAATGTAGTCCGTATCAAACATACTTCCGGAGCGAAGCAACGCATTGAGAACGCCCACAGGATTATGGGACTGGCAAACACATTGAGCAACCAATTAGAGGGCATATTCAATCAGTGGACAAAAGTAAAGGTAACAGACCGGGAAGTAAGAAAGCTAATCCAGTTGGCACTTTGCCCGAATAAGGAAACACTTGACCTAATCAAAAAAGGTGCGGAAGATGAAGTATCAACCGTATTTAAAAACACCATAGAAGATGCCTTTGCTTATGCGATGATAAGCGATACACAGCAAATGGACACGACTAAAGGTACCTTGTTCGGGGCGTACAATGCGGTTACAGGCTACTATCAGAATATACGCAATTACAGGAACGATGAAGCCAAGTTACAGAGCATTGTATTGGGCGGTACAGCTCAACTCAAATCACAGAAAGCATTTGAATTATGTACTGCCTTTGCAACGGAAGGTGCGGAAATCTTAAACCTTAATTAAATAACCACAGGCTACCGCCTTAAACGGTGGTAGCCTGCTCAAAAACGAAAGACAATGGAAACCTATATAGCAACGCTAAAGCATGACAACGGTACAGTAAGGCTCAAAGTAATATCGCTAAGCGGAGCGAAAGGAGCAATACAACAGATAACAGCCGTCGAGGGTTGTCCTCAAAGTGCTATTGTGAAAATTGTAAAGATTGATAACGATAAAAATTAGCTAAGTATGAAAACTAAATCAAAGAACGAAGTAAAACAATTGGCTAAAGCATATAGCCATAATACACAGTATAGGGACGTGGCATTATACATTATCTATTGTAACCGGACAGGATATTACTATGTAGATACCAATAGCCTGATAAGGCTTTGGGAACAGATTGTAGGCTACTATGTCAATGGAGTTTACACCGCAGAAAAATCACATTCTTAACACTTAAAGCCATTAGACATGAAGCGATCAAATAAAGCAACAGCGTACATTTTGGTAAAAGCTAATAGCAACAACGATTGGGAGAATTGCGGATTTGCAATAATCCCAATCCACAGCAGACGGAAGTGTGGCAGACAGGCTTTTAAATCTAAACATTTAAACGGTATAAAAATGCGAGTAACAGATTTTAATATTCACTCGAAAATTGGAAAACTATGAAACCACAAAAAGGACAAATATTAACTGTTCAGAGGTATTTCAACACATCGTCCGAAAGCATGGAAATATTAGCCGAAGCAGGGAATGATAACGGGAAATCCTTCTTAGGAAACTTTATTGTCAAAATAAAGCGAACAGGAATTTACAGGTTTGATAATGGCATATTAATCAGGCGAATAAAATAGCCCTGAACAATAGTACAATGTAAAAAAACACCTACAGAAAAGATATGGATGTAACTGAATGGAATAAGGATTATTTAAAAACGATTGATAACAAGTAAATCATAAAATTATGGATCATACTTGACGGCACATTATTTAGATATGACGAAAACAGACGACTGCAAATCCATACAGGCAAGAAAATCTATTAGAGGGAATTATCCAAAGCAACGGGTACAAAATCAATTACAAAAGAAACAGCACAAAATCACTTTTAAAATCAGAATTATGAACACAAATTTTTTCAATCAGATAGCGCAGTTGGACATTACAGGTATTTTACAACTGAACATTTCAAAAGGAGCAGAAAACACCCTTGTCGTATCGGTAATGCTCAATAATGAACAATGCGGAGATAACGCCAAAAACCTTATTCCCCCATTGACATTTAACGCCACACCTCAAGAGTTTGACGAGGGATTTTTTGAGCAGATAACAACACCTATACAAAAGGTTTCGGGCTTAATGGTGGATATGGAAAAATTCCTAAAGCAGTTGGAAGACGCCCAAAAACAATCGGCTATGGAAAAGGAAAAAGCCGCGAAAGAGAAAAAAGAAAAGGAAGCAAGGGACAAGAAGTATAAAGAGGCAATGGCTAAAGCGGACGAACTGGAAAAAGAGGGCAAACACCGTGAAGCATGGACGAAAGTACCCGAACCGGCTGACTATCCCGAATATGCCGAAGCCATACGCAAACGTAAAAGGGAATTATCCGGCAAGTTTGCATCACCGAGCCTTTTCGGGGCAGCGTAACACAATCATTTAACAATAAAATTCAGCAATCATGTTATTAGCAACACAGTTAGAGAGAATATTCCTTTTTGAAGACAAAGGACAGGAAATCAGGCTAACCGACCCTGAACCCAAATGGAGCGTACAAGCCGTATTAAATTTTTATTCCAATACCTATCCCATACTTACCACCGCAAAGGTATCTGCGCCTGTTATCAAAGAAGATACGGTACAGTACCGCTTTGAGAGCGTAATGGGGACAAAAGGTTGAACCAAAACAGTAAATGTAAAGCAATGACTTATGCAACAACATATCATATCGGGTATGATACGCATACCCCAGGAGCCAAAGCAAAGGCAACTGCACAGCCGCTTAAACGAGTTTGTAAACTGGATGCAACGGACAAAGGACGCAAGCGAAATCCAAAAGGACAAACAGCAGTCCGTGCCGACAGCCATGTTGCCAATGGTTTTCTAAGATGCAAGTTCCTGCCTAAAGGGAAAGAAACGGAAACTGTACAGGCTTGCAGGAAATCTGCTAAAACGGAAAGGGATTTTTACCTGTCCCTTTCTCGTCTTGCAGCGCATTACGGCATCCAAGCCATGCAGACGCAACCTTACGGCTTTCCCTACAGTATCGCATTGGCATTATGGGACACGGAAGAACAGTTAAAAAACAAGGTCAGGGATTGGGAAGCAATCAAACTGATACAGGATGGCAAGAAAACCTTTTTGACAAGCGAAGAAAGATACAATACAGGCTCTACCCTGTTCTATATTCCAATAGTGCCGTTATACCGCTTGCTGAAAAACCCGAAGCGGAAACATACCGCACAGCTTTTGTTATCGGTTTGTACCTACCTGTACCATGTAGCGGATATACCGTATTACAGACAGGAAAACAGTTTTCTCTACTGGCAATATGAAATGCTGAAGGAATGGGTATTGAGTGATGACTACACAGATGACACGCCCATTTACCTAAACGAAATAAAACAGGCAGAATGGATTGGCGACCGTATAGAACAAAAGATTTTCAACCGAGCCAATTTAATGGTATTCAAAGAACGAATAACACAGTTTAAGGGCAGGGATACCTTAGACCATGATTGTTGGCAACTGGCTTGCCAGGCGTTTGACCTTTACGAGGAATACCCCAACGATACCGTATTCAGAAATGCCCGACCCAACGGAGCAGCAGAAGAAGAAAACGATATGGAAAATGTGGTAACAATGGACAGGTATATTTCCTTTTGTGCCGATGGCAAAGGATGGCTGAATCAAAACCTTGAGCAATGCGTAAACACAGAATTGCAGGAATATGGGCAAATGGAAGAACCCGTCATTATCAAACGTTTTGACGAAAGCGACATTACAAATAACAACCTTGATTTTGAGAACCGCCTGTTTGCCCTGATGGAAGAACTTATATGCTTACTGAATAATTTTTAAAATCTTAGGACGATGAATGATATAACAGAAAATTTCGGAACGCTTTACCATCCCCAATCGGCATTGGTATTTTACCAGACCAAAGGGAAAAATACCGATACCTATGTGGAGTATTTTGACATGGATAAAGACGGCAATCCCATTAACGCCCACCCTTTGACCGTAAATGAAGCCAACCGACTGGCAAAGGCGTTAAAGACAGCCAAAGAGGAAAAAGAACCCTGCCTAAAACCCGAAGGTATCATAAGCAACCATATCCTGCATTTTGACCCGCAAAAAGGCAAGGCAATATGGTTTACCCAAGCCAAACAAAGGGAATTGCATTTTACTGAAAGTTTGGGCATCCCAAAAGGTAAGGCAAGCATACCGCCCATGCTATGGATAGCATACAGGAACAGCCTGTTTGTATTTGCATTGGGCAGCAACCGAAAACCCACCGAAAGGACGAAACTATACAACGCCCCGTTTTTCAATGTATATGAAAACGGCAATGTATGCATGGGAACGGTGGATGTACGCATAAAGAAAACCGCATCACTGGAGGAATTTACAACCGCATGGGAAAGCTATTTTTTCAACAGCTATTTCAGCCACCTGATGCAGGATTATAACCCGATTAACGGTAATTGTGTAAGCCTTTGGGAACAGCTTATTGCCACAGGGGAAGCATTCCCGAAAGTAGTATTGAAAAAGAGTAAGATAACCTTAAAAGATTTTTTACAATGAACACCGAAAAAATGAAGGTCCATTTTACGGACAGCGATTTGATAAATGCAACCAACCCCGTATCGGTAAACCTGATTGGCGCAGGTGGTACAGGCTCAAAGGTTTTGACCGCCTTGTTGGAAATGAACCATAGCCTGATTGCTTTAGGTCATGCAGGATTGCACGTCCGTCTATGGGATGATGACAGGGTAACAGAAGCCAATTTAGGAAGACAGCGTTTTGCCGGTTGCGAAACAGGATTGTACAAGTCCGTTGCCCTGATAAACCGTGCGAACCGATGGTCGGGTACAAACTGGAAAGCGGAAACTCGAAAATTTGAAAGGGACAGTTTAGGCAGGTTGCCCAAACATGCAGGAGCCAGTATTTTTATTACCTGTGTGGATAGCGTAGAGGCAAGATTTGAGATTGCCGACCTATTGAAAACCCTGAACAATGGCCGATATTACATAAACCGTCCACGCTATTGGCTCGATTATGGGAACAGCCAGCATACAGGGCAGGTTATATTATCTACAATAGGAAGCATACGGCAACCCCAATCCGAAAAATACGAAACGGTGGCAAGCCTGCCATTGGTTACCGAAGAATTTGGCGAACTGCTAAAACAGTCTGAAGCAACGGACGACACGCCAAGCTGCTCCTTAGCGGAAGCATTGGAAAGGCAGGACTTATATATCAATGCTTCATTGGCTCAAATGGGTAGTTCCTTATTGTGGAGCTTATTCCGTAACGGATTGACGGAATACAAAGGCTTTTTCCTCAATTTGAAGACATTCCATTCACAGCCCATAAAAGTCGCCTGACCGCCAAATCCGGGCGGCGAAAATACGCATCCTTCCGTTGGTCGGAACCGTCTTTTCGCATTGAAAAAGGTGCAACCCCTTTGCCAAAATGCACCCTACCACATTTGCCTTCGCTTCAAATTTTATCAAACAGGTTGCGGCAGGTTTTCGGAGGATATACTTTTATCCCTTCCTTTCTTTCCGGGGGCTTCTTTTCTTTCCACACAAGCGGCCAAAGAAAAGAAGCAAAAGAACGCCGCCTGGTTAATGTTGGATTTTATTTTACCGCGAGTTGAAAAAGCAATTTAATTCATTAAATTTGTTGTCCAGACGTAGACATACGTCGATGTATAACAATACAAAATACGCATTACGTCTATTTGAGCGTTGGCGGTCATGCTTTGGCGACAGTGCAACCATTGACAAAACAAAAAGAATAAAAAAAATGAAATGAGAAAAGTAATTGCAGCATTCAATACGACTATTGACGGAAACTGTGACCATACTGCGGGATTACCGGACGAAGAAATACATCAACACTACGCTGACCTTTTAGACAATGCAGGTGTTATCCTTTATGGACGGACAACATATCAGCTAATGCAATATTGGCAAACACTCCTAAAAAATCCATCAGGTGAACAAGCAGCGGACGATTTCGCCAAAGCAATAGACAAAATTCCCAAAATCGTTTTTTCTCATAAACTCAAGAACACAGATTGGGAGACTGCGGAAATTGCAACTAAACCTATTGAACAAGTGGTTAACGAATTGAAGAAACAATCTGGAAAAGATATTTTGGTTGGAAGTCGCAGTTTAATTATACAGTTAATAAACTTGAATTTAATTGACGAATTACAACTTTGTATTTACCCAGTTATTGCAGGAAAAGGGTTGTCGTTATTTGATGATATTAACGATAGAACAATTTTCAAACTCAAAAAGACTAAAAACTTCATTAACGGAGCAATTTTACTTTATTACGAACCGACAAAATGAAAGCTTTTAAAAAATGACCAACTAAATATTATGAACAGAATGGCACGAACCGCTAATATCGTATTGGCAATAGTGGGGCTGACAGTTATAAACTCAACATTTGTAATTCTACTGGGCATTTGTGCAAATGTTGGGCAGATGTTTTTCAAATGTCCCACCATTGCCAATACGTAAAAATTTGATGGTCAATCACTACTGTTAAAATCAAAGTTCAGTTGCTCTTCATTCCCGAAATTGTCCGAAATCCATACTACAAAGGACTGAGAAACCGTGGAATTAGACGTGTAATACAACCTAAATTTTTCTGTGGGCAATGAATACAAATCGTTCGGCAGGTACGGTGGTTCATCGTAATACTGTAAGGTTCCTTCGCCATCAAACTGGAAGTAACGTATGTAGTATCGCGTATTGTTATAATTGCCTGTTGGCTGTATGGTAATCCTGATTTCCACAGTTTGTCCGTTGGCAACTTCTTCGGGTACAGGCATCACCTTTACTTCAAAAGGAAAATCGTTTTGTATTTCCAGTTCGTCTTTATCACAGGAGACCAATGTAACGGAACTTATGAGGACTGCCAGCAATGCCGGCAGTAACCCTATCCTGAAATTATTGAAAAATGTTGTCATTGTTTTATGTTTTAAAAGTTAAACCTTAATCCCACGCCTGCAGATGGTCGGAACTGTTCCATATCTGTACCCCAAAAGACTTTTATACGCCCTTGCAGGAGCAGTGCAAAGCGATCGGACAGGTACGTTTCAAAAGACAGCCGTCCTCCAACACCATAAATAAAGTTATCGCCATTCAATATTTTTGCCCCGTCATATAACATGGAATCGCCACGGTTAATGCTTTCATAACCGAATACACCTGTTACGGCTGCATTAAGGGCGATGTTCTTACGGGTATCGCCCAGGAGGAAAATACTGTAACCACCTTCGGCGGTATAAGTTTCCTGCGGTATGCGGAGGTCTTTGTACGGGTAGTACTGCCGGGTATATTCCAAAGCCCAAAGCTGGTAATTGCCATTTTTGCCGTTTACGGTCATGCCGGTATTGAGGTAATAGTTCCTGCCGGGCTTATCGGCTGACAAGGTTCCTGCATTTACTTCCAGTCCCTTTTGTTGAGGCAGCATCCGTTGTGCCTGTGCGCCAGTGGTACCTGTCAAAACGAGCATCATTATATTGATATACTTTTTCATTTTATTGCTGTTTTTCAATGGGTTATTAAAATTTCAGGTGCATGTCTTTAACCAAATGGGCCTTGATCAAATCGGAATTTTCCACCTGAAGCGTTTGATGCCTGCCGCCATTCTTTTCGAAAACCTCAATCAGGAGCACTTTGTCATCAGCGATGGTAAACTGGTCCAACAGGAACACGTTCCGTTCTGCCGTTTTCCCGCCAACCTCACCCAGCGGTTTGTATGTGCGGAGGGGTATCACTGGCCTTTCCTGTACCACGGTACGCTTGGCGACCTTTTTGTCCACTACCTTAAAATTGATAAAATCAATCCGGAAAGGGACATTGGTACGGTTCCTCAATTCCGTATGGAAATAGTATTTGCCGTTGTGTATATAGATGCCTTTCAGGATAAACTGTATGCCGAAGCTTTGCGACCCGATATGCTTTATAATGCGTTTATCCCTTTTGTAAATCGTTTCCAGTAACAAGCCTGCCAAAGACGGGGAATTGTTTCCCAACTCTTCAAAAAGCACATCGTTTCCGTTAGCTCTATCCACTGCCTTTTGCATGGTCAGCAGGTCATAGCTCAATGCTTCCGGATAGGCACTGTAATATACATTGAAGCTGTAAAAGCGGCCGTCATCGGTAATGACCGAAAAATTGGTTTCCGGCTCAAAATCCTTTACCGACGCTTTTACACGAAGTACATTCTCTGCATCTTCAGCCTTTCCTGCAATCAGGTATTCACTGCCCAGGTCCACATAACGGATAGCGGCCGGGAAAATCAAATGGGAAGTCTTGTCATAGGTAACTTCCATACGGTATGGCTCTATCTTGCCCAAAGCAAGCGGCGTCCTTGCACGGTTCTGTGCAAAAGAGGGTACGGCAAAGCCGATTATCAGGGCCAATGCCCAAAAGGTTTTAAAATGATTGTTCATCGTCTTTAATTATTTATTTAATGGTGAGGAAGCACTGCATGGGTTTTTATTCATTGTTTGGATAGTATCTATGCAGGTTTCATTGTTTGATTTTATTTGCATTCAACATTATTTTTTATCGACAAGGAATAACTGATGCCCTGCTTTTAAAGTGACTTTAGGCGTCTTTATTTTTTTAGAGAAATAACCCGAAATCCCCTGTATCACACCACGGCTCAAATCAGCCGCAACCTGTTGTCCTGCCGACTGGGAAAGCATCAGGCTCGTTCCCGAAGTCTGGCTCATATTGCCTGCCATTTCAGTAAGGGCATTCATTTCGGGCGAATACGGCACGTACAAACCTTGCTGGCCGTCTAGGTCATAAATCGTAATATCTACCGGAATGATATTGCCGTCCAGTTCTATGGAAGAAACCTTTAGCTGTAAACGTCCTCCCTGAAGCTTGGCATTTGCCGTAAGGATTGTGCCCTTCGGAATGGTATGGCCAGGCGTTTGGGCAGGCTCTAACAAACGCAGGCGTACGTTGCTTTCACCGATAATGGTCTGTGTTTCCTGTACACAGGCTTT
>Ga0164242_10006755_pt1 | contig 12605 bp, 13 predicted proteins | sample OricomgcompostMG_FD_108783 | JGI IMG/M metagenome (GOLD analysis project Ga0164242, IMG submission 108783) | Miracle-Growth compost microbial communities from Emeryville, California, USA - Original compost - Miracle growth compost (MG) ... | reverse complement strand
CCGGCGGTGCCCAGCCGGTTGCGCACCTCGTTCCACAGGTTCGCCCGGATCAGCGATCGCTCCACTGCCTCGTCCAGGACGGTCCTGTCCCGGACTCCGGCCAGCCGCAACCCGGCCGCGACGTTGTCGTAGATCGACATGGTCGGGAACGGGTTCGGCCGCTGAAACACCATCCCGACGTGCCTGCGCACCGTGACGGGGTCGATGTCGTCGTCGTAGATGTTCTCGTCGTCGAGCATCACCTTGCCTTCGACGCGCGCGCCCGGGACCACCTCGTGCATCCGGTTCAGGGTGCGCAGCAGGGTGGACTTGCCGCACCCGGAGGGGCCGATGAACGCGGTGACGGCGTTCGGTTCGATCGTCAGATTCATGTCGGAGATCGCGCGGAAGTGACCGAAGAACGCTGAGAGCCCGGAAACCTCGATGCGCTTGGACACGAGATCTACCTCCGGGCCAACGTGTTGCGGCGGGTGAGCAGGCGTGCGGAGGCGTACAGCACCAGCACGACGACGATCAGGGTAAGCGCGGCTGCCCAGGCGCGGTCGAAGTTGATCTCGCGGCCCTGCTGCGCCTGGTCGAAGATGTACGTCGGCAGCGCTGCTTGCTTGCCGGAGAAGACGTTGTTGTTGATGGCCGGTGCGATGTACGAGGTGAGCAGCAACGGCGCGGTCTCGCCGGTGACGCGGGCCACCGCGAGCATGATTCCAGTGGTGATCCCGGCGGACGCGGTGGGCAGCACCACCCGCAGGATCGTGGTGTAGGTCGGAATGCCGAGCGCGTAGGAGGCCTCGCGCAGTTCGTCCGGCACCAGCCTGATCATCTCCTCGGAGGCGCGGACCACCACCGGCAGCATCAGGATGGCCAGCGACAGCGCGGCGGCGAGTCCGGAGAAGCCTTGCTTCAGGCCGAGCACCCAGAACGCGTAGATGAACAGCCCCGCGACGATCGAGGGGATGCCGGTCATGACATCGACGACGAACCGGATTGTGGCGGCCAGCGGACCGCGGCCGTACTCGGTGATGTAGATCGAGACCAGCAGCCCGGCGGGGACCGCGATCACGATCGTGAGCAGCACCTGTTCCAGGGTCCCGACGATCGCGTGGTACTCGCCGCCGTTCGTGTCGAACGGTCCGATCCCCCGGAGCGAGTGGTCGAGGAAGCTCGCCGAGAGCTTCTTGCTGCCCCGGTTCACCGTGTAGCCGAGCACCGCGACCAGGGGCACCAGCGCCGCCAGCACGGCGGCGTGCACGCTCAGGGTGAGCAACCGGTCCTGGGCGCGCCGCCGGCCTTCCCGCGCGAACGAGAACGCGGTGGACACCGCTGCGTACAGCAGCACCACCACCACGCCGAACCCGGCGCGTCCCTGCAGCGGAGTGACCGCGAACAGCAACAGCGTCCCCACGACCACGAGGGCCAGGACGGCGAGGTGGTGGTGGCGTCCGAGGCTGCGGCCGGAATCGTCGCGCAGGCTGGCCGCTGCCGGCGGGCCGGGCCGCGTCGTCAGCGCGGTCATGCCGCGGCCGTCCGGTTGCCACCGCGTGACACCACCAGCCGGGCGAGCGCGTTCACACCGAAGGTGATCACGAACAGCACCAGCCCGGATGCGATCAGCGCCTTCTGCCCGGTGGGCTCGGCGCCCTGGTACTGGTTGGCGATGTTCGCGGCGATGGTGTTCCCGCCGGTATTCGCGTCGAGGATGTGCAGCGACGTCCGGTACGACAGCGACAGCACCAACGCGACCGCGATGGTCTCGCCGAGCGCGCGGCCGAGGCCGAGCATGAGTGCGCCGGTGACACCCGAGCGGCTGTGCGGAAGCACGGAGTACCGGATCATCTCCAGCTTGGTGGAGCCGAGCGCGAGCGCGGCCTCCTTGTTGGCCTGCGGGACCTGCAGGAACACCTCCCGGCTGATCGCCGCGATGATCGGCAGGATCATCAAAGCGAGAACCACGGAGGCCAGGAAAACCGACCGCCCGACGGCGCCGGACCGGCCGAGGTTGAACAGCGGGATCCAGCCGACGTGGTCGGCCAGGAACTGCTGCAGTTTGCTGCTGTACGGGACCAGGAAGTTCAGCCCCCACAGCCCGTAGACGACGGACGGGACGGCGGCGAGCAGGTCGACCGTGTAGCCGAGCGGCCGGGCGAGGCGGCGGGGGGCGTACTCGCTGATGTACAGCGCGATGCCGATGGCGATCGGCCCGGCCATGAGCAAGGCCAGCCCCGACGACACGATGGTGCCGAACACGAGGGCGGCGATGCCGAAGGCGACCGGACTCTGGTCCGGGTTCCAGGTCTTCGTGGTGAAGAAGTTCGTGGTGTCGGCCCGCAGCGCCGGAACGGCCTGGATGACGAGGAAGGTCCCGATCGCGACGATGAGGACTGCCACCAGCACCCCGGCCGCCCCGGTGAGGCCGAGGAAGGCACGGTCGGCGAACCGCCGGGTGCGTACCGAGGTGCTGGTCGCGCTCAACGGATGCTCGCCACCTGCGCCTTGGCCGCGGTGGCGATGCTGTGCGGCAGCGGCGCGTACCCCAGCTCGTCGTCGACGGCGGTACCGGCGTTCAGGGCATAGCTGAAGAAGCCCTTGAGCAGCGCGGCGTTCTTGTTGCCCGCGTTGCAGGTGATCACGTAAGTCACCGCGGACAGCGGGTACGCCGCCGGATTCGTGCTGGCGTAGTCGACGACCACGCGGATATCGCCGTGCGTGGTGTCGACCTTCGCGTCGGCGAGCCCGGCCGAGACGCTGTCACCGGTCGCCGCGACGTAGTCGCCGGCCGCATTCTTGATCTTGGCGAATGGGAGGTTGTTCAGCTTCGCGAAGGACAGCTCGGTGTAGGTGATGCCGCCCTTGATCTGCTTGACCGCCGTGGTCGTGCCGTTGGACCCGTTGCCGGACTGGCCACCCGGCCAGTCGAGCGTCTCACCGCTGCCCAGCGTCCACGCGGCACCGGCGTCCGCCCTCAGGAAGCTGGAGAAGATGTTCGTGGTGCCGGACTTGTCGCTCCGGTGCACCGGCACGATCTTGGTCGGCGGGAGTGCCACGCCGGGGTTGTCCGCCTTGATCTGCGGCGCGTCCCAGCTGGTGATCTTCCCCTCGAAGATGCCTGCAATGGTGGGCGCTGACAGCTGCAGGTTGTCCACCCCGCCCAGGTTGTAGGTGAGCACCGCCGCGCCGGCGGTGATGGGGGTCTGAATGGCCCTGTTCCCCGTGCCGTTCCCGTTGCCGCAACGCTTGTCGGCCGCGGCCTGCTCGGACGCCTTGAGGTCCGAGTCGGAGCCGGCCCAGTCCACGGTGCCGTTGCCGAACGAGCTCTTGCCGGCGCCCGAGCCGGTGCCGGCATACGCGAGCGTGGCACCGCTGCACTGCTGCTGGTAGTCCTTGATCCACTGCAGTTCGATGTTCTGCTGGAAGGTGGAGCCGCCGCCGCTCGCGCTGCCGGTGGCGCAGGTGCTCGCGACTGGACTAGTGCCGACGCTGCTGCCGGCGCTGGACGGGGTGCCCGTACCGGCGGTGTTGTCGCTGCCGCAGGCGGACAGCGCCAGCGCGCCGCTCGCGACGAGGCCGAGCACGCCGACGAGGCGCGCCCGGCGAGACGTGACCTTCACGGTCGATGTCCTCCTGGTGGTCTGGGCTTGCGGCCCTAACTGATATGCGGAGCCTTGATCTGTTGGCATGGCCCGACGCTAGAAAGGGCAGGCGTCCAGCCCGGATGCCACAGGTGAACGGCGCGGGAACGCCGCATGCACATTCGCCGGCCACGGAACCGGCCGGCCACCGCGCCCGACGGACGGATTTCGGCGGGTCAGCCGGCGAGCAGGTCCGCAGCGCCGGCGGTCAGCAGCGCATCGGCGACGCGGGTGCCGAGGTCGGCGGCCTGCGCGAACGGCGCCCGGTCGGCGCGGCGAAGCAGCCGAGAGCCGTCACCGGCAACCACCACGGCGTCCAAATGCAGCGAGTCCCCGGTCGCCGTAGCGAGTGCCCCGACCGGCGCCAGACAGCCCGCTTCCAGCCGGGCCAGCAGGGCCCGCTCGGCGTCGACCCTGGCCCGGCTGGGCGGGTGGTCGGCCGCCCGCTGCAGTGCGTCCGCCAACTCGGTGCCGTGCCGGCATTCGATCGCGAGCGCGCCCTGCGCGGGCGCGGGCATCACCAGTGCCGGTGCGATGTACTCGGTGATCGCGTCGGTGCGACCGAGCCGGTCGAGGCCGGCCGCCGCCAGCACGACCGCGTCCAGTCCGTCGCCGATCTTGCCGAGTCTGGTGTCGACATTGCCGCGGATCGGGACCGGGACGAATCCCCGGCCGAGCGCGGCCAGCTGGGCGGCCCGGCGTGGCGACCCGGTCCCGATCCGGGCGGCGTCCGGCAGCTCGGCGAGAGTGCGCCCGCCACCGGCGCACAGCACGTCCCGCGGGTCGGCGCGCGGCGGTACGGCCGCGATGACCAGGCCCTCGGCGCCGCCACGGGTCGGCAGGTCCTTGTACGAGTGCACCGCGATGTCGATTTCGCGCGACCGCAGTTTTTCCCGCAGGGCGGTGGCGAACACGCCGGTGCCACCGAGACTGGTCATCGGTGCCGTCGCGGTATCCCCCTCAGTCACCACCGGGACCATCTCGACGTCGAACCCGGCGGCGCGCAGGGCGTCTGCGACCTGACCGGCCTGCGCCCATGCCAGCGCGGACCGGCGCGTCCCGAGTCGCAGTGCAGTCACGGGGCCGCACCCAATCCGAACAGCGCGCGCAGCGCGGAGGTATAGCGCGCACGTTCGGCACTCGCTTCCAATTCCTCGATCCGCAGCGTCGGCGCGTTCAGCAACTGCTCGGCGACCCGGTACGCGGCGCGCGTCACCTCGGCGCGCTCGTCGGCGTCGAGGTCCGGCCGGCGGGCGTCGAACCGCGCCAGCTCCTGCTGCACCACCGCGTGCGCCTGCTCCCGCAGCGCGGTCAGCGTGGGCGTGACCTGATCGGACCGGCGCGACGCGGCGTAACGACGGGCCGCCTGCTGCACCAGCTGGTCCGGGACGGGTGCTGGCTGACGCAGCGCATCGGCGATCGCGTCGGCCACGTGCAGCGCCTCGGTGAGCAGCGTCTGGAGATGTTCGCCGACGTGTTCACCGGCGGCCGCGGCAGCGAGCTCGCGCGCGTGCACGCCGGGACTGGTCAGGCCGGCTGCGGCGGCGAACAGGCGGTGCGCCGCCGGGGTGTCGTAGCTCGGGTCGCTGCGCGCACCGAACTCCGACACGGTGCAGCCGCACACCGGGGCCAGGGCCTCCGCGATGCGCGCGATGCCGCCGTGGAAGGTGGCGCTCTCGGCGTACAGCTCGCCGCGCGCCGGGAGCAGCACCGCCTCGGAGACATGCCCTTCGGCCACGAGCGCGCCCAGCGGCTCGTGCAGGTCCGGTGCGCGCCACGACGGGCCGGTCGGCAGGGCGACCACCAGCAGGGTCACGGCGGGATCGACCTCGGTTCTGCGAGCACGACAGCAGGCGTCGGGCAGTTTCCGGCCCGACAGGAGACTAACCCGGCTGCCGCGAGATGCCGCGGCGGTGGCGCGGTGGGACACTGGACACAGCGCAGCGGCACCGGCGCGGCATCAGCGACAGGGAGAGCCAGCATGGTCGACGGCAAACTTGCCCGCGAGCTCAACGAGCAGATCCGTTACACCCTCTGGTCGGTGTTCCGGGTCAGCGACCGGCTCGGCGACGACGACCGCGGCGAGCTCGTCGACGAGGCGCAGGAACTGCTCGACCAGTTGGCCGCCAAGGGTGTCGTCACCCGCGGCAGCTACGACGTGTCCGGCTTGCGCGCCGACGCCGACCTGATGTTCTGGTGGGTCTCGCCGAGCAGCGACGACCTGCAGGAGGCGTACGGGCGATTGCGCCGTACCCGGCTCGGTCAGCGCCTGACCCCGGTCTGGTCGGTGATGGCCGTGCATCGGCCGGCGGAGTTCAACAAGAGCCACATTCCGGCGTTCCTGGCGGACGAGGAGCCGGGCGCGTACATCTGCGTCTACCCGTTCGTCCGGTCGTACGAGTGGTACTTGCTGCCGGACGAGGACCGGCGGCGGATGCTCGCCGAGCACGGGACGATGGCGCGTGAGTATCCCGACGTGCGGGCTAACACGGTCCCGGCGTTCGCGCTCGGCGACTACGAGTGGGTGCTGGCGTTCGAAGCGCCGCAGCTGCACCGGATCGTCGACCTGATGCGGCACCTGCGCGGGGCCGATGCCCGGCGCCACACCCGGGAGGAGATCCCGTTCTTCACCGGCCGCCGGCGCGCCCTGCCCGACCTCGTCGCGGCGCTCCCCTAACGCGCGGTCGAGCCACTTTCCGCGGGTCTCACTGTCAGGCGTCGAACTTGTAGCCAAGGCCGCGGACGGTGAGGAGGTAACGGGGCGCGCCGGGCTGCGGCTCGATCTTCGCCCGCAGCCGCTTGACGTGCACGTCGAGCGTCTTGGTGTCGCCGACGTAGTCGCTGCCCCAGATGCGGTCGATCAGCTGCCCGCGGGTGAGCACCCGCCCGGCGTTGCGCAGCAGTAGCTCCAGCAGCTCGAACTCCTTGAGCGGCAGCTGGATCGGCGCGCCGTCGACCGACACCGTGTGCCGGTCGACATCCATCCGCACCGGGCCGGTGGCCAGTGTGCTCGACGGCAGGTCCTCCGGCTCCGTGCCGCGCCGCAACACCGCGCGGATGCGGGCGACCAACTCGCGGGCCGAGAAGGGTTTCGTGACGTAGTCGTCGGCGCCGAGTTCCAACCCGACGACCTTGTCCACCTCGCTGTCCCGGGCGGTCAGGATGATCACCGGGACCGAGCCCCGGGCGCGCAGCTGGCGGCAGACTTCGGTGCCGGACAACTCCGGGAGCATCAGGTCCAGCAGCACCAGGTCCGCGCCGTGCCGGTCGAACTCCGCGAGCGCTTGCGTCCCGGTCTCGGCGACCGCTACCTCGAATCCCTCGCGCTGCAGCATGAACGTCAGCGGCTCCGAGATCGACTCCTCGTCCTCCACGACCAACAGCCGGGTCACCGTGCGTCCTCTCCGTTCTCGGGGTCTTCCTCGGGTAGGTAGGCGGGTAGCCGCAGGGTGAAGGTGGATCCCTTGCCTTCGGCGCTCCACAGCACTGCCTCACCGCCGTGGTTCGCGGCGATGTGCTTGACGATCGCAAGGCCCAGCCCGCTGCCGCCGGTGGCCCGGGCCCGGGCCGGGTCGGCGCGATAGAAGCGCTCGAACACCCGGTCCTGGTCGGCGGCCGCGATGCCGATGCCCTCGTCGGCGACGGTGACCTCGACGACGTCGCCGCGACGGTGCAGGCCGACGACGACCAGGGTGCGCTCGGGTGAGTACGCGATCGCGTTCTCCACCAGGTTCGAGACCGCGGTGGTGAGGTTCGCCTCCACCCCGAACACCCGGTAGCGCTCCGAGCCGGCTGGCTGCTGCGCGTCGATGACCACCTGCACCCGGATGTTCTTGGTATCGGCGGCGTGACGGTTGCGGTCGACAGCCTCGCGCACCACCTGTTCCATCGCGGTGGGATTAGCGTCGCCCCGTAGCTCGCCGCTTTGCAGCCGGGACAGGTCGATCAGCTCCTGCACCAAGCCTCCGAGCCGGGCTGCCTCCTTGGTCAGCCTGGTCGCGAAGTGACGGACCGCGGTGGGGTCGTCGCTCGCGTCGTGCAGTGCCTCGGCCAGGAGCTGGATCGCGCCGACCGGCGTCTTGAGCTCGTGGCTCACGTTGGCGACGAAGTCGCGACGTACCGCGTCGACGCGTAGTGACTCGGTCAGATCCTCGAAGACCAGCGCCACGTGCCCGTCGGTGTCCAGGGCTCGGGCCCGGACCCGGACCGTCGGGCCGTCGCGGGTGACGATCGACCCCTGGGTGGGTGCGACCGGCGGGGCGAGTGTGAACTGCTGCACCACGGTGCCCGGCTCGACGCGGGCGGACGCGGCGAGCGCTCCGATCGCCGACGGCAGCGGCGCGCCCGGACCTCGTAACCCGAGCTTGCGTGCGGCCGGGTTGGCGTACTGCACGGCGCCGTCCGGCGCGGCTACCAGCACCGCCACGGTCAGTGTGTCGAGCGCGGCGAGCGCGAGGCCGGTCGGACCGGACACCCCGGTATCGCCGGCGCGCAACCCGGATGCCAGATGCGCCACGCCAGCAGGATAGGTGTCCTGCGACGGCCGGCCGGCCCGGACGAGGACATTTCATCTGTGCGACGCCAAGCGTTCACCTGAAGCATCCTCCCCGTCGTCCTGCGTCATTACCGTCCTGCCATGCGCACGGCCTACGTCGAGGAACTCGAGTCCATCACCGATTCGCTCGTGCAGATGACCAACCTGGTCGGCTCGGCGATGAACCGGGCCACCACAGCGCTGCTCGACGCCGACCTGGCGGTGGCCGAATCGGTGATCAGCGCGGACGAGACGGTGGACCTGGTCTATCGCGACGTCGAGGAGCGCGCGTTCGACTTCCTGGTACGGCAGGCACCGGTCGCGGGGGACCTGCGGGTGATCGTCACCAGCCTGCGGATCGTTGCCGACCTGGAGCGGATGGGCGACCTCGCCCTGCACGTGGCCGAAGTCGCACGCCGGCGCTACCCAGCCAGCGCAGTGCCTGCGGAGGTCCGGGACACGATGCTGGAGATGGGCCAGGCAGCGCAGCGGATCGTCACCAAGGCCGGTTCGGTGATCGCGAGCCGCGACCTGGTCAAGGCCGTCGAACTCGAACGCGACGACGACGTGATGGACGCATTGCACCGCACGCTGTTCGTGACCCTGCTGGAGCGCGAATGGCGGCACGGGCTGGAGGCCGCGATCGACATCACGCTGTGCGGTCGCTACTACGAACGCTTCGCGGATCACGCGGTCTCGGTCGCGCGCCGGGTCGCCTACCTGGTGACCGGGGACCGGGGGAGTCTCACCGGCTGAGGGGTGGTGCGCCCCGGTGTCCCGGTATCGCGGTGTTCGGGTGCGTCACTCGCTCTCGTAGCTGACATCGGCGCGCGCACGCCGGAACCCGGAGCGCTCGTACATCCCGAGCGCGCGCGGGTTGTCCTCGTCGACGTAGAGCATCACCTCGTCCAAGTCCCGGTCGCGCAGGTACTCGAGGCCGTGTACCAGCAGTGCCTTCCCGAGGCCGGTTCCCTGCTGGGACGGGTCGGTTCCGATGACGTACACCTCGCCGATAGGGGAGGTGCGCTCGGGCGGGTCGGCCGGATGGATCTTGGTCCAGTGGAACCCGGCGAGCTCGCCCGGCCGCTGCGGGTCGTCGACGACGAAGAAACCGGCCGGGTCGAACCAGTCCTCCGCGCGGCGCAGCAGCAGGTCGTCGGCGTTCCATCCTCCTTGCTCGGGGTGGTCGGCGAAGGAGCGGGCGTTGCAGCGGAGCCAGGCCGCGTCGTCCTGGCCGGGAACGAACGTGCGGACCGTCGCCCCGGCCGGCCAGATGGCCGCGCCGACGCCACCCGCAGCGGTCAGCGGCAGGATCAACTGCCACAGCGTCCGTACCGACCGGAAACCGGCGCCCGCGGCCAGGCCTGCTGCGGCCGGGAGGTTCCCGTGCGCCCACAACGCGAGCCGGCCGCCCGGCGCGCGTTCGCGTAGCGCACGGATCGCCGCGCTGCCGAGGCCCTGGCGGCGGTGCGTGGGCGCCACGACCAGCTCGGCATGTGCGCGCAAATCGTCGGTCGTGTCCAGCTGGGCGTAGCCGGCTAGCTCGTGGCCGGCGGTCCCGCCGCCGGCGGCCCGCAGCAGCAGGTGCTGGGCGGCCCGGCTGTCCCGGGCGGTCAGGTGCAGCAGCGCGTGCTCGGACAGCGGAGCAACCCCGTCGACGGCGCCGGCAGCGGTCACGACCTGCTGGATGCCGGCGCGCTGATCGCCGTCCAGTGTCGTCGCCCACTCGGGCGGCGAGGCGCTCACTGCGGGGTAGCGCCGAGTTCCGGGGCAGGCGCGTGCTCGTCCTCGGCTGCCGGTAGTGGCAGCACCGGCGGGGCGACGAACTTGTACCCGACCTGCCGCACGGTGCCGATCAGCTGCTCGTGATCCGGCCCGAGCTTGGCGCGCAGTCGCCGGACGTGGACGTCGACGGTACGGGTGCCGCCGTAGTAGTCGTAGCCCCAGACCTCCTGCAGCAGCTGCGCGCGGGAGAACACCCGGCCGGGGTGCTGGGCGAGGTACTTGAGCAGCTCGAATTCTTTGAACGTCAGGTCCAGCGCGCGGCCGCGCAGCTTGCAGGAGTACGTCTGGTCATCGACCACCAGGTCCCCGGTGCGAATGACGCCGTCGTCGGAAGCCACTTCGGTCGGTTCGGTAGCGCGTCCGAGTGCCAGCCGGAGCCGCGCCTCGATCTCGGCCGGGCCGGCGCTGGTCAACAGCACGTCGTCGACCGTCCACTCGGCATTCAGGGCGGCCAGACCGCCCTCGGTGACGACGGCGAAGAGCGGGGCAGCGAGGCCGGTGGCTCGCAGCAGCCGGCACAGGCTGCGGGCCGCGATCAGATCGGTCCGTGCGTCCACGACGACGACGTCGGTACGGGGCACGTCCAGCAGCGCGGACGCCTCCGCCGGCCGGGTATGCACGGTGTGGCCCAGCAGGCCGAGCGCCGGAAGGACATCGGTCGACGGGCCGAGCGAGGACGTGAGAACCAGCAATGCGCCCATATCAGACAGCTCCCCTGCTCCGCGCTTGGTGCGGCGCGACGGACGTGGATCGTCAGGGCCCGGGGCGTCGTTGCCAGTGCAGCATGCGGGACTCCTATAGGCGACGATATCGCATGTGACCCAGACCCTTCCCCCTGCAGCGTCGCTGTGGCTGCGGACGGTGGACGGCGTGAGGCTGTGCGCCGAGCACCTGCCGCCGGGGCCGCAGGCCGCTCCCGGTGTCGCGGTCGTGCTCGCGCACGGCTTCACCGGTGCGTACGACCGGCCGGCGGTACGGGCGATCAGCGCCCGGCTGGCCGGCCGTGCCGGGGTGATCGCCTTCGACTTCCGCGGCCACGGCCGTTCGCAGGGCGAGTCCACCCTCGGGGACGCGGAAGTGCTCGACGTCGACGCCGCGGTAGCGGCAGCCCGCGACCTCGGCTACCGGAAGGTGGCGACGCTGGGCTTCTCGATGGGTGGCGCCTGCGTGCTGCGGCACGCTGCGCTCGTCGGTGCACGCACCGCCCATCCAGTGGACGCGGTGGCTACGGTCGGAGCGGTGAGCCGCTGGTACCGGACCGAGACAGGTCCGATGCGGCGGCTGCACTGGGCCGTGCAGACCCGGCTCGGCCGGCAGGTCGCCCGGTGGGGTCTGCGGACCCGGGTGTCGCCGCAGCGATGGATCGACCCACCGGTACCGCCGGACGAACTGGTCGACCGCATCGCGCCGGTCCCGCTGCTCATCGTGCACGGAGAGCAGGACGCCTATCTCGACCTGAGCAACGCGCGGGATCTGTACGCGGCCGCGACCGAGCCGAAGGAGCTATGGGTGTGGCCCGGATTCGGGCATGCCGAGTCGGCCATGACACCGGCGCACACCGACCTGGTCGCGGGTTGGCTGTGTGCGGCGACGAGCGAACAGGTGTCGCAGTGAGCGTCACCGTGCGGCTGTTCGCCGCTGCCCGCGATGCCGCCGGTGGTGCGCAGGAGAGTGCCGCACCGGGCTGGCTCAACCAGGTGCTGGCCGAGTTGGTCACGGCACATGGCGGGCCGGACGGGGCGCTGGCCGGCGTGCTGCAGCGCTGTACGTATCTGGTGGACGGAGTACGCGCGGACCTGGACACCGCGGTGCCGGACGGCGCGGTGGTCGACGTCCTGCCGCCGTTCGCCGGCGGTTGAGACGCCGGGGGTCGCGACGCCAGGGGCGGAGACATTGCGCGCAGCGGCGACCGGCTCCGCCACGGCCGGCCCGGGGGCGATGGGATCATGCCGGGTGCCCGCGCCCCGGATCAGCGTTTCCGCCGTGCTGCTCGGGGCCGTGCTGGGATTCGCGGCCTGCGGTGCTGCCTATGCCGGCCGCGACTCGCTGGTCGCCGTCCTGTGGGTGCTGCAGGCGCTGCTGGTGCTCGCCTGGCTGGCGTTCCTCGGCGTGCCGGGGCGGCCGCTCGGGCTGGTGATCGGCGCGGGCGCCGCGCTCGCGGCCGACCTGCTGTTGGCGCGGCAGGCGCCGAACGTGCTCGGCGCGCTGGCCGGGGTGCTCGGCCTCGCCTTCGTCGGCGAGGTGATCGTGCTGCTCGCCTGGCGGCATCGAACCCGGGTCACCGACACGCTGGCTGCGCAGACCTCCGGGGTGGTGCTCGCCTGCGGGGCAGCGTGTTTCGTCGCGCTCCGGCACGCAGAGCGGGGCCGGGACGGCGCGGTGGCGGGGTTGCTGGCGCTGGCCTTCGGCGGGATCGCCGGGCGCCTCGCCTGGCTCGCCGTCCGGCGCTCGGACGTCGGTGCCGTATCGGCGGGGCTGGTCTGCTGGGTGGCTGTCGGTGCGGTCGCCGGGGCAGCCGTGCTCGGCGCCGACGGGTGGCTGCTCGGGGGCCTCACGGCCCTTGCCGGCGGCGGAGCCGATCTCGTCGTCGCCAACGCGGACCTGCGCCGCCGCAGCATGGTGCTGACCGCGCTGCTGCCGCTCGCATCCGGAGGTCCGGT
>Ga0164242_10006754_pt1 | contig 12605 bp, 12 predicted proteins | sample OricomgcompostMG_FD_108783 | JGI IMG/M metagenome (GOLD analysis project Ga0164242, IMG submission 108783) | Miracle-Growth compost microbial communities from Emeryville, California, USA - Original compost - Miracle growth compost (MG) ... | reverse complement strand
GCCGATCTGAGGCTCATCCCACTCGGAGCCGGTGACAGGAATCGAACCCGCGACATCCTTATTACAAGTAAGGCGCTCTACCTACTGAGCTACACCGGCGCGGCCCGGGCCCGGGCAGCGCGGCAATCCTAGACACCCACCCCGACAATGGAGGACATGAGCCTCCCGGAGAACCCGCTCGCGGACCTGCTGCGCGAACCGCACCACGACGGCTCCCCGCTCTACCTCGACACCGAGTCGCCGACGCTGGGCTGGACGGTCAAGGTCCGGGTGCGTACGGCGACGAGTGACCCCGTGGAGCAGATCTGGATCAGGACCACCTACGACGCCGAGCCGACGTACCACCCGTGCACCGTCGTGGAGCATGACGCACACACCACCTGGTGGCAGGGCGACCTCCCCGTGCACAACCCGGTCACGCACTACCGTTTCCTGCTCTCCTACAACGACGGCCGCAGGCAGCGCTGGCTGACCGCCGCCGGGATGAAGGAGTACGACGTCCCCGACGCCTTCGACTTCAAGGTCAGCTCCCACCCGGCGGCCCCCGCGTGGACGCGCGACGCTGTGGTCTACCAGATCTTCCCCGACCGCTTCGCCCGCAGCAGCAGGGCCGACGCACGACCGACCCCGTCCTGGGCGGTTCCGGCGGCGTGGGACGACGAGGTCGCGTACGAGAGCAGCGACCCGGACACGCCGTTGCAACTCTTCGGCGGCGACCTGGACGGCATCGTCGAGCATCTCGACCACGTCGAGGAGACCGGCGGGAACGTCGTCTACCTGACTCCGGTCTTCCCCGGCGAGAGCAACCACCGCTACAACGCCACGACGTTCGACCATGTCGACCCGCTGCTCGGCGGCGATGACGCCTACGGCCGCCTCGCCGAGGCCGTCCACGCCCGCGGCTGGCACCTGCTCGGCGACCTCACCACGAACCACACCGGCGACACCCACGAGTGGTTCGTGCGGGCCAGCCAGGACCCGACGGCCGACACCCGCGGGTGGTACTACTTCCACCCCGACGGCGCCTACGAGTGCTGGATGGGCCACGGCACGCTGCCCAAGCTGGACCACACCGACGCGCGGATGCGACGGGCCATGATCGAGGGTCCTGACAGCACCGTCGCCCGCTGGTTGCGGCCTCCGTACTCCCTGGACGGATGGCGCATCGACGTGGCCAACATGACCGGCCGGCTGGGTGCGATCGACGTCAACCACGAGGTCGCCCGCATCGTGCGCCACACCGCGACGGCGGAGAACCACGACGCCTGGGTCATCGGCGAGCACAACCACGACGCGTCCGGCGACATCGACGGCGACGGGTGGCACGGCACGATGAACTACTCCGGCTTCTCCTGGCCGATCTGGTCGTGGGTACGCGCGGAGGAGACGCCAGCCCGCCCGTTCGGACGTCCGGTCCACGTCCCACGGCGGCCGGGGCCCTTGGTGTTCCAGGCGCTGCAGGACTGGCGGGCACGTTACGGCCACCGCGCCACCGCGCAGTCGTGGAACATCCTGAGCTCCCACGACTCCGCCCGCATCCGGACACTCACCCACGATGCCGCCGTCCATCGCGTCGCCGCCGGCTTGCAGTTCACGCTGCCCGGAGTGCCGATGGTCTTCGCCGGTGACGAGCTGGGTCTCGAGGGCGTCAACGGCGAGGACGGTCGCCGACCCATGCCGTGGAACCGACGCGACACCTGGGACAACGCCACGCTGTCGGCGTACCGGACGCTGGCCAGGCTGCGACGGACCCACGTCGCGCTCCGCTTCGGCGGTCTGCGATGGGCCTACGTCGACGACGACTGTCTGGTCTATCTCAGGGAGCACCCCGCAGGGTCGGTGCTGGTGTGTGCCCGCCGCGCCGGCGGTGCCGCGGTACGCCTGGACACCGGGCCGATCGGGCTGTCCGACGGCACCCTGCTGGCGTGCACCGAGGGGTCGGCCGGTCCGCTCGTCGCCGCCGGCGGCACGGTCGAGATCCCCGCGGCGGACGGCCCCGGCTGCTGGATCTGGCAGGTGTGACCGGCGCCGCGCGCGCTCGATAATCTCAAGGCATGGCACTGCGCATCGTCGCCAGTCGCCCCGATCCCGGGATCGTGACGCTGCCGTGGACGACTCCGCTCGAGGAGTGGGGCGACGACGTCGTCGTACCCCTCGCCAAGGGGATCTCCCGTCACGTCGTCCAGATAGTCCGGCTCGGCAACCGGATCTATGCGGTGAAGGAGACGCAGGAGCCGATCGCGTTCAGGGAGTACCGCACGCTGCGCGATCTGCAGCGCCTCGGCCTCCCCACGGTCGTGCCCCACGCGGTGGTCGCCGGCCGGGTGGACGCCGAGGGCGCCGAGCTCCCCGCCGCCCTGATGACCGAGCACCTGCCGTTCTCGCTCCCCTACCGCGCGCTGTTCCAGCACGGCCTGACCGCGGACCGGCTGCCCACGCTCGTCGACGCACTCGTCGTCTTGCTGGTGCGGCTCCACCTCGCGGACTTCTACTGGGGTGATGTGTCGCTCTCCAACGTCCTCTTCCGCCGCGACGCCGCGGGTTTCGCGGCCTACCTCGTCGATGCCGAGACCGGCGAGCTGCGCGAGACCCTCTCGGACCGGATGCGCGAGTGGGACGTCGACCTCGCCTGCGAGAACGTGTACGGCGAACTGCTCGACCTGCAGGCGACCGGGGCGGTGCCCGCCGAGGAGGAGCCGTACGACGTGGTCGAGCTTCTCCGCCGGCGCTACGCCGAGCTCTGGGCCGAGCTCACCACGCCCCAGGAGTTCTCCGCCGAGGAGATGTGGGCGCTGGAGCAGCGGATCGAGCGGCTCAACGACCTCGGCTTCGACGTCGAGGAGCTCGACATCGTCACCGACTACGACCGTGACACCATCCAGGTCTGTCCGCGCGTCGTCGAGGCCGGTCACCACCGGCGCGAGCTGCGCGGCCTCACCGGGCTCGACGTCGAGGACGAGCAGGCCCGACGGATCCTCAACGACATCGCGGCCTACACCGTCTCGCGCGATCTCGGCGGCCTCCCCCGCGAAGTGGTCGCCCAGCGCTGGCTGGCGGAGATCTACGAGCCGATCCTCGCAATGATCCCGGAGCAGGCGCGCAGCAAGCTCGAACCGGCGCAGATGTTCCACGAGATCCTCGAGCACCGATGGTTCATGTCCGAGGCGCGGGGCAGCTACGTCAAGCTTCTCGACGCCGCCCGCGACTACTTCGCGTCGGTCATCCTCGACCGGCCCGAGGAGGCGCTCACCGCGCCCGGCGAGGCCTCAGCCGGCGGTACCTGAGCCGCGGCGGAGTCGGCACGGCCGCACGCCGACCGACTGGCCGGGTCAGCCGCGCGTCTGCGCGACGGCGTACAGCACGACCGAGGCCGCGACACCGGCGTTGAGCGACTCCACCGAATTCGCCATCGGGATGGAGACGATCTGGTCGCAGGTCTGAGAGACGAGCCGGGAGAGCCCGCCTCCCTCCGCACCGACGACGATGACGAGCGGGCCGCTGCCGAGGCCGTCCTCGGCGCCGAGTTCGGGCAGCGAGACCTCGCCGTCCATGTCGAGGCCGACCACCATGCACCCGGCGTCCTGATAGGCCTTGAGCTGGCGAGTCATGTTCACCGCCTGCGCGACCGGGATGCGCGCGGCGGCACCGGCCGATGTCTTCCACGCCGCGGCCGTCATGCCCGCGGCCCGGTCCTTCGGGATCAGCACGCCATGGGCCCCGAACGCCGCCGCCGAGCGGACGATCGCCCCCAGGTTGCGCGGGTCGGTGACATGGTCGAGCGCCACGATGAGCGGTGGTTCGCCGGACTCGGCTGCGGCGTCGAGCAGGTCACCCGGCTCGGCGTACTCGTATGCCGGCACTCGCGCCGCCAGCCCCTGGTGACCGTTGAAGCCGGTGCTCCTGTCGAGCTCCGCCTTGGTCACCTCGAGCACCGAAATCCCGGCCTCCGTGGCGAGGTGGAAGGCCTCGCGCAGTCGACCGTCGCGCTCGGCTCCCTCGGCGACATAGACGGTGGTGACCGGGACGCCCTCGCGCAACGCCTCCACGACGCTGTTGCGTCCGATGATCCACTCCGCCTCCGAGCCGGAGCGCTTCCGGGGTGCGCCGCCCCTGGCGCTGCCCCGCTTCGCGGCCGAGCGCTCGGCGAGCTGGGCGGCACGATAAGCCTTGTGGTAGGGCCGGTCCTTCGCCTTCGGCGTCGGTCCCTTGCCCTCCAGGCCGCGCCGGCGCTGGCCGCCCGAGCCGACGCTGGCGCCCTTCTTGGAGCCGGACTTGGCGATCGCGCCACGTCGCTTGCTGTTACCCGCCATCAGTCGTCCGCTCCAGGTGTCGGTTCGTCTAGGTATGCAGGCGAGTTGTCACTTCCCATGTCGAACTCCACCCGGGAAGCGCGCATTCGCCTGCATACCTTGCTGAGCATGCAGCGGCTCAGGCTCACGAGATGCTCCACTTCGGTCCGTCGGGTGTGTCCTCGATCTCGATGCCGGCGGCCTTGAGACGGTCGCGGATCGCGTCGGCGCGGGACCAGTCCTTCTCGGCCCGCGCCACGGCCCGCTCCTCCAGCATCCCGGCGACGAGGACGTCGACCGCAGCGGTCAGCTTCTCGTCCGAACCGCCGGTGCCGCCCTGCCAGGCGTCGTCGTCCGGGTCGAGCCCGAGTACGCCGAGCATCGCCTTGACCGCGGCGTAGGTCCTCAAGAGCCCTTCGGCGTCGTCGGTCGCGTACAGCCGGTTGCCTTCGCGCACCGTGTCGTGCAACACCGCGACCGCCGCCGGAGTGCCGAGGTCGTCGTCCATCGCGTCGGCGAACGCCTGCGGCACTCCGTTCGGGGCGATCAAGCCCCCGCGCGGGAACCCGCTCGGTGCGCGCTCGAGGAAGTTCTCCACCCGCTGGAACGCCGCGGCTGCCTCGTCGAGCGCCTCGAAGCTGAACTCGACGTGCGAGCGGTAGTGCGCGGCGAGGAGGTAGTAGCGCAGTTCGATCCCGCGGTAGCGCTTGAGCACCTCAGGGATCACCAGCGAGTTGCCGAGCGACTTCGACATCTTCTCGCCGGCGGTCGTGATCCAGGCGTTGTGCATCCAGTACGACGCGAACGGCCGCCCCGCGGCGCGCGACTGGGCCTGCTCGTTCTCGTGGTGCGGGAAGCGCAGGTCGACGCCACCGCCGTGGATGTCGAAGGCCGGCCCGAGATACTTCCCGACCATCGCCGAGCACTCGATATGCCAACCCGGCCGGCCCGGACCCCACGGCGAGGGCCAGGATGCGGTCGGCGGCTCGCTCTCCTTGCGCCCCTTCCACAGGGCGAAGTCGCGCGGGTCGCGCTTGCCCCGCGGGTCGGCGTCCTCGGCGGCCGCCATGTCCTCGATCGCCTGGTGGGTGAGCTCGCCGTACGCCGGCCAGGAACGCACATCGAAGTAGACGTCGCCGGAGCCGTCCGCGGCGACGTACGCGTGGCCCTTCTCGATCAACTCCGCGATGAGCTGGACCATCTCGGGGATGTGCCCGGTCGCGAGCGGCTCGTAGGTCGGCTCGGCGACGTTGAGCGAGGCGTAGGCCCGATCGAGCTCGCGCTTCATCGAGTAGGCGAGGTTGTACCAGGGGCGACCCTGCTCGGCGCTCTTGGCGAGGATCTTGTCGTCGATGTCGGTCACGTTGCGGATGAACGTCACCTCGTAGCCCGAGGCGCGCAGCCAGCGCTGCAGCACGTCGAAGTTGACGCCGCTGCGCACGTGGCCGACGTGCGGCTCGGACTGGACGGTGAGGCCACAGACGTACAGCGACGCCTTCCCCTCCTCGAGGGGGACGAAGTCGCGGACTTCGCGGGTCGCGGTGTCGTAGAGCCTCAATGCCACCCGGCAAGTCTAGGGAACCGGGACGCGAAGACCCGATTCGCTACGCGGCGTCGAAGGTGATGGTGTCCCAGCCGGTCGCACCGTCGGGCGCGACGTCGCGACGTACCGAGGTCTGCACGGTGCCGTCTCGGTCGATGGCACGTACGGCGAGCCGGTGACCGCCTCGCGGGAGGTCGAGCTCCGCGGACCACTGCACCCAGGTGTCGACACTCGGCACCCGCCCCAGCCTGGCGCGCTGCCACTGGCCACCGTCGAGCGCGATCTCCACGGCCGCGATCCCGACCTCCTGCTCCCAGGCGACCCCGGCGACCGTGTAATGCCCGGCCGGGACCGTCGTACCCGAGCGCGGCCGGTCGATGCGGGACGCGAGCTTCACCGGCCCCCGAGCCGACCAGCCGCGGGTGATCCAGTAGCCGACCGCGCGGTCCATCGTGGTGACCTCGAGGTCGACGACCCACTTGCAGGCGCTCACGTACCCGTAGAGGCCCGGCACCACCGTCCGCACCGGGAAGCCGTGCGCCACCGGCAACGGCTCGCCGTTCATCGCGACCGCCAGGATGGCCGGCCGGTCGTCGGTGAGCGCCGCGAGCGGCGTACCACAGGTCCAGCCGTCCGCCGAGGTCTGCAGCACCGCGTCGGCCTCGGCATGCACGCCCGCCTCCGCCAGCAGGTCGCGCAACCGCACCCCCGACCAATAGGCGTTGCCGATCAGGTCGCCGCCCACCGGGTTGGAGACGCAGTTCAGCGTGATCCAGGCGTCGGTACGGCGACGCCGGAGCAGGTCCGCGAACGTGATCTCCAGCGGCTTGTCGACCTGGCCGTGGATCCGCAATCTCCAGCTGGAGGGGTCGAGGTAGGGCGGCGAGATGGCGGTGTCGACCCGATAGAACTGCGTGCTCGGGGTGATCCACGGCTGGGCCAGCCCGAGATCGGCGCCGGCTGGTGCCGTCGGGCGCCGCAGTCCGGGGATACGCAGCGCGGAGCGGGCGGCCTCCACGTTGCGGCGCGCCCGGCCCACGGCCGGACTGACCGCGCCCAGCGCAACCGTCCCCACGGCCAACACCCCGGCGCGCAGCCAGAACCGGCGCCCCTCGCCATCGGCCTGCGGCGTGCGGACCGGATCGGCGAGGATCGCAAACAGCCCGACCCAGGTGAGGAGGCCGAGCAGGACGGGGACCTGGTCCCGGGTACCAGCCCCCGGCTGTGCGGCCACCGCGAGTCCGCCGAGGATCGCGAGGAGGACGTACCCCGCCGCGGTGCCGGCGCGTGAGCGTGCGGCGAGCAATCCGAAGCCGGCGAAGGCGGCGGTGACGACGACCAGCACCGTCGCGACCAGGACCTGCTTGTCGTGGTGGCCGAACCAGGAGATGCCTTGCTCGGCGGTGCCGCCCGGGAGCAGACGGATCACCTGCTCGGCGACGGCCGTCACCGGATCGTCCTTCGCAGCCAGCGCGTGCGCGGCGAACCAGCTCACCGCGAGCCCTGCCCACCCCGCCACGACTCCTGCCACGGGCCAGGCGGCGCGCATCCTCATCACGGCTCCAGTGTGACGCGCATACGTGTGCAGCGCCCGCCGGAGCCGCCGACGTCACCACGTCGTCGCCTCGGCGGGCAGGTACGGGATCATCGGGGCATGGCTCTCCCCCGTGTCGGCATCGGTACCGACGTGCACCAGCTCGCCGACGGCGTACCCCTGCGTCTGGCCGGACTGGCCTTCCCCGACGAACCCCGTGGGCTCGCGGGTCACTCCGATGGTGACGTCGCCGCGCACGCCTGCTGCGACGCGCTCCTCTCCGCCGCCGGGCTCGGCGACCTCGGCTCCAACTTCGGCACGGCAGAGCCGGAGTGGGCGGGCGCCGCAGGAGTCGCGCTGCTGGCCGAGACGGCCCGGCGGGTCCGGGCGGCGGGCTATGAGATCGGCAACGTCGCGGTGCAGGTCATCGGCAACCGGCCCAAGATCGGTCCGCGCCGGGAGGAGGCGCAGACCGCCCTGTCAACAGCGCTCGGTGCGCCGGTCACCGTCACCGCCACGACGACCGACGGGCTCGGTCTCACCGGTCGCGGCGAGGGGATCGCCGCCATCGCGACCGCGCTCATCGCCATGGCTTGAGACGGGCGGTGCGGGCGCAGTCTCAGGCCGCGTCGCCGAGCTTGCGATGGCCGATCAGGACGGTCCCGTCGACCACCTTGACAGAGTAGGCCGGAACCGTCACGTGCGGGTCGTCCAGGCACCGCCCCGTCCGCAGGTCGAACGCGTGCCGATGAGTCGGTGAGGCGACGAAGGGCACCTCGCCGCGCACGCCCACGATGCCCTTCGCGATGACCGAGGCCTTCGCATAGGGGTCGTGGTTGCCGAGCGCATACACCGCGTCGTCCGGCATCCGGAAGATCGCGACGGCCTGACCATGGACCAGGGCGGTGGCTCCGCGCTCGACCTCCAGATCGTCCACCTTGCACACCGACTGCCACTGCGCGCCACCCTGGCGGGGCCTCATGAGGACGTCGCCGGCCCGAGGAGTTTCGTCGACATTGGCGGCCTCCCTTCCGAGGCCTCGAAGGTAGGGCCGGGTTGTTCGGCGGCTGTTTCGGCGTGTAACGGACGTGAAAACAAGCATGAGTTCACCAACCGGTCGCCGACCGGTCGGTTCGGGTAGCCTCCGGCCCGTGTCCGCCGCACTCGTCCTCCTCGCCGCGGGCTCCGGCACACGCGTTGGAGCCACCACCAACAAGGTGCTGCTGCCGCTCGGCAACACCACCGCGCTCGGGGAGTCGCTCAAGGTCGCGCTCGCCGTGCCCGACGTACATCGGCTCGTGCTCGTGGTCCGTGACGGCGACCAGGAGGCGGTCGCCGACGTCGTCGTACCGCTGCTCGGCGACCGTGAGGTCACCCTGGTGGTGGGCGGCGCGACGCGGCACGGGTCCGAGCAGGCGGCTCTCGAGGTGCTGCGCGACGACATCGACTCCGGTGCCGTGGACGTGGTGGCGATCCACGACGTCGCCCGTCCGGTGGCCTCGCCGGAGCTGTACGCCGCCACCATCGCCGCGGCGCGGGAACACGGCGGCGCGATTCCCGTCGTCCCGCTCGCCGGCCTCCTCACCCGCGCCCTACGGCCGGCCGCGGAAGGCCGACCGCTGGTCGGCGTCCAGACACCGCAGTCCTTCCGCGCCGCCGATCTCCTCGCCGCCTACGACCACGCCGCCGCCGACGGGTTCGACGGCACCGACACCGCAGCGTGCCTGGAGCGCTACGCGAGATCGGGTGCGGCGCCGGCCTCCGGCGCACGCGTCGCGGCCGTGGCCGGCTCCTCGCTCAACCTCAAGGTCACCTTCGTCGAGGACCTCGCCACCGCGGCCGACCTGCTCTCCTGACCGCGACTCGGCGCTTCTGCACGCCCCCAGCACCCCGACTCGGCGCTTCTGCACATCCAGTCGCTGCACACGCGCCGACTGGGCGCTTCCACGACGCGCACACGCGCCGACTGGGCGTCAGGGCCGGGTGAGTGCCTCGAGCAGCCGGATGTCGTCGGGCGAGGAGACCCTGCGGCCCTGCGGTGGCGCCTGGAGTGTGATGACCGGAAAGCGGCTGGCGAGCGTGGCGGTGAGCTCGGCGAAGTCGGTGGTGGGCAGGCGGTCGAGGACCGCGACCACCCCGGCCGGCAGCACGATCGGCGACGCGATGGACACCAGCCCGTCGCGGTCGAGAGTGCCGCCGACGTACGCGCCGTCGTCGGAGAGCGTCTTGACGGTGTCGGTCACCGGTCGTACGCCGACCACGACCGCCTCGCGCTCGATCGCGGTCGCGACGCACCGGCCGAGGAAGTCCGGCGGCACCATCGGACAGAGCGCGTCGTGTAGCACGAACGGCTGCCTCGCCTCCTGCACGCTGACCCATGACGCGGTGAAGTCGACCGGCGTCACACCGGCCTCGCCGAGGGCCCAGGTCGCCGCGACGAGCAGCGCCTCGCCGTGGATGAGCGCGAACGGAAGCGAACCCCGCTCCGTCTCGACAACCGTGCCCAAGGCGGCCGGGGCGGCATCGTCCTCATCGATCACGACCGCCAACCTACAAAGGCGAACGCCCCGGGCGATTGCCCGGGGCGTTCGGCATGGTCCGCGGCTGTCGGCCACAGAGCCGGTGTCAGGAGGCGAGGACCTCGTCGAGAAGCGCTTCGGCCTTGTCCTCGTTGGTGTGCTCACACAGCGCCAGCTCGGAGACGAGGATCTGGCGAGCCTTCGCCAACATCCGCTTCTCCCCGGCGGAAAGACCACGGTCGCGCTCGCGACGCCACAGGTCACGGACCACCTCGGCGACCTTCATGACATCGCCGCTGTGCAGCTTCTCCAGGTTGGCCTTGTAGCGGCGCGACCAGTTGGTCGGCTCCTCGACGTGAGCGGCACGAAGAACTTCGAACACTCGGTCCAGGCCGTCCTTGTCGACAACGTCGCGCACACCGACGAGATCGAGATTGTTGGCGGGAACCCGAACAACGAGGTCCTGCTGGGCGATGATCCTCAGAACGAGGTATTGCCGCTCCTCCCCCTTGATGGTCCGCATCTCGATGTCCTCGATGACAGCGGCTCCGTGGTTCGGGTAGACGACGGTCTCGCCGACGGTGAAAGTCATATGTCAGGTACCCCTTCCTAGGACAGCCATACTACCACGGTTTTCACCCACCCTTGACGCCGTTTGCCCAGGTCAGCGGCACACTGGGGGCTTGACAGATGGAGGGTCGATGTGGTGGCGGAGTGTGATGAGCGGCACACTCGGCGTCTTCCGGGCCGGTCGCAGACCTGATCCGACCCGCCCGGCAGCTCGGGATGGAGTGCCTTCGTCGCCGATGTGCCGGATACTGCAGGCCATGTCGAAGTCGCGTCCCTGGCAGCGGAAGGCAGCCGGAGCTCGGACCGCGGACGCTGCTGACCCCGCCGTACCGGATGATGAGGAGATGACGGACGCGGGTCAGCACGACGCGGGTCAGCAGACAGCCGAGCCGGAAGACCCGGCGGCCGATCCCGTGGCGGAGCCCACCGAGAGGACGGCAACCGACGCCACTGACCAGCCCGTGCGAGACGAGCCCGCGTCCCACACACCCGCCACCACAGGGGCGCGGTCCGACGACACGACGACGCCGGCCGATCGGCGACGGGTGCGCGACTGGACCCCGTTCCTTCTCGCCCGCGCGGCCCATCCCCGCCAGGCCCTGCTGACGGCGATCGGGATGGGAGTCGCCGCCGCCCTCGAGGGTCGGCCGTCACGGGAACTCGCGCTGATCTGCGCGACGGTCCTGGTGGGGCAGTGCATCCTGGGGTGGCACAACGACCTGGTCGACGAGCCCGTCGATCTCGCCCACGAGCGCACCGGCAAGCCCATCGCCGACGGACGCCTCGACCCGGGCACCGTCTGGTTCACACTGTGCTGCGCGGTCCTGCTCGTCGTACCGCTGGCCGTCTCCAACGGTGTCATCGCCGGGCTCTGCTACCTCGCCTCGGTCGTCGTCGGAATGGTCGGCAATGTGGTGCTGCGGCGCGGCTTGCTGTCCTTTGTCCCGTGGGCTATCTCGTTCGCGCTCTACCCCGCCTTCTTGTCCTACGGCGGCTGGGGCGGCTCGGTGCACGGACCGCCGCCGCAGATCCTCATGGTGGTGTTGAGCGCGCTGCTCGGCGTGGGTGTCCACTTCCTGCTGGCCCTGTGGGGCCTGGTCGCCGACAACGACGACGGCTGGACCTATCTCCCCCTCAAACTGGGCCTGCGCATGGGCGCCGGCCGGCTGCTCGCGCTCACGCTGGTCTACTCCGTGGTGGTCGTCGCGGCGATGCTCTACGTCGGCCACGAGGTCGGCCTGTCGCAGTGAATCCGGCCTCCACGCAGCCGCCGTCAGCGAGCGGTGGACCTCACGTTCACCGCCCCCGAGCCGACCGCTAGGCTGTCGGCCGTGACGACCAGTGTTCGACCGCACCTGCGACGCAAGCTCGCCCTCGTCGGGGGCCTCGCCGTCCTCGCCGTTCCGGCGCTGAGCGCGTGTGGCAGCTTCGACTACGCCACCGACCGTCCCAACGTGATCGCCAACGGCGGCTACGACATGGACAGCAACATCCGGGTCAACGCCGCCCGCATCGTGACGGCGCAGCCGGGGAAGGGCGTCTTCATCGCGACCTTCACGCTCAACCCCACGGTCGGAGCCGCCACGAACGGCACCCCCAACCCGTCGTTCACAGGTCTGGAGACGGCGTCGGACGCCCAGCAGAGCGTGCAGAGCAAGAGCCCGGTCAACATCAAGATCGGCAGCACCGGCATGGTCAACCTCGCCGACCCCAGCACCGGCGGAGTGCCGGTCACCGGCAACTTCAAGCCCGGCGACATCGTGCCGCTGACGCTGACGTTCAGCGACGGCGACAAGGCCACCGTGCAGGTCCCGGTCGTCACGCAGTGTGGCCCGTACGCCTCCGTCGTTGCCCAGCCCCAGAGCGGCAAGGCCGGCAAGCATCCCAAGCACGCCCGAGGCACGAACGCCCAGGGCACGAACGCCCAGGCCGCATCCGCCAACGCTTCCGCTCAGGCCGCGTCCGCCAGCGCCTCGCCGACGGCGAGCAGCACGACCTCGTCCACCGGCGACATCACGACCGACCCGTACTCCTGCAAGTACCCGCCGGCCTCGCTCCAGAAGTGATCCGATGACCTACACGCTCGTCCTGCTCCGCCATGGCGAGAGCGAGTGGAACGCGCTCAACCTCTCCACGGGCTGGGTCGACGT
>Ga0164242_10006753_pt1 | contig 12606 bp, 9 predicted proteins | sample OricomgcompostMG_FD_108783 | JGI IMG/M metagenome (GOLD analysis project Ga0164242, IMG submission 108783) | Miracle-Growth compost microbial communities from Emeryville, California, USA - Original compost - Miracle growth compost (MG) ... | reverse complement strand
CTCCACGGCCTGGAGCGAGGAGACGCCCAGGCCGGTGAACGGCTCGTCGGTCGGCACCTGTTCGGCCGGCAGGTCCAGGAGCTCGCCCAGCCGCGCCACCAGCCAGCCGGCCACTTCCCGGCGGCGTCCGTCCTGCGGGGACTTCGGGGCCATCAGGAGATCCCCTCCAGCGCGCGGCCCTCGGGCTCCGGCGCGGGCGTGAAGCTCCGCGCGAGGTACTCGGCCTTGGCGGCGCGGCGCTGGATCTTGCCGCTGGACGTCTTCGGCGCGGAGCCGGGCACCACCAGGTGGACCACGTCCAGCTGGATGCCGTGCTCCGCGCTGACGGCCGCCCGCACGGCCCGCCGGATCGAGGCCAGCGAGGGCACGTCGGCGGACCCGGCGGCCTTGCCCCGCGTCTCGCGGGGCCGCAGCACCTCCAGCACCAGCACCAGCTGCTCGGCGTCGGAGTCGCCCTCGCCCGCGGAGACGGCGAACGCGGCGCCGCAGCCGGGCCGCACCCACGGGTGGGCCCGCTCCGCGGTCAGCTCGATGTCCTGCGGGTAGTGGTTCCTGCCCCCGACGATGAGCAGGTCCTTCAGCCGCCCGGTGATGACGAGTTCGCCGTCCACGAGGGCGCCCAGGTCGCCGGTGCGCAGGTAGGGGCCGGCGCCGGTGTCGGAGGTGTGGGCGTGGAAGGTGCGCTCGGTCTCCTCGGGGTTGTTCCAGTACCCGGCCGGCGTGTCGAGGCCGGCCGTCCAGATCTCGCCGACCTCGCCGGGCGCGCGGGTCCGCAGCGTCTCCGGGTCCGCGATGACGATCTCGCGGCTCAACCGGGCCCTGCCGACGCCCACCACCTGGTGGTCGGTTCCGGGCGCCAGGGCGCCCTTGCGCAGGGTCTCCCGGTCCACGTCGAAGAACACCGGGCCGGCGCCCGCCTCGGTGCCGCAGGTGATGAGGGTCGCCTCGGCCAGGCCGTAGGCGTTCATCAGCGCGCCCCGGCTGAGCCCGTGCGGCGCGTACGCGGCGGCGAACGCCTCCACGGTGGCCGGCCTGATCGGCTCCGCGCCGGAGAACGCCACCCGCCAGCTGCTCAGGTCGAACTCGGCGCGGTCCTCCTCCGGGACGCGCCGCACGCACAGGTCGTAGGCGAAGTTCGGCGCCCCGGAGACGGTGCCGCGGTAGCGGGTGATCGCCCGCAGCCAGCGCGCCGGCCGCTGCACGAACGCCAGCGGCGGCATGAGCACCAGGTGCGAGCCGGCGTAGGCGTTCTGCAGCACCTTGCCGATCAGGCCCATGTCGTGGAACAGCGGCAGCCAGGAGACCAGCACGTCGTCCGCGCCGATCCGCATCACGTGCGAGAACATCTCCTCGTTGCGCAGCAGCGCCCGGTGGGTGACCATCACGCCCTTGGGCAGCGAGGTCGAGCCCGAGGTGTACTGGAGGAACGACAGGTCCTCGGAACCCGTGGCCGGCGGGCGGAAGCCCGAGCCCGCCGAGACGGGCACGGAGTCCACCGGAATCCACTCCAACGCGCCGAGTTCCGGGGCGAGTTCGGAGATCGGGCCGTGCAGGTCCGGGCTGCTGCCGGTGAGCACCACGGCGGCGCCGCTGTCGCGCGCCACGGCCTGGAGCACGGCGATCTTGCGCGCGTTGCGCAGCGGAGTGGGCGGCGCCACCGGCACCGCGACCACGCCGGCGTGCTGGCAGGCCATGAACGCCCGGATGAAGTGCGCGTTGTCGGCTGCGAGGATCATCGCCCGGTCGCCCGGACGCGCCGAGTGCAGCAGCCGGGCCGCGATCGCCCGCGCCTCCAGGTCGAGCCGGCCGTAGCTGAGCGCCTCCGCCTCGTCGTGCCCGTTGGTGAGGAACGTGTAGGCGGTCTTGTCGCCGCGCACCTGGGCGTTCTCGGACAGCAGGGCGGAGACCGTCGGGTACTTCAATGGCGTTTCCAAATTCCCGCTCCCTGTGTGCGAAATATCGGCACTATGGCATGCAGAATTCGTTGGCGCAGGCCACGTCGTTGTTCGCGGCTGTTGTCGAGAAAGCGGCGGCTCTGCCGCTGCGCGGGGATTGATCAGAACCCGCGAACCGCCGCCGGGAATCCACGCTGTGGATTCGGCGGAGGTGACCCCCGTTATTTCGACCGCACGATCGGTCGCTCGGCTCACTCTAGCCGCCGGGTGACCCCCGGTCAATTGCGTTCCGGCTGCGGCCGTGTGAATAGCATGTTGCCTGCTCGGCGTACTCCGGCGGTCGGCGCGGAGCGCTCCGGTCAGGAATTCGGTGACTTAAGCAGGGGATCATTTGAAAGCCGTTGCACGGCGGAGTACACCAGGAGATGGCCCCAGATTTCCTGCCGGACCGTCTCCGGGTAGCGCGAGCGCAGCTCCCGTTTGCCGCGCTGGGCGAGCCGTCGCGTCGCGGCCTCGAAGGACCACCGGTCGCGGTAGATGTCCCGCAGCGCCGGGGCGGGAGCAAACCGCGGGTCCAGCAGCGTCGTGATCAGCTGCCGGCCGCTGCCCGGACCGGCGGCCAGCACCCGCACCGTGGCCGGCCCGCTGCGGCCGCGGGGGCCGTGGCGGGCGGGCAGCTCGGTCAGCGCCGAGCCGTCCGCCAGGCGACGGGACGGCGGCAACACCACGCCCTGCGGCACGCTCCACAACAGGTCGGCGCCGGTGCGCGCGGCCGCCCGCCACAGCGCGGGTCGACCGTACTCGGCGCCGGCCAGCACCAGGTCGCCCGGCCCGACCGCGTCGAGCAGCGACTCCGCCACCTCCGCCAGGTCGGTGCCGACCGGGTCCACCCGGGCGCCCAGCAGCGCGCCGCCGGCGTTGTCGGCCAGCACGCTGATCCGCACCCGCGGGCCGCCCGGCGCGCCCCCCGGAAGCGGCGCTCCGTAGAGGGCCGCGTTCTCCGGGCTGTCCGGCACCGGCGCCACCCTGCCGCCGAGCACCCGCACCCGTAGCTCCGCCAGCCGCTCGGCGGCTGCCGGAGCTCCCGGTCGCACCGCTGCGACCTGCGAGAACAGCGCCTCCAACGGGTCTGCGCCGAGCCGCATCCGGGCGCGCGAGACCGCCGCGGTGGACGGCACCGCCCGCAGGGCCGTCAGCCCGGCCGGGGCGGTCAGCCGGATGCTCTCGGCCAGCAGTTGCGCGATCTCCTCGTAGCGGGCCGCCGGGAACATGCACATCGCCAGCACGAAGTAGACGACCAGGTGCGGCGGCAGCAGCCGGTTGCGCTTCCCGTCCCGCCCGCACGCCGTGATCGCCCGCTCCACCGCCTCCAGCGGATAGGTCCAGGTCAGCATCCCCACGGCCAGCCGATCGGCAAGCCTCTGTTCTGCGATGCCCATATCGCGTCTCCCCCGTGACGAGAATTCCGGTCGAACGGCTCCGCCGCGTGGTGGCCACCCGACTCCCCGGCGCCGCCCGCGGTTGTCCGTCGTTGTCCTTCTTTGTGGATCCCGGGTTATTCGACGGCGCCGCGCTTAAGTCACCCGGCAGCCTCGGCCGTCCCAAGATCGTGCTTGCGGAGAGGGCTTCCCCTGGTGTCTGCTTGCTGCCGCGGTCCGGGGGGACTGCGGTTCCGGGGCACTCCCCGAACGAGCGAAAACGCGGGGGCGTGCTCCGGTTGCAGGAGACGAATTAAGGAGTCATTCAGGTGACGACGTTCAGCAGACGCGGCTTTCTCCGTGCGGCCACGGCCGGCGGAATAGCGGCCTCCGGGGTGCTGGGCCTTCCGAAGGCGTTCGCCGACTCCCGGCGCTCGCTCGCCGCCGGGACCAGCGCCCTGGTCATCGGGTCCGGGTTCGGCGGCTCCGTCGCCGCTCAGCGGCTGGGGGCCGCGGGCGTGCGGACCCTCGTCCTGGAGCGCGGCCAGCACTACGCCTACAGCCCCACCAAGCAGGTCTTCGGCAACGAACTCGACCCGATCAGCCAGACGTTCTGGTTCCAGAGCACCGCCGAGTGGCCGGGCGTGCAGCCGGTGCCGATCACCCCGGTGCCGGGCCTGATCGAGGTCATCACGGCCGGGGCCATCCAGATCGCGGCCGGCGCCTGCCTGGGCGGCGGCTCGGTCGTCTACGCCGGGGTCACCGTGCAGCCGCCGCGCACCTACTTCGACGCCCTGTACCCCAAGGACCTGTCCTACGACGAGCTCGACCAGGTCTACTACCCGCGGGTGCGGGCCAACATCGGCGCCTCCACGATGCCGTCGGACATCTACAACTCCGACCCGTTCACCCACTCGCGCGCCTTCGACAGCCAGGTGTCCGCCGCCGGCTACGCCGGCACGCCGGTCGACACCGTCTTCAACTGGACCAAGGTGCGCGGGGAGCTGGCCGGACGGCTGCGGCCCTCGGCGATCGCCGGCGAGTCGTCGTTCGGCAACAGCGACGGCGCCAAGAACGACCTCACCCAGACCTACCTGCCCCGGGCGCTGGCCACCGGCAACGTCAGCATCGCCACCCTCACCGAGGTCACGGGGATCCACCAGGGCTCCGGCGGCCGCGGCTGGAGCGTCGACGTGCGCCGCTACAACTCCGACGGCACGGTCGCCGGCACCGCCACGTACAGCGCGGACCTGCTGTTCGTCGCGGCGGGCTCGGTCAACACCACCCGGTTGATGGTCGCCGCCCGCGACAGCGGCGCCCTGCCCGACCTCTCGGCGGCGGTCGGCACCAACTGGGGCAGCAACGGCGACACGTTCGCCTTCCGCACCTTCGACGGTCCGATCGGGGCCACCCAGGGCGCGCCCTGTGCCTCGACGGTCTTCGTGGACAGCGACAAGGGCCTGGGCATCCCCACCCGGATCGAGAACTGGTACTTCATGCCGTTCAACGGCACCAACTACATGGCCCAGTTCAGCGTCTCCGCGGATCTGGACAACCGCGGCACCTGGACGTACGACGCGACCACCGGCAAGGTCGACATGCTCGACTGGGACGAGAGCAAGAACACCCCGTCCCTGGAGGCGGCGAGCAACTTCAACCAGCTGATCATCGACAAGGGCCTCGGCGGCCCCGTCGACAGCATCGCGCCGTCCGCCGACGGCACGGCCCACCCGCTCGGCGGCATGCCGATCGGCCAGGCCACCGACCTCTACGGCCGGGTCAACGGCTACCGTGGGCTGTACGTCCTCGACGGCTCGCTGCTGCCGGGCAACGTCGGCGGCGCCAACCCCTCCCTGACCATCGCGGCCCTGGCCGAGCGCGCCATGGACGACATCGTCGCCACCGGCTGCTGACCGTAACCCCGCGATCCGGGGCCGGAGCGCGCGCGGCTCCCGGCCCCGCCCCCCGTTCCCGGCCCGTCCGCGGGGGTCCCCGGCGCGGCTTCCGGCGCCGTGCCGGGACTCCTTCCCGTCCGCGGTCACGCCCCCTTGGAGGAGCACCCCTTGGAAGCGACGACGACCACGTCCACCACCGTCCCGCCGGTCCGCGACGCCGCCACGGTCGTCCTGGTCGGCGCCACCTCCGGCATCGGCCGGGCCGCCGCCGTCCGGCTCGCCCGGCGCGGCGACCGGGTGATCGCCGTGGGCCGGGACGCCACGCGCGGCCGTGACCTGCTGCGCGACATCGCCGAGCACACCCCGGGCGAGGGCACGCACACCTTCGTCGCCGGGGACGTGTCCACCGCCGCGGGGGTGGCCCGGGTCGCCGAGGCGGTCCGGGAGCGGACCTCCGTGGTCGACGTGCTGGTCAACGCCGCCGGCCTGGTGTCCCGCCGCCGGCAGGTGACCAGCGAGGGACTGGAACTGAACTTCGCGGTCCACCACCTGGCCCCGTACTCGATGACCGGCGCCCTGCTGCCGCTGCTGGAGGCCGGCAGCCGGCGGATCGTCAACGTCAACTCCGAAGGGCACCGCACCGCGATCAGCGGCGGAGCGGTCTTCCTGGACTACTCCGACCTGCAGCTGGAACGAGCCTACGAGAAGTGGACCGCCTACAGCCGCTCCAAACTGGCCAACATGCTCTTCACCGCCGAACTGCACCGCCGCTTCCCGCACCTCGGCGTGGTGGCGCTGCACCCCGGCGTGGTGCGCACGCGCATCGCCCGCGACCTCCCGCGCGCCCAGGTGGCGATGCTCTCGCTGTTCGCGATCCCGCCGGCCAAGGGCGCCGATCCCGTCGTGCACCTCGCGACCTCCCCCGATGTGGTCAACGGCGCGTACTACAACCGCTTCGACCGGACGCCGGCCTCCGCCGCCGCCCGCGACCTGGACGCTGCCGCCCGCCTGTGGCGGGTGACGGAGCAGCTGCGCGGCCCGTTCGGCGGCTGAGCCGTCCGGGCCCGCGGCCGCCGACACCACGCGCCCCGGCGGGGGCCGGCCCACCGGCCGGCCCCCGCCGCCGTATCCGTCGCCGGCCTGCTCACGACCAGCCGGCCCGCTCCACGGCCGCCGCACTCTCCGCCGGCTGCCAGGCCGCGCCGGCGGGCTGCCGCAGCCGCGGCAGCACCAGCCGGCGCACCACCACGAACGTCAGCCGGTGCGGCACGTGCCGGCCGGCGAGGCCCTGGGCCTTGGCGACCAGCCCTGGTACCGCGATCCGCCGCCCGCGCCGGGCCGCCCGCAGGCCGCTGCGGGCCACCGTCCGCGGTGTCTTCCAGGCCATCCACTGCTTCGCCTCCAGCTCCGCGGCGCCGCCCACCGCCATGAACTCGGTGCGCACCGGGCCCGGGGCCAGCAGCGTGCAGCTGACCCCGGTCCCGCGCAGCTCGGCGTGGAGCGACTCGGCGAAGGTGTTCACGAACGCCTTGGACGCCGCGTACGTGGCCGCGCCCGGCACCGGCTGCATGCCCGCGGTCGACCCGGTGATCAGGACGGAGCCCGAGCGGCGCGCGAGCATCCCCGGCAGCACCGCGAGCGTCAGCTCGTGCATCGCCACCACGTCCACCTCCACCTCGGCGGCCTCCGCGAGGGGGTCGCCGTCGGCGAGGTAGCCGCAGGTGGTGAAGCCCGCGTTGTTGGCCAGCACCGAGACCTCCAGCCCGGCCAGCTCCCGCACCAGCTCGGCGCGGGCCGCGCGGTCGGCCAGGTCGCAGGCGCGCACCTCCACGCGGGCCCGGTGCGCGGTGCGCAGGCTCCGGGCCAGCTCGTCCAGCCGGTCCTTGCGGCGCGCGACCAGCAGCAGCCGGTGGCCGCGTGCCGCCAGCCGGCCGGCCATCTCCCGGCCGATCCCGGACGACGCCCCGGTGACCACCGCCCAGCCGCGGTGGCGAGCCGGCGCGGCCCGCCACAGGCGGGTCATGCGCGCACCCGCGCCGCGTCCGCCGCGCCCGCCAGCTGCTCGGCCATCCGCTGGCCGGCGGCGTTGCCGGCCCGGGTGCACGACTCGATGGACACGCCCCACAGGTAGTCGCCCGACAGCTCCAGCCCCGGCAACTGCTGCACGGCGTGCCGCACGTCGAAGAGGAACTCCCCGTGGTAGGGCAGGTAGGCGCTGTAGGCGGCCGGCCAGATCCGGCCGACCCGGTTGAGCGGCTTGGCCCGGGTGGCGCTGAGGTAGCGGGTGAGCCGCCTTTCGGCCTCGCCCACCCACACGTCCAGCTGCTCCATGGACAGCTCGGTGTCACGCGCGCCGCGCCCGCTGAAGGTGTAGCGCACGATGTGCCGGTCGTTCATGCCGTACACGCCGGCGTTGCTGCACGGGCCGCCGTCGTGCATGGCCAGCGCGCGCACCTGCGTGGTGAACACCGGCCGGTCGTACTCCACCAGCACGACGGACGAGGGGTTGTACCGCACCTCGCTCAACCGCTTGCTCAGCCCGGGCAGTTCGGAGCGGACGATGTCGGCGGCGGCGTACGCGGGCGTGGCGACCACGACCCCGTCATAGGGCCGCTCCTCGGCGGGGGCGCCGTGGACCGACACCCGCAACCCGGCGACCCGGCCGCCGTTGACCACCAGTCCCTCCACGGTGGTGTCGAGCAGCACGTTCACCCGCCGGGCGAACGCGTCGAGCGCCGGCTGCACCCCGTCGACCAACTGGTCGTAGTAGTCCAGCAGCAGCGCCAGGTTGGTGCCGAAGGTGCCGAGGTAGACGTCGTCGGGCTCGGCGCCGTTCATCCGGACCGTCATCGGGCGCAGCAGCGTGTTGGTGATCTCCTCGCTGAAGTGCGCCGACAGCGGCTCGTGGTCGTACTTGCGGGACAGCTCGGTGAAGTACTTCGAGCCGAGGAACTTGTTGGACTCGTCCGCCCGGATACGCGCCACCATCGCCGCCAGCCGCACGAAGTCGCGCGGCTTGCCCATCTTGCGGATGTTGGCCAGCGACCGGGAGCGCCGGGTGCTGTCCAGCGTCAGCACCTCGTCGTCCTTCATTATGGACGTGTTGATCCCGAACGGCTCCCACCGGTAGCTGCCCAGGGTGTCGAGGAAGGTCCGGAAGGCGGTGTACTTGCGGCCGATGTTCTTGCCGCCCATCATCACCGGCCGGTCGCCGAGTTTGCCGACGCCGAACCGGCCGCCGAGCCGGTCCTCGCGCTCGATCACGTCGACGTCGAAGCCCGCGCGCTCCAGGTGGAGCGCCGCGGACAGTCCGGATATGCCGCTGCCGACGACGGCGACTCGCAGGCCGTCACCTACGGTGTTTCCCAGCATCGCTGCATCACTCTCTTGAGAAGGCCCTGGTCGGGGGCGGGGAAGCGGGAGGTGGTCGGGGGTGCGGCCGTACGGGCGCGGGACCCGTGGAACCCGCGGGGTCGCCGGGCCGCTCGCCCGGTGGTGATCCGGTGGGGGTCCGTTCGCGGAGGGCGCTGAGGCGCAGACGGCGCGGGGGCGCCGACGGCGCCGAGGGCGCTGAGGGGGCTGTGGGGCGCTGAGGGAGCCGGGGGCGCGGCCCCGGCGGTGGGGAGGACGTCCCGCGGCGTCGGTGCCGGAGGTGTCAGGGGTGTGCGGGCATGGGCGCGGACCGGGCCGCGGCACTCACAGCAGGCCGCCGTTCTCCGCCAGCCAGGCGGGCACGCGGTCCGCGGCGAAGGAGGCGGCGTCGCCTCCGGTCTTCTCGCGGTGCGCCCGCACGCCCTCGGCGTACCGGCGCAGGGTTTCCTGCGTGGACCGGCGGCTTGCCAGCGCCAGGAACCGGGCCCGCTCCATCGCCAGGCCGCGCTGCAGGGAGCGCGAACCGCCCTCGTGGACGGCCTGCTTGAGGGCGCGCACCGAACCGGGCGCCCGACGCGTCAGCCGCAGCGCGGTGGCGGCCGCTTCCCGCCGCACGTCCTCGTGCGGCACCGCCCGGTGCACCAGCCCGGCCGCGACCGCCTCGTCCGCGGCCAGCAGACCTCCCTCCAGCAGGAGTTCGAGGGCGCGGCCGGCGCCCAGAGTCCGCGCCAGCAGCTGGCTGCCGCCGCCGCCCGGGACCAGGCCGAGCGTCGACTCCACCAGCCCGATCCGGTAGCCGCCGTCGCCCATGATCCGGATGTCGCAGGCCAGGGCCAGTTCGAGGCCGCCGCCCAGCGCCGGGCCGTCGATCGCGGCGACGTACACCTTGTCGCTGCGCTGGATCCGGCGGACCAGCCCGTGGAAGGCCAGCAGGGACCGGATGCCCGCGACGGGGCTGCGGTCCAGCAGCCGGCCCGCGCCCGGTACCCGGCCCAGCGCGCCCACCAGCCGCAGCGGGCCCGGCGCCGCCGCGACCGGCACCGCCATGCCGCCGGCCTCGGCGCCCGCCAGCAGCTCCTCCGGGTCGTAGTGGCCCAGGAACACCCCGGGCACCCCGCCGGTCAGCACCACCGCGCGCACGCCGCGCCGGTGCTCGGCGCGGGCCAGCGTCCCGGCCAGTTCGGCCGTCACCGCGCCGGTCAGGAAGTTGTACGGTTCGTTGGTCACGCGGACGGTCAGCACGGCGCCGTCGCGTTCGGCCTGTATGTGGTCCATTCGCATCACGCAGCCTTTCTCCGATCGGGCAGGACGATTCCGTGCCCAGGAGCCCCCGTCATGGCCGCTCCGCCGTGTTCAGGGGCTGTCCCGCGATCCCCGGCGGGGCGTGCGCCGACAGCCACGCCCCCCCAGGCCTCGCCCGGGGCGCCCCACCCCGCGTCCTCGGGCTCGCCCGAGGACGACCCGGTATGAGGGCGACCCGCCGCCTTGCGGTCCACCGCGTCCGACGTCGCACGCTGCTCCACCGGGGATCGCGGGACAGTCCTCAGACGGGCTGTCCGACTCCTGCACCGAGCGCGGCGCAGACCTCCGCCGCCGCCCGTTCTCCGGAGGAGACGGCCCCTTCCATCCCCCCGTAGTCCTTCAGGACGGTCTCCGAGCCCGCCCAGTGCACCGGCCCGGCCGGCTCGCTCAACAGCCGCACCGCGCCGCTCATCGCGCCCAGCGCGGGCAGCCCGAAGTAGCCGCCGCGCGACCAGGGGTCGGCGCTCCAGTCCTTCTCGAAGTACGCCTCGGGCTCGGCCGCCTCCGCGCCGAGCAGCCGCGCGAACGTCTCCAGCGCCAGCCGGCGCCGCTCGCCCTCGGGCCGGGCGGCGAACTCCCGGGCGGCGCCGCCCGGGACGAACCCGACCAGCACCCCGGGGACGTCCGCGCCGGCCGGCGAGTTGTCGAAGACGCCGGTGAGCGGGCCGCTGGTGGTCAGCGCCCGGCCACTCAGGCCCCGCTCGCGCCAGAACGGGCGGCCGTAGACGGCCGACACCTTGGTGATCGAGCCCATCGGCACCGAGCGCAGCGCCGCCCGCCGCGCGTGCGGCAGGTCCGGGGCGAAGACGAGGTCCGCGGCCAGCTGCGGCGGCACCGCCACCACCACCCGCCGCGCCCGCACGGTGCCGCGGGCGTGGACGACCTCCACGCCGCCGCCGGCGGGTGCGGTGTCGATCCGGGTCACCGGTGCCTCCAGCAGCACCCGGTCGCCGAGCCCGGCGGCCAGCCACTGGGCGACGCGCGCGGCGCCGCCGGTGATCCGGTGCCGGAGCTTGGTGGTCGTCAGATCGTCGAACCTCCCCGTGGAGCCGATGTACGCCAGCGCCTGGAGGAGGTTGAGCCGGTGCGGGTCGGCGCCCCACACCGTGGTGAAGGCGGTGTCGAGCAGCGCCCGGCCCTCGCGGCTGCGCACGGCGCGGTCCAGCCAGTCGCCGACACTCATGCCGTCCAGTTTTTCGGCCCGCGGCGCCCGCCACGGTTCGCGCACCGGGACCTGCCCGACCAGCCGGTCCAGCCGGAAGCGGGCGAGTGCCACGTCGAGCAGCGCCGCGGGCCGCAGCGGCGGGACCTGCCCGCGCTGCCGGCGGACGGTTCCGGACAGCTCCATCAGGTCCGTGCCGTGGGTCCAGGTGCGAAACAGCGGAGCTCCGGCGCGGGCCGCGAAGGCGCCCATCCGGTCGTTGCCGACCGCCAGCCACTGGCCGCCGAGCTCCACCACGGCGCCGTCGCCGATCGGTTCGCTGAACGTCCGGCCGCCGACCCGGTCCCGCGCCTCCAGCACCAGCGGTTCCAGGCCCGCCTCGACCAGCCCGTGTGCGGTGGACAGCCCGGCCAGGCCGGCGCCCACGACCACCACATCGGCCTCCCGGCCGCGCGGGGACTGCCGTCGCCCCCGCACCGGCCCCTTCGCGGTCGTCACGGGGTCACCCCTGCCGGGTACTCGCGACGGAGAAGTCGTAGCCGACCTGGGTGGCTTCCTCCGAGACCGCCCACAGCCGCTGCGCCACCTGGGCGTCCTGGGCCCGCTTGTGCGGCTTGGCGACACCGGGCGTACCGCGGTACCCGCCCAGGCTGCGGGGGCCGACGAACACCCCGCCGGGCAGCCCGGGCAGGGTCGCCGCGCACAGTGTCGGGGAGGCGCCGGCCAGCGGGCTCACCGCGAACAGGCCGTTGGCGGCGGCCATCATGCCGCGCATGGCGCCCTTCTGGCCGGTCAGCTGGAGGTTGGTGGAGGCGTAGCCGGGGTGTGCGGCGTAGGAGTGCAGCCGGGTGCCGGCCGCCACCGCCCGCCGGTCCAACTCGGCGGCGAACAGCAGGTTCGCCAGCTTCGAGCGGCCGTAGGCGCCGTAACGGCTGTACTTCTGCTCGCTGTTGAGGTCGTCGAAGTCCATCCTGCCCATGGTGTGCAGGCTGCTGCTGACCGTGACCACCCGGGCGGCGGGCGCGGCGACCAGTGCCGGCAGCAGCAGGCCGGTCAGCGCGAAGTGGCCGAGGTGGTTGGTGCCGAACTGCAGCTCGAAGCCGTCGGCGGTGGTCCTGCGCGGCGGCGCCATCACACCCGCGTTGTTGATCAGCAGGTCGAGCCGGCCGTGCTCGCCGAGGAAGCGCTGGGCGAAGGCGCGCACCGAGGTCAGGTCGGCCAGGTCCAGCCGGCCGACGTCCACCTTGGCGTTCGGCGCCGCGGCGCTGATCTCCGCCGCCGCGGCCACGCCCTTGCCGGTGTCCCGGACGCCGATGACCACGTCCGCGCCGGCCCTGGCCAGCTCCCGCGCGGTCACCAGGCCCAGCCCGCTGTTGGCGCCGGTGACGAGCGCGAGGCTGCCGCCGAGATCGGGGATCCGGTCGACGGTCCACTTCTTCGGGATCTCGTAGGTGGTGCTGTACAGGCTGGTGTCAGTGGACTCAGCGGGCATGGTGCTCCTCCAGGCGGGCGTGCGTGGTGCTCTGCGGTACGGGCGGGGACGGCGCGGCGGTGTCCGCGGG
>Ga0164242_10006752_pt1 | contig 12607 bp, 10 predicted proteins | sample OricomgcompostMG_FD_108783 | JGI IMG/M metagenome (GOLD analysis project Ga0164242, IMG submission 108783) | Miracle-Growth compost microbial communities from Emeryville, California, USA - Original compost - Miracle growth compost (MG) ... | reverse complement strand
GTGCTGGTAAAAACCAACCGTCAGAACCTCGATAGCCTGGTGGCGGTGCTGGAACGCTTCCATTACATCATCGATTACCGTTTTGATGAACCGACGTCCGAAGACCGGCTGAAGAAGAATTACGATCTGTTGATGAATTACCTGAATATGTAACACCTGCTCCTGTCCCCGTCCGTTTACCCAAATAATTCTATTTTTGCCCATTTACCACTTTCAAATGTGAGAAGGGCGCACGATCTTATGATTCGCAGGCTTATTTCTGTCATGGTGTTGTTGCTGGTGACTTTGTGTGCGCAGGCGCAGAAAGTGCGTAAGCCTTGGCTGACCATTGAGCCGATCCGGGAGACCCCGCAGGCCAACTTACCACTGGAAATTCAGACCGATCACCGGGGAGACAGCGATTATCTCATCATCGGTGCCATCCATATCACAGGGAACCGCAAGACCCGAGAGTCCATTATCCTCCGGGAACTGCGGCTTGAACCCGGAGATACGGTGTACCAGGATGACCTGACTGCTTTTCTGGAGGAAAAGCGGCAGCAGCTGCTCAATACCTCGCTTTTTTTGACTGTACAGATCTACCCCACCAATACAGCCGCCCATCATACCGATCTTCAGGTGGACGTATTTGAACGGCTGTATTTTTTGGTCATTCCCATGCTGAGCCTGGCGGACCGCAATTTTAATGTATGGTGGGTGGATGAGCATCACCGGTTGGACCGCCTTAATTACGGACTAAAACTTTACCAGAATAACCTGACGGGGAAAAATGATCGCCTGGCCTTGTCGATCCAGCATGGATATACCCGACAGTACATTTTGCAATACCAGCTTCCTTATTTTGACAAAGAATTAAAGCAGGGTATGGGCGTCTTTGTCTCCTATAGCCGTAACCGTGAAGTAAACTATAAATCGGATAAGAATAAGCAGGTTTACTTTAAACAAGACTATTTTCTCAAGCAGCAGTTTTCTTTCGGAGTGAACTATACCTACAAAAAAGAGATCAGGCTGCGCCATAAGATCAGTTTGAGTTATAACGCCTATACGGTGCAGGATACCATCCTGCAGCTGAACCCGGATTTTTTTCCCAACAGCCGCCGGACCCAGAAATATATGGAACTCAGCTACAATTTCGACTATACCGGCGCCGACATCTGGGCCTATCCTTTGCGCGGTTTCAATGTGGCTGCGGGTGTGACCCGGCGCGGTTTTGGGTTGCTGGGCTCGGTGGATGAGACGGAACTGAGTGTGGACGCTGCCAAATATTGGACGCTTTTTCCGAAGACCTATGCCGAAAATGAATTCATGGGAATGATGCATTTTCCCGCCCACCAGCCTTATTTTTTGCTCAAGGAAATGGGATACTATGAAAACTATCTCAGGGGCATGGAGTATTTTCTGCTGGAGGGAGAACGTTTCGGCATTCTCCGCAATACCCTGAAACGGGAGGTATTGGCTTTCCGGGCGCATTCCCGCCTGCTTCCCAAACAGTTTGCCACGATTCCGGTGCATGTCTATCTGAAGGCCTACGGGGATCTGGGCTATTCCTATACCAAATGGCCCGGCACCAGCATGCTCAATGACAAGCTGCTCTATACCTACGGGGCGGGAATGGATATCGTTACCTTTTACGACGCCGTGTTGCGCGTGGAGTACAGCATCAATCAGTTAGGGCAAAAAGGTTTATTTTTACATTTTAAATCCACATTCTAAGCGGTTTATCTGATCGTGCCGAGCCCGACCGGGTGAGGGCGGATGGAAACGGGACATAATAGATAATGCCACACGCTAAAGCCTGATTCATGCAAATTGCCCTCTATAGCCGTACTTCCTCGGACATTGAGGTCTCCAACCTGCAACAGCTCCTCGATGAGCTGATCGGTCGGGGCATCACCCCGGTGGTATTCGCTCCTTTTTATGCCCTGGCCAGGCCCATGCTGCGCCTGTCTGATGAACTCAAGACGTTTGCTTCTGCCGAGGAGCTCAGCGAAGGGATTGACTTTCTGATCAGCATGGGGGGAGACGGGACCCTGCTGGATACCGTGTGCTTTGTGCGCGATAAAGGAATCCCCATCATCGGGATCAATTTCGGCCGGCTGGGTTTTCTGGCGGGCATCGGCCGGGAGGACGTCTGCGGCCTGGCAGAAGCGCTGATCAACCGGACCTTTCAGATTGACCGCCGCAGTCTGTTGCATCTGGATGCCAACATTCCGTTGTTCGGAGAGATCCCCTATGCGCTCAACGAGTTTACCATTCACAAAAAGGACACCTCGGCGATGATTAAAATCCATACCTATCTCAACGGGGAATTCCTCAATACCTATTGGGCCGACGGACTGATCGTCTCGACGCCCACCGGTTCCACCGCTTATTCGCTGAGTTGCGGCGGCCCTGTGGTTTTTCCCGATGCCGCAAGTTTTGTGATTACGCCGGTGGCTCCGCATAACCTGAATGTGCGCCCGCTGGTGGTGCCCGACCATCATATCATTTCCTTCGAGATCGAAGGAAGGGGAGACCAGTTTTTGTGCACGCTGGATTCCCGGGTGGAAACCGTGGACCGGCGGATCCAGCTAGCGGTGAGAAAGGAAACCTTTAGCCTGGGGCTGCTGCGCATTCATGAAAATAATTTTCTAACCACCCTGCGCAATAAGCTGCTGTGGGGTATAGACAAAAGAAACTAGGAGCCCTGCCCCGCCCCGATACCAAATTACCCGGCGGGACGTTTAAAAAGGGCGCCTTTCTTTGCACCTACCAACCTGTAGCCGATGTCTGGAAAAAAATGCTGCTTGCTGCTTCTGTGGATGGGCCTGGTCTCCACGGGCCTCCGCGCACAGACGGACTACCGGGACTACAACACCCGTTATGTCAGCGAAGTAGGCTTCGGCTTAGGCACGGCTGCCTACTTCGGCGATCTGAACACGCACAGCTCATTCCGGGCGGTCAAGCCGGTGGCAGGAATTTTTTACCGTTATTTTTTCAACACCTATCTGGGGGCGAGCCTGCATATCCACTATGGCCAGCTGGGCTTTTCCGACGCCTATAACTCCGATTCGGTACAACACATCCGGAACCTGAGCTTTGACACCGAGTTTTGGGATTTCAGCCTGCAGGGAGACCTCAACTTTTTCCGTTTCGAGCCCGGCAGCCTGCATTATCGTTTCACTCCTTTTTTCACCCTGGGGGTCGGAGCGCTTCATTTTAATCCGTATACCTATTACCAGGATCAAAAATATTATCTCCAGCCGTTGGGCACCGAAGGACAAGGATCGGCCCTCTACCCGGACCGCAAAAAATATCCCCTCTGGACCTTGCAGATCCCGCTGGGAGTAGGCCTGAAATATAACCTCAACCGTTCATGGAACATTTCCTGCGTGGCGACCTATCATTATACCACCAGTGATTATCTGGACGATGTCAGCACGACCTATGCGGGTCCGGGCGCATTTCCCGCCGGGGTCAACGGCAAAGTCACCATGAGCAGCATCCTGCAGGATCGCTCCGGATACTATGGCCCTCCTATCGGACAGGCCGGTCGCCAACGGGGTAATCCGCAAAATAATGACCAGTATATCGGCATTGAAATCAGCATCGCCTATCTGTTTGATAGCTACCGCTGTCCGCTGTTTTAGGCAGTTAAATTTGTGTTAAAACAAACCCCTTAAGTTGTGCGGTGTAGGCTTAACGGTATTTTTGTACCTTTGCCCACCTTTCATACCGGCTATCCAAAAAATACGTCGCGTGGGGACGGGGAGAACGTATGCTGGTATGTAATAAGACAATAGCCTTACAGGAATGAGCTTGAAAGATAAAATTGATCTGCAGCGTTTACCCAAGCACATCGCCATCATTATGGACGGTAACGGGCGGTGGGCGAGAGAACGCAGCCAGGATCGTCTTTATGGGCATCATGCCGGCGTACAAAGCGTGCGCGAGATCGTAGAGGCCTGTGCCGAACTTTCCGTGCCTTTCCTGACTTTATATGCTTTTTCCACCGAGAACTGGGAGCGCCCTTCCGCCGAGGTAGAGGGCATCATGGAGTTGTTGGTCACCACCATCCGCAAAGAGATCGATTCTTTACACCAGAACAATATCCGGTTGCATGTGATCGGAGACAGCGCACAACTGCCCGACTTGTGCCAGAGCGAATTGCGGGAAGCCATCCAACTGACGGCGGGCAACTCGGGTTTGAACCTGGTGATGGCCCTGAGTTACAGCGCCCGCTGGGAGATCGCCCGCGCCGCCCGGGAACTGGCCGGGGAGGCCGCTGCGGGCCGCGTCAAACCAGAGGAGATTGACAGCCGCCTTTTCAGCCAATATCTTTGCACCCGTCCTTTTCCTGACCCCGAACTGATGATCCGTACGGGAGGAGAATACCGAATCAGTAATTTTTTACTGTATCAGCTGGCTTATGCGGAACTGTATTTTACCGATACCCGCTGGCCCGATTTCAGGAAGGAAAACCTGTACGGCGCAATAGTAGATTTTCAATCCCGGGAACGCCGTTTTGGGAAAACCAGTGAGCAGATTCAATAGTATACAGCGAATCAACTACCCGCCGGCTGAAGGCCGGACAGGTTTTAAATTTAAATATGCCAAACAAAGTTAAACATATTCGATTTTTCACCGCACGTTTATGGGTGCGTCAGGTAGCTTGGCTACTGTGTATGTGGCTTCAAGGCATTTTAGCTGTTGGCCGAAACGGCGCCTTGACCTTTTTGAAGCACTTTGTAAATCCAGGAGACAATTGTTTAACCAAAAAGGGAGTGGCTGTTTTCCTCCCGTCCACTAAAAAAGACGGATGGGTTTCCGCAGCAGTTTTATGAAATTACCGCCAGTTCGATTTACGTATCTTACCTATTGCGCCCTATGTTGCCTGATGGGAATGCAAACAGCCCGGGCTCAACAGGTTTTTCCCGATTCCACGACGGCAGTTCCTGCTGCTGCGACGCCGGCCGTCGCCATTCCGGGCGGAACACCGGCCCCCGCGGCGGGGACCACATCGCCTTTGTTATCCCCGAAGGATACCACGGCACCTGCTTATAGATCCCTGACCGATACCACGGGCCTTCCCTTCTCCCTGGATAATCCGCAACGCTATGTCATCGGTGGCATACGGGTGTCCGGGTCCAAATATCTGGACAATTCCCTGGTCGCCTCCGTGACGGGCCTGTACAGAGGACAGGCGATCACGTTGCCCGGGGACGGACTGAGCGATGCGATCCACAAATTGTGGGACCAAAAACTTTTTTCGGATGTCGCTATCCTGGTCGACCGCATTGTCGGAGACAGCATCTTTTTGAACCTGCATGTGACCGAAAGGCCGCGTCTGGGCAATTACCACTTTTCCGGGGTAAAAAAGACGGCCTCCGATGAGCTCAAAGATAAAGTAGGGCTGATCCGGGGAACCGTGATTACGGGCAATACCACGCTGAGCGCCATCGATAAGATCAAAAAATATTTTCAGGAAAAGGGATACCGCAATGTCACGGTCGTCATTAGCGAACAACCGACTCCCGGATTGCTCAACACCGTGGATTTGACCTTTCACATCAACCGGGGAGACAAGGTCAAAGTGAGCCAGATTTTCTTTGCAGGCAACAGCCATGTATCGGACCGTAAGTTGGAAAAGCAGATGAAGGGCACCAAGGAACGCACCCGCATCAGCCTGTACGCCTCCGATGACAAAAATGTGTACGGGGCGCCTCACCGCATTGATTTTGCCGAGTACATGAGCCATTATGGTTTTCTGTCTTTTTCCCAGACCCGGCTGCTGCTGAATCCGTATTTGCGATTCAAATTCTTCTCCTCGGCCAAATTTGACAATGCCAAATACCAGGATGACAAAGACAAGGTACTGAGTTACTACAACACGCTGGGTTACCGGGATGCCGTGCTGGAGGCCGATACGGTATATACCTCGCCAGAGGGCGGTGTGGATGTGGCCATGAAGATCTCAGAGGGCAAAAAGTATTATTTTGGCGACATCAGCTGGAAAGGAAATACGCAGTATCCGGATTCCGTGCTGGACCGGCTGCTGGGTATCCAGCACGGCGATGTGTACAACATTGAACTGCTCAACAAGCGCCTGGGCGTGACTCCTTCTGAACAGGGCGGGGATATTTCCAGCCTCTATCAGGACAACGGGTACCTGTTCTTCCATATCACGCCGGTAGAGACTTCTATCCGGGGCGACACGATCGATTATGAGATGCGCATGGTGGAAGGTCCGCAGGCCGACATCAACCGGATTACCGTCTCAGGCAACGACAAGACCAATGAACACGTGGTGCGGCGGGAACTGCGGACGATTCCAGGTGAAAAGTACAGCCGGGCAGATGTCATCCGTTCCATGCGGCAGATTTCTCAGCTTGGGTTCTTCGATCCCCAGAAGGTGACCCCCAATATCCAGCCCAATCCCCAGGATGGTACGGTCGATATAGGTTGGGGCGTGGAAGAGAAACCTTCCGATAAGCTCAACTTGTCTGCAGGCTGGGGGGGTTATTATGGCATTACCGGGACGATCGGCATGAGTTTTAACAACTTCTCGATCCGCAACATCTTTAATAAAAAGGCCTGGCGTCCCTTGCCCAGCGGCGATGGACAGACTTTGTCGGTGCAGCTGCAATCCAACGGGAAATACTACAGTTCTTACAACTTTTCCTTTACCGAGCCCTGGATGGGAGGGAAGAAGCATAATCCGTTCACCATCAGCTATTACCACAACAAATTCAGCAACCCGTCCTATGAAGGCTATATTCCGATCTTCAACGATACCTCGTATTTGAAGACCACCGGTATCAGCGTTTCTTACGGAAAGCAGCTCAAATGGCCGGATGATTTCTTCAGCTTGTCGTTCCAGCTCAGTTATGAGCGGTATAAATTGCGGAGCTACTTCAATGATCCGATTTTTACCCCTTCGGGTCTGACCACAGGGGTATCGAACAACGTGTACCTGCGCATCACCCTGGACCGGAATTCCACCGATCAGCCGTTGTTCCCGACGCGCGGGTCCCACTTTAGTTTCTACGGGCAGTTCACCCCGCCTTATTCGGCTTTCGATCGCGATAAGGACTATGACCACCTGACGCCCCAGGAGAAATTCCGGTTCATCGAATACCAGAAATACCGTTTTACCGGCCAGTGGTTCTTCCCGATCGGCCAGCCTACCGGAAAAGATCACAAGACCTTTGTCTTGCACCTGGCTGCGAAGATGGGGGTAGTCGGCAGGTACAATCCCAGTGTGCCCCTGTCCCCGTTTGAACGTTTTGAGATGGGCGGCGACGGAATCAGCAACTACATTTATTACGGCAAGGATATTATTTCTCAACGGGGATATCCGGTCTATTACACCTCGGATCCTACGGTAAATCCGGATAATCAGAACCCGCCCACGGGCTATCAGGGCTTTACCATGTTTAGTAAATACACCCTGGAGCTTCGCTATCCGATCAGCCTGAACCCCAGTTCCACCATTTACGCGCTGACCTTTTTGGATGCGGCCAATGGATATAACGGCATCAAGGACTTCGATCCTTTCCGTTTAAGGCGGGATGTGGGCATCGGCATGCGCTTTTTCCTGCCGATGTTTGGTCTGCTGGGCTTTGACTATGGTGTTGGCCTGGACCGCCTGAGGCAGGGAGGCGGGTTAAAGAATGCGACCAAGTTCAGCTTTATGCTGGGTTATGAACCCGATTAATCCGGGTCGGGAGCGGTTTTTTAACAATATATTATAATAATTTTTAACAACTTTGCCCGAATGAAAAAATTGTTGCTCCTCACTGCAATGCTGGCGGGCGCCTTCACCTGGGCTCACGGGCAACGCTACGCCGTGATTGATTCCCATTATATTTTAGAAAAAATGCCGGAATACGGTAAGGCCCAGTCCCGGCTGGATACCATTGCCCAGGGATGGCAGCGGGAAATCGACATGAAGTTCCAACAGGCCGACAAGTTGTACAAGCAATACCAGGCCGAAAAGGTGATGTTGACCGACACGTTGAAGCGCAAAAGGGAGGATGAGATCATGCAGGTGGAAAAACAGGCGCGGGATTTGCAGAAACAGCGTTTTGGCTATCAGGGCGACCTGTTCAAACAGCGCGAAGAATTGATCAAGCCCATTCAGGATCAAATATATAATGCCGTACAGAAACTGGCAGCCCAGCACATGTATGATTTTGTGCTGGATAAATCCGGTGGTATTTCCGTGTTTTATGCCGATCCAAAGCTGGATAAAAGCGACGAAGTTTTACAAATACTAGGAATTAAAAAATAACTATTTTCGCACCTGTTTTTAGCCGGCGCGCCTATTTGCGCCATGCTCCCAGGATAATATTCAAATAAAATCAGTCAATTAAACCAGTGTAAACAATGAAAAAATTAACAATCCTCCTCGTAGTATTAGTGGCTACTCTAAGTGCGGCCAAGGTGGACGCGCAAAAGATTGGCTACGTGGATATGCAGGAAATCGTGACGGGCATGCCGGAATACGCACAAGCGGATACTGCATTGGGCAGGTATCGGGATGATCTGGTACAGCAAATGCAAGTGATGCAGCAGGAAATGCAAACCAAGGCGGGTGCTTTTGTCCAGGACAGCCTGAAAATGAGTGATGCCATCAAGGAGGTAAAGCGCTCGGAACTGCGGGACTTGCAAAACAGGATCGCCCAGTTGCAGCAGACTTCCCAGCAGCAGATGCAACAAAAGCAAAATGATTTGTTGCAGCCCATCATTGAAAAAGCGCAAAAGGCGGTTGATGATGTGGCCAAGGCGAAAGGGTATTCCTATGTGTTCAATGACACTGGAGACGGCACCATTCTCGTGGTGAAGCCTGCCGGCGACGATCTTACCGCCCAGGTGAAAGCCAAGCTGGGAATCAAATAATTTTCCTGTCTGAGAAAGACGTGGACCGGAGGCCATCGGCCTCCGGTTTTTTTATCTCCGGCTCGCAGGATCACAGGGCCGAAATCCCCCATAAGCCTGGCAAGGCAAGTCCCCAGGCGGGGGCGCCGTCGCATAGGAGACCCTACGGGCGAACAGGCAGGGACAGCCGGCCACACAATGGTTCCTTTTCCCCCCGGATTGTCCTTCCGGTTCAGTGTGCGGGGACCGGCGCCCCTTCCAGGATCATTTCGGTAGGATTCAGCTGCTCGTCCAGCACCACCCAGTCCGCCCGGAACCCTTCCCGGATCATGCCCAGATCGTGGTCCCGGCCGATCACCCGGGCCGGATAAAGCGAGGCCATACGCAGGGCGTCGCTTTCCGCAATGCCCACGTGGCGAACAAGGTTCTGGACTGATTTGGCCTGGGTTAAACAAGAACCGGCCAGCGTCCCGTTCTCCGTGACATAGCGGTCTCCGTCCAGGATGTAGGTGTAGGAGTCTGACCGGGCTTCGGTGACTGCATCGGTAATTAAAAATAGGCGGGGGCCCATGATCTTTTGGGCGATGCGGATGGCCGGGAAGCTGACGTGGATGCCGTCGGCCACCAGACTGGAATAAGCGGTGCCGTCAAAAAGCGCTCCCACCAGGCCGGGCGCGCGGTGCTGCAGGGGGGACATCGCGTTATAGAGGTGGGTGGCGGTGGAAATGCCCAGGGCGAAACCCGCCCGGGCTTCTTCGTATGTGGCATTGCTGTGGCCGGCAGAGACGACAATATCCTGGTCTAGCAGGTACCGGATCACTTCCTCCCCGCAACACTCCGGCGCGATGGTGATCATCCGCAGGGCGCCTGCGGATGACTCTACCAGGGCCTTCACGGCTTCCAGGGAAGGATTTTGCACGATGTATTGAGGCAGGTGAGCCCCCTTCTTGGCCGGGTTGAGGTAGGGGCCTTCCAGATGGAGGCCCAGCAAGCCGGGGCGCCCTTCCGCCCAATACTGGTTGACCGCCTTCATGGCCTCCTGCATGATTTTGGGGCTGTTGGTGGCGACCGTAGCCATAAAATAGGCCGCGCCGCCCTGCATGCAGTACCGGTAGGTGGCATCCAGGGACTCCACCGAAGGCGTGAGAGAGAACATTTGTCCCAGTCCCCCGTAAATCTGGAGATCTATAAAAGCCGGGGCAAGAGTCATCCCAGGCAGGCGACGGCACGCTATTCCTTCGGGCAGCGCGTTTTCCGGCACCAGGGCTTCTACTTTCCCTTCCGCGATCAGTACGGCGTGTTGGTGAATAAAGGTTTCCCCGGTAAAGATCCGGTCGGGAAAATAAGCGGTGTGGTTCATCTCTTTCTGCATTTTTATTTCCCGGAACACCGGGCTTATTTATGGTTATTTTTCAACACGTATCCGTCGGCATCGGCCAGAAAAGGATATTGGCGCCGCACCTGTTCCAGGCGGGTCCGGGACAGCTGCCCGGTGAGCATGGCCGCCTCGGCGTGACTGGTGGCGAGGGTCTCGCCCAACGGGTCGATCAAACAGGAGTCCCCTACATAGGAAATGCCGTGGCCGTCGGTGCCGATGCGGTTCACTGCGGCGACGTAACACTGATTCTCAATGGCTCGCGCCCGCAGCAGCGTGTTCCAGGCGCTCGCCCGGCTCTCCGGCCAGTTGGCCACGCAGACCAGCAGATCGTAGCGGCTGGCGGGATCTGTGGGTTGACGGAGCCACACAGGGAACCGCAGGTCATAACAAATGGTCAATGCAATTTTCCAGCCTTTGAGCCGGGCGATCAGCCGTCTGTCGCCTGCGCTGTAGTGCAGTTGTTCATCGCTGAAGCCGAATAAATGCCGTTTGTCGTAGCAGGCGATCCGGCCGTTGGGCAGCACCCAGAGCAGGCGGTTGAAATACCGGCCCTGTTCGCTGATGATCAGGCTGCCGGTCAGGGCAGCCCGCTTTTCACGGGCTTTGCGCTTCATCCACCGTACGGCCTCCCCTTCCATAGTGCCTGCCAGGGCCACCGCCCGCATGCTGAAGCCGGTGGTGAACATCTCGGGAAGCACAATGAGTTCGGTGCCTTCCGGCACGGCATCAATCTGCCGGTCCCAAGACTGCAGGTTGGCTGCAGTATCCTCCCACTGGAGGTCACTTTGGAGCAGGGTCACGGAAAGATCGGCCATGGGCATCGCTTGAAAAAATCTTTGCGCAAAAGTAGGCCATTCCCCGGACAGTTGCCGCCGTTACCAACCCAGCAGCCAGGCAAACACGAGGGGTGCTACAATGGTGGCATCGCTCTCAATAATGAACTTCGGCGTATCCACATTCAGCTTGCCCCAGGTGATCTTTTCGTTGGGTACGGCCCCCGAATAGGATCCGTAAGAAGTGGTGGAATCGGAGATTTGACAGAAATAACTCCAGAAAGGAATGTCGGTCATTTCCAGATCCTGGTAGAGCATCGGGACCACACAGATCGGGAAGTCGCCGGCGATACCGCCGCCAATCTGGAAAAAGCCCACTCCTTTGCCTCCGGAATTTTTGACATACCAGTCGGCCAGGAAGGTCATGTATTCGATGCCGCTCTTCATGGTGGCAGGATGGAGCTCCTTTTTGATGCAGTAAGAGGCAAAAATATTTCCCATAGTGGAGTCTTCCCAGCCGGGCACAATGATGGGCAGGTTTTTTTCCGCTGCCGCCAGCATCCAGCTGTGGCTGGGATCAATCTGGTAATCGGCTTCCATGACGCCGCTGCGAAGCAACTGGTACATGTATTCATGCGGGAGATAGCGGGTATTTTTTTCTTCGGCTTCTTTCCAGATGCGGAAGATGTGATGCTGGATTTTGCGGAAGGCCTCTTCCTCGGGAATGCAGGTATCGGTCACGCGGTTGAATCCCTGGGCCAGCAATTCCCCTTCTTCGGCGGGGCTGAGGTCCCGGTAATGGGGTACCCGTTTGTAATGATCATGGGCGACCAGGTTCATAATGTCTTCTTCCAGGTTCGCGCCTGTGCAGGTGATGATCTGTACTTTGTCCTGGCGGATCATTTCGGCCAGCGAAATGCCCAATTCAGCGGTACTCATGGCACCTGCCAGGGTGATCATCATTTTTCCGCCTTCCTGAAGATGGGTTTCATAAGCCTGGGCGGCATCTACTAAAGCCGCTGCATTGAAATGCCTGTAGTGATGGGCGATAAATTGGGAAATAGGTCCTTTACTCATGATCTTTTACGGTTTTGCAGTCAGACCGCAAAAATAGGATAAAAGGGCAAGGATAAGCACGCCGCAGACCGGATGCGGAACGGGAATGTTTTTATCTTTACGGGCCGAGATGTCCAAAGCTGCCCGTATTTCCGACTCCTTCGCCCGCATGGCCTGGCTACGCCTGAAAAGGAACAAAGGGGCCATGGCCGGGCTTATCCTTATCGTGGCGGCCCTGTTTTCCGGCCTGTTCGCCTATTACCTGGCGCCTGATCATACCCCTGATGCCAATGAGATGATCCTGGAGTTGAGCGGCAAAGAGCCGGGATTCCATGTCAGGCTGTTGGCCGTTCACCGGGAGGTACCTGTTCAGGAAGTGTCTTTCTGGCAGCGGCTGTGGTCGGGCGCTCCTTCGCCCTATCGTTATATTCCCGTGACTGCCTGGCGGTTCTCCGGCGATAGCATCCGCTATCAGCGCTATGTCGATGAAGACATGGCCGTGCCCGAATCGCTTGATCTGCTGCATGTGGTGTATCCCTTG
>Ga0164242_10006751_pt1 | contig 12607 bp, 10 predicted proteins | sample OricomgcompostMG_FD_108783 | JGI IMG/M metagenome (GOLD analysis project Ga0164242, IMG submission 108783) | Miracle-Growth compost microbial communities from Emeryville, California, USA - Original compost - Miracle growth compost (MG) ... | reverse complement strand
TGCCCACAACGACATTGCCCTGCGCATCGCGCGGCAGGGCATCGTGCTGCTGACCAACCGCGGGTTGTTGCCGTTGCGCCCCGACTCGCCGGCGCGCATCGCCGTCATCGGCGGGTACGCGCAACTGGGCGTGCCGGCCGGTTTCGGTTCCAGCACCGTCGTTCCGGCGGGCGGGTATGCCGCCGTGGTGCCGATCGGCGGCACAGCGCTGGAGGCCGGGCTGCGCAACTTGTACCTGCTGCCGTCGAGTCCGCTGCAGGAACTGCGAAAGCTTCTGCCCGAGAACACGATTGACTTCGATCCCGGAATCAGCCCGGCCGAGGCGGTGGCGGCGGCACAACGCGCCGACATCGCGATCGTGTTCGCGGTACGCGCCGAAGGGGAGGGCTTCGACCTCGCCGATCTGTCGCTGCCGTCGGGCCAGGACGAGCTGATCGGCGCGGTGGCGGCCGCCAACCCCAACACGGTGGTGGTGCTGCAGACCGGCAACCCGGTCACCATGCCGTGGCTGGGAGCGGTGAATGCCGTTGTGCAGGCGTGGTATCCGGGTCAGGCCGGCGCCACGGCCATCGCCGAGGTGCTCACCGGCCGGGTGAATCCCGGCGGTCGGCTGCCGATCACCTTCCCGGTCGACCTGCACCAGACGCCGCGCCCGCAGCTGCCCGGCGCCGGGCTACCGTGGGGAACGCCGAGCACCATCGACTACGTCGAGGGCGCCGACGCCGGCTACCGGTGGTTCGCGGCCAAGGGCCACGTCCCGATGTTCGCCTTCGGACATGGATTGTCCTACACCAGATTTGAACACCGCGACCTGGTCGTGCGGGGTGGCGACACCATTACCGCCGGCTTCACCGTGGTCAACACCGGCGATCGCGCCGGGGCGGATGTACCGCAGCTGTACCTGACGGCGATGCCCGGAAAGCCGTGCCTACGGCTGCTGGGATTCGAGCGGGTCGAGCTGGGCCCGGGCGAGAGCCGGCACGTGACCATCGACGCCGATCCGCGACTGCTGGCCCACTACGACGGCAGCATCCGAAGCTGGCGGATCGCCGCGGGCAGTCATACGGTGGCGCTGGGGATTTCGGCCACCACCCTGCGCTCGACGGCCACGGTCGAGCTGACCGCTCGTACGTTCGGGCGGTGAGGCGCCCGAACGTACGAGCGGGTCAACGGACTACTTGACCGGGGTCAGCGCGTCGCCACAGGTGCAGCGGTACTCCTCACCGGCACCCGAGCAGTGGCAGGGAACCTCGATGCGGACGCGACAGCCGCAGCCCTCGTGGCCGCAGGTCAGCAGGGTTCCGGACTCGTAAGTTGCCATGTGACTCACCCATTTCTTCCTGTTGTGACTCGTGCGGCGCGGGTCGACCGCACCCCTACTATATACCCCCCACGGGTATGTAGTAAACGGGCGGATCGACCGGTCCGGCGAACCGTCGCGGGTGCGGCTAGCGTTGGACGCATGACCGAGAAACCAACGCCCAAAGACGTCGACGCCTTCTTGGACAGCACGGTGGTCGGCGGCGACCCGTCGGTGATCGACGCGCTCGAGGCCAGCAGCGCCGCCGGACTACCGCCGATCGCGGTGTCGGTGCAGCAGGGGAAGTTCCTCAGCCTGCTGGCCACCGCCATGGGTGCGCGACGCATCCTCGAGCTCGGCACGCTGGGCGGGTTCAGCACCATCTGGCTGGCCCGCGGTGCCGGCCCGCAGGGGCGGGTGGTGACGCTGGAATACGAGCCCAAGCACGCCGAGGTCGCCCGCGCCAACCTGCAGCGGGCCGGCCTGGCCGATCGGGTGGAGGTGATCGTCGGCGCCGCGCTGGACACCCTGCCGTCGGTGACCGGTCCGTTCGATCTGGTGTTCATCGACGCCGACAAGGAGAACTATCCCGCGTACCTGGACTGGGCGGTGCGGCTGGCCCGCCCGGGCGCGGTCATCGTGGCGGACAACGTGATTCGTCAGGGCCAGATCCTCGAGCCGGAGGCCGACGCCCCAGCGCGGGCGGTGCGCCAAACGCTGCAGGCGATGGGCGAGCACCCGCGGCTGGACACCGCGGTGATCCAGACGGTCGGCGCCAAGCACTGGGACGGCTTCGCGTTTGCGGTGGTGCGCTAGGCCTCAGCGCGGGGTGAGGTCGGCGACGGCCTGGCGCGCGGAGGTGAGTTCGCCGATGCGCGAGGCGGTTTCGCCGGCGTACAGCGCGGCGCTGTCCAGCAGCGAATCCGGCACGCCGGCCACCGGTGCCAGCGGGGTGAACAGCGGACGGCGCGGCGATTGCAGGCGTAGCAATGCGCCCGCGTCGAAATAGCCCAGCGCCGACAGCGGGCGGCTCGCCGCGTTGAGTGCGGCGGGCAGCGCCCTGGCCTTGCCGTGGGCGCCGCACCACCGGCGGGTGGCGGCGTTGGGCACCACCCGATGGCGCAGCGGCCAGCTCAGCCCGAACAGGTTGGTTTCGATCGTGTTGTCCGCCTGCAGGACTCGCTGCTGATACCCGCGGCTCGCATCGGCCTCGTGCGTCAGCAGGAATCGGGTGCCGGCGATGACGCCGTCGGCGCCGGCGCCCAGGGCGGCGCGGCTGTCGGCGGCGGTGGCGATGCCGCCGGCCAGGAACACCGGGCGGCCGGCGGCCGCGGCGAGCGCGTGCGGCAGGAAGTCCAGGGCCGCCGTGGTCCCCACCAGATGGCCGCCGGCCTCGCGGCCCTGGGCGATCAAACCGTCGGCGCCCCAGGCGATTGCGGCGCGGGCCTGCGCCACGGTGCCGACCATCACGAACACGAAGGCGCCGGCCTGCCGTAGGTGCGCGACGAGCCCGCGGTTTTCGCCGAACGCCAGCACGACGACGTCCACCCGGGCCTCGACGCAGACCGCGACGTGGCGGCGACGGGTAAAGGGCAGCAACAGGTTTACCGCGACCGCGCGCCCGGGCGCCTGCTCACGCACCCGCTGGATCGAGGCTTTGATCCGGCCGGGGGTGGTGATGCCCAGCGTGCCCAGGCCACCCGCCGCGGCGACTGCGGCCGCCAGCGGCGCACCGGCCAGCCCGCCGCCCATCCCGGCCTGCCCGACCGGAACATCGAGCCGCAACCGGTCGGCGATGTCCATGCCCCGCCACGTTACGCCGCAGGCGCCGAACCGGTTTCGCGAGCGTGGGGGATATGCACGAATTCGACCCCAATCGCGTGCATATCCCCCACGCTCGGCGCCGCTGAGGCCCCACGCTCGGCGCCGCATATCCCCCACGCTCGGCGCCGCTGAGGCCCCACGCTCGGCGCCGCTGAGGCCCCACGCTCGGCGCCGCATATCCCCCACGCTCGGCGCCGCTGAGGCCCCACGCTCGGCGCCGCTGAGGCCCCACGCTCGGCGCGGGTTGGGGCGCTGGGCCGGCGCCGGTTTTCGTTGCTGGCGGCCGTCGAGCGGGCGTAATCTTGATCACAGATGGATGGGTGCGGTCCGCTCAAAAGGCTTGCCGCATAACAGAAAGGTCACAAAATGAGTACAGTCCATTCATCAATCGATCACCACCCCGATTTGTTGGCTCTGCGGGCCCGCTACGAACGCGTCGCCGAGTCGATGAGTGCGCACTTCACCTTCGGTCTTGCGCTGCTGGCCGGCCTGTACGTGGCGGCCTCACCGTGGATCGTCGGGTTCAGCGCGACGGCATCGCTGGCCACGTCCGACCTGATCGCCGGGATCGCGGCGGCGTTCCTGGCCTACGGGTTCGCGACGACGCTGGACCGTGCGCACGGCATGACCTGGACGCTGCCGGTGCTGGGCGCGTGGGTCATCGTGTCGACCTGGATCCTGCCGGGCGTCGTGCTGACCGCCGGCATGACCTGGTCGAATGTGGTGGCGGGTGCGTTGTTGACGTTCCTGGGTCTCAACGCCACCTACTTCGGCATGCGCACCCGCGCATCGGCCGGCTGATCCACTTTCGGTCGCGAGCGTGCGTGGTCGCCCACGGCACGCTCGCGCCGAAGGCCGAAAGCGCAAGGCGGCCAGGCTAGCCGCAGACGGCGCCGATCGCCGCGGAACCGACCAGCTTGACGTACTTGGCCAGCACCCCGGTCTTGTAGCGGGGCGGTGGCGGGGTGAAACCTGTTCGCCGAGAGTCGAATTCGGCCGGATCGACGAGTACGTCCAGAACCCGGTTGGCGACGTCCAGGCGGATGCGGTCGCCGTCGCGCAGAAAGGCGATCGGCCCGGCGTCCACCGCCTCGGGCGCGATGTGGCCGACACACAGTCCCGTCGTCCCGCCGGAGAAGCGGCCGTCGGTGAGTAGCAACACGTCCTTACCCAGCCCGGCGCCCTTGATGGCGCCGGTGATGGCGAGCATCTCGCGCATCCCGGGCCCGCCCTTGGGGCCCTCGTACCGGATCACCACCGCGTCGCCCTTGGTGATGGTGCCGTCCTCCAGCGCGTCCAGCGCGGCCCGCTCGCCGTCGAAAACCCTTGCGGTGCCTTCGAACACGTCGGAATCGAAGCCGGCGGACTTGACCACCGCGCCCTCGGGCGCCAGCGACCCGCGCAGGATGGTGATGCCGCCGGTCGGGTGCAGCGGATCGCTGAGTGCCCGCAGCACCTTGCCGTCCGGGTCGGGCGGGGCGATCGCGGCCAGGTTCTGCGCCACCGTCGCACCGGTCACCGTCAGGCAGTCGCCGTTCAGCAGCCCGGCGTCCAGCAGCGCCTTCATCATCACCGGCACGCCGCCGATGTGGTCGACGTCGGTCATCACGTGCCGGCCGAACGGCTTGACGTCGGCCAGGTGCGGCACCTTCGACCCGATCCGGCTGAAGTCGTCGAGCGACAGCGCCACGTCGGCCTCGTGGGCGATGGCCAGCAGGTGCAGCACCGCGTTGGTGGAGCCGCCGAACGCCATCACCACCGCGATCGCGTTCTCGAACGCCTCCTTGGTGAGGATGTCGCGGGCGGTGATGCCGCGGCGCAGCAGCTCGACGACGGCCTGGCCGCTGCGCCGGGCGAAGCCGTCGCGGCGGCGGTCGGTGGCCGGCGGGGCCGCGCTGCCCGGCAGCGACATCCCCAGCGCCTCGGCGGCGCTGGCCATGGTGTTGGCGGTGTACATGCCGCCGCAGGCGCCCTCGCCGGGACAGATGGCCCGCTCGATGGCGTCGACGTCCTCGCGCGGCATCAGCCCGCGCGCGCACGCGCCGACGGCCTCGAACGCGTCGATGATCGTCACCTCGCGCTCGCTGCCGTCGGACAGCTTGGCCACCCCGGGCAGGATCGAGCCGGCGTAGAGGAACACCGAGGCCAGGTCCAGACGGGCCGCGGCCATCAGCATGCCGGGGAGCGACTTGTCGCAGCCGGCCAGCAGCACCGAGCCGTCCAGGCGCTCGGCCTGCATCACCGTCTCGACGCTGTCGGCGATCACCTCGCGGCTCACCAGCGAGAAGTGCATACCCTCGTGGCCCATCGAGATGCCGTCGGACACCGAGATGGTGCCGAACTCCAGCGGGTAGCCGCCCGCGGCGAAGACGCCTTCCTTGACCGCCTTGGCCAGCCGGTCCAGCGACAGGTTGCACGGCGTGATCTCGTTCCAGGACGACGCCACCCCGATCTGCGGCTTGGCGAAGTCCTCGTCGCCCATGCCTACCGCCCGCAGCATCCCCCGGGCGGCGGCCTTCTCCAGGCCGTCGGTGACGTCACGACTGCGCGGCTTGATGTCGGGCTGCTTGATGTCGGCGGCGCGCGCCGAATCGGTGGTGGGCATCGTTCAAGTATGCGCTGGCCAGTCGCGATACCAGCTCCCGGGGTTATACCGGGGCGGGGTATAAGCTGGGGCCGGGTGTGATGCCGCCGCGGGGCAGCCAGATCGGCAGGGGTGAAACGACGATGACCAACGAACACGGGTACTCGCAGCAGAAGGACAACTACGCCAAGCGGCTGCGGCGCATCGAGGGCCAGGTGCGCGGCATCGCCCGGATGATCGAGGAGGACAAGTACTGCATCGACGTCCTCACTCAGATCAGCGCCGTCAACAGCGCGCTGCGCTCGGTCGCCCTGAATTTGCTCGACGAGCACCTGGGCCACTGCGTCACCCGTGCGGTGGCCGGCGGCGGCGACGACGCGGACGAGAAGCTCGCCGAGGCGTCCGCCGCCATCGCGCGCCTGGTTCGCTCCTGATCGCCCGGGCGTGTTGCCCGGCCAAGATGGATGAACCGGCGACCGGTATGCGTACGGTAGGGGAGCGCGATCTGGTTTGCGGCATTGCTTAGCCGACTGCGCACACCCAAGCGATGACTGTGATGACTGCCGAAACCGCCAACGCAGCCGCGCGGACGTGGACCCCACGGATCGCGGCTCAGCTCGCCATTCTCGCCGCCGCGGCCTTCACCTATGTCACCGCCGAGATCCTGCCGGTCGGCGCGCTGCCCGCGATCGCCCGCAATCTGCAGGTCAGCCTGGTCCTGGTGGGCACCCTGCTGTCCTGGTATGCGCTGGTGGCGGCCCTGACCACGATCCCGCTGGTGCGCTGGACCGCGCACCTGCCGCGCCGCCGGGTGCTGGTGGCGAGCCTGACCTGCCTGACCGCCTCTCAGCTGATCTCGGCGCTGGCGCCCAACTTCGCGGTGCTGGCCGCCGGGCGGGTGCTGTGCGCGATCACCCACGGCCTGTTGTGGTCGGTGATCGCGCCGATCGCCACCCGGCTGGTGCCGCCCAGCCACGCCGGGCGCGCCACCATGTCGATCTACGTCGGCACCAGCCTGGCGCTGGTGGTGGGCAGCCCGCTGACCGCGGCGCTGAGCCTGATGTGGGGCTGGCGGCTGGCCGTCGTGTGCGTCACCGTCGCGGCCGCCGTCGTCACCGTCGCGGCCCGGCTGATGCTGCCGGAGATGGTGCTCACCGAGCATCAGCTGGCGCACGTCGGGCCACGCTCGCGGCACCACCGCAACGGCCGGCTGATCACCGTGAGCCTGCTGGCCATGGTGGCGGTGACCGGCCATTTCGTGTCCTACACCTTCATCGTCGAGATCATCCGCAACGTAGTCGGGGTGCGCGGGCCGACCCTGGCCTGGGTGCTGGCCGCCTACGGGCTGGCCGGGCTGCTGTCGGTGCCGCTGGTCGCGCGGCCGCTGGACCACCGGCCCAAGAGTGCGGTGATCCTGTGCATGACGGGTCTGACGGCAGCCTTCGCGGTGCTGACCGCGCTGGCGTTCGGCGGCCCGACCGGGGCGACTACCGCGCTGATCGGGACCGCCGCCATCGTGCTGTGGGGAGCGATGGCCACCGCGGTGTCGCCGATGATGCAGTCGGCCGCGATGCGCAACGGGGCCGACGACCCGGACGGCGCCTCGGGGCTGTACGTGACGGCCTTCCAGGTGGGCATCATGGCCGGGTCGCTGCTGGGCGGGCTGCTCTATGAGCGCAGCGTCATCCTGATGCTGAGCGCTTCCGGGGTGCTGATGGCGGTGGCGCTGGTCGGCATCGCCGCCAACCGGCGGATGCTGGACGTTGCCCCGACAAGCTCACGCGATTCATAACCGCCCTGCTCGACGCGGTAATCACGGCCCTTTCCGGGGCGGGCGCGGCCGTCGGCGACGGTAGCTGGCAAGCCTGCTATGCGACACTGTGGTCGAGAATATGAGTGGAGGTATGCCTATGTCGGGCTGGACGAGGGGAACGCTCTTCGCCGCTCTGAACGCCGCCGTGGTGTCGGTCGTCGGCTTGGCGCTGGTGCTCAGCGCCGGTCCCGCGCTGGCCGACCCGGACCCGGCTCCCGCCGATCCGGGCGCGGTGGCAGCCCCGCCCGGCCCGCCGGCTCCGCCGGATCCGCTGGCGCCGCCGCCCCCGCCGGACCCGCTGGCACCACCGCCGCCGGCCGCCCCGCCGGCGCCGTGGCTGCCCCCCGCCGCGCAACCGGCCGCCGCGCCGGCCGCCGGACAGGACCCCACCCCGTTCACCGGCACGCCGCCGTTCGGCCCGCCCACGTTCGTGCCCAAGACCGGCTCGACGGTGGGCGTGGCGCAGCCGATCATCATCAACTTCCCGGGCCGGGTCGACGACGCCGGCGCCGCGATCAGCGCCGTGCACGTCTCGTCGGTGCCGCCGGTGCCGGGCAAGTTCTACTGGATGACCCCGACCCAGCTGCGCTGGCGCCCGCTGAGCTTCTGGCCCGCCCACACCGCGGTCACCGTGGACGCCGGCGGGACGGTGACCAACTTCCAGACCGGGGACACGCTGGTGGCCACCGCCGACGACGCCACCCATCAGCTGACCGTCACCCGCAACGGGACCGTGGAGAAGACGTTCCCGATGTCGATGGGCATGACGGCCGGCAACCACCAGACCCCCAACGGCACCTACTACGTGCAGGACAAGAAGGCGTCGGTGGTGATGGACTCGTCGACCTACGGCGTCCCGGTGAACTCGACCTACGGCTACAAGGTGACCGTGGAGGACGCGGTCCGGTTCGACAACGTCGGCGACTACGTGCACAGCGCGCCGTGGTCGGTGGACGACCAGGGCAAGCGCGACGTCAGCCACGGCTGCATCAACATCAGCCCCGCCAACGCCAAGTGGTTCTTCGACAACTTCGGTCCGGGTGACCCGATCATCGTGAAGAACTCCAGCGGCGGCGACTACAAGAAGAACGACGGCTCCGCCGACTGGATGAACTAGCTCGGGACGGCCCGGCGGGCTAGCTCCGGATTGCCCCAGCAGGCGCTGGGGCTTTCGCGGCACCCGCGATTATGTATAGCATCATACATATCCGGCCCGAGGAGCGACGATGCGCAGTCCGCGCGAAAAGATGGTGGTCTCGGCCGCGCTGCTGATCAGGGAGCGCGGGGCGCACGCCACCGCGATCTCCGACGTGCTCGAGCACAGCGGCGCGCCGCGCGGATCGGCCTACCACTACTTTCCTGGTGGCCGCACCCAATTGCTTTGTGAGGCAGTCGATTTCGCTGGCGAGTACGTCGCCGCCGTGATCGCCGGGGCCGAGAGCGGCGCCCGGCTGCTGGACACCTTGATCGACACCTATCGGGAACAGCTGCGCGACAGCGACTTTCGCGCGGGCTGCCCGGTGGTGGCGGTCGCCGTGGAAGCGGGTGAACAATCCGACGCCGAGCGGCCGGTGATCGAGCGTGCCGCCGCGGCCTTCGACCGCTGGACCGACCTGATCGCGCAGCGCTTCATCGCCGACGGCATACGACGGCGCCGCGCCGCCGAGCTGGCGGTGCTGGCCACCAGCGCGCTGGAGGGCGCGATCGTGCTGGCCCGGGCGCGCCGCGACCCGGCACCCCTGGACGTCGTGCACCGCCAACTGCGCGACCTGCTGGCCGCAGAACTTGCCGGCGAAACCGCCGCAGGAAGGAAATCCCGACATGACCGGTGAATGGCAACCCAGCGCCTGCATCCTCTGCGAATGCAACTGCGGCATCGTCGTCCAAGTGGAAGACCGCCGGCTGGCCCGCATCCGCGGCGACAAGGCGCACCCCGCCTCGCAGGGCTACACCTGCAACAAGGTGCTGCGGCTGGACCACTACCAGAACAGCCGCGCCCGGTTGACCTCGCCGCTGCGCCGCCGCCCCGACGGCAGCTACGAGGAGATCGACTGGGACACCGCGATCGTCGAGATCGCCGAGGGGTTCAAGCGCATTCGCGACAGCTACGGCGGCGACAAGATCTTCTACTACGGCGGCGGCGGGCAGGGCAACCATCTGGGCGGGGCCTACAGCGGCGCCTTCCTGAAGGCGCTGGGCTCGCGCTACCGGTCGAATGCGTTGGCGCAGGAGAAAACCGGGGAGTCCTGGATCGACGGCCAGCTGTACGGCGGTCACACCCGCGGCGAGTTCGAGCACGCCGAGGTCGCGGTGTTCGTCGGGAAGAATCCGTGGATGTCGCAGAGCTTTCCGCGCGCCCGGGTGGTGCTCAACGAGATCGCGAAGGATCCGGCGCGGTCGATGATCGTCATCGATCCCGTCGTCACCGACACCGCCAAGATGGCCGACTTCCACCTGCGGGTGCGTCCCGGCACCGACGCGTGGTGCCTGGCCGCGCTGGCCGCGGTCCTCGTCCAGGAAAACCTTTGCGACGAAGCCTTTCTCGCCGAGCACGTGCGCTGCGCCGACGCCGTCCGCCATGCGTTGCGTGACGTGGCGGTGTCCGAGTACGCCGCGCACTGCGGGGTGGACGAGGAGCTGCTGCGCACCGCGGCGCGGCGCATCGGCACCGCGGACAGCGTGGCGGTGTTCGAGGATCTCGGCGTGCAGCAGGCACCCAACAGCACGCTGTGCTCCTACCTGAATAAGCTGCTGTGGATCCTGACCGGGAACTTCGCGAAACGCGGTGGCCAGCATCTGCATTCGTCGTTCGCGCCGCTATTCGGCCAGTTCTCCGGGCGCACCCCGGTGACCGGCGCGCCCATCATCTCCGGCCTGGTGCCGTCGAACGTGGTGCCCGAGGAGATCCTGACCGATCACCCGGACCGGTTCCGGGCCATGATCGTGGAGAGCAGCAATCCCGCGCACTCGCTGGCCAATTCGGCGGCGTGCCGGGAGGCCTTCGCGTCGCTGGAACTGATGGTGGTCATCGACGTGGCGATGACCGAGACGGCCCGGCTGGCGCACTATGTGCTGCCGGCCGCCTCCCAGTTCGAGAAGCCCGAGGCCACCTTCTTCAACCTGGAGTTCCCGCGCAACACCTTTCAGCTGCGCCGCCCGCTGCTGACGCCGCTGCCGGGCACGCTGCCCGAACCCGAGATCTGGGCCCGGCTGGTGCGGGCGCTCGGGGTGGTGACGGAGGCGGATCTGCGGCCGCTGCACGACGCCGCGCGGCGCGGCCGGCACGCCTACACCGAAGCGTTCCTGACCGCTGTGTCCACCAATCCGACTGTGGCGCAGCTACTTCCGTTTGTGCTGTACGAAACGCTGGGGCCCACCCTGCCGGACGGACTGCGTGGCGCCGCCGCGCTGTGGGGCCTGGCCCAAAAGACCGCGCTGACCTATCCGGAGGCGGTGCGCCGCGCCGGTCACGCCGACGGCAACGCGCTGTTCGACGCCATCCTGGACAACCCGTCGGGGGTGACGTTCACCGTGCACGACTACGCGGACGACTTCACCCTGATCGGCCATCCCGACCACAAGATCGCGCTCGAAATCCCGGCGATGCTGCAAGAATTGGCGAAGCTGTCGAGCGGCCCGCCGCGGCTGACCACCGAAGAGTTCCCGATCGTGCTGTCGGTGGGGGAGCGGCGCGCCTATACCGCCAACGACATCTTCCGCGACCCGTCCTGGCGCAAACGCGATGCCGAGGGCGCGCTGCGGGTCAGCGTCGAAGACGCCCAGGCCCTCGGGCTGGCCGACGGGTGCCGCGCCCGGATCAGCACCGCGGCGGGCAGCGCCGAGGCCACCGTCGAGATCAGCGAGACCATGCTGGCCGGTCATGCCGCATTGCCCAACGGTTTTGGGCTGGACTACGTCGGCGACGACGGGCGCACCGTCGTTCCCGGGGTGGCGCCGAACGCGCTGACCTCCACGCAGTGGCGCGACCCCTACGCCGGCACACCGTGGCACAAGCACGTCCCGGCGCGGATCGAGGCTTTGGCAGACGCTAGGCGGTGACCGCCCCGACACCGCCGGAGTCGACCTCCTCGGAGTCGAATTCCAGCACCGCCCGGGCGAACTGATCCGGGTCGTAGTCGATCGCCTGGTGCCCCTGTCCGTGCAGGGCCACGATCGTGGCGCCCGGGATCTTCGCGGCGAGGACCGCGGTGGCCGCCCGCAAATACGCGGGGCTCTCGGTGCCGAGCAACATGCGGACCGGTGTGGTGATGTTCGCATGCCGCTCCGTTAAGCGGTAGGCGCGGGTCTGCGCGAGTTCCCGGCCGGCGGTATGGCGGATCGACCCCGCGAGGTACGGAAACTCGCGGTTGGCAAGGTCTTTGATGGCCGACTCGGATAGCTGCAGGGTTTCGCGGTAGAACGCTTCGAGGATGTCGCGTGGGTCGGACAGCGCCGTGATCCGTGCCCAGCCCCCAGGCGAGCCGACGTCGAGGCCGAGCGAGGGTATGGGCGGCTCGTAAAGCACGATCCGCCGGAAGGCGCGTGTGATCGGGGCGGCGTCCAGGACCGCCAACGCCCCGTAGGAATGCCCGACGACGTAGACGTCGCCGCCGACGGCCTCGGCAACGGCCGCGACGTCCTCGGCCTCCCGGCCCAAGCTGTAGGGTTCGGCCTCGGCCGTGCTGAGTCCCCGGCCGCGGCGGTCCATCGCGTGCACCGTGTAGCGCCGCGCCAGCTCCGGCGTCACCGGGCGCCAGCGAGCCCGCGTGCCCGTGCTGCCGTGCACCAGCAGCAAAGGCGGTCCGGCACCGACGGATTCATAGCCGATGACGGTGCCGTCGGGGGAGACCACGGTTGCCATGGTCGTTCCGTGGAGCACACGCTTCGCAAGGTTCGGCGTCATCGACTGCGCGCAGCTCGGTGTGGGGTGGCGACGGGCGGATAGTCGATGGATTTACTCAACTCCGCCCACCGGTTCGCTTCGGCAATCTGCTGATGTGACTTGGCCAGCGCGGCACTGAGCGCATCGGAGCCGAGTAGCAGCCGCAGTGGCGGATCGTCGGCAATAACCACCTCGATGATCGCG
>Ga0164242_10006750_pt1 | contig 12610 bp, 8 predicted proteins | sample OricomgcompostMG_FD_108783 | JGI IMG/M metagenome (GOLD analysis project Ga0164242, IMG submission 108783) | Miracle-Growth compost microbial communities from Emeryville, California, USA - Original compost - Miracle growth compost (MG) ... | reverse complement strand
TGCTGCTCACCGACGCCTCACCCGAGCACGTCCGTACGGCCAGCGGTCTCGGCGCGGGTCGGCCGCGGCTGCCGATCGACCGGCCGCAGCTGGTCGTGGTCGCGGTCCCGCCCGCCTACCTGGGCCGGGTGATCGGCGACGCCCTCGCCGCCGACCCGGACGCGGTCGTGACCGACGTGGGCAGCGTGAAGCGCGCGCCGCTCGCCGAGGTCGAGATGTTGCCCGGCGTCGAGCGCTACGTCGGCGGCCACCCCATGGCCGGTACGGAGCGCTCGGGTCCGCTGGCCGGCAACGCGGCGCTCTTCGACGGCCGCCCGTGGGCGGTGACGCCGCATCCGGCCAGCCGCCCCGAGGCGGTGGCGCTGGTCGAGGAGCTGGCGCTGCTCTGCGGCGCCGTACCCGTGCGGATGGATCCGGTCGAGCACGATCGCGCGGTTGCGCGCATCTCGCACGTGCCGCACCTGATGGCCGTGCTCGTCGCCGGCCGGCTCGCCGGGGCTCCGGGCGACCATCTGGCCCTCTCCGGACCGGGCGTGCGCGACGTGACCCGAGTCGCCGGGGGAGACCCGGGGCTCTACAGCCAGATCGTCACCGGCAACGCCGGCGCGGTCGTGGACCTCCTCGCCGAGATCCGAGGCGAGCTCGACGAGCTCATCAACGCCCTCGCCACCGGTGACGCCGGCACGCTGGGCCAGCTCCTGCAACGCGGCCAGGAGGGCACCCGCGCCATCCCCGGCAAGCACGGCGGCCCGCTCAGCCCCACCGTCGCGGTCTTCGTGGCTGTCGCCGACGAGCCCGGCGGTCTCGCGCGGCTCTTCGCCGATGCCGGCGCCAGCGGCGTCAACATCGAGGACGTACGCATCGAGCACGAGCTCGGGCGTCCGGCCGGACTCGTGGAGCTGGTCGTCGCCGAGGCGCGTGCCGAGCAGCTGCGCACCGCGCTCGAATCCCGGGGATGGGTCGTCCACCGGTAGGCTGACGCCCCGTGAGCACGTCTGAGGGAACCGTCGGTCAGGGGATCGTTATCGCCGTCGACGGCACGTCGGGCTCGGGCAAGTCCAGCACGTCGCGCGGCGCGGCGGCCGCGCTCGGGCTGCGCTACCTCGACACCGGCGCCATGTTCCGCGCGATGACGTGGTGGCTGCTCAGCCACGACGTCGACGTGCACGACATGGCCGCGGTCGCGGCCGTTGTCGATCAGCCGAAGATCGAGTCCGGCACCGACCCCCTCGGGCCCACCATCGCTCTTGACGGCGCCGACGTCGCCACCGAGATCCGCTCCGAGGTCGTCAACGGCAGTGTCTCGCCGGTCAGCGCGGTGCCCGAGGTGCGCACCCGTCTGCTCGAGCTGCAGCGGGCCGTGATCCAGGAAGCGCTGCACGCGGGCGTCGGCATCGTCGTCGAGGGTCGCGACATCGGCTCGGTCGTGTGGCCGCAGGCCGACCTCAAGCTCTACGTCACCGCCGACCCGGCCGCCCGTGCCGCGCGGCGTGCGGCGGAGGAGGGCGGCAGCGACACCGCCGCCGTCCAGGCCTCGCTCGAGGCCCGCGACAAGATCGACTCCGGCCGGGCCACCGCCCCGCTCGTGGCTGCTGACGGTGCCGTCCACCTGGACACCACCCCGTACACGCTGGACGAGGTCATCGCACAGGTCGTCGCCCTTGCGCAGCGGGCGCACGCGGAGAAGATCGAGGCATGAACGACGGGCTGCCCGACACCACCGGTGTCCGGGCGCCCCGCCGGTGGTGGCTCTACAACTTCCGCTGGTTCGGGCGCTGGGCGATCCGGCGTCGCTACCGTGTGCGGCTGCACACCACCGAGCATGTCCCGGCCGAGGGACCGGTGATCTTCTGCTCCAACCACATCGGTGTCATCGACGGTCCGATGCTCGCCGTCTTCCCCCCGCGGCCTGTGCACGCGCTGACCAAGGACGACATGTTCCGTGGGATCGCCGGCCGGTTCCTGACCGCGGTCGGACAGATCTCGCTGTGGCGCGGCGGTGCGGACCCCGGCGCCATCAAGGCCTGCGTGAAGGCGCTGCGCGATGGGCGCGCCGTCGGGATCTTCCCCGAGGGCACGCGGGGCGGCGGCGACTTCGCGGTCTTCCACCACGGTGCCGCTTACCTCGCGATGGTGACCGGCGCCCCGGTCGTCCCGGTGGTGATGCTCGGCAGCCGCGACCCCGGCGGTGGCCGCAGCTCGCTGCCGCATCGGGGCGCCACCATCGACATGGTCTTCGGCCCCGTCTTCACCACCGAGCAGGTGCCGTGGCCGCGCCGCCGGGAACACGTCGATGCCGTGTCGGCGTTGCTGCGTGAGCACCTGCTGGCTCACCTGGCCAGCGCCCAGGAGCTGACCGGCCGGTCACTCCCCGGGCCGTTGCCGCAGCCCGCCACCGACGCGGGCCCACACTCAGACTCAGGAACCACCCCGGTCCTCGACCAAGGAGCATCATGACCGACACCCCGGACCAGCCGACCGACAGCTTCGACGCCAGCGCGTTCGGATTCGGCGGTGAGGGCGATGAGCACGTCGGTCCTACCCCGGTGCTTGCTGTCGTGGGTCGCCCCAACGTGGGCAAGTCCTCCCTGGTCAACCGCATCATCGGCCGCCGCGAGGCGGTCGTCGAGGACGTGCCCGGCGTGACCCGTGACCGGGTGTCCTACGACGCCGACTGGAACGGCCGCGCCTTCACCATCGTCGACACCGGCGGTTGGTCGTCGGACGCCAAGGGGATGGCGCTGCGCATCGCCGAGCAGGCGGAGCTGGCGATCAGCCTCGCGGATGCCGTCCTCTTCGTCGTCGACGCCACCGTCGGCATCACCGACGAGGACGAGGCCGTGGTGCGGATCCTGCGCAAGGCGAAGAAGCCGGTGGTGCTGGCGGCCAACAAGGTCGACGACCTGCGCACCGAGTCCGAGGCCGCGTCGCTGTGGAACCTCGGTCTCGGCGAGCCGTACCCCGTCTCCGCGCTGCACGGGCGTGGCTCGGGCGACCTCCTCGATGCCGTCCTCGCTGCGCTGCCCGAGCTGCCGCCGCTGCCCGAGGGCACGGCCGTCGGTGGCCCGCGCCGCATCGCTCTGGTCGGTCGGCCCAACGTCGGCAAGTCCTCGCTGCTCAACAAGCTCGCGGGGGAGACCCGGGTCGTCGTCGACAACGTCGCCGGCACCACCGTCGACCCGGTCGACGAGCTGATCGACTTCGGCGGGCGGACCTGGAAGTTCATCGACACCGCCGGCATCCGCAAGCGGGTCAAGGAGGCCTCGGGGCACGAGTACTACGCCTCGTTGCGCACCACCACCGCCATCGACCGGGCCGAGCTCGCCGTGCTGGTGCTCGACGCCGAGCAGTCGATCGCCGAGCAGGACGTCCGCATCCTGCAGACGGTCCGCGAGGCCGGACGAGCGCTGGTCATCGTCTTCAACAAGTGGGACCTGGTCGACGAGGAGCGCCGCTACTACCTCGAGCGCGAGATCGAGCGCGAGCTGGTGCAGGTGCAGTGGGCCCCGCGCGTCAACCTGACCGCGCGGACCGGCTGGCACATCGATCGACTCGTGCCGGCGATCGACAAGGCCCTCGAGGGCTGGGAGACGCGCGTCGGCACCGGCGCGCTGAACACGTTCCTCGGCAAGCTGGTCGCCGAGCACCCGCACCCGGTGCGCGGCGGCAAGCAGCCCAAGGTCCTCTTCGGCACCCAGGCGACGACCGCGCCGCCGACGTTCATCCTGTTCACCTCGGGCAAGCTCGATGCCGCGTACGAGCGCTTCATCGAGCGCCGCCTGCGCGAGGAGTTCGGCTTCATCGGCACACCGATCGTGCTGCAGCAGCGCGTGCGCGAGAAGCGCAAGCGCAACGCCTGATCCGCGAGCGACCGGCCCGGCGTCCCGTTAACGGGGAGCCGGGTCGCTCTCGTCGCGCCCATCGGGCTTCGAACGGCGCTGGACCTGCTCGAAGACCACGTTGCGGCGCAGCTCGTTCGCCGTACGCGCGGGGATGTCCAGCACGACGATCACGTCGACGGCGCCATCGTCGTCGCCGGGCTGGGCCCGCAGCACGGTTCCGCGCAGCATGAAGCCGGTCTGGTGCAGGGTGAAGGCCGCCTGCACCTCGTCGCCCGGATGGAGCGCCTGAGCGCCGGACTCCGAGAGGCGTACGCGCAGGGCAGCCTCGCTCAGGTCGGCGAGCGTCGCCCGCTCGACGCCGGCGCCGTGCGACAGCGTCATCGGGCCCTGCATCGGCAGCCGGATGTACTCCCGACGCTGGACGCGGGCCACCGCGCCGCGCAGGCTCACCCGTACGTGGCGACCGTCGCCGGTGACCACCGCCGGTGCTCGGAAGACCCCGCGCTCGGTCGTCCACGTCAGTGTCGCGTCCGAGGACCCGGCGAGGGACCCGGCGTCGGGCTCTGGGCGGAAGGTCAGCAGCACCTGGTCGCCGTCGTAGCCGCGCACCTCGGCCTCGAGTCGCGGTGAGCCCGCCCACTCCAGCGCGACGTCGACGCCGACGGGTGGACGTGATGGCACGGGTGCACCATCGGCAGGTGAACGGCCGGATCCAGCAAAAGTGCCTCGACGGTCGCGTCGGCCGCGTTGGCGGTGGGGCTCATGGGGCCCCGATTCTGGCAGGCGGGCGCGTTGCGATAGGCTGCGCGAGCCTTCTTCGGAAGGCCCGCGGGCTGTAGCGCAGCTTGGTAGCGCACTTGACTGGGGGTCAAGGGGTCGCAGGTTCAAATCCTGTCAGCCCGACCGTGGAAACCGCTCCTGACCTGGGAAGACAGGTCAGGAGCGGTTTGCGTTCACGGCGTCTCTCCGCTGTCGGGGGCGTCGGCTTCCTCGTCCGATTCGATGGCGGCGAAGACCGGCCCGGCCAGGCGGACCATGCCGACTCCGGTGGGATGGAACGGATAGTCGTCGGCGAGACCCTGGATGTCGGCGCCGACCCGTGAGTCGGTCGGCTCGCACAAGGTCTTCAGGTGTGGCACGACGAAGCTGTCTCCGTACGCCTTGGCGCCGGCGCCAAGGACGTCGTTGAGCTGCTGGTTCCGGTCGGCCAGCAGCGCGAGGTTGTCGGCGTTCAGCCCAGGCACCCCCTTGGGGCCGCGGGTATCGCCGCAGCTCGCGTCGGAACCGAATACGTCGTAGGAGCCGACGATGACGATGTGTGGATGATCGGGTAGGGCGGAGAGCGCAGCCAGGAGGTCGCCGTAGCTGCGGTCGAAGGCGGCGAGTCGGTAGTTGAACTGCCCGCGCGAAACGCGGTCGTCGCACCGGGTGAAGGCGTAGCAGTACTTGAGGAAGTCGGTCCAGTCGAGGTCGTTGGGCCCGACCATGACCACGACGAACCGCAACCCGCTCGACTCGAGCAGCCGCGAGACCTGCGGCGCGAGGGTGGCACCGCCGCGCCGCTGTGGGGCGAGCAGCCCCTGGGCGACGGTGGCCCCGGGGCAGGCCAGGTTCGCCACCCGGTCGGCTGGCAGGAGCGTGTCCAGTTGAGCGGCAAGGGAGTCCGCCGAGCGCTTGCACGCGGTGTCCGCCGGCGATGGATCGCTGACGAGGGCGCCCCCGAGCCGCGAGGCCCGGGAGTCGCCGATGACCGCGCCCGTGTACCCGGTGAGCGGCTTGCCCTGCGGCTGGAGCCGGACCGGCGCGGCGCCGAGGAGGTCGCGGGGCGAGCTGATGTGCGCCATGCCGTCGCTGGTGTCGTGCCAGGCGAAGGCTCCAGCCGCCAGCCAGGCGACCGCGGTGGCGACCAGCGCGGCCGCCGCGGCGATGCGGATCCGCCGCGCCAGCAGGTGCCACACCTCGGCGACGGTCGGCCGCTGGTGATGCCGGCTGGCCCGCGCCAGCACGACCCACAGCCACGCCGTCGCACTGCATGCGATGAGGGCCAGCGTGACGAACGCAAGCATCATCGTCGCCACCGCATACCAGCGAAGGAACGTGCTCGTGATCGCGTGCAGGGCCTGGTCGCGCTCGGCCGGCCCGGTGCGCGGGTCGAGCAGCTCGTCGAGGTCCTGTTGGCGCACCAAGGGCCCGAGCTCGAGCTGCGGGCGTAGCGGCCCGCGGATCTGCACAGGTGCGAGCTCGACGACGGTCTGGCCGATCTGCTTGATGGTTGCCGGGCCGCGCCATGAGTCGAGCCAGCCGGTGGCCGGCGTGCTGGCCCGCACGTCGAGGTGTTGGCCGGCGACCGTCGTCCCCTGGGCAGGGGTGATCGCAATGGCTGCTGGAACGGCGACCAGGACGCTGGCCGCGGCCAGCAGGACACTGGCCAGGGTCGTGCGCCAGCCGTCGTTCACATGGTCTCCTCACCGCCCGTCGTCGGCTCACGATCCGGGCACCTTGCCCGGGTACCCGTCCCGTCGATGCTGAAGCGGGCTGCCCTGCCCCGGCGATATCCCCGGCGTTATCCCCGTCGCAGGACCAAGTGCCCCCTTGTGCCCGGGCGCTCGGACGGGTCGTATGGAGCCATGGCGATCCTGCGACGGACGGCGACACCGGCACACGACACGCATCTCAGCTCCGAGGAGCTCGAACGGCTGGACCGGTGGTGGCGCGCGGCCAACTACCTCTCGGTCGGTCAGATCTTCCTGATGGACAACCCTCTGTTGCGCGAGCCGCTGAAGTTCGAGCACGTCAAGCCGCGGCTGCTCGGGCACTGGGGCACCACGCCCGGCCTCACCTTCCTGTACGCCCACCTCAACCGCGCCCTGATGCAGCGCGACATCGAGGCGCTGTTCATCGCCGGGCCGGGCCATGGCGGGCCCGGCGTCGTCGCCGCGACGTACCTCGAGGGCACCTACAGCGAGGTCTACCCGCACATCGGCACGGACGTGGACGGTATGCGGGCGCTGTTTCGGCAGTTCTCCTTTCCCGGCGGCATCCCGAGCCACGTCGCGCCGGAGACACCGGGTTCCATCCATGAGGGCGGCGAGCTGGGGTACTCGCTGTCGCACGCGTACGGCGCGGCGTTCGACAACCCCAACCTGGTCGTGGCGGCCGTGATCGGCGACGGCGAGGCGGAGACCGGACCGCTGGCGACCAGCTGGCACAGCAACAAGTGGCTCGACCCCCGTCGCGACGGCGCCGTCCTCCCGATCCTGCACCTCAACGGCTACAAGATCGCCAATCCGACCGTCCTGGCGCGGATCCCGGAGGAGGAGCTGGTCGCGCTGCTGAGTGGCTACGGCTACGAGCCGTACGTGGTGGCCGGCGACGACCCCGCGACGATGCACCAGACCTTCGCCGCCACCCTCGACGCCTGCCTGGACCGCATCGCCGAGATCCAGCAGCACGCGCGCAGCACCGGTGACGCGACCCGGCCCGCGTGGCCGATGATCGTGCTGCGCTCGCCGAAGGGCTGGACCGGGCCGAAGGAGATCGACGGCAAGCCGGTCGAGGGTTACTGGCGCTCCCACCAGGTGCCGTTCGGCGACGTGCACTCCGACGCGAGTCACCTCGCCGTCCTCGAGGAGTGGCTGCGCTCGTACCGTCCCGAGGAGCTCTTCGACGAGAACGGCGCGCCCATGCCCGACATCGCCGCGCTGCACCCCGGTGGCCAACGTCGGATGAGTGCCACCCCGCACGCCAACGGCGGCCTGCTGCTCCAGCCGCTGCTGCTGCCCGACTTCCGCGACTACGGGATCGAGGTGACGGAGCCGGGGACGGGCGCGGTCGGGTCCACCGGGATCCTCGGGGAGTGGCTGCGCGACGTGATGCGCGCCAACGCGGAACGGTTCCGCCTCTTCGCCCCCGACGAGAACTCCTCCAACCGCCTGCAGGCGGTGATGGAGGCGACGCCGCGGACCTGGAACGCCGAGATCATCGACATCGACGACCACCTCGCGCCCGAGGGACGGATCATGGAGATCCTCTCCGAGCACACCTGCCAGGGCTGGCTCGAGGGCTATCTGCTGACCGGTCGGCACGGCCTGTTCAGCTGCTACGAGGCCTTCATCCACCTGGTCGACTCGATGTTCAACCAGCACGCCAAGTGGCTCAAGGCCAACCGGGAGATCCCCTGGCGGCGTCCCATCGCCTCGCTCAACTACCTGCTCACCAGCCACGTCTGGCGCCAGGACCACAACGGCTTCTCCCACCAGGACCCGGGCTTCATCGACCACGTCGTGAACAAGAAGGCCGAGGTCGTACGGGTCTACCTGCCCCCGGACGCCAACTGCCTGCTCTCCGTCGCCGATCACTGCCTGCGCTCGCGCGACTACGTCAACGTGATCGTGGCCGGCAAGCAGCCGGCGCTGCAGTACCTCACCATGGACGAGGCGATCGTGCACTGCACCCGCGGCATCGGGATCTGGCACTGGGCGTCCAACGACGGCGGCGTCGACGAGCCGGGGGAGCCGGACGTGGTGATCGCCTCGGCGGGCGACATCCCGACGCAGGAGGCCCTCGCGGCGGTCTCCATCCTGCGCGAGCACCTTCCCGGCCTGCGCGTCCGCTTCGTCAACGTGGTCGACCTGATGCGGCTGCAGTCGGCGTCGGAGCACCCGCACGGCCTCTCCGACACCGACTTCGACGCTCTCTTCACCACCAGCAAGCCGGTCATCTTCGCCTACCACGGCTACGCCTCGCTGATCCATCGGCTGACCTACCGACGGCGCAACCACGCCAACATCCACGTTCGGGGCTACAAGGAGGAAGGCACCACGACCACGCCGTTCGACATGACGGTGCTCAACCAGATCGACCGGTTCAGCCTGACCCTGGACGTGCTCGAGCGCGTCCCCGGTCTGCTCGACCGGACCGGGGAACTGCACGACCACCTCAAGGTCAAGCTCGTCGAGCACGCCCGCTACATCCGCGAGCACGGCGACGACATGCCCGAGATCCGCGATTGGCAGTGGCAGGGCCGGTGAGGATCCTGGTGGTCAACCCGGGCTCGACCGGGTTGAAGGCAGCCGTCGTGGAGGACGGCCGCACCGTCGGTACGGACGAGGTCGGCGCCGGGCAGGCGCTGGACGAGGTCGCCCGGGTCGCGGGGCAGTGGATGCCGCTCGACGCGGCGGCGGTCCGCTTCGTCCACGGCGGCCCCGACCACCTCGCGCCGGTGCGGCTTACCGACGACGTCCTGACCGAGATCGAGCAGGTCACCTCGCTCGCCCCGCTGCACAACCCGACCGCGCTCTCGGCCGCGCGCGCCCTGTCCTCCGCGCACCCGGACCTGCCTCTCGTGGCCTGCTTCGACACCACCTTCCACGCCGACCTGCCGGCCGCGGCAGCTACGTACCCGCTGCCGCACGCCTGGAACGAGCGGTGGCGGCTGCGGCGCTACGGCTTCCACGGGCTTTCCTACGAATGGGCCGCCGGCCGGAGTGCCGAGCTGCTGGGCCGGCCGTTGCACGAGCTCCGGCTGGTGATCTGCCACCTCGGGGGCGGCGCGTCGCTGTGCGCTGTCGCCGGCGGGCGCTCGGTCGACACCACGATGGGCTACACGCCCCTCGAGGGGCTCGCGATGCAGGTGCGCAGCGGCAGCATCGATCCCGGTCTGCTGTTGTGGCTGCAAGGCACTGCCGGCCTGTCGGTCGACGAGCTGGGGGAGCAGCTCGAGCGGCACGCCGGGCTGGCGGGTCTGTCGGGCACCAGCGGTGACATGCGCGAGATCGTCGGCGGACTCGATCGCGGCGACCGCCGCTGTCGGGCCGCCTTCGACGTATACGTCCATCGGCTGGTGCGCGAGCTGGGCGGCATGGTGGCTGCCGCGGGCGGTCTCGACGCGCTGGTCTTCACCGGCGGGGTGGGGGAGCACCACCCACGGGTCCGCGCGGCGGTGGCCGACCGGCTCGATTGGCTTGGTGTCACGCTCCATCCGGAGCGCAACGAGGCGCAGCAGAGCGACGACCGCGACGTATCCGTCGCTGGCAGCGCCGTGCCGGTGCTGGTGATCGCCGCTCGCGAGGAGCTGGTGGCGGCCGCGCACGCGAGCCGCGTCCTGTCCGGCTGAATTCTCAGCGGTTCTGCAGCCGTGCTCTTCACTGCGCCTCAGCCCAGCGGATCAGGGTGGTGACAACACTTCACCGCCAGGAGATCCCGATGACCGACCAGCCCCGCCCCGCCCGCCGCACCCGCTCCCGCCGCTCGATCGCGGCCGCCCTGATCGCGCTGCCGTTGATCGCGGCGCCGGTCGCCGTACCGTCCGTTGCGGCCGCCGCCACCATCGACGCCCGTTCCTTCTACGGCAGCTTCTACGGCAGCTACGGCGGCAACGGGTACGGCGCCTTCGACTATGGCAGCCTCGGCGGCTTCGGCGATCCCTTCCAGGGCGGCCTCGGCGCGCAGAGCGCGACCCAGACGACGCAGGACGCCACCACGGCGAGCACCGCACAGTCCAGCGGCGTGGTGCTGATCGACACGGTGGTCGACTATGACGAGGGCGAGGCGGCCGGAACCGGTCTGGTGTTGACCTCCGATGGCACCGTCGTCACCAACCATCACGTCGTCGCGGGCGCCACCTCGATCACCGTGACGGTGCCCAGCACGGGCAAGAAGTACGACGCCACGGTGGTCGGCTACAGCACATCTCGCGACGTCGCCGTACTCAAGCTCACCGACGCCAGCGGCCTCAGCACCGTGAGCACCGATCCGACGGTGAGCTCCGGCGAGGCAGTGACGGCGGTCGGCAACGCCGAGGGCGCCGGTGAGCTCACCGCTGCCGCCGGCGAGGTGCTCCGCCGCCGCACCACGATCGATGTCTCCGGCGACGACGGCACCAGCGAGCACCTCACGAACCTGATCGAGACCGATGCCGACGTCGTCTCCGGTGACTCCGGCGGTGCCCTCCTCGATGGCGACAACGAGGTCGTCGGGATGAATGTCGCGGCCTCGACCGGCACCAGCCAGGTGACCGGCTACGCCATCCCGATCTCCCGCGTCTTGCGCATCGAGGCGAAGATCCTGGCCGGCACGGCCAGCAGCACCATCACGATCGGCTCTCGCGCCGCGCTCGGCGTCCAGGTCGCCACCGGCAGCACGACACCGACCGTCGCCGGTGTGGTCTCCGGCGGCGCCGCGGACAAGGCCGGGATCGGCGCCGGAGACACCATCACCTCGGTCGGCGGCACCTCGGTCGCGACCTTCGACGCCCTGAGCAAGGCGCTGACCGCGTACCGGCCCGGCGACCAGGTGCGGGTCGGCTGGACCGACACCGACGGGACCGCGCGCAGCACCACCGTCACGCTCGGGACGGCCCCGATCGGCTGAGCATCACGGTGGCGGCTGTCGGCTCAGCGGGCACGCAGGGACCTGGTGTGACCGCGGGCCCAGCCGCCACCGCCGTACTGCAGGCGGAAGGTGGCCCCGCGGCGTACCCGTAGATGTGCGGTGCCTCGGGCGTTCGTCCGGGCCGAGGTGGTCGTCACCCACCACTTCCCGTGGCGCAGCTGGACCCGCACCGGCACCGAGCGGGCCGCGGCGCCCCACGGTGCTCGCACCGAGGCGTGCAGGCGGCCGCCGCGCTGGGTCACCGCGACGGTCGGCCGGAACCGGGCGACGTTCACTGCGTTCGAGGTCGACCCCGCCTCCTCCGCGCTGCCGGCGAAGGAGACGCGGTACGTCGTGGCCGTGCGCGGCGCGTCGGTGAACACCACGTTGCCGCGGCGGTCGGTGCGCGCGCTGCGCACACCCGTGTAGCTGCCGTCGGCCCGACGCCGCTCCAGCACCACGGTTGCTGCGCCGATGGCGGCGCCAGTGCTGGTGTCGGAGAGGTGATACGCGAGCTTGATGGGATATCCGCCGCCGCCGGTCAGGCTGCCCGCGGTCGGGGTGCTGTAGGTCGGCACCGTGGTGCCGTCCGCGGCGAGACCGGCGAGGCCCGCGGGTGTGCCGAGACCGGTCGGGCCGTCCCACCCCGCTCCGGCCGTGCACAGCGCGCGGGGGCTGCACGAACCGGTCGAGCCGGTGGTGACGTCGACCAGTCCGGCGCTCGCGTGATAGATCGACATCGGCGACGTGTGGTTGCCGGCCAGGGCGTAGAGCCCGGCGATGAGGGGTGCCGCGAGCGAGGTTCCCCCGGCGTTCCACCAGGTCCCGCCGCGGTAGAAGAGCATCCCGGTGCTGGGGTCGGCGAGCGCGGCGAGATCGGACACGGCCCGCCTGCCACGACAGACGGAGCTCAGCTGCTCGTCGATCTGCGGTGCGGCGATCGCCTGCACCACCGAGCACCCGGATCCTGCGTCCTCCCACGCACGCTGGTGCCACACCCCGTTGTCCAACGTCACGCTGGTGCCGCCGGCCGCGACGACGTTGGCGGCGCTGGCCGGGAAGAGCGCACCGCCGCCGTAGCCGCTGTCGCCCGTCGCGGCGACGTAGGTGACGTTCGGATCGCCGTAGTAGGTGTTGCGCAGCACCGTCGAGTAGCTCGACTCCGGCGAGCCGTAGGACAGGGAGAGGTACGTGGCGCCGAGCCTGGTCGCGGTCAGCGCAGCCTTGGCCATATCGGTGACGGCGGCGGAGTCGGCATCCACCAGCACGATGTGGCAGGTGGGGCAGATGGCGGTGACCGCCTGCACGTCGATGGCGATCTCGTTGACCCAGTCGCTGGCGGTCGGCGGTAGGTCGCTCGATCCGTCCTGGGCCACCTCACGGAAGCAGCCGCCGGC
>Ga0164242_10006749_pt1 | contig 12610 bp, 11 predicted proteins | sample OricomgcompostMG_FD_108783 | JGI IMG/M metagenome (GOLD analysis project Ga0164242, IMG submission 108783) | Miracle-Growth compost microbial communities from Emeryville, California, USA - Original compost - Miracle growth compost (MG) ... | reverse complement strand
TGACGGTCGAACTTGCTCACGATGTCGAACGTTGAGTCCGCCATGGGGTGCTCCATTTTCTCTTGGGGGCCCTGACTGGGCTATTCTTCCGAACCGTTGCGGTTCCCGCCTAGCGGGGTCGGTGACATGGCAGGTTGCCCGAGCGGCCAATGGGAGCGGACTGTAAATCCGTCGCGAAAGCTTCGAAGGTTCGAATCCTTCACCTGCCACGCACTACAGAGAAGGGCCCTCGGCCTGCGGAAACGCTTGGTCGAGGGTCCTTCTGCGTTCTGCGTTCTGCGTTCTGCGTTGTCCGGCGGATCCGGCTGTGGACGGCGCTCTACGGGCATCTGCGCCCGATACGTGCCCGAGTTTCGGTTTCGGAGCTCGCCCGGAGTCGGCTCGAGGGCCTGCTCGATGCGCTCCATGGCGGCGGATCCGGATGCCGCCGTTCGACAGCTTGATGCAGCGCGGTGCCTTCTTGGCGGCACGCCAGTCGTAGAACGTCGATCGCGCGACGCCCAGCTCGTCGCACACGTCCGCGATCGTCAGGAGGTGCGCGGTGGGAGCCGGCCGCGTCTGCGGAGGTCGACGCCGGGAGTGGAGGGTGCCGGAGGCCCTCCGGCACCGGCGGCGACAACCGATTCCGGCTTACGATATGGATGTGACCCGCCTCGACCGCATCACCTCGAACCCGGGCATCTGCCACGGCCAGCCCGTGGTCCGCGGTCTGCGCTACCCGGTGTCAATGCTGCTCGAACTGCTCTCGTCCGGGATGACCTTCGAGGAGATCCTCGACGACTACGAGGACCTGGAGCGCGACGAGCTGCTGGCTGCCCTTGAGTTCGGCGCCATGACGACTCGCGGTCACATCCAGCCTCTCGGCGCCGCGTGAGGTTCCTGGTCGACGCCCAGCTGCCGCGTCGACTCGTTCGGGAGCTGAACGCGATGGGGCATGACGCGATCCACACCCTCGATCTGCCGAACCGCAACGCGAGACCCGACGGCCGCGCGACGGCGCCGAGACCGATCGCTGGATCGAGATGGGCCAGAAGTTCGACGAGGTCATCGACTCGGCCGCGATGCTGGCCCGATTCATGGACGAGCTGCTCTGCCGCATCGCTAGGAGCGGCCTGCTGGAGGACCACCGTAACCAGCGCGCGATCAACCAGCTCGTCGTCATCTACTTCATGGTCGCCCGGATCACCGACGGCGACTTCACGTTGCCCGCCATCGCTCAGTAGAGCCGACTCGGTCGCAGGGCCGGGGCTGTCGCGGTGGTATGACGCACTCTCGCGACATCGTTCCCGAGGGTGCCGTGCCCGCCCAGCGCCGGAGCAGGACGCCCCGAGATCAGTTGTTCTTCAACTCCTCGGCGAGCATCACGATGATGCCGCTGGGGCCGCGGACGTAGGTCAGCTTGTACACCTCCCCATAGGTCGCCATGCCCCGCAGCGGGTAGCAGCCGTGCCTCGCAGCGATGGCGAGTGCTTCGTCGATGTCGTCAACTGAGAACGCCACGCGATGCATGCCGATCTCGTTGGGCCGCGTGGGCTCCGTCTCGATCGCGTCGGGATGGATGTACTCGATGAGCTCGAGCCGGCCGTTGCCGTCTGGAGTTTGGAGCATGGCGATGTTGGCGTGATTGCCGTCGAGGCCGACCGCAGTGTCGGTCCACTCTCCACTCACGGTGTCGCGGCCGAGGACGGTGAGCCCGAGGTCGGTGAAGAAGGCGATCGTCGCCTCCAGGTCGCGGACGGCGATGCCGACGTTCTCGAGTTTGATGGGCATGTATTGCACGCTACCGAGACAGCGCGGTAAGCCGCTTCGGCTGACGACGAAGTCTGCAGCCACTCACGCGGCGGAAGGACGCACCTCGCGCTGAGCCCGTCCAGCGGCGGATCCGTGCGCTCGAAGCCTCACGCACATGATCTGGGCATCGCGGACTTGCGCCACAGCAACAGTTCGACGAAGACCGGTCCGTCGAAGACCGCTCTGGCCATTCACGCCACGGCAGGACCCAATGAGGCACGTGATGCCCGCGCTCCGTCGCTTCTTAGGAGCCACCTGCCACGTCGGGATCGTGGCGGTGTCCGTGTTGTAGTCGCCTCCGTCCTCGGTGAGTCCAAAGTCGATCTTCCCGCCGACGGACGAGTTCGAGAACGCGAGCGTGCAGTAGCTGTTAGCGCCAGGCAGGAGGTCATCGAACCCCACGTACTGCGCCATGGTTACCTGCCCCGGTCGGCGTCAGATAGGCCGTCTCGGAGTCCACCGTCACCTTCTGCGATCCGCCGATGACCTTCACGACGGCGAACAAGTATTTCGACTGCACGCTCCGGTACGCCGCGACCAGTTGGACCTTGCCAAGGGAACCGGCAGCATAGGTCTTCTCGCTGCCCATCACACCCGGTCTTTTGGCGCTTCTCCGCTGGTGGACGACGCGATCTTGTCGCCCTGAGCCTGGATGTCGGCCCAGGTCACGCGGCAAACTTGCGGAGCTCTGGAACGCCTTCGCGGAGGCGTGGTTGCCGGGCGGCCCTGACGACCCGAACGCCGTGCGCCTGCGCGTCGACGTCGAGCATGGGAGTACTGGGACACCCCGGGTGGCAAGGTCGCCTCCTTGATCCGTTTCGCCCCCGACCGCGCAGATCGGAGAGCTCGCCCTGCCGTCTCCCCACATGGGTCCGGGGTGAGCCCGAAGAGGTTTCGCCGAAAGGATTGCAACGATGCAAAACGGTGCGTAGTCTCTCTGCAACCAACGCGGCCGGCCAACCGGAACCGCTCTGCTCGGGTCTCCTCAACGACGATGGGAATTGCAGCAATGAACGTTCCGAACACCCGCGCGCTCGGCCGCGTCGGCGCGCGCCGCTCCGCCGCCTTGGCGGCCATCGCGGTGACGTCGGTCCTGGCACTGTCCGCCTGCTCGGGTTCCGGCGACGACTCGACGACCGCGGCCAACTCGGCCGGCGCCAAGTCCACCCCGACCTCGACCGCCAGCTCGACCACGGGCTCGTGCTCGTCCGGCGCCACCAAGCTCACGATGTGGGGCTGGCCGACCGGCTACGACCTGGTGGTGAAGAAGTTCAACGAGACCCATCCCGACATCTGCGTCGACCTGGAGAACGCCGGAGCCGCCGGCGATGAGTACACGAAGCTCAGCGACACGATCAAGGCCGGTAGTGGTGCGCCCGACATCGCTACCATCGAGTACTTCGAGCTGCCCTCCTTCGAGGTCACCAACAGCCTGGTCGACCTCTCCCAGTACGGCATCGACACGGCGAAGTCGAACGAGGCCTCCATCGCCTGGCAGCAGGTCTCGCAGGGATCGCACGTCTACGCGATGCCGGTCGACCTCGGCCCGATGGCGCTGTTCTACAACGAGAAGGAGCTCACGTCGGCGGGCATAACCCAGGCGCCCGCGACCTGGGCCGACTTCGCCGCCGCGGCGGCCAAGCTGCGCGCCAAGGACCCCAAGGCCGCGATCACCAACTTCGATCCGGAGAGCCCGCAGGACGTGCTCGCCCTGATGCAGCAGTACGGCGCCTTCCCATTCACCTACTCCGGAGGCGCCAAGCTTGGCATCTCGTTCACGGGGGCGAAGCAGATGGAGTTCGCCAAGTACTGGCAGGACCTGATTGACCACAAGGAGGCCACCACCGCGGCCGACTTCTCCCCTCAGCAGTGGTCGGACTTCGACAGCGGTGCCACCGCATCGCGACTGAGCCCCGCGTGGGGCCCGGTGGGCATGCAGCTGAGCATCAAGAAGACGATCGGCGACTGGCGCACCGCCCCGCTTCCGCAGGCGACGGCGGGTGACAAGGCCTCCGGCAGCTGGGGCGGCTCGACGCTCGCGGTGGTGAAGGGCACCCAGCACGCCAAGGAGGCCGCCGAGTTCGTCAAGTGGTTCGGGGGCAGCGATGAGGCATGGCAGATCCTCAGCGGCGACATCGCCGGTGCGTTCCCGGCGTACGTCCCGCTCCTGAACGACACCACTTTCCAGAACAAGACCCTCCCGATCACGGGTGACTCCAAGCCGAACGCCGTCTTCGCGACCGCCGCGCAGAACGTGCAGGCGGCGCAGTGGCCGCCGATCATGACCGCCGCGCTGACCCAATGGACCTCCACGTTCGCTGGCGTCACGAAGGGCACCAAGACGCTGCAGGAGGCGTTCACCGAGTTCCAGTCCCAGCTCACCAAGTACGCCACCTCGCAAGGCTTCACCGTCACCGGCTCGAACTGATCCATCCTGGACGGGTGCCCTGCCTCAGAACGGGGCACCCGCTCGGACGGCTTCACCAGACGGCATCACCAAGAAGGAAGCGCAAGCACCCCTATGTCGCAGCAGCTGATCCACTCGCCGGCGCTCAAGCCTGCGGCCGGCACCCGGACCGGGCCACCGAGGCGGCCGTCGTCGCGCGGCTCGTCGCTGTCGCGACGCGAGCGCACCGGAGCGGTATTCATCGCTCCGCACATGCTGATGCTCGGGCTCTTCATGCTCGTGCCGACGGTGTACGCGGTCTACAGCAGCCTGTTCGCGACCAAGCTGATCGGCGGCCGACAGTACGTCGGCCTCGAGAACTACCGCACGGTCCTCCACTCCGGTGAGTTCTGGTCCGGGGTGGCCCGGGTGCTGGTCTTCGGAGCCATCCAGGTGCCGCTGACGCTCGGCATTGCGTTCGCGTTCGCGGCGCTCTTCGACGCCGGAGTGATCCGCGGCAGCAGGTTCTTCCGCACGGTGTACTTCATGCCCTTCGCCGTACCTGGCGTGGTGGCCTCGGTGATGTGGTCGTTCCTGCTCCTGCCCGGCTTCGGTGCCTACGCGAAGGCGCTGAAGGCGCTGGGGCTCGGCCACGTCGACTTCTTCTCCAGCCGACTGATCCTGCCCACGATCATGCTGATCGTGATCTGGGAGTGGACCGGCTACAACATGACGATCCTCTACACCTCACTGAAGTCGATCCCCAAAGAGGTCACCGAGGCGGCGATCATGGAGGGCGCGTCGCTGTGGCGGATCATCCTCCACATCAAGCTGCCGATGGTGATGCCGTCGATCGTGATGCTCGTCTTCCTCAACGCCGTCGGCGCGCTGCAGTTGTTCACCGAGCCGTCGATCCTGGCGTCGTTCCAGCCGCAGGCGATCTCCTTCGGATTCACGCCGACGCTGTTCGTCTACCACACCGCCGTAGGCAGCGGAGAGTACGAGCTAGGCGCCGCCGCCGCCGTCGTCCTGGCGCTGATCATCGGTGCCATCTCTGTCGCAGGCTTCGCCGTGCGCCGCAGGAACGGAGAGTTTCGATGACCCCGAGATCGGCACGCGCGGCGAGGAAGTCCGGCTCGGAGCAGGTATCCCCACACCTGTACGGCCTGCGCCGAGGTACGACGACGGTGCTCAACCTGATCGCGATCCTCTTCGCGGCCTTCATCCTTGGGCCGCTGTTGTGGCTGCTGTTCAGCGCCACCAAGAGTCAGGCCGAGATCTACGACAGCTTCGGCTTCTGGTTCGCCGGACCGTTCCGGCTCTGGCACAACCTGTCGGCGCTCGGCCACAACGTCAGCGGCACGGGTGTCTTCGTGCACTGGCTCGGCAACACCTTGGTCTACGCCGTCGGCGGCGCCGTGGGTGCCACCATTCTCTCGGCGCTCGCTGGCTACGGCTTCTCCCGCTACCGCTTCCGTGGCGCGAACACGATGTTCCTGCTGGTGATGGCCACGCTGCTGGTGCCGCTGACCGCCATCGCGCTGCCGCTCTTCCTCTTCTACTCCAAGGTCGGCCTGGTCAACTCCGTCTGGGGAATGATCCTGCCGAGCATGGTCTCGCCGATCGGCATCTACCTGATGCGGACCTTCATCGACGCCTCGGTGCCCAAGGAGCTGATCGAGGCGGCTCGACTCGACGGCGCCTCCGAGCTGTGGATCTTCTGGCGGATCGGTCTGCCGCTCGCCTTCCCGGGCCTCATGACGGTTCTGCTGATCTCGATCGTGGCGATCTGGAACAACTACTTCCTGCCGCTGATCATCTTCAGCAAGAGCGGCCTCTACCCGCTTACGGTCGGGCTGTCCGCCCTCTCCCAGGCGGCCGAGACCGGCACCAAGGCCGAGCTGGTGCCGGTGCTTATCACCGGCGGTCTCGTCACCGTCGTTCCGCTGATCCTGCTCTTCCTGCTGCTCGAGCGGTACTTCCGTGGTGGCATGCTGCAGGGCAGTGTGACCGGCTGAGGTGACGCGCGTTCTCCGACGACATGGATCCACTCCGAATCGAGCAGAGGCGGGGTGGATTCGTCGTCCAGACGACAGGATGAGGGCATGGTGGGCAATGCGCAGGACGGCCAGATGAGGGGCCCGGCCCGGCTCCGGGACGTCGCCGAGCGGGCCGGTGTATCCATCCGTACCGTCTCGAACGTGGTGAACGGCTACGCCCCCGTCTCGGAGAAGAAGCGTCAGCTCGTCGAGGCCGCCGTCGCGGAGCTCGGCTACCGCCCCAACATCCTCGCCCGCAACCTGAAGAACGGACGCAGCGGGCTGATCGCGTTGGTGGTTCCGGAGCTGGACGTCCCGTACTTCTCCGAGCTCGCCCGGGCGGTCGTCACCAAGGCTCGCGAGTTCGGCTACACCGTCGTGGTCGACCAGACCGATGCCGAGCCCGATCGCGAGCGCGAGCTGATCCAGGGGGAGGGGGACGCCGCGCTCTTCGACGCGGTCATCCTCAGCCCGCTCGCGCTCTCCCAGAAGGATCTGCCCCGGCGTGATCCGAAGCATCCGCTGGTGCTGCTCGGCGAGCGGATCGCGGACAGCGAGTTCGACCACGTCACCATCGACAACGTCGCAGCCGCGCGGGATGCGACGTCGCACCTCTTCGACCTCGGCCGTCGCCGCGTCGCAGCCATCGGCGACCAGCCGTACGAGACCGGTGAGACCGCTCAACTGCGAACCCGCGGCTTCGAGCTCGCCCACGAGGAGCGCGGTGTCCCGTTGGACCGCTCGCTGCTGATCCCGCGCCGTACCTTCCACTTCTCGGACGGCGCCGACGCGATGGAGGACCTGCTTCGCCATCCGGGGGGCCGGCCGGACGCGGTCTTCTGCTACAACGACCTGGTCGCCATCGGCGCCCTCCGGACCTTGCACTCGCACGGCCTGCGTGTCCCCGAGGACGTGGCGGTGGTCGGCTTCGACGACATCGAGGCGGCGCGCTACCAGACCCCGTCGCTGACCACGATCTCGCCGGATCGGCGCCAGATCGCGCGGATGGCGGTCGAGCGGGTCATCGCCCGTCTAAGTGACGCCGAGGCCGCGCCGGCGGAGTTCTATGCCGACTACGAGCTCGTCGTGCGGGAGAGCACCGCTGGCGTCGTCCGGTAACCGAATCGACAAACGGGTCGGGCCGACCGGAGTCTCCGGCCGGCCCGCCCGCTGCGCACTCAGCCGCGAACGACGTCGATCGCGCCACGGCCGACGAGCCGTCCGTCCGCGTGCAGCAGCACGTGCAGGCGTGCCGACGTCGTACCCGCCGGGAGGTTGGCACGCAGGCGGATGCTCTTGCTCAGCACGAACGGCTCCGCCTGGACGGTGTCGACGGCTCGGGCGGGGCCGGTCGGCTCAAGGCCGAAGACCGGGCCCCAGGCGCTGGTGACGGCGACCCCGAGCGCCTCGGTGCCGTGGTGCGAGACCGCCACCTCGAGGTCGACGGTGCCGTCGACGGTCACGATGTCGCGGCCTGGGGCGACGGGGGAGACGCTGAAGACGGGCACCGTCTCGCCATTGGCATGCTGCGGCGGGCGACCGCCGTGGTCCTTCATCGTGCGGTTGCAGTCGACGATGCCCGCCGACTCGTGCTCGATGTCGTTGAGCTCGGTCCACACCCAGCCGGCGATCCTGTCGTGGCGGCGCAGCTCCTGGGTCTGCCAGTGCAGGTTCCAGCCGCGATCGATCGAGGTCCAGCCGCCGCCGAACTCGCTGTTGACGAAGGGCACGTCGCGCGGCACTGGTCCCTCGACCATCAGCCGCTTCTGCACGATCGTGTCTACCGCGATGGCTACCGGGAAGGTGGGCTCGTCGTCGGCGACCAGGTCGGCCACCTTGCGGGCCCAGCCGGCCGGGGTCTCGTCGTACACGTGCCAGTCGATCAGGTCGGACTCGAGGTGGGTCCAGCCGGAGTTGTCCACCACCGGACGGGTGGGGTCGAGCTCCTTGAGCGCGCGGTAGTCGTTGCGCACGACCGCCTGCTTGGCCGGGTCCTCCGGCAGCGCCCAGTCCAGGCCCCACTCCTCGTTGTACAGGCCCCAGACGACGATGCTCGGGTGGTTGCCGTCGCGCGCCACCATCGGTTCGATCTGGGAGCTGAAGGCGGCCGCGGCAGCGGCGGAGAAGCGCCCGGTCGACGCGGGCTCGGCCCAGACCAGCATGCCGAGCCGGTCCGCGTGGTGGTGGAACCGCGGGTCCTCGAGCTTGAGGTGCTTGCGGACCAGATTGAACCCCGCCTCGCGGGCGATCTCCAGGTCGCGCACGAACGCCTCGTCGCTCGGCGCGGTGATGCCGGACTCGGGCCAGTAGCCCTGGTCGAGCACACCGCGCAGGGAGATCCGCTGTCCGTTGAGGAGGATCTGGCCGGCACGCGTCTCGATGCTGCGCAGACCGGTGGTGCCCACCACGACGTCCTCGCCGTCGGCAGAGGCCACCGTCACCCGCACCCGGTACAGGTGGGGCTGCGCCGGGGACCACAGCTGCGGCTCGGCGAGGGTGAGGGTCACGCCGGCCGCGAGGGCGGCCGCGTCCCCGGTCCAGGTGAGCTCGGTGCCCTCGAGCGAGACGATCGCGGTGGCGCTGCCGGCATCGGGCCCCGCGATGTCGCCGTACACGCGGATGCCGTCGAGTGCGGCGGTTGGCACCAGGCGGAGGCCGCCCAGGTGAGTCGACGGGCGCGACTCCAGCCAGACCGGCTGCCAGATGCCGCTGGAGGGGGTGAAGGCGCAGCTGTCGTAGTCGTCGCGGGGGGTGCTCCGCTGCTTGCCGTGGACGATGTGCAGCTTGTCCGCGGGCGCGTAGACGGCGACGGTGAGGGTGTGCTCGTCGACGTCGGCGAGCGCCTCGGTGATGTCGATCTCGAAGGGCGTCGAGCCTCCGACATGCGCACCGACTTCGATCCCGTCGACCCAGACGAGCGCCTCGTGGTGGACGGCACCGAAGTGCAAAACGACGCGCTCGTCGGACCAGCTCTCGTCGACTGTGAAGGTCCGGCGGTACGCCGCCCGCTCGAGCCAGTGCACCTCGATGCCCGAAGCCGGCGTCTCCCAGGCGAAGGGCACCTGGATCTGCTCGTCCCAGCTGTCCTGGACGGTGGGGTCGCCGATGGCGCCCCGACGGAATTCCCACGTCCCGTTCAACGGCGCCCATCGGTGCGAGCGGTCGAACTGCGGGCGCGGGTATTCGGAGCGCGGAATGCCCTCGGACGAATCCACGCCCGCCGTGGCCCCAGAGGTGATGGTCATGGTCAGGTCCTTCAAGTCAGGTGTGCGGCCGGCTGGTGATGGGAACATAGCAGCATTTTTGCAACGTTGCAGCACTCTTCGTCCCGACCGCCGGAGTCGACCCGGCGAGACCCTTGCGGGGCTTCGCCGAGCGGGCCTACAGTGCAACGCGCTTGATTCTGCAACGCTGCAATTTCGCTGGTTCCCATCGCAATGACGCGAAGACGGAGGTCACGAATGAGACGACAGCCCTACCTGGCGCGGCGCCTACCGGTGCTCGGTGCCGCTCTTCTGCTCGCGATCGGGGGAGCGATGCTCGCCCCCGACACCGCCAAGGCCGCCACCACCTCGGGTGGCGTTCTGTATGCCCCCAGCACGGCATCGGGGTCGACCGAGGACGCGAGCTATCCACGTGTCATCCGGTTGGCGCACAACGGGTCGGCCAACGGGACCCTGCTCGCGACGTTCTCCCATTCTGGGACCGGCGTGTCCAAGGCCGACTTCCCGATCTACCGGTCGACGGACGGCGGTGTGACCTGGTCCTCCTCGCCGATTAGCACGGTGACCGACACCCAGCACGGCTGGGACCTCGATGGCCCGACGCTCTACGAGTTGCCGCGGGCGGAGGGAAGCCTCCCCGCTGGCACACTGATCGCCGCGGGGACCGCCTGGAACCACGGCGACTACACCCAGCAGGCTGTCGAAGTCTTCGTCTCGACCAACCAGGGCGCGAGCTGGAGCTACCGAAGCTCGTGCGCCTCCGAGGCCGGCCTGGCCAACTCGACCGGGCACGGCATCTGGGAGCCGGAGTTCGACGTCGCCGCCAACGGCGACCTGGTCTGCTACTTCTCTGACGAGCGTCCTTCCACCAACGGCTACGCCCAGGTGCTGGCGCACGTCGTCTCCACCGACGGCGGGGCGACGTGGGGCAGCGAGGTCTACGACGTCGCGGTCCAGAACGGGGTCGAGCGGCCCGGCATGGCGACGGTGGTCAACCTGCCCAATGGCACCTACGCCATGACCTACGAGGACTGCAAGGCAGGATACGACCCCGATCAGGCGTGCGATGTCTACATCAAGACCACGTCCAACGCCGAGTCTTGGAACCCCTCCAGCCTGGGTACTCGCATCCAGACCAGCGACAGCCGCTTCCTGCTGCACACGCCGTATCTCACCTGGTCGTCGGCCGGCGGCGCCAACGGCACCCTGATCGCCTCCGGTCAGCGGGTGGTAGCCGGCGCCGACGGCTCGCTGACCGAGCAGCCCGAGAGCGGTCACGTGCTTTTCGTGAACCACTCGCTCGGGACCGGGGCCTGGCAGGAGATCACTACGCCGGTGACGACGTCGCCCACCGGCGGCTACGACGCCGGCGAGACGGCGTGCGCGGGATACAGCTCCCCGCTCCTCGCCGCCGGGTCAGGCAACACCTTCCTGATGATGGCGGGCGTGCACCTGTCCACAGGCAAGTGCGAGACGTCCTTCGGTACGGCGACGCTGCCGACGGCTCAGGGCTCGATCACCGGGCCCGGCACGACTGGCAAGTGCGTGGACGTCAACACCAACACCTCGGTGAAGGGGAACGCCGTCCAGCTCTACACCTGCGGGATCGCGACCGGGCAGCAGTGGGCCCTGGAGAGCGACGGGACTGTGCGCGCGTACGACAAATGCCTCGACATCGTCGGCAACGGCACCGCGAACTCCACCAAGGTCGAGCTCTGGGACTGCAACGGTGCCGGTGGCCAGCAGTGGGTCGCGCGCAGCGATGGGTCGCTCTATAACCCGCAGTCCGGTCGGTGCCTCGACGACCCGGCGGCCAACACCGCCGACGGGACGCAGCTGCAGATCTACGACTGCAACGGCCTCTTCACCCAGCAGTGGCACGTGCCAACCGCCTGAGGCTGGCGCTGCTGAGGCCCTGAAACAACGCGGAGCCCGGGCTGATCGGCCCGGGCTCCGCCGTGCTGGCGCCCTGCCGTCACACCGGGATCGCGAAGATCGTCCAGCTGGTCTCGGTGCGGTGTCCCGGCTTCAGGGTGATCAGGCCGACGCCGGAGTTGAAGGCGTCGGGTACGCAGGTCATCGGCTCCACTGCGAGCCCGATCCGGCTCAGCTCGGGAGCTTCCGGCCGGTCGGCGGTGTGGATCTGCACCCACGGGCTGGCGGCGTCCCAGACCATCCCGACGCCGCCACCGTCGGGCGCGACCAGGCGAACGGTGGCGAGGCCGCCCGGGCTACGGTCCAGCGCGGTGAAGGCGTGGTCGATGAAGGTCGTGCCGAGAAGACGCGGTGAGCGGAAGTCGAACGCGCCATCGCGCGCCGCGACGCTCTCCTCATGCTGGGGAGCCAGGCGCTCGGCGTCGACGGCGAAGTAGCGGGCCGCGGGGAGTTCGAGGCTCCAGTCGTCGACCCTGCCCTCCCCGGCGACCAGGTACGGATGTCCCGAGAGTCCGACCGGAGCCGCTGCGGCACTGTCGTTGCGCACCGCGATCGTGGTGCGCAGGCCGCGGTCGTCGAGGCGGTAGCTCGCCGTGACCTCCAGACGCCAGGGGTAGCCCACCTGGGCCTCGATCGTGGCGGTCAGGACGACCTCGGCGGCGGTGCGGTCGACGAGCGCGAAGTCGAGCCACGCCGCCAGCCCGTGCAGCGCATGGCCGCGGGCCGGCTCGGTGAGGGCAAGCTGCCGCGTCACGCCATCGAACTTGTAGCGCCCGTCCACCACACGGTTGGGCCACGGCGCGAGCACAGCGCCGCGGAAGACCGGCCGGACCTCGTCCGGCTCGAAGGGCACGACGAGGTCGCGCTCGTCGTATTGGAGGGAGCGCAGCGAGGCGCCCACGCTGGCGATGGCCGCGGTGTAGGAGCCGTGACGCAACTCGTGCTGATCGCCGGAGAGCGGCCGGGCGGGCGTCACCGCTGCTCCCGGTCCGTGGCGTGCGACATCGCGCGGTCGGCTTCTGCGCGCTGTCGGGCGTCCCAGGCGGTCCCGACCATGGAGCGCAGGTCGTGCCGCATCCGCCAGTCGAGGTCGCGGGCCGCCGCCTCGCCGGTGGCGACGATGCGGGCGGGGTCGCCGGGGCGGCGGGGGTGGATCTTTGGGGTGAAGTCGATGCCGGTGACTTCGCGGATGGTGTCCATGATCTGTTGGACGCTGACGCCCTTGCCTGATCCGA
>Ga0164242_10006748_pt1 | contig 12611 bp, 12 predicted proteins | sample OricomgcompostMG_FD_108783 | JGI IMG/M metagenome (GOLD analysis project Ga0164242, IMG submission 108783) | Miracle-Growth compost microbial communities from Emeryville, California, USA - Original compost - Miracle growth compost (MG) ... | reverse complement strand
GGCATCGTGGGCATCTGCGACGTGGACCTGTTCACGCCCGAGTCCGAGTTCGTCTTCGGCGAGGCCGACCGCGAGAGCCGCTGCGCGGTGGTCTCCATCCACCGGCTCAAGGACAGCGTCCCCCCGGAGCTCCTGGTGCGGCGGGCGCAGGCCGAAGTCGTGGACGTGCTCGGCCAGCTGCTCGGCCTCTCGCACTGCGATGATGCCCACTGCGCGATGTTTTCCTCGCGCACCGCGCAGGACTCCGACCGCAAGGGCACGGCGTTCTGCAACGACTGCCGGCACGAGCTTCAGCGGCTGAGCAAGCTGTAGCTCCCCACCTGGCGAAATCGTCGCTCGCGCCTTACCTCGAAGGCTCGCCCGGCAGGACTCCGGGCCCGAGGGCGCTGCATGCGAAGGCTCACACTCTTTTGCGCGCTGCTGCTGCTCGGCTGCGACGGGCTCTCCGACATCGGCGGCGGCGGCGGGGTGGGCGAGCTCGGCTTCACCCGCGGCATCGCCTTCGTGCAGAACGCCGACATCTGGCTGGCCGATGCGAGCGACTTCGAGGGCCAGGTGGCGCAGCTCACCAGCGAGCACGGCAACGGCCAGCCGGCCCTGAGCCGCGATGGCACCCAGGTGGCCTACGTGCACGGCGACGCGGCGGGAAACAGCGGCATCTTCTCGGTGCCGAGCTCGGGCGGAGCGCCGCGCGAGCTGGTGCCGCTCGGCCCGCATGCCTTCGATGGGCTGTGCTGGTCGCCCGCGGGAGAGACCCTCTACTTCGCCGACCAGGGCGGCATCTTCTCCATCGGCGCCGATGGGGTGGGGCAGAGGCGGGTGAGCGCGGGCGGCGACAGCTACGGTTCACCGAGCGTCGCCGCCGACGGGACGCTCTACGCGCTCGATGCAAACCAGGGCGCGTTCGTGCGACTCGAAGGCTCGGGCTCGGTCCCGAGCTTCCCCGCGCCGGACGCTGCCCGGGGCGCCATCTCCCCGGATGGCGTGCGCGTGGTCTACGACGATGACGCCGCCGGCGAGATCTTCGTGCTCGACGCGCCGAACCTTCCGCCGCGCCAGCTCACCGCCATCCCCGGCTCGCGGCAGCGCGGCGCCGCCTGGTCCACCGACGGGACCCAGGTCTTCTTCAGCAGCAATGCCGGTGGCGGCGAGAATATCTATGTGGTGCCGGCCAGCGCGCAGGGCTCCTCGGGCACGCTGGTGCAGGTGGGAAACCAACCCAGCTTCGGCGGCTAAATTCGAAGTAGGTTCGCCGCGCCTCCAGGGAGGGGGCACTCCATGCCGAACGCATTCGTACACGTTGAGCTCAGCACCGACGACGTCTCCAAGGCCAAGCAGTTCTACAGGCGCGTCTTCGCGTGGAAGCTGAAGGACCAGAAGATGGGCCCGGGCATGACCTACACCATGCTCGACGTAGGCAAGGGCGTGGGCGGCGGGATGATGAAGAAGTCCATGCCCGAGGCGCCCACCGCCTGGCTGTCGTACGTCGAGGTCGACGACGTGAAGAAGACCCTCGCCAAGGCGCGCAACGCCGGCGCGCAGGTGGTGGTCGACTACCAGGAGATCGGCGCGATGGGCGCCATCGGCGTGTTCGTCGATCCCGCGGGCGCGGCGCTGGGCGTCTGGCAGAACGCCAAGAAGCCGGCGCGCAAGCCGGCCAAGAAGCCCGCCGCCAAGAAGAAGCGCTGAACGAAGCGGGGAACTCCGGCCGCGCCGCGCTTGTCAGAGCGGAGCAGACCGGAGGAGTTCCCCATGCGTTTCGCCCTGCTCGGGCTGGCGAGGCTCGCCCTCGCCAGCATCGCCCTCGCCACGCCTTCCCCAGCCCGAGCGGCTGGGACAGACGCGCTGCCCACGCTGCGCGTGCGCGGCGATGCCGCCCTGGAGCTCCCGGTCCGCCACACCGACGTGCGCGTCGAGGTGAGCGGGTTCGTCGCCCACGTGGAGCTCAGCCAGGTCTTCGCCAACGCCTCCGCCAAGCCCATCGAGGCGGTGTACACGTTCCCGCTTCCCGAGCACGCCGCGGTCGAGGGCTTCACCCTGGTCGCCGGCGACCGGCACATCGAGGCCGAGGTTCGCAAGCGCGAGGAGGCCAAGCAGGTCTATGAGCAGGCCAAAGCCCAGGGCCACACCGCCGCGCTGCTCGACCAGGAGCGGCCCAACATCTTCACCCAGCGCGTGGCCAACCTGCCGCCGGGCGAGGAGATCCGCATCACCCTGCAGCTCTCCGAGCTCCTCACCTACGACGCCGGCGAGTACACCTTCACGTTCCCGCTGGTGGTCGGCCCGCGGTACGTCCCGGGCGCGCCGGTGGACCCGCCGCCGAGCGGCGAGGGGACCCACGCCGACACCGACCGGGTGCCCGATGCGTCGCGCATCTCGCCGCCGGTGCTCGCCTCCGAGACCCGCTCGGGGCACGACGTGGCCCTCTCCGTTTCCTTGAACGCCGGCCGCGAGATCGAGCCGCCCGAGAGCCCCAGCCACGACATCGTGGTTCAGACCCGCGGCGCCGGTCGCTACCAGATCGCCTTGAAGGACGCGGCGAGCATCCCCAACCGCGACTTCATCCTTCGCTACCGCGTGCGCGCACAGACCACGGCCGCGACCGTGCTCGCCCACCGCGACGACGGAGCGGGCGCCTTCGCCATGGTCCTGCAGCCGCCCGCGCTCGACGTGGACAAGTTGGTGGGCCACCGCGAGCTGCTCTTCGTGGTCGACATCTCCGGCTCGATGTGGGGCCTGCCGCTCTGGCTCTGCCAGGAGGCCATGCGCGATGCGCTCTCGCGCCTGCGCCCCGACGACACCTTCAACCTGCTCACCTTCAGCGGCGCGACCCAGCTCGCGTTCAAGAAGCCGCGGCGCGCCAGCCCGGAGAACGTGCAGGCCGCGATGGCGTTCGTGGACGCGATGCGCGCCGGCGGCGGCACCGAGATGCTCGACGCCATTACCGCCGCGCTCACGCCCGAGGTCGAGCCGGGCCGGCGGCGGTACGTGTTCTTCCTCACCGACGGCTGGGTGGGCAACGACGCCGAGCTCATCGGGGCCACCCACCGCTACACCGAAGCGCTCGCCGAGAAGCGCGAGGTGGGGCGCGTGTTCGCCTTCGGCGTCGGCTCGGCGCCGAACCGCAGCCTGCTCGACGGCATCGCCAGCGCCGGTCGAGGCGCGAGCGTCTACGCCAGCAACCGCGAGGACCCGGTGCGCGGGGTGAACGCGTTCTTCCGCCGCATCGACCAGCCCATCCTCGAGGACGTGAGCATCGACTGGGGAGACCTGCCGGTGGAGGAGGTCACCCCCAACGTCACGCCCGATCTCTTCCTCTCCAAGCCGCTTATCGTGCAGGGCCGGTACACGCGCGGCGCCAAGGGCACGGTGCACGTGCGGGCGCACACCGAGGACGGCCAGCCGGTCGATCTCCCGTTCGAGGTCGCTCTGCCGGAGCGCGAGGCGTCGGGGGGCGAGCTCCTGACCCTCTGGGCCCGGGCGCAGATCGAGGAGCTGGCCGATGCCAGCGCCTTCGACGCCTTCACCAATGGCAAGCGCGATTCACGCAAGGCGCAGATCACCGAGCTCGGGCTGCGCTACCACCTGGCCACCGCGTACACCTCGTTCGTGGCCGTGGACCGGAGCCGGGTGGTGGGCGATGGCCATCCCGACCAAGTGGTGCAGCCGGTGGAGGTGCCGGAAGACACCGACGCGACCATGGCCGGCGCGCAGACGGCGTCGAACATGGTGATGGGGAAGTCCGGCAGCTACACCGTGACCGGGCATGGCGTAGGCCGGGGTTCCTACGGCGGCGTTGGCTACGGCTACGGCGTGGGCGGCTCCGGTCAGGGCGGCGGCGGAAAGGGAGCGGGCCTGGGGCTCGGCGGGCTGGGCACGCGCGGGAAGGGGCCGGGCGGCGGTGGGTATGGAGCGGTCGAGGGCAAGGTCGGCGAGAAGCGCAAGAAGGATCTCGGCCAGGTCGCCGCAGGCCAGGTGGTGGTGACCGGCGGTCTGGACGTCGCGGAGATCCGCCGGGTGATCGCCCGGCACACCAACGAGATCCGCTTCTGCTACGAGCGCGCGCTGCTCAAGAACCCCAAGCTCGCGGGCAAGCTGGTGGTGAAGTTCACGGTCGGCGCCGACGGCAGTGTCACCAAGGTCGAGTTGGTGGAGAGCACGCTCGCCGACCCAAACGTGGGCGCGTGCGTCCTCGCGCGCTGGAAGCGGTGGCGCTTCCCTGAAGGGCCGGCAGCGTTTCAGGTGACCTACCCGCTCGCCTTCACCCCGGCGAACTGACCGGCGACCGCGAGGCCGGCCGCCCCCCCTCCGCGGCCGGCTCCGCAACGCGAACAAGAGCATTGCGGGCGCGGCGACCTCAATAGCGCGTTCATCGACCGGATTGACCGCGTGCCGTAGGCTTTACCGGATGTCGCGCGAGAGTCGGGCCTACGCCAGGAACGCCGTCGCGGTCGTCGAGGCGGGCTACGCGCTGGAGGGCACCGACTCCGAGTGGGTCGCCCGGATCCTCGAGGCCATGGACCGCGACGTGGCCTTCGGGCGCGGGAGCTACGGCTTCACCTGCGCGGTCAGCCCATCTGCGCTGGAGCTCGGCGCCGGCTACGCCGAGCGCGACCTCGATCCGCGGTTCTCCGCGCTCGTCGGCGAGCTCAACCGCACCGTACCCTCGGCGCTGTTCGGCCTGCTCGCGCGCTCGGCGGTGCACTGCGGGAGCTTCATGGCGCTGACCCGGCAGGTGCAGGAGGTCGCCGACCACCTCGACGCCATGGTCGGCCACATGGACGTCGGCGATGCGTTCACCCTCTTCGTCCAGGACGGCGAGGGCCACGCGCTCAGCGTCACCGTGCCCGCCGCGCAAACGCTGCGGATCGCTCCGCACGTATTGGGGATCTGGCGCCGCGTGGGCGTGCACCTCGCCTCGGGGATGCGGCTGCGGCGGCACCTGCGCCAATCCGGCGGCGGCGCGCCCGAGGCGACCTTCGAGCCCTCCGGCGCGGTGGCCGATGCCCGCGGCGGTCTGCGGAGCGATCGCAGTGCGCGCGAGGCGCTCTCCACCGCGGTGCGGCGGATGGAGCGCGCCCGCTCCGCGCGCGAGCGGGCCGACCCGGCCTCGGCGCTCGAGCTCTGGCGCGGGCTGGTGGCCGGGGCCTGGTCGCTGGTCGATCACTGGGAGGCTGGCGGGCACCGCTACCTGGCCGCGTACCGGAACCCGCCCGAGGTTCGCGATCCACGCGCCCTCACCGCGCACGAGCGGCTGGTGCTCCACTACGCGGCGCGCGGCCAGACCAACAAGGACATCGCCTTCACCCTCGGGCTGTCCACGGGCTCGGTCGCCACCGGGGTGAGCGAGGTCCTGCGCAAGCTCCGCTGCGCGCGGCGGAGCGATCTCGTGGCCTTCGCAGATCTCTCGGGCGCGGCAGACCTGCGGCTTGCCGCTGGCGGCGGAGAGGTCGCCGTGCTCTCCATCTCGCACGCTCTGCGCGGCTCGGTGGCCGCGGGGCTCTCGAAAGCGGAGCACGAGATCGCCGAGCGGATCGTCGCAGGCGATTCCAACGCCGAGATCGCGCGCCGGCGCGGCACCTCGAGCTACACCGTGGCCAACCAGGTGCGGCGCATCTTCGAGAAGGTCGGCGTGCGCAGGCGGGCCGAGCTGGTGCGGGCAGTGGTCTCGCGCGACTGAAAGCCGTCGGGCCATTCCCGCAGGCGGGTGCTTGCCCGATCAGGCGGCGTCTTGAAGCGCCGCCTCGCAGGCCACCGGCAGCGCCACGGTGAACACCGTCCCTTCGCCGGGGCTGGTGTGGACGCGAAGCTCCCCGCCCATTCCGGCCACGATGTTCTGGCAGATGGGGAGCCCCAGTCCGGTGCCCTGGCCCACGGGCTTGGTGGTGAAGAACGGCTCGAAGATGTGCGGGAGCACCTCGGCGGGGATCCCGCTGCCGGTGTCCTCCACCGCGATCTCCACCCGGTCGCCCACGCACCGACTGCGCACCCGGACCTCGTGGTCCCGCGCGGCCCCGGAGGCGCACGCCTGGGCGGCATTGATGAGCAGGTTGAGGATCACCTGGCCGAGCTTGCGCTCGTTGCCGCGGACCGTGGGCACCGGCTGCAGATCACAGCTCACCCGGGCGCACCGGCGAAGCTCCGCCGAGCCGAGGTTCAGCGCCGCCTGGATCGCGCGATTCACCTCCACCTCGCCGACCTCGTCGTCCACCCGCGAGAACCCCTTCAGGTCGCGCACGATGTCCCGGATGCGCACCGCGCCCTCCTTCGCCTCCGCGAGCGCGCTCGCCAGCTCTCCCATCGCCGGCGCCTCGCCGCCGAGCTCGGAGAGCGCGAAGCTCAGGCTCGACATCACGAACGCGAGCGGGTTGTTGATCTCGTGGGCCACGCCAGCGGCCAGCGTGCCGATGGCCACCATCCGGTCCATCTGGGTGAGCCGGGTGGTCATGATGTCGCGGTCGGTGAGGTCGTGGATGCGCGCCATGACCGCCGGCGCACCCTGGTAGCTCACCGTGGTGCCGGTGACCTCGGCACGCATCACCGTCGCGTCCTTGCGCAGGATGTGCTGCTCCGAGGGCGGGTTGGCGCCGCCTTGCGTCTCGAGCAGCTCGACCCGCGCCCGCACCAGCTCGCGCTCGCGCGCGACCAGCAGCGTGGAGATGGGCGTGCCCTCCAGCTCCTCGGCCGAGCGCCCCAGCTTCTCCAGCGCGGCGGCATTGGCGAAGACGACCTGGCCGCGGCGATGGACCACCACCGCGTCGGGCAGGGCCTCGACCAGCGCCCGGAAGTTCGCCTCGGAGGCGGCCAGCGCCTCGTTCACCCGCCGCTGCGCCGCCTCACGTGCCTCGCTCTCGTCGAGCGCCACCTCGTAGTGCCGGCAGAGATTGCTGAACTGCCGCTGCGAGACCAGCCCCATCATCAGGCCCAGGGTGAGCGCAACCGCCAGCGCCGCGGCAAGCCCGAAGCGCATCTGGTGTTCGAGGCCGGGGCCGAACTCGGCCCGCTCGGCGAGCTCGCCCCGGACCAGCGCGTCCACCCGCTCGCGCACCCGGTCCATCTGCTTCTTGGCGTGGAGCTCGCCTTCCAGCCGAATCCCGTCCTGGCCGTCGGCGAGCGCGGCGTCGGCCTGGTGCTTCCATTCAGCCACCGCGCTCCGTATCGCCGCGACCTGCGACGTCTCGTCGGGGTCGGCGAGGCGGTCGAGCTCCGCGAGCGCGCCGGGCATGGCGACCTGGGCGTTGCGGTACGGCTCGAGGAATGCGGCTTCGCCGGTGAGCTCGAAGCCGCGGGTGGCGGTCTCCATGTCGACCGCGAGCTCCTGGACCTCGCGCGCCGAGCTGAGGGTCAGGTCGGCGGAGTCCACCGCGCGGATCGCGTGGATGAGCCGCGCGATCTGAAGGAGGTTGAGGCCGGTCACCAGCGCCAGCAGGAGCAGCGGGCCGAAAATCACCACGTTCAGGCCACGGCGGAAGCCCTGCACGCGACCTGCGCGACTCGAGATGCCCACAGCGACCTCCTCGCGGCCTGGCAGGGAGAGCAACGAGCACGCGGCGTGCCTCGAGTGGGGCGAGCGAATCCGCGCCCTTGGTGGCCGAGCCCCCGGGTCGAGAGCCGGGACGCGGGTCAGGGATGTCCCACCTCCTCGCCCGGCCCGGTGCGGCTCGCGGGAAGCTGAAACCGCACCTGCCTTGTGGCAGAACCTTTCCTTCGGGAGGGACCACCCATGCCGCGCGCTGCCACCCAGACATCCTCGAAGGCGAAGAAGGCTGCACCCCGGAACACGGTGTTGCTGGTGGGGACGCGCAAGGGCGCGTGGATCCTCCGCGCCGATGCGAAGCGGCGCGCCTGGCGCACCGAGGGTCCGCACTTCCTCGGCCAGATCATCCACCACCTGGTGCTCGATCCGCGCGACGGCAAGACCCTGCTCGCCGCGGCCTCCACCGGCCACCTAGGGCCCACGATGTTCCGCTCGACGAATCTGGGACGGAAGTGGAAGGAGGTCGCGCGTCCGCCGGCGTTTCCCAAGGCGCGCAAGGGCGAGCCGGCGCGGAGCGTGCGGCACACCTTCTGGCTTTCGCCGGGGCACGCCAGCGAGCCCGGCGTCTGGTACGCGGGCACCTCGCCGCAGGGCCTGTTCCGCTCCGAGGACGGCGGCGAGAGCTGGGAGCCGGTCGCGGGGATCAACGACAACCCGGACTTCGTGCCCTTCATCCGCGACGCCCAGGGCGGCACGCCCGACGGCCCCACGCTGCACTCCATCAACGTCGATCCGCGCGACCCCGATCATCTGTACCTGGGCATGTCGAGCGGCGGGGTGCACGAGTCGCGCGACCGCGGCCGCACCTGGAAGGGCCTGGTCGATGGCATGGAGGTGGTGGAGGGCTTCGACGCCACCAACATCGGCTTCCACGATCCGCACTGCGTTCGCGTCTGCCCGTCGAACCCCGACCGGCTGTACCAGCAGAACCACTGCGGCATCTACCGGCTCGACCGGCCGGGAGCGACCTGGACGCGCATCGGCCGGAAGATGCCGGCGCGGGTGGGCGACATCGGCTTTCCCATGGTGGTGCACCCGCGCAACGCCGATACCGCGTGGGTCTTCCCGATGGATGGCTCCGGCGTCTGGCCGCGCACCAGCCCCTCCGGCGTGCCGAGCGCGTTCGTCACCCGCGACGGCGGCAAGAGCTGGAAGAAGCAGGCCGACGGCCTCCCCGAGATCCAGGCCTGGTGGACGGTGAAGCGCCAGGCGATGACCGCGGATGCGCGCGACCCGCTCGGGCTCTACCTGGGCACCACCAGCGGCGAAATCTGGATGGGCCGCGACGAGGGGAGCCGGTGGTCGTGCATCGCCCGGCACCTGCCGGAGATCTACGCGGTGGAAGCCGCCGAGGCGTAGATGAAGGTGCTGATCCCCAGCCCGCTCTATTCGTACACCGGCGAGAAGGACGTGCACGCCAGCGGCGCCACGCTGGCGGAGCTCCTTTTGGATCTCGACCGGCAGTTCCCCGGGCTGCGCTTTCGCATCGTCGACGAGCAGGACCGGCTGCGGCCGCACATGCGCTTCTTCATCAATGGCGAGCAGGTCTTCGAGCTCTCCGCGCCGCTCCAGGCGACCGACTCGGTGCAGATCGTCCAAGCGCTGAGCGGCGGATAGGCAGGCTCGGCGCCGCGCAGACACCGGACGGCCCGGCGCGCGCCTTGCCGCCAGCTCGAAGCTTCTGCTACCAACGTCCACCGGGCGGGGCGGCCGCGCGGGCAACGAGCACCTCATGCGCTTCATTCAGGGTGTCATCTCAGGCGCAGCCTTCTTCCTGCTCGCGGGCTGTGGCGCCACCACCGGGCTCGCTCCGGGAGCGGGCAGCGCGAGCGGCTCGACCAGCACCATGCACGTCATCACCTCCGCGGCGACCGGCTCCAGCGGCTCGGGGCCAGCGGCGAGCTCGGGCACCAGCGGCTCGGGAAGTACCTCGTCCAGCACCACCTCCGAGCTCACCACCAGCGGCGCCACCACCGGCAGCACGGGCTCGACCACCGGCAGCAGCGGCTCGACCACCGGAACCAGCGGGGGTGGGCCGACCCAGCTCGAACCGGTCGCCGGCGCGCAGGCGATGGGCTCGGCCAACTACGCCATGCAGGCCAAGACCGTTCCGCTCGCGCGGCCTTTGATGAGCTCCACCAATTACCGCATGAAGCTGGGCGCGCCGCCGCCCACCGTCCCCTGATCGGATGAAAGCCATGTCCCGCTCTCTGCTCATCGCCCTCGTCGCGCTCGGCTTCGCGGCCAACGCGCAGGCGGCCGTGCCCGGGCTGCTCGCCGAGGAAGGCCAGCTCACCACCGCCTCGGGGAACCCCATCACCGGCGCGGTGAACGTGACCTTCTCGCTCTACGCCGCGCCCACCGGCGGCAGCCCGCTGTGGACCGAGACCCAATCGGTGCAGGTGACCGCGGGCTACTTCTCGGTGCTCCTCGGCAGCAGCACGGCCATCCCCGCGAGCGCCTTCGACGGCTCGGTTCGCTACCTCGGGGTCAAGGTCGACGCCGATGCGGAGATGAGCCCGCGGCAGGTGGTGGCGAGCGTGCCCTACGCGCTCCTCGCGGGAGATGTGAAGGGCGACATCCACCCCAACTCGGTGACGGTGAACGGCACCCAGGTCATCGACGCGAACGGCGTCTGGACCGGGAGCGCGACCGGGCTGCAAGGCCCCAAGGGCGACACCGGCGCGCAGGGCGCTCAGGGGCCGCAGGGCGTGAAGGGCGATACCGGCGCGCAAGGGCCGCAGGGTCCGCAGGGCGTGAAGGGCGACACCGGATCACAGGGCCTGAAGGGCGACACCGGCGCGCAAGGGCCGCAGGGTCCGCAGGGCGTGAAGGGCGACACCGGCGCGACAGGCGCGAAGGGCAATACCGGCGCAACTGGACCGGCTGGGCCGTCGGGGCTGGCGGGCATCTACCCCATCGACGGCGCGATCGGGAGCATCGCGTCGGGCGCGAGCTACTTCACCTTCGCTGGCCCGACTGCATCTGTGACCTTGACCGCCACGCAGCGGTTGGTCGCGTCGATCACCGGCGTCCTGGCAACCAGCTCAGGCACCGCCACTGCGAACGTGGCGATCTGCTATCAGGCCAGCGGCGGTTCTCCGGAGCCGTTCGACGTGTGGACCACTTCGACCGCGACCACCACGCGCGCCAACTTCAACGCGAGCGCGACCGTAGTCCCGGGCGTTGCGGGCAGCTACCAGGTCGGCTACTGCGTCTGGAACAGTGGCAGCACCGCCCTGAGCAACAATGACTGGGCCATCGGCTGGGTGATGGTCACCAACTGAGGCGGCTCACTCGCCGATGATCTTGATGAGCACCCGCTTGCGGCGCCTTCCGTCGAACTCGCCGTAGAAGACCTGCTCCCACGGCCCGAAGTCGAGCTTGCCGTCGGTCACCGCCACCACCACCTCGCGGCCCATCACCTGGCGCTTGAGGTGCGCATCGCCGTTGTCCTCGCCGGTGCGGTTGTGCTCGTAGGCGCTGGTGGGCTGGTGCGGCGCCAGGCCCTCGAGGAAGCGGGCGAAGTCGCGGTGCAGGCCGGGCTCATCGTCGTTGATGAAGACGCTCGCGGTGATGTGCATGGCGTTCACCAGGCACAGCCCCTCGCGCACGCCGCTCTTGCGCAGCGCCACCTCCACCTGCGGGGTGATGTTGATGAGCTCGAGCCGGTTCGCGGTCTGGAACCAGAGCTCCTCGCGGTACGACTTCACTCCGCGTTCCAGTCGCTGGCGGGGAGGATCTTGTAACCGGTATCCACCGAATCGCTGACGAAGCGCACCACCCGCAGCGGCCACTTGCGCGCGGTCTTCTCGGTGCCAAGTCCCTCGTCGGTCTCCACCCAGAACAGATCGAAGTCCAGGGTGTACTTCCCCTTGGCGCCGGCCTTCTGGAGCATCGGCCGGAACGGGTTCTGCGGATGCCAGTAGACCTCCTTGTCCACCCGGGCCACGTAGGCGAACACCGGGTGGGTCTTGGTGAGCAGCGCCGCCTTGGCGCGGGTGGGCTCGAGGATCTTGTGGGCGTCGTCGGCGGAGAACTCGTGGGTCTGCATCTCGTCGCCGCCCGAGCCGGGGCCGCCGCCCATCAGCTTGCTCAGCGCGGTCCGGCCCTCGCGGTCGAGCGCATCCACCAGCGCGTTCACATCAGAGAGCTCGCCCACCTCGCGCTTGTGCGGCTCGCGCGAGACGATCTTCCAGTTCTCGAGCTGGAAGATGCGCGCGGTCATGGTCGCGCCGCCGAGGAGGTGGTCGCGCCCGGCGTCGGAGCCCTTGCCGGTGAGCGCATCGAGGTACTGCTCGGCGACCTTGCGCTGCGGGTCCTGGGCCTCGAGCGCGACCTGGGTTTGCGCCACCTGGGCCATGGTCGCGGGCAGCGCCGGCTGCGCTTTGCGCTTGGCGAAAGCGGCCGGTGCGGCGAGCAGCGCGCAGACCGCCAGCGCAGAAGAGGTACGAAAAAACATGCGGGCTCCCCCCGTTTGAAGGAGCCCGCAGAATGCCGGAAGCGCTCCGGCCTTTCCATGCCGACCGCGCGGCTACTGATCGCTGCCGGTGTTCTGGTTCAGGTCGTTCGGGTTCTGCTTCTGGAAGTCCTGGCTCCCGCTCTGGCTCTGGCCCGCGGGCAGCTGGGTGACCTCGATGCGCGAGGCCTGGTTGTTCTTGCCGTCGAACTTGTACGCCGCGCGCACCTCGGCGCCCTCCTTCACGCTGTCCTTGTCGAGCTTCTCGCCGCCGGGACCCACGAACGCGGTCTTGTCGTCGGTGCTGAGCTTGATCTGGCCCTTGTTCGGCGTGACCAGGGTCAGCGAACCGCCGCCGGTGTCCTTCACCGTTCCGGTGGCGTGCATGAGCTGCCCGGTGGGCATCGGCTGGGCGTTCTTGTCCTTGCTGCCGTAGGTGCCGCTCGCCTCGTTCGTGTTCGAGCCGTACTCGCCCGCGGCCGCGCCGTTCGACGGCGTGCCGTTGCCCTGCGCCCCGCTGTAGCCGGTGCCCGCGCGATTGTTGCAGCCCGCCAGCGCCAGCCCCGCGGCCGCGAGGGCTCCCACGAGATATCGAGTCATGTGTCGCTCCCTTTT
>Ga0164242_10006747_pt1 | contig 12611 bp, 12 predicted proteins | sample OricomgcompostMG_FD_108783 | JGI IMG/M metagenome (GOLD analysis project Ga0164242, IMG submission 108783) | Miracle-Growth compost microbial communities from Emeryville, California, USA - Original compost - Miracle growth compost (MG) ... | reverse complement strand
GATCCCTTCGGCCAGGGGAGCCTGGGGCAGCCGGATGGGGTGATCGCCCGCTATGCGCTCGATGGCACCTTGCTTCAGGCGCATCAGCTCCAGATCGGCTTGAGCGACGAGCTCTATGGCTTGGCCGTCGATCCGCAGGGCAGCGTCTTCGTCTCCGGCGTGGCCGGCAACAGTCCCGCCGTGTGGCGGATCGAGGGCCCATGACCACCGCCACTTGCCGTCCTTCGCCGCGAAGGGCGATCTTCGGGTTCAGCCTCGCGGCAGGCCTCGCCCTGGGGCTCCTCGTCCTCGGCTGCTCCGGTTCAATGGGCACCGCGCCCACGGACGGCGGGCGTCCGGACGCGGGCATCGACGGGGATGGCGGGAGCCCGGGAGCGGGCTTCTCATTGGGTCTGGCGTTTGACCGCTTGAACCTGGCCCGCGGCGGTTCGGTGGGCGTGCCGGTCACCCTCACCACCAGCCCCGGGTTCGCGTCGCCGGTGGACGTCGGCCTGGCTGGACCGTCCTCCCTCACCGCGGACGCGCTGCACTTCCCCGCGCAGGGGGGCAGCCAGGTGATGGTCGTCCACGCCGCGCCCGGGGCGCCGCTGGGGCCGCAGACGGTCTCGATCTCCGCGGTCGGCGGGGCGATCACCCAGGAGGCGCCCCTGGAGTTGGACCTCTCGGCGGCGGACTTCGCGCTGTCGGTGTCGCCCGCTTCGGTCGACGTGAACCCAGGCGACGCGGGGACGGCCCAGGTCGGTGTGGCGGGCCTCTTCGACTTCGGGCCCGTGGCGCTCTCCTGCTCCGGCGCGACCCTGGGCGTCTCCTGCGCGCTCAGCGGCACCAACGTTCCAGGGCCTGATGGCGGCAGCTTCCTCACCCCGGTTCAGGTGACCGCGGCGCCCGGGACCCCGGAGGAGACGGTCCGGGTGACCATCAACGCCCGCTCCCTGGCGGACGGTGGCCTCAGCCACGCGCTGCCGCTCGACGTGAACGTCCGCGAGCGCACCCGGTGGTTGGTGCACCTCCCCGTCCAGGGGAATGCCACCGCGGTGGAGGTCACGCCCTGGAACACGCTGATGATCGCCTACGGGGCCCCCGCCACCCTGGCCGAGTTCGATCGCAGCGGGAACCTGTTGGGGCAGCGGACGATCCCCACCCCCGCCGCCTCGACGGTCTCCGCCTTCGCGTGGGGGCCGGAGGGCGCGCTCTACGCCGCCGGTCACAGTGGGACGAGCGCCTTCCTCGACAAGTTCGCCGAGGACGGCGGCGTGCAGTGGGAGGCGGTCCTCAACGGCGGCGGCGGGTCGTCCACGCGCGGGACGGATCTCACGATCGACGACGCGGGCAGCGCCTACCTGGTGGGCTGGACCCAGGGCGCGATCGCCTCCACGCCGCGGGGTGGGGTGGACGCCTTCGCGGTGTCGTACGCGCCGGACGGAGGCCGGAGGTGGGGGCTCCAGTACGGGACCACCGCCGATGACTTTGTGGAGAGCGCCCAGTTCGCGGACGGTGGGCTGATGCTCCTGGGCCACCACGAAGGCATCCCCAACGAGCCCCGGCTCCTGGACGTTCTGGACCTGGACGGAGGCTACGTGGGGGGAGACTCCTTCGTCGCCGCCGGCTTCGACGGAGGGAGCCTGACCACCTCCACGCGGATGCGCCTGGATGGCGAAGGGACGGTCTGGATCGCGGGCTACAGCGGCGCGCCGTTCGGGCAGCCCGCTTCGGGCGGGAGCGACGGGGTGCTCGCGCGGTATTTCAACGGCAACCTGGTGCAGGTGGTCCCGGTGGTCACCTCCGGCCGCGACGAGATCTACGGGCTGGCGCTGGACGCCCAGGACAACGTCTTCGTGTCTGGGAGAACGGACGGCGGCGCGGATCCCATTGGCCGCAACACGCCCTTTTTGGCGCGGGTGGCGGGGCCGTGAGGCTCGCCGAAACGAGGTAGGGTCTTGGGGATGAGCAAGCCCTGGATCCTGGATCCCGCCCACACCTCGGTCGACTTCGAGGTCTCCCACATGCACGTCTCCACCTTCCACGGCCGCTTCGGCACGGTGGCGGGGACGCTGGTGCTCGACGAGGCCACGCCTGCGAACAGCTCGTTGGAGGCCACGGTGGAGGCCAAGAGCCTGGAGGTCCGGGACCCGGGGCTCTACGGCCGGCTGATGGGCCCGGACTTCTTCCACGCCGAGCAGCACCCGCTGCTCGCCTACCGGAGCACGAAGGTGGAGCGCCGGGACGACACGCACTGGCACGTGGAGGGGGAGCTCTCCCTCCGCGGCGTCACCCGGAGCGTGCCCCTGGAGGTGGAGGCCCTGGGCGGCGGGAACCACCCCTTCGCGCGCGTCCCGATGAAGGCGTTCCGCGCCCAGGGCGAGCTGGACCGCGGGGACTACGGGATGAAGTGGAACGCGCCCTTGGACACCGGGGCCAAGTACCTCGGGGAGCGGGTGCGGATCCGCCTCCAGGTCGAGCTGCTCCAGCGGTAGCCCAGGGAATCCTTCCCCGGGCCAGCGGTTGCCTTGCCGAATTCCGCCGGGCGGTTATTCAAGGGCGCCGCCGCGCCGTTCACCCGCGGCGGATGAGGAGCGCGTGGATGTTCAGCGTGGTGCCGCTGCTGATTGATGACCCGGATCTGCCCCGTGAGGCGAGAGATCTGCTGATCGCCTCGGAGTACTCCGGGCGCCGGCCGGCCGCGTGCGTCGCCCGCCGGAAGGTCGCGGAGATCCTGGGCAGCCGCTACGCCCTCAGCCACGAAGAGCTGGAGTCCCTGCTCGACCTGGGGAGCTGCCGGGACTGATCCCCGCGCCTTTCAGGGGCCTTCCTCCGGCGCGGCGGGCGGCTCGTCCCGGGCCAGGCTGTCCAGGCGGCTGTAGAGGCGGCGGCGGGTGATCCCCAACAGCTTCGCCGCGTGCGTCTTGTTCCCGCCCGCCCGGTCCAGCGCGGCGAAGATCAGGTCCTTCTCGAACGCGTCCATGTCGAAGCCGGGGCCCAACAGCTCGCCCACCCGCGCCTGGCGCAGAGGCGTGCTGCCCATCCCCAGGTGCTCGGAGGTGATGGTGTCTTCGCCGGCCAGGATCACCGCCCGCTCGAGCGCGTTCTCCAGCTCGCGCACGTTGCCCGGCCACGCGTGGTCCAGGAGCCGCTCGCGCGCCTTGGGAGACAGCTTGGAGGTGGGCACCCCCTTCGCCGCCAGCAGCTTCTCGGCGATGGGCAGGATGTCCTCCCGGCGCGCGCGCAGCGGCGGGACCTCGATGCTGAAGACGTTGAGCCGGTAGTAGAAGTCCTCCCGGAAGAGGCCCGCCTTCACCGCCTCCCCCAGGGCGCGGTTGGTCGCCGCCACCACCCGCACGTCCACCTTGCGCGCCTCGGTGCTCCCCAGCGAGGTGAACGAGCGGTCCTGCAGGAAGCGCAGCAACTTCACCTGGGTGGCCTGGGTGATCTCGCCGATCTCGTCCAGGAAGAGGGTGCCCCCGTCCGCCGCGGCCAGGTGTCCCGCCTTTCGCTGCTGCGCGCCGGTGAAGGCGCCCTTCTCGTGGCCGAACAGCTCGCTCTCCAGGAGCGTCTCCGGGAGCGCCGCGCAGTGGACCTCCGCCAGCGGCCCGCCGGCGCGCTTGCTCGCGAAGTGCAGGTACCGCGCGAGCTGGCTCTTCCCGGTGCCGCTCTCTCCCAGGAGCAAGACCGACGCGTCGGTGGCCGCGACCTTGTCCGCCGCCGCCAGCACCGCCTTCATCCCCGGGCTCTCCGCCACCAGCCCGGGCGTGAGGCGCTCCAGGAGCTGGGAGTTCTTCCGCTGCAGCCCGCGCGCTTCGACGATCCGCCGCACCCGGAGGCGGAGCTCGTCCATGGCGAAGGGCTTGATCAGGTAGTCGACCGCGCCCTCGCGCATCGCCTCCACCGCGCTCTGGGCGGAGGCATAGGCGGTCATCAGCACCACGTCCGGCGGCTGTCGGCAGGCCTTGGCCGCCTTGAGCACCGCGATCCCGTCCACGTCCGGCATCCGGAGATCGGTCAGCACCACGTCGAACGGGTTGTCGGAGAGCTGGGCGATCGCCGCCACCCCACCCGCGACCCGGGACACCTGGTGTCCGTCCAGGGTCAGCATCTCCGCGACCAGCCGTCCCAGCTTCGCCTCGTCGTCCGCTACCAGGATCTGGGCCATCGCTCCCTCGTCACTCCGAGAAGCCCCCAAGCTACAACCCGCTGGCCGCCCCGCGCGATGTCCCGGATGGTACGAACGACAGCCCGGTCCGGGACCCTGGCCGGCCAGACAGCGAGCTCAGCGCGGCAGCGGCAGCCAGAGGGCGAACGCCGCGCCCGTGCCGTCCGGTCGCAGGTTCAGCGTGCCACCGTGGCGCTCGATCATCCGCCTGGAGAGGGCCAGCCCCACCCCGGTGCCGTGCGCCTTGCTGGTGGCGAAGGGCTCGAACAGCCGCGTCCGCAGCGCGGCGGGGATGCCCGGCCCGTCGTCGGTCACCGAGAGCGCCACCCCGCCATGCGCCTCCTCCCCGGCGATCTGGATCCGCCGCGCCCCCGCTTCGGCCGCGTTGGCCAGCAGGTTGGCGAAGACCTGCCGCAGCCGCCGCTCGTCCGCGTCCACCGGCGGAAGCCGTTGGAGGTCAAAGGAAACCGCCACCTGTGGCTGGGTGATGGCCAGCGCCTCCACCGCGGCGGCGACCACCGGGTGCAGCGCCACCTGGGCCAGCGCCAGCGGGCGGTCCGCGGAGAGATCGAGCAGGTCCTCGGTCAGCCCCCGCAGCCGCTCCACCTCGCCCAGCACATCCTGGAGGGCGTCCCGGTTCCGCTCGGAGAGCTGCGGGCCGGCGCGCTCGCGCATCAGCTCCACCGTGCCGCGGATGACCATCAGCGGATTCCGGATCTCGTGCGCCGCCATCGCCGCCACCCGCGCCAGGGTCTCCCCGCGCGCCGCCTGGGTCGCGGCGAGGGACCGGGCCCGCTCGGACCGCGCCCAGCGCCAGGTGAACAGCCCCAGCAGGAGCGCCACCAGCACCGACAAGGCCTCGCCCACCCGGGTCGCCCGCCGGATGCCCAGCCGCGCCTTGGCGAAGGCCTGGCCCGCCTCCAGCGCCAGCACCGCGCGCACCGTCCCGTCCGCCCGGGTGATGGGGAAGTACCCCACCGCCATCTCCACCCCGCCCACCGAATAGCCGTGCCCCACCGAAGGCTCGCCGGCCAGCGCGCGGGCTTCACGGGGGAGATCCACCCGCAGGAGGTCCACCCGGCGGCCGGCCGCGCCGGTGGCGTCCGCTTCCAGGCGCAGCGAGGGCGTCACCACGTAGGCGCCATCCAGCGCGTTGGCGGCCATCAACCGCTTCAGGGCCAGAGGCGTGGCCGGGGCGCCGGCGAAGAGCGCCGCCGCGGTCTGGCCCGCGCCCAGCAGCCGCTCGGTGAGGACGCGGTCCAGCGCCTCCCGGGCCGCGCGGTCCAGGAAGAGGGTGGTGGAGAGCGATCCGGCGAGCGCGAAGAGCGCCACCGCGACCGGCAGCCAGGGGCCTGGGCGCAGCTTCAAAAGAACCCCGCCGTGTACTGAAGCCCGAGCGAGACGGTGACCGCGTCGTAGTCGAAGGCGGCCGCATCGGAGCCCTGGTGGGTGCCGCTGGCGGCGAGGCGGGCGGTGAAGCGCGGGGTGAGATCCAGCTCCGCGCCCAGCCCGCCCTCCAGCAGGTGGTCGGAGCGGGTGAGGCCGAGCAGGGGATCCTCACCGTCGTAGAGCCGCACCGCCCAGTCCGCCTCCACCACCAGCCGGACCCGAGGGCTGAAGGCGAAGCGCAGCTCGGCCCAGGGCGCGTGCTCCACGTAGGAGAGCTCCGGCAGGCGGACCGCGTCGCGGGTGAAGCGGTAGCCCACCAGGAGGACCGCGCGTTCGCCCAGCCGCCGGCCCGCGTACCCGCGCGCGCGCTCCAGCCAGCCGGAGTAGGGCGCGGCGTCCGCGGGCTGAAAGGCGCGGGACTGGACATGGCCGGAGGCCCCCAGGAGCCAGGGCCCCAGCGCGAGCTGCCCCTGTGCCAGGAGGGTGTGCGAGAGCAGGTAGGGCGCGCCGTCCAGGGTGTTGGCGGCGAAGGCGTACTCGCCGAGCGCGAAGGTGCTGCCCGCCCCCTGGCGCCAACCGGCCGCGGCCGAACCACCCGCCAGATCCAGCTCCTCGTGGCTGGCCTGCAGCGCGCCCACCGCGGAGAGCCGGGCATAGGGTCCGCTGTCCCCGAACGGCCGCGCCAGCAGGAGCCCCAGGAGCTGCGCCCCCACGTCCGCCCGTCCAGCCTGCACCGCGGCCGCCGGGAGGAGGCTGGGGTTGGAGTCAAAGCGCGACTCGGCGACCAGCGAGAGCTGCAACCGCCCGTCGGCGCGGGTGAGCTCGCTCAGGGTCAGCGCGTCCTGGGCCAGCGAGGGATCCGCGCGGGCGGCGTCGAAGAAGGCGCGCGCGCGGTCGCGGTCGCCCCGGTGCAAGGCGATGAGCCCCAGAAAGAAGCGCGCGGAGCCCTCCACCGCGGGATCCAGGGCGGCCTCCTCGAACAGGGGACGCGCCTCCACCTCGCGGCCGAGTTGGAAGAGGACCACCCCCTCCATCAGCGCCGCGGCTGGCTCCTGGGTCGTCTCGCGCGCGGTCTCGAAGAGCGCCGCCGCACCCGCGAGGTCTCCCGCCGCCAGCTTGGACTGGCCCCGCTCGAAGGCGCTCGGTCCCGGGTGGCAGGCCTCCTCCAGCGAGCGCGTCAGGGCGCTCTTGCCGGCTGGGTCCGGGGTGCGGCGCAGGGCCTCCCGGTAGGCGAAGGCGGCCAGGGCGTCCTCGCCCGCCGCCAGGTGCGCGTCCCCCACCTCGCGGTACGCCTGCGCCGAGGCCAGATCCGGCGGCAGGGGAGAGGCTTGGACACAGGGGTCGGCGGTGGCGAGCAGCGCGAAGAGGAGGGCTGGGATCAAGGCCGTGGCGAGAGGACGCTGACCGCGTTCGCGAGCGACAGCTCGGACGTGGCGTCCTCCAGACGGTACTTGTCCTCCCGGCGGTTGGCGAGCGCCGCCGCCTCCTGCGCACACAACCTGGCCAGGGCAGGCTGCTTGCCCTTCCGGAACGCCTTCGCCCGCGTGAGGTAGATGTCGATCGCGCTCGACGGCGGCGGGAGGGTCAGGACCTTCGCCATCTTCTCCCGCAGCGCTCGCACCAGCTGGGCGATCTTCGGTCCGGCGCGCGCCTGGACCGAGGTGAGCAGCCCGTCCGCGCAGACGTAGAGCTGCGCCTGGTAGCAGGCCACGCCGCGGTAGTAGTCGAGCAGCGCGTCCGACGCGTCGGGAGCCCGCTCGCTCGCCTGTGCGAAGGCCACCAGCGCCTGCTCCGGGCGGTCCATCTTCACCAGCGCGCTCGCCGCGTACCAGCCCGCGTCCGCCGCGCCCAGCTTCTGGGCCACCTGGAACTCCACCAGCGCCTGGTCGAACTTCTCGGCGCGGAAGAGCTGCGCGCCGGCCACCAGGTGTGAATCCGCCGCTTGGGTCTCCCCCGGGGGAAGATCGGCCGCGAGCAGCGTGGTCAGGAGGAGGAGGGCGATCACGTCCGAGGGTGCGTCAGTGCAGGAGGTGTGGCGGCCCGTGGTTGGTGTGGGTGCCGGTGCCGTTCTCGTGCGCCTTGGAGCGGGCCTCTTCCGAGCGGGCCTGTCCGGCCGCGGCGTGGCTGTCCGCGTTGGCGTTGCGCGCGGCGGCCGCGGCGGCCCCTTGCGCGGCGCGGTTGGCGGCCTGGGCGCTGGCGCGGGAGGAGGCCTTCTGGGCCGCCTCGTTCGCCTGCGCGTGGGCGGCGCGCTCGGCGCTCCCCTTCTGTCCAAAGGCGGTGGTGCGCTGGACCTCCCGCGCGCGCTCCGACGCTGCGTCCGGCAAGGCCGGGGCCTGCTCCGGGAGGCTGGCCTCGGCCACCAGGGCATCGCGCACCGCCAGCCGCGCGGTGACGTCCGCGGGCTCGGGGGCCGGCGTGGGGGTGCGAGAGGCCGCCATTGCGCCTCCCATGCCCAGCGTCCACAGCGTCGAGATCAAGAGCAGCGTCTTCATGGAGAGACTCCCCGCGAGCATTGCTGGGTAGCTAACGCAAGCCGCGGGCCAACACCGAAGAGAGCCGGAAACGGGCGGATCCACAAGTGATCGGGCGTCGCGGGGGAGCGCCTGCCCGTCCGGCCCGGTACGCTGACCGCTCGCCGGTGCGCAGGCGCCTCAGGGGTCCGGGCCGCCCTTGGGCGGGAGCTTCGCCTGCTCGCGCTGGGTGGAGATCAGCCGCCGCAGGACCCGGGCGCCCTTGAGGAAGAGCCCGCCCAGCACCTCATCCAGCCAGCCGCGAAGGCCAGGGCGGACGCAGTCCTGGGGCAGCACGCGGCGGGAGAGCGCCAGGTACTGATCGAACCAGCCGGTCGCGTCCGCCACCACCGCGGGCTCCCGCACCTCCAGCAGGACCTCCATGTTCACCATGGAGAGCGGGTCCAGGTTGAAGCTGCCGAGCAGGAGCCGGTTGCCGTCGATCAACCCCAGCTTGGCGTGGAGCACGCTGCCCCGCCACTCCCGGATCTCCACCCCGGCGGCCAAGAGCTTCCGGTACACGCGCCGCGTCGCGGTGGGGAGGAGCGGGATGTCGCTCTGGCCGGGGAGGAGCAGCGCCACCTGCACCCCGCGCCGGGCGGCGGTGGTGAGGGCGCGGATGAGCCGCCGGTCCGGGAGGAAGTACGCCTGCGCCAGCCGCACGCTTTTGCGCGCACCGCCGAACGCGCGGGTGTAGCGCTTGCGGAGCCTCCGGCCGCCCTCCTCGCCGGAGAGCATCACCCGCAGGCCATCTCGCCAGGACGCCCCGGGCAGCCCGCGGATCCGCTCCGCCGCCCACCGCCAGCGCTCGCCGCGCAGCTCCAGCATCAGGTCCAGCCAGCCGCCCTCCGACACCGGCTTGCCGTAGTCGTCTCCGATGTTGAGCCCGCCCACGAAGAGGATCCGGTCGTCCACCACCAGGGCCTTGCGGTGGTCGCGCCGGAACCGCCCGGTGAAGAGCGAGCGGAGCGGGTGGTAGATGTGCACCCACGCGCCGGCCGACTTCAGCGCGCGCTCGAGCGATCGCCCGTGCACCCAGGACCCGAGCCCGTCCACCCGGACCTCCACCCGCACCCCGCGGCGGCGCGCATCCAGCAGGGCCTCGACGAAGCGCTCGCCCGTCTGGTCGCGCATGAAGGTATAGATCTCCAGGAACACCCGCGTCCGCGCCGTCTCGATGGCGGCGAGCATGCGTGGGAAGGCCTCCGCGCCGCCGCGCAACAGACGGATCGATCCCTCGGTCGGCTCCACGTCCCCACCATCGCCGCTTTGGCGCTTAACCGGATAGAGGCTGGGGGGTTGAGCCGTCCTGCGGCGCACCTCTTCGAATCTCGTTGACCTCGTCCTTTCGTCCCGTCGATATGGCTGCCGATGCAATCGTTGTCATGGCAAGGAAGCCTCTCGCTCTTGATCGCGTCCACGCGGCGCAAGCTCAAGCAGCACTACATGCGCAGGCTCTCCGAGCACGCCCTCACCCCCGCGCAGATGAGCGCGATGTTCTGCCTGGAAGAGGAGGGTGAGCTGTGCCTGAAGAGCCTGGCCGCGCACGCGCGCACCGACGAGCCCACCGCCTCGCGACTGGTGACGCGGCTGGTGGCCAGCGGGCGGGTGCGGATGAAGGTGGACGCGGACGACCGGCGGCGCACCAAGCTCACGCTCACGCCTTCCGGACGCGCCCTCACCCGGCGGCTGCGCTTGCTGGCGGCGGAGGTGGAGGCCACCCTCTTGTCCGAGCTCTCCACGTCGCAGCACCAGGCGCTCACCTCAGGCCTTCAGAAGGTGACCGCGAACCTGGAGCGCGCGTCGGCGAGGTCCACCCAGGCGCCCGGCGTGCACCGGGCGAGGGGGCAGCGATGAGGCGCGCGCCCGGCAAGGTCCTCCCGGCGGCGCTCCTCGCGTCCCTCTGGACGGTCGCGGCGCTCGCCCTGGGCTGCGCGGCGGTGCCGTGGGCGCCCACCGCGGGGGACGTCCCGGCGACCCCGTCCACCCGCTGGCCGGTGCCGCCCGAGCTCGCCCAGCCGCTCCCGGCCGAGGCGCCCCCGGAGGCACCTCCCAAGGACGTGAACCTGGCCAAGCTCATCGACTACGTGCTGGCGCACAACCCATCCACCAAGGTGGCCTGGGCGCAGGCGCGCGCGGCGGCGGCGGCGCTCGGCGCGAGGCGCGCGGCGTACTACCCCAGCTTCGATCTCACCGGTCAGATCGGCTACACCAAGCAGTCCGGTGGCGGGCGGGTGGCCTTCGAGGGCAAGACGGTTGGCCCCTCGGTGACCCTGAGCTGGCTCCTCCTGGATCTGGGCGGGCGGAGCGGCGACGTCGGAGAGGCGCGCTCGCTTCTGGACGCGGCGAACCTGGCGCAGGACGCGGCCATCCTCCAGACCCTGTTCGAGGTGGAGCAGGCCTATTACGGCTTCCTCTCCTCCAAGGCGCTGCTCCGGGCGCAGGCGGCCACCGTCGAAGACGCGCAGAAGAACTACGACGCCGCCGAGGCCCGGCGCGCGGCGGGCGTGGCGACCATCGCGGACGTGCTCCAGGCGCAGACGCAGCGCTCGCAGGCGGAGCTGAACCTCCAGAGCGCGCAGGGGCAGGTGGAGATTGCCCGGGGCGGGCTGGCGAGTGCCGCCGGGCTGCCGCCCACCACCGCCTTCCAGCTCCCGGAGCTGCCGGACACGCTGCCGCTGGAGCAGACCCAGGCCCAGGTGGACGCCCTGCTGGCGGCCGCGCAGGCGCAGCGGCCGGATCTGGCGCGGGCGCGGGCGCTGGTCGCGGCGGCGCAGCACCACGAGACCTCCGTCGGCGCCCAGGCCCTGCCGCAGCTGGCCCTCACCGGCAGCGCGGGGCGGACCTTCTATCTGGGCTCGTCCGCGGATCCGGGGGATGCCTACAGCATCCAGGCGGTGCTCAAGTTCCCGCTCTTCGACGGCTTCAAGAGCCGCTACGACACCGAGCAGGCGCAGGCCGAGACGCAGGTGGCCCAGGCGCAGGTGGAGGGGCTCGCGCGGCAGGTGGCGCTGGAGGTCTGGTCCAGTTACCAGTCCGCCCAGACGGCGGCCAAGCGGGTGAAGGCGGCGCGCGATCTGCTGGCGAGCGCGACGCAATCCGAGCAGGTCGCGCAGGGCCGCTACCACGAGGGTGCGGGCAGCGTGCTGGACCTGTTGTCGGCGCAGTCGGCCCTGGCCTCCGCGCGCGCGCAGGACGTGCAGGCGCGGGCAGACTGGCTGGTGGCGATGGCGGCGCTGGCGCGAGACACCGGGACGTTGGATGTGGCGCCCCAGGGAGACGGACGATGAGAGCGGTGCGGTTCCAAGCGGCGCGGTTGGGCGTGGCGATGGCGGTGGCGGCGGCCTTCGCCTGCTCCAGCGGGGAGAAGAAGGCCCGCGCGCCGGAGGTGGTGCCGGTGACGGTGGCCAAGGTCGAGCAGCGCTCGGTCCCGGTCACCCTGCGCGCCAACGGCACGGTGGAGTCCTCCAACCTGGTCTCGGTGCGCCCGCAGGTGGGCGGGGTGATCCTCAAGGTGGGCTTCCAGGAGGGCGCGGACGTGAAGAAGGGCGACCTGCTCTTCCAGATCGACCCGCGGCCGTACCAGGCGGCGCTGGACTCGGCGCGCCAGGCGCTGGCGCGGGATCAGGCGAAGGCGGACGCGGCCCAGGCGGACCTCGCGCGCTACGAGAAGCTGGTGGGCAAGGAGTTCGTCACCCGCGAGGCCTACGACCAGAAGAAGGCGGACGCGGCCTCGGCCCAGGCCACCCTGGGGTCGGACCGCGCGGACGTGTCGGTGGCCCAGCTCAACCTGGCCTACTGCACGGTGCGCGCGCCGGAGTCCGGCCGGACCGGCGCGCTCCTGGTCCACGCCGGGAACCTGGTCAAGGCCAACGACGACAACGCGCTGGTGACCATCGCCCGCATCCAGCCGGTGCGGGTGAGCTTCTCCATCCCGGAGGCGGAGATCGAAGCGCTGCGCGCGCACCAAGAGGCGCTGACCACCTTCGTCACCCCCAAGCTGGCCAAGACGCCCATCGAAGGGAAGCTCAGCTTCATCAACAACGCGGTGGACACCGCGACCGGGACGCTGCTCCTCAAGGCCGAGTTCCCCAACGCCGACGAGCGCCTCTGGCCCGGCGAGTTCGTGGAGGTGCGGCTGGAGCTGGGGGAGGACCCCAACGCGGTCACCGTCCCGGTGGCGGCGGTCCAGACCGGGCAGGAAGGGACGTTCGTGTTCGTGGTCCAGGGGGACACGGTCGCGCAGCGCCCGGTGAAGCTCGAGCGGCAGACCACGGCCCTGGCGGTGATCGCAGACGGGCTCAAGGTGGGGGAGACGGTGGTGACGGACGGGCAGCTCCGGCTGGTGTCGGGGACGAAGATCTCCGTCACCGCCGCGGGTCCGGAGTCGGCCAGCGCCGCCGGAGCGGCCACGCCATGAATCTGTCCGAGCCGTTCATCAAGCGGCCGGTGATGACCACCCTGGTCATGGCCGCGCTCTTCCTCTTCGGGCTCGCCGCCTACCGCGAGCTGCCGGTGAGCGATCTCCCGTCGGTGGACTTCCCCACCATCTCGGTGAGCGCGTC
>Ga0164242_10006746_pt1 | contig 12611 bp, 10 predicted proteins | sample OricomgcompostMG_FD_108783 | JGI IMG/M metagenome (GOLD analysis project Ga0164242, IMG submission 108783) | Miracle-Growth compost microbial communities from Emeryville, California, USA - Original compost - Miracle growth compost (MG) ... | reverse complement strand
GCCGATCACCACGCTTTGCTCGCCCTTGATGCGGGCGGCGGTGCCGAAGGCCTGGCCGATATGGCGGGCAATGCCGATGTCGAGCGTTTTGCCCACGATGCCGCGGATGTCGTAGGCTTTGAAGATGGTCTGGGAGAGAGACAGCATGATTCGCAGAATGGAACGAAGGAGCCGGCAGCGGTCGCGCCGGGAACGCCCGCCACTTTAACATAGCGGCGGTCCGCGCTGCCGGCCGCACGAAATCGTCAGGCCTTTCTTTCCAGGATCATCCAGCGCGGCGACTTGAACCGCACGATCCGCGCATACAGCCAGACGTAGGTGACCACGAATATCAGGCAGAACACCATCAATACCCAGGTATGCCGCCAGAACAGGGTGGCCGGAATGACCGCCGACAGCGACAGCAGCCAGAGATACGGCGAGGTCAGCGCATTGCGCCGCATCAGTGCCGGCGCATCCCTGCCGACCAGGCACAGCACCAGGCGCCGGAAGATCAGGCTGTGTAGATGAATGCCGTCCGGCGTGCTGGGCGACCGGCCGCGCAGGAACAGGCGCCGGTAGATGGAGAACAGGGTTTCGAACACCGGATAGATCAGCAGCAATGCCGCATACCAGGTAGAGACCTGCGGATTGCGCATGACCAGCAGGATCGACAATTCGCCCAGCATGAAGCCGAGAAAGTAGGCGCCGCCGTCGCCGAGGAAAATCAGCCCGATCGGATAGTTCCATACCAGAAAGCCGGCAGTGGCGCCCGCTACCGTCAGCGCCACTACCAGCACGAACACGTCGTTGACTTCCAGCGCCACGTATCCGAGCGAAAACAGCATGCACATGACGACGACGCCGGCCAGGCCGTTGATGCCGTCGATGATGTTGATGGCGTTCGCAATGCCGGCCACCGCCACCACCGTCACCGGCAACGCCAGCCATAGATAGTGCAAGGGCCACTCTCCATCGCCCCAGTCGATCCGTTCAAGGCGGGCATCCAGCAGGAAATAGCCGAGCATGGCCGCCACCATCGTCAGCGCCAGCCGGCAGGCGGGACTGACGCGCCCGGTGAAGTCTTCCGCGATGCCGCCGAAAAACGCGACGAAAGCGCAGCACAGCAAAAGAAGAATTTCGCGGCTGAATGGCGGCACCCGCCATACCGCGATCATGCCGCCGATCAGGACGGCGATCAGAATGCCGACGCCGCCGATCCTCGGCACTGCCTGCGCGTGGATTTTCTGCACGCCGCCGAGATCGGAATCGAGCGCCGCGCCATGCGTTCTTGCCAGCCGGATCAGCAGGAAGCTGGCGACCGCGGCGACAAGAAAGCTGATGAAGAAGGAAAACATGCGTGATTTTCGGGAGCCGGGCAACCGGAACGGCAGCCGCATTTTTTCCAGTGGCGTTCCATGCCCGAATGCCGCCTATTGTGGTTGAACCGGGCGAACACGCCTTGAGCAATCGCTATCGATGTGGAAAAAAACTGGTGGCCGGATGCGGCTGCCTTTCGGTCTGCGCGGCGAGCAATTTCCCATAGAGATGCACATAGGCGGCCGCCATCCTGTCCGCGGTAAACATCTCCCGGTACCGTCGTTCCGCCCGCGTGCCCATTGCCGCGGCGAGGCCGGGGTCGTTCCATAGCGATTGCATGGCCTTGCGAAAAGCGGCCGGATCGCTCGGCGCCACGACCAGGCCGGTCTCGCCGTGAATGTTGATATAGCTGGTGCCGGTGCCGATTTCGCTGGAGATCATCGGCTTGCCGTACATCGCCCCTTCCAGCAAGGTGACGCCGAAGGCTTCCGAGCGCAAATGCGAAGGAAACACCACGCCATGGCATAGCTCGAGCAGCGCGACCTTGTCCTCTTCCGGCACCTGGCCCAGGAATTGGACATTTTGCAGCTTCAATCGCGCCGCCTGCGCCTTCAGTTCCCGCTCGATCGGCCCGGCGCCGACGATCACGATCGGATAGTTCGTGCCCTGCGCGGCTTCCAGCAGGATGTGCAAGCCCTTGTAGTAGCGAATGACGCCGACAAACAGGAAGAACTTGTCGCCGCAGCGCGCCCGCCAGTGCGCCAGACGCTCCGGCGAGGGATGTGGATAGGTGGCCTTGTCCAGGCCTATGGGGATCACGCTGAGCTTGTCGGGAAAGCGGCTCAGCACCGGGCTGGTGGCCACATAATTCGGCGAGGTCGCGACGATGTGGTCGACGCTCGCCAGGAAGCGCTGCTGCAGCGGGCGATAAAATTTCAGCAGGTGCTTCTGCCGGATGATGTCGGAATGGTAAGTGACGAGCGTCGGTTTGCGTACCCGCGTCAGAAAATGGACGACATCCATGAACGGCCACGGGAAGTGGTAATGGATGATATCGGCACTCTTTGCCAGCGCGGAGAACCGTTTGAAAGCGGAAGCGGAAAAGCCGGTCGACGCAATCTGGAAATCCAGCCGCACGCGATGCGTCGGATGCCCGTCGACTTCAAAGCTGCGCTCGTTGCGGTCCGGGCTCAGCGACAGGATTTCGGTCTCAACGCCCAGGCGCGCGGAACCGCGGGCGATCTGGTTGATCACCTGCTCGATGCCGCCCACCGTATCGGGGAGGTAGGTTTTGTAGAAATGCAGGATCTTCACTTTATCCCCTCGCCGGTTCTTTCGGATCTGACGTCTTGATTTGCCTTGCAGGCGCGCCCACATAAATTCCGGGGCAGCGAAGCGGAGCAACGACTACCGTTCCCGCCCCTGTCGTGATGCCGTCTCCGACGGCTACGCCATCGATCACGGTCGAACCCGCGCCCAGAAATACGAAATCCCCCAATCGGCTCCATCCGGCAGCGGTGGCGTTGACCGACACATGGACATAATCCCCGAGCACGCAGTCATGCTCGACGGCGGCGCCCGTATTGATAATGGCGGCCACGCCTATGCGCGTCATCGGGCCGACATGCGCATGGTGCCCCACAAAGCATCCCTCGCCCAAGGTCGCGCCGATGCCGATGGTGGCGCGCGGGGAAACGACGGTGGCCAGCGGCCATCCTGCCGCCCGCGCCATCTCCACTTGCTCCTTCCGTCGACGGCCGTCGCCAGCCGCCGGCAGGCAAGCCCAGCCTTCCGGCATCGGGCCGGCAAACGAAGACTGCACCGGATAACCGGCGAAACGCTCGCCCTGCCGCGCGTTTGCGTCGACAAACAGCAGTGACCGGATACCGGCCGATATCGCCACATCGGCCGCGCTGCGCGCATGGCCGCCGAATCCGAGAATGAGCAGGCCCTCAGGCAACATGATCGTCGCCTACGGTTTGCTTGGACGATATACGGTCGAGAATTTCTATGTATTCATCGACCACGTTCCGCCATGTCCGGCGAGCCAGCTGCTCATAGAAGGGTTTCTGCTTTTCGAGCAGGCGCGCGCGATTGTTCAAGCCCCATTCAATACGCTCCGCCATGTTCTTCCAGTCGTATGGATCAAAGAACATGAGCTCCTGCAGTTCCGGATCGGTGATGACTTCTTCGGACACGGGAATGCGCGCCATCACGACAGGAGTGCCGACGGACAACGCCTCTGTGAAAGTGAACGGGCAGCCACCTTCGCTCAAACTCGGATTGACGGCGAGGTCCGCCAGGCGGTAGCAGGCGGCAAGCTCCCTCTCCGACAAACCATAGAGGCATAGAACATCGCTCTGCAGGTTGTGCTCCTCGATAAACGTATTCACTTCGGGAAGCAGATGAGGATGCCCGGTCAAAACCAGCTTGTGCCCTATATAGCGGCGTCTCAGCAGATATTCGTACGCTTTCAGCAAAGAGATGATGTTTTTGTTGGGACGGAACTGGCTTGCGTAAAACAAGAATTTCACCTCGCCGCGCAAGCCTATTCCTGCATAGGTATTGATCGCGGCCTTGCGCAAGGCCTCCTTGAACATATGCCTGCACCAGGTGGTCGCAGCGGTTTCGTTGTCCGGAAATCCGGAGACAAAAACCAGCTTGTCCAAACGATTGGCGCCATGCGGCACGACGGAAACAAGATCGGGATCCGCATGATAGCGATCCACCAGGGTTCTCCACTTTACGTCCTCGCTGTAAGTGACGAAGTACTCCCCTCCTTCGATGGCCTTTTCGAGGAGTTTGAAATTGTCCAGGAAGCGATTCCCCCCCACTGCGGCAAACCCGACCGGGAAGTCCGTCAGAACGACATCGGGTACGCAGATCAAGCGGGGTGCCGAAATGCCGTTGAAGTGAGGCCAGAATGCGGTGGGGCTATACCAGGCGGCAATATCTTTTCTTTCTTTGATTAAATTTCGCATCAACGAGGCTTCCACATCCTCCATCAAGCGGTACAACCGGGAAGCGAGCGAATCATGTTTTGGTTCATTCAGCAGAAAATGGATGCGGATCATCCGCTCCCGTAAAACAGGATGATGTGCCAGCGACCTTCTCGCTCTTTTAAAGAGAATACGAAAGAGCAGGATTACTGTTCCCGCTACCCCAGCCAACCCTCCGGCAATCAAAATTGGAATCGCCAGCAAGAAAAACAAAATGAAAAAAATGATATTGCGCGAACCGACCAGCCTCTTTTCCACATAAGTGGTGCTTGAGGTCTTGATATTCTTCAACGCTCTCGTGATCCTGCGCAGCCTGCCGCCATGCTTTCGATACTTTCGGAAAGCAGCGAACCATTGATGCAATCTCAGCAGCAGCGGTTCTCGTTTCGGGGAAATGATTTCCAAATTTTCCGATTGAATGCCGGAAGTCTCGAATAACGCAACAAGGCTGCGCCGCATCCAGCTCGGGCAGGCGATGACAAATTGCGTGTCTCCCCGTTCCTGGGCGCCTTTCAGGAATTCGGCCAAATGGCGCCCCAAACCCTCGATGCGCATATCGACGGTGGGTGGATAGGCAAGGTAAATGCCGTACTTTTTCATAAACACTCCCTCACGGCCTTCCAGTAATCCGACGCGAGATTTTCTACTGATTGAGCGGATAATTGTCCAGATGAGGGCAACGTCTTCTGCAGGGTTTCCGCCTTTTCCTCCATCAGCTTGAGCCGGTACCCCATATCCGCGGGACTATGCGGATCCATCCAGCTCAGGCCAAGTCCGAACTGCTTGTCGATCTCGCGCATCGCAGGATAATCACTGGAAAGAGACGGCACGCCGACATGCGCGGCTTCGACCACCGAGAACGTGCCGTTGTCGATTCGCGCGGCATGCCAAAGGAAGCGGGCTCCGGAGAGTTGCGCGCGATAGGCCTGATCGGGAAGATCGCCAAGTACTTTCAACCGGCTTTTCAGCGTCGCGCTCTCAGCCAGGATTTTGCGCGCCGCGGTCGCCACGGGCAGATCGCTCTTGAAGATATTCTGTGTATTTACTCCTGTCATGTGGCAGTCCAGGCGGCCCATATACTTTTCATAATACAAACGCATCGCCTTCAAGGCATTTTCATGATTTTTATGGGGCGCAAGATTCGTGGTCCATATGAAATAAGGGCGAACGTCCGGCTTCTTCACTATGGAGCCGGAAGCGCTAAAGTCCGGCGCAAGCATTGGAACCTTCACGACCCGTTTCTCGGCGAGACCGGCAAATTGAATCGCATCCCGGCGCGAGAATTCAGTAGTGACAAAGACCTTTTCCGCGTTGTGCGCCGCCGCCAGAAATGCCCGGCTTGCCTCGACCGACATCAGATTTTCATAACGCTGAAGATAGTCATAAACCATTGCGACATAAGGCCTTGCGGGCAGTACCGGGTATTCCAGCCTGTCGGAGACGAATATCCATAGATCGCAGTCCATGAATTGCTTGATGCCGTCATCCGGAACCTGATATATCGAATAGCGCGGAATATGCGGATTCCCCGCGTAAGCCAATGCAGCGGATGCTTCATTCGATTTCAGGATGCGCCACTTGAACGGCCGCCGCTTAACCAGCGGCGACAATTCGTCGAATTCGCCCTCGGAATAAACTTCAGGATCGTCAAGGTGAGCGAAAATCACCTCGACTTCTTCCCCGGCTTGCCGGCCTCCCACGGCAATCGCCTGCGCCAGCAACATCGCTCCTCGCAGGCTTCCGCCCCGATATTTGAGAGGGAGGATCACCGCAATACGCGGCGGCTTGGGGCGGCGCGGCTTTACGGAGCGTGCCCTTTCCAGTCCGGCCGATAACCGGGAAAACGCCTCTTTCCATGCGTCCGCCGCAAACTCCGGGCGCATTGCATCGAGAAGAGAAATCTGCCTTTCCCGCACTTCATTGATGAATGCCCAGTCATCGTTGAGAATCCGCTCGATTTTTTTTCGAGCCTCTCGCATGTTTCCGCTTCTTCCGGGAAGATTTTTTCCACCCAGCCGGTCGAGCATGCCTCCCGCCATGAAAATCAACGGCATGCCCGCGCGGACCGCTTCGAAGGGATGGTAATGAATATGGTTAGGCTCTTTACTGTGATAAAACATCACGCGCATTTCGCGCATATTTTGCTGATGCGCTTCCGGTGTCACATACCCAAGCACATTCGGATCGTCGATGGCAACGGTCTGGTCCCCGCCGATTGCGTAAGGCAATCCTCGAAAGTCTTTGAGGAATTGCTCGTAGAAGGCCTTATAAGGGGGATTGAAGCCGATCTGCGGGCAGACGAAAAATATTTTCCTTTTATCGCCTGTCCACGCATCGTTCAGACTGCAGTCGTGCATCCCAAGCGGCAGGTAGAGGCGCCGGTCTTTTAGATAATCGGGTTCGATCCGGTGCAAATGCGGATAGGCCTCGGCAAAAAAGAAGCGCTTTCCCAGCGACCTGATCCAGGCTTCGCCGCGGCCGCCGGCGAGCTCGTCGAGAATGCCGGCATAGCTCAAAGGCTGGAAAAGCCCATATGCCCTCCACAGCACCATGCCGTTAAAATTTTTTGCAATGCCGGAAACGGTTTCCGGGTCGTAAAGAATGAAGAACAAGACATCGAAATAACGGTTTGCGATGTCCCACGCCTCTTTGGAAGGGCGGCCATACCAATTTGTCGCGTTAAGCACTTCAAGCTCGTCTCTCGGAATCGAGAGGGTGGCATCCTCGGAGAAATCCACCGACGCGCTTCGGAAGTTGATGTCGTTCGGGTAGCTCTTGGGAAGAAAAATCTCCTTGACGCCGATCGTCTTGAGCATGGCCAGCTCGAACTTTCGTGCAGATCCATGGTTCAGGAGCCACATCACCCGGGGTGGAGTAAATTTCATCATGCCGCGATTCCATTGATCCTGTTGTAAATGGCCACCGCCTCCCGGATATCGCCATCAAACGTGATTTCTCCATGGTGAAAGACCAGTCCGCGCTGGCATATGGCTTCAAGCGTGGAGAAATCATGGGACGCCAGAACCAGAATTTCCGATTGTTCGACCAGTTCAAGAATCCGATGCTTTGCCTTGACCATGAAATTGGCATCGCCCGCACCGATCACCTCATCCAGCAAAAGCACATCGCCGCCTACCGCGGTGGAAATGGCAAAGGCAAGGCGCACCTGCATCCCGGCCGAATAGGTTTTAATCGGGTAATCGATAAATTCGCCGAGATCGGCAAATGCCACGACATCGTCTTCGATCCGGCGCATGAATTTCGGAGAAAGGCCGAGCAGCAGTCCCCGGTACAAAATGTTTTCGCGTCCGGTGGCGTCGGGTTCGAACCCCAGGCTGAGGTCGAACAGGGAGCGAACGGTTCCTTCCACGATGCGGTTGCCGCGCGTAATCGGATACAAACCCGCAATCATCTTGAGAAAGGTGCTCTTGCCGGCGCCATTGTGCCCCAATAACCCTACCCGCTCTCCTGCGCGGATCTCGAGGCTGATATTCTTGAGCGCATGGACGTCATGAACAAGGTGCCTGTTCCGGCCCGCCTTCGCCAGGTTACCAAGCAATGACTTCAGGGAGCGCTCCTTGAACGCTACCGACGAATAGTAGAGATCGACGTCTTTTAAAACGATGCGGTTGCGCTTCATAGGTAAAAAATCACTTTCCTCTCCGCGCTTTGTCCTACCAGCCACGCAAGAAACGACAGCAGCAGGATGGAACCAAGACAATATTCATAGTTCTCCGCGGTAGGCCAGCGGCCATGCAACAAGGGAGCGCGGACAATTTCCAGCAGGTGGTATATGGGGTTGTAATCAACCAGGCCATGCAAATTGCCTCCCCTGAATACCTTGGACTGGAAATAGATTGGAGATACAAACCAGAGGGCCTGGAAAACCAGCCCAAGCGCATGAGGCACGTCACGGAACCGTACCGCGATATAGGCAAGCAAGGTGGCCAGCGGCCAGGCCACCATGGCGACGATCGGAAAGATCAGAAGCGCGGCCAGCCAGGTCCAGCCGAAATTTCCGGGCATGACCACCAGTACCCATGCAACCAGGCTGAGGCTGGCCAATATGAGGACGATCAAGTTCGTCAGCGTGGTCCGCAATGTATAGATGGCCAGCGGATGGCGGCATTGCTTGATATAGGCGTCCGCCTGCACGAAAGCGAGCGAGCCCCCGGTCGCCGTGGCAATAACGAATTCCCATACAACCATGCCGGAAAGGATGTAGGGCGCATACTCCCTTACCTCGGTTTTGAAGATCTTTCCGAATACGATCGAGAGCAGCAAGGTCATGCCAAGCGGTTGGATGATCGACCAGAGCACGCCGAAAAACGACCTGCGCCAGCGAGAGCGCAGATCGGCCAACGCAAGGTGTATCCAAAAATGTCGGGCGTTCCAGATGCCCGAAAGATAGCCATTCATCTTTCATTTGCCCTTCGGCGTTTACAGGGAGCGGGGAAGCATTCGTTCAGGATGGCATGGCATTCGGACGATTGTCCAAAGCGAAAGACGCCATGCAATAACGCGTTCGCCAACCGGGCGAAGCGAGGACAGGCCTGCCTCCGGCAGCATGATCATGGACAAGCACTCCCCTCGCTGCATCCCACGCTCGTCCGGTTTTTCGTTGCGCTGCTGGCGGATCCTGTCTCTATCTATAATATGCGGACCTGAAAAATGCGCGGATTTCCTCACAGATCATATTCACGTCGTCCCGGGACAACGCCGGATAACTGGGCAGATTGATTCCCCGCGCGCTGATCGATTCGGCTGCGGGAAATGATGCGTTCGTCGCGAACGGCGGCAGCGTATGCGCCGGATAGAAAACAGGCCGCGTCTCGATATTCGCGGCCCGCAAATGATCCCTCAATGGCTGCCGCAATTCAGCGGATTCAACCTCGATCGAACACATCCAGTACGAATGCTGGGTGCCGGGAATTTCCTCATGGATCTTGAGCGGCAATCCCTTCAGTCCCGCGGAATACCAATTTGCCACGCAGCGCTTCTTTTCACGGATGCTGTCTGCATGCTCCAGTTGCGCCACCCCTATCGCTGCGCAAATATTTGTCATTCGATAGTTATAACCGACGACATCGTGCCAGTATTCCCGGGTCGGAGATACGCCTTGTGTCTTGAGGTGGTAGGCCCGCTCGAAAACATCCCGTTCCTTTGCGACGACCATGCCTCCTTCCCCGGTCGTGATGGTCTTGTTTCCGAAAAAGCTGAAAGTGGCTATATCGCCGAAAGTGCCGGCATGGCGGCCCTTGTAATAGGTGCCAAACGCTTCCGCGCAATCCTCGACCAGAAATAACCCATGTTCCTTGCAAAGAGCGAGCAGCTCATCCATTTCGCAAGGCAGGCCGTATAGATGCACCGCCATCACCGCCTTTGTGCGGGAAGTAATCTTGCGGCGGACATCTTCAGGGTCGATTTGCCAGGTAGACCGCAACGAATCGACAAACACGGGCGTGGCGCCTGATTGCACGATGGTATTGACCGAAGCCACATAGGTGAGCGTCGGCACGATCACTTCATCTCCCGGCCCCACCCCCAGGGCCAGCAGCGCAAGATGAATGGCCACCGTGCCGTTGCAGACGCTGGTAGCGTGGGAAGCCCCTATATAGCGCGCAAACTGGCTCTCGAACCTCGTAATGAATTCGCCTTTCGATGAAATCCAGGTCGAATCGAGGCACTGATTGACATACTCTTTCTCGCGCCTGGTCAGATAAGGTTGATACACAGGAATCATGATTACCTTAAGGAAGTGATGCGGATTGCGTCTCTGCAGGCAGAGCGCCGGGGAATAAGCCCGAGCGGCATTTACTCATAATAAGCAAACACGCTGTATCCATGCTGCTTGACCAGTTCATCTCTTTCGGCCGACTTCAAATCCTCGCGCACCATCTCCGCCACCAGCTCGTCGAAAGTCGTCTTCGGCGTCCACCCCAGCTTGGTATTCGCTTTTAACGGATCGCCCAGCAAGGTTTCCACTTCCGCCGGCCGGAAGTAGCGCGGATCGACCGCCACCACGCACTTGCCGCTAGAGTCGTAACCCTTCTCGTCGATGCCCTTGCCTTCCCAATGGATGACCAGGTTCAATTCTTTCGCCGCGGCATTGATGAAATCGCGCACGCTGTACTGAATGCCGGTCGCAATGACAAAATCTTCCGGCTTTTCCTGCTGCAGCATCAGCCATTGCATCTCGACATAATCGCGCGCATGGCCCCAATCGCGCTTTGCGTTCAGGTTGCCCAGATAGAGGCAGTCCTGCAAGCCGAGCTTGATGCGCGCCAGCGCCCGCGTGATCTTGCGGGTGACGAAGGTTTCGCCCCGGTTCGGGCTTTCATGGTTGAACAGGATGCCGTTGCATGCGTACATGCCATACGCTTCGCGATAATTGACGGTGATCCAGTACGCATACAGCTTGGCGACCGCATAAGGGCTGCGCGGATAGAACGGCGTGGTTTCCTTCTGCGGAACTTCCTGCACCATCCCGTACAGTTCGGAAGTCGATGCCTGGTAAAAACGCGTCTTCTGTTCCAGGCCGAGGATGCGGATCGCTTCCAAGATGCGCAGCGCGCCCAGGCCGTCCGAATTCGCGGTGTATTCCGGCTCTTCGAACGACACCGCGACATGGCTCTGCGCGGCCAGGTTATAGATTTCGTCGGGCTGAACCAGCTGGATGATGCGGATCAGGCTGGACGAATCGGTCAGGTCGCCGTGATGCAGCTTGAACCGGACGTCGGGTTCATGCGGATCCTGGTACAGGTGGTCGATGCGATCGGTATTGAACAGCGAAGTGCGGCGCTTGATGCCGTGGACTTCGTATCCTTTGGACAGCAGCAGTTCTGCGAGGTAGGCGCCGTCCTGTCCGGTCACGCCGGTGACGAGTGCGACCTTGTTCGTTTTTGACTTCATAAGCATTCTCGGCTTCCCTTGTTCGATGACGGTGGTCTTGCTGGAAAAAAACGTGGGAGATTTCTCGTCAGGCGCGGCCGTAACTGTCCGAAAAACGCACGATGTCGTCCTCGCCCAGATAGCTGCCGCACTGCACTTCGATCAGCACCAGGTCGGTGATGCCCGGATTTTCCAGCCGGTGCCGGGCGCCGATCGGGATGTAAGTGGATTCGTTCTGTGTCATCAGCGTGGTGTTGTCGCCCACGGTGATATTGGCGGTGCCGAACACGACTACCCAATGCTCGCTGCGGTGGTGATGCATCTGCAGCGACAGCGATTGCCCCGGCTTGACCACGACCCGCTTGATCTTGAAACCCTGCCCTTCGCCGAGCACGGTGTAGGTGCCCCAGGGGCGTACCGCGGTGCGATGGATCTTGTGCGCTTCATGTCCGCTGGCCTTGAGCCGGCTGACCACCTGGCGCACTTCCTGGCTCTTCGAGCGGTCGGCCACCAGCAAGGCGTCGGGCGTATCGATGATCAGCACGTTGTCGAGCCCGATGGCGGCAACCAGCCGGTCCTTGGAGTCGACATAAGTGTTGCGGCTGTCGATCAGGATCGGTTCGCAGTTGCTGCTCTTGTTGCCTTGCGCATCGGCGGGAATCACATCCGCCACCGCGCTCCAGGCGCCCATGTCGCTCCAGCCGAATTCGCCGGGAACAACGGCGATATTCTTCGCCTTTTCCATCACCGCATAATCGATGGAAATGCCGTCGAGCTGGGCGAAGCCGGCCGGCAGGTCGATCTTGTCGCCGGCGGCCTGGGTGTTCTTCCAGACCTCGCGCGCGGCTTCCAGCAGCGCTGGATGATAGGTGGCGAGCGCATCCAGGATCGTGCTCGCCTTGAAGCAGAAGATGCCGCTGTTCCAGACGTAGTTGCCTTGTGCCAGATAATTCAGGGCGGTGGCCGCGTCCGGCTTCTCGACGAAGCGCTGCACCGCATTCGCCTGCTGGCCGACCGGGCGCCCATCTCGATATAACCGTAGCCGGTTTCCGGCGCGGTCGGACGGATGCCGAACAGCACGAGGAAACCGTCTTTCGCCAGCATTTCCGCCTGCTGCGCGGCGCGCCGGAACGCGGCCGTATCGGTGACCAGGTGGTCGGCCGGCATCACCAGCAGGCAGGCATCGTTCTCTTGCGCGGCGGCCCACAGCGCGGCCAGGGTGATCGCGGGTGCGGTGTTGCGGCCGCTCGGTTCGAGCAGGTAGTGCGGTTTGATCTCATGCGGCGATAGCTCGTCCAGCGAGCGCAGATAATAGTCGCGATTGGTGACGATCAAGGGTGCCGCCTGCTCGGATACGGCCAGCGCGCGCTCGTAGGTTTGCATCAGCAGGCTCTTGCCGCCGCCGATGCGCATGAAAGGCTT
>Ga0164242_10006745_pt1 | contig 12614 bp, 15 predicted proteins | sample OricomgcompostMG_FD_108783 | JGI IMG/M metagenome (GOLD analysis project Ga0164242, IMG submission 108783) | Miracle-Growth compost microbial communities from Emeryville, California, USA - Original compost - Miracle growth compost (MG) ... | reverse complement strand
CTTTTGTCCTTACCTCCAATAATTGGAGGTCCCCTCCTCTGTTTGACCCACTCAAGAAAAAGAAAAAAAAAAAGTGAAAAATGTGGGATTGAATTATCAGCCAAACCTTTTTTGTTTGGGGGGGGGGGGGGCTTTTCTAATGCCGTCTTTTTCGTGTCACTGCGTCCCCGTGGCGGCGAAAGGAATGATGACTGGCGCACACCCAGGGCCAAGGACTTGGAAGCTTAGAATGCCACAACAAGCCATCTCGACGTGGGGAGCACACGAATCACTTTTGGATGCAAACAACACAGGCATGATGAGAAGGATATATGGGATACATTCCCAGGTGTGTATGAGTACTGTTTACATTCCAGGTCGAGATAAAACTTGACGACCTTCATCTTTCCATCTCTTAAATACCCCTATTTCGGCCTGCCCCCTCCCCCATATCCGCGCATCCCGTGTCATACTCCAGGTCATTCTTCATCTGGTCCATTTACTACCCCTTTCTTTCTCTTGATAGGCGAAGAAGGATGGGCAAAAAGCAGAGATACCTCCCTCGTGATTTCAAGTCCTCCTCCGTCCAAATAGTAACGAATAAAACCCGGGAACCCAAAACACCTAGGCTGTGTCTAGGTCTTAAAAACTTGTATGTGTGTGAATCGAAGCAATGGGAAGAAAAAAAATCCGATCAAGTAAATGAAAAGATAGAATATTGGGAGAAATGCGAATCAAGTCCAGTCCCTCAAGGCCGCTGGGGGGAAAAAAAAACCTGGTTCCTTCACGTCCTGCTCTGCAAATAAATGCCCGAAGGCAAAGGGGCTGGAGTAGCGCCCACATCCCCGAAAGTTTACCAAAGACATTATATCCGTTTCTCCCCGTCACGGTCCCTGCCCTTTTCATTTCCCCTTGCTGCCCTGCATATAAAACAGATATGCCTCGGTCCGGAAAAGAAAAAGCGACGCGACTCCTGACGGTAGTGGTTTACGCCATATAGACAAGCGGTTGTATACATCGTAAGCCAAATATGTCATTAGGGTGACAACGCGAGGACGCGATGTCATGGCCCTGGCGATATATGCCAAAAGACCAACGGGTCAAGTAAAGGCTCTCGCCCTCGATATAAAAACCGGTCGAGCTGGGCCAATTAACTCCGCTCATGAGTGGAATAGATCCCATGCACGCTCGCAGAGCTTAATAAATTCTTCTCGCTTTGCCCGTTGCGTATCCGGGGTATCGTGCTCTCCAGTAAACGGATCCCTCCGCTGAGACGGCCTGCCATTGCCAAGTGGCGGGCTGCCGCCCTCCTCGTAGTCTGCGCGTGTTCTCCGCTTGCTGGTGGTTCGGCTGGCGTCAGCGAACGCTCTTTGTGCACCTGGAGCGGGAGATGGCGGAGTGGGAGGCTGAGGTCCTCCGTAGTGTACTAACTTCGGCAGCAGCTCTGGTCGGCCCCCTGTTAATTCGGCCTGTGCTTCCTCCGCAGACTTGTATTCCCTTGGTCTGCTCGGGGTTGGGGCCTGATTGGGAGGGGGATGGCTCGGGGAAGTGAGGGGTCCCCGGCTCTGGCTGGCAAAGAGCGCATGGCCGCTGGAATCTGGGTGACCGGACAGTCCGGCGCCGAAAACATCAGCAATGGGTGGCAGCCGGTTGTTGGTTTGATTAGCGGGAACGTGGTGGATGTGCGAGGTGCTCGACAGGTTTGTCGGCTGGTTTGTGATATGGCGGGTCAGCGGGTGGGGGTTGTGGCGGCCGGTAAATGTCTGGCCTAGAGGCGCCGACTGGATTACCCTCTCGTTGGCGAAATGCTCGTGTGACGGGGCGACGATGCTCAGTCCCGGAGGAGCTTTGTTACGGCGAGACATTCCCGGTGTCTTTGCCGAAAACTGACCCATATCCTTGTCCCTGCCTTCGGGGCCTTCGCCTTTGGCAGACTGTTGCTGCAATCTTGCTTCGATGATTTGTCTCTGGTGCTCACGAACGCTCAAGCTGCGCTGGAGCTGTTCTTTCATTACCGGGTCCTGGGTGACAAATCCCGGGGATAGACACGCCAAACCAACTTCTTGAATACCAAGGTTATCCCTCGCCGTCAACGGCCGCGCCGTCGACGGGGTTGTGGAGCCAGTGTTTGTGTTCTTGGAGAGATCCAGCTTCCTCGGCCTGTGACGGGTGGTAGGGGGTTCAGGAGAGCCGGGCTCCTTCTTCACAACGATCTTGGGTGGACCACCGGCGCTTCGGGAACTGCTGATTGAGAAACGAAGAAATTGATTAGCCACAGAATGAGACGAGACTCCGAAAGTAGCAAACACGCATGTCGGAAAGACGCAAGGGTTCAAACAGGATTTACTTACGCGCTGGGAGGGGACGATTTCGCATTTGAGGATGAAGCGCCTCTCGGGCTGCCATTTCCCGAACGTTGCGCGGACGCATTGGGGGTGCCTGACGATGCCGCCGTGGGTGGTGGCGGCGGTGGCAGTGCTGTCCGCTGTGCTGATGGTGAGGAAAGGGATGATGACGATGATGATGATGTGGTGGTGGTGTGTTTTAAATCGGCGCCGTACGAGGGTCGGTCGTGGGGTGCCGGAGAAGGGGCCATTGCAATGGCAGTACTCATGGTTGATGCTTTGCGGAAGGTCGTGGGGCCGTCTGTTTCTCGGTTTTTTTTTAAGGCTTCCCGTCGAATGCGGGAGGTTGGCAGGGAGAAAAAAAGGGCAATTGCAAATAAAGGCAAATGTAGGGCCGGTTGTTGCCGCCGGTGTTGATTTTTCGTCCCAACTCTTTCAAAAGAACCGGATTTCCCGCTCAACGTCCCGGTTCTGGTATTGCGAAGCCTGGGAGGATGGTTCAATACCTAATCTGACAGTCGAGATCTGCGCGAGGTCGCTTGGATAGGCGGGGAAACCTATATATATGACAGGAGGCGGCCTGTGTGGTCTTGGCCGTTTTGGAGCACTGCAGCTTCCTGATTGTTGTGTCTAGCGTGTCTGCGACAATATTGCCGGTATCCGTTGGGGGAGGGGGGAAGGATATTTATCAGTCGCGAGAATATCGGGCGGGGCGCCTCCTCGAGGTCGCGAATTCCAAAAGAGACAATGGCTCTTGATTTTCCCTTTTTCGTTTTCCTCTTCGGTTTGGATTTGTTTCCCCCTCTTACCAATATCCCTTGATGCTGACTCGGAGGGTGCTCTCGGGGGTCCCGATCTAACGACGAAGGGGTGCTTTGGCTGTGCGAGTTTAAAATAGCCTGGCAAATAGCACAAGGCGGGTGGATCGGAGGTCGGCTGATGCGACAACTCGGTGGTACCAAAAACTCCCGGAGGTTTAGTGGGAATAGTTTCAAATGGGATGGTCGCGCCGGAGCAAAAAGTAGAGGGCTTTTGGGCGGCAATGCGCAAATTAACAACCTCAGACGGTTTGTAACTGGGACAGCGCAGCAACTAGCAAGGACCAAGATGGCAAGCGAGAGACTCGAGCTGGGCTGGCGACGCGCAGGTGAAGAAGGCAAAGGCTTCGTAAGGAGGTGAGAATGTTAGAATGGAGAGTAGGGGGGGGATGAGGGGCAGGCGAGGGGGTCGAATGGGTTTTTAGCAAACGGACGGGCGCAAAAAAAAGTCTGGATTAGAAATGGAAGGTCCGCGGCCGCCAAGGTTATGAAAGGGGACGAGAAGGTGATACAAGCCTGTGTGAGAGATGTGTGGGCAGCCATGTATCTCCCCTGTCAGTCAGCAATCGCGAGTCGCAAATCGTGTGGCTGTCATCCTCACACTCCTCACTCTCCCTCCCCCTAGGCAGGCACGGAGGGGTCGTTCCTGCCCTGCCGAGACCTGGGCTGACATGGGTTTGCAGGTGAGAGCTAAACTCGATCTTGTATCGCCTTGTATCGTCGTGGGCCAAGTGACCCCAGCCCAGCTAAGTCTAAGAACCCCCTATTACTACGACACTACTTCAGTAGGCATGTACACGGCGTGGCACTGGGGCGGGAAACCCAAGGGCCAGAAACGCTTTTTACCGCAGTACGGATACAGCTAATACATCCAACGTACTTGGGCGTTCCGGTGCTTCACCTCCCACTCGTTGGACTCGTTAGGGGGAAGAGGGGGGTGGGGGGGGGAAGAAGGGGTTGGTGGCGGCGGGGCCCGCGCTTAAGCTCCGTACATGGAGTGTTTTACATTGATGCTAGTCTGGCCAGCCAGTGCTGCAGCCGTGCAGCGCACGGGTTCTTCCTGCATCCGATTGGGCAGCTCCCCTTGGCTCACGGCGCAGAACATCTGCGCATTTGCCAGAAGGAGAAGGCCCGCCATCAAACCAGCCCAGCCCAGCCCAGCCCGCCGCCCTCACTGCTCGCTGCATGAGACGGGATTAATACACAGCAGGGCCCAAATAGCAGGACCGCCATTAATAGGAAACCCAACACCTGTATGGCTTCGGATGGATGCACTGTATCTGGGCCTACGCGAGAGATATCAAGGGGGGAGGCTCGTATGGCAAGAGGGTATGGGTAAGGGGGAGACTGTGGCTTTTCCCTGATTCTCGATATGCCCTTTAAACGATGCTCTCTATTTGGGGCGTGCCTCGTCTGGCTGATGACCCTCTTTCGTCCAATGTCCGTCTGCGGTGCCATGGCGCGACCAACAAATAGGGTCACCCGCACCGCCTATCTTTTTTGTGCTATGCGTAGAGACGACTAAATGGAGAAGATCAAGTCCCTCTGTAGGTATTGGAGGTACCTATGCGTACAGAGCAAATGCCCACGTATTACTTACTGTCCACGTATGAAGATGCGTGCGTGCGTGCGTGCGTGTTGTGCGGAGGTATGTGGTGTGCACGCCTGGGCGGGGACACGTGTTTTAGCAGCCCCATAAAGGCAGATCAGGTATAGATTGGGGAAGCATCAGAACCCCCATTTATATCTCACCGTAACATCCTGTGACCCTGCAATCATTTAGACTTTTTTCCTCCTACATCCCATGCCCTGTCAAACTCCTGCCAAAGTTTCGGGCGGGGGAAATAGGAAGAATGAAAGCAAGAGAAAGCCGGGTTAGCGGTTTGACCATGCAAAAGCCAGGTCCCTGACGATCCACGTTCCACATGGATCTACGCGACTATCGACTATCCCAAGGCTGCTTCTGGAGGCCATTGTTTTGGAGGTTCCTCTTGTTCTCCTGTAGAGTGACATCCGGGGGTTTTAACGAGTCGATCTGTTCTTCGCTTCTCCCTCTCCGTCCCTCCCTTCTCTTTGTCGACTCCAGTACCTGGTTGAGGGAACGGATCGCCTATTTCGCCTCCTAACGCGTACTGCACAGAGTAGGTAAGAGTTGGATGCGGTCAATCGGGTTGCATCAGCACGGACTGGCGAGGAAGAGCGTGTGGTGGCGCCGGCGCAAAATTGCCGACAACGTCGCTTCACCGATAAATAGATCGATGGAGAACCAGTCTTCCAATGGCAATCTGTCCACCGTCCCGTCCTCTGCTCCGTAGTGCGAACCAGAGAAGCAGAAAATTAGAGACCGCCCGTCGGGATTTTCTTGCACCAGTCCTTTCCAATCTTACCCCTGTTCGACGGCCGACACACCTGACACCCACCGCTTGCCCACCGTTTCGCTGCAAGCCATGACACATCAATCCCCCGGTCGTTTTAGGGATCGCCCCCTGCCCCCAGCAAATCAGACGACGACCAGTTTGAAACACGGGAACCTCCCCAATCACTCGGCCGCATCCACAAGGGGGGGTGGGTGTGGGTGGCCAGTGGGCCAGAGGCGACTCGTGGGGCCGTGGCCCATGGTCTCACAGACCCCCTCCCCTTGGCTCCCACCCTCCACTTGTCCTTCGACAAGGCAATATTTCACCATAACCCAAGTCGCCCAACGAGAGATCTGGGTGGTTATTGCGCTTTGACAGGATCGTGTGGGTTATCTCAATCCGTACTTTAGATGAGATGACAGATTTGACGCGGGGGAGAGCGAAGGACCTGCGCATAATTATACCCTGGACCCTTTTTGCATGCTGAAGAGTTTCGAAAGTACACACAAGTATCCAAAGCAGGTACCGGAAAGAATGGTACTTACTGGCTTGGGGGGGCAGCCCATCCCTGACGCGACCTTGCAGACACGAACGCGCCTCGTGGCGCCAATTTTCTGGACGTTTTTCCCTTCTTCTGGTGGTTGTCTGAATACATGCGCAGATGCGATTACCCGCCTGCAGTGCAGATGAAAATACACTGATGACCGTATTACTGGACCTCCATGAGGAAGTAGAATAGGTAGGCGAGTACGACACAAGGGAAGGCAAAAGAGGCCTGCAGGTAGGAGGTCAATCCTTTCAACATTGCAGCGGTGAAATGCAGTGGTGGAATGCAGCAGTGAAAAGTACCAGCAATGCATCCACGAGATTCCATTCCAACCCTACCTCTCTTGCAGCTGCACCTTGCCGCGCGCCAGTGGTTTATCGAGCCCCCCTTCCACATTGGGATGTAAACCGTCACAGCATGATTGGAAGGTTTCTGTAGAATCTTGTCGAGCAGCCAACGAACAGTCTCGGAGTAATCCTCTTCACACCCTTTTCCACGGGGGTGAACATCTCGATCTGGACAAGAGCTGCGCGCGTTTCCCCAGGCGCTAAACGCAAGCGCTAAACGTCGGGTTTTCTGATTTGTGTGGTTGCGACGCATATTTTCGAATGTGCTCACCATAGAGTCAACTAGACACACTCCTGCATATGGCGAATAAAAGTATCGAGAGCCTTGACGAGAATATGCAATGACCAACCGCATGCCGGCCGGTAGATAGATCTGTGTCGCTGTTCAAATAAGGGACGTTTTGGCGGCACCATCCGGCCCCACCCGCCCGACCGCCGCACTGGCCATGGAATTTTGGTGGGGAAAAAAATTCTCCCAGTATCAGAGGTCCGATCCCGTCCCGCCGGCCAGGCACATAGGATTTCGAGGCCAGTCAACGTGAATCGTCGATTAACTGGACTGAAAGCTCTACCCTAGTAGGCGTTTAACGGAAATTAAATTTTGTCCAAACGACTTCCCAGGATCAATCCCAGAATGCCCACACGGTCAAGAAGTGCGGCCAACGTGCCCGCGGAGCAGGCCGAGGATGCGACCATGCAGGATGCCCCTCCATCCCACCAGCCAACGGTCGAGGAGGATGACGCCGAACAAGCCGACGAGGCTGCAGAAGAGGAGGACTACGAAGAGGAGGAGCATGAGGAGCCGCAGCGAGTCAAACTTGTGAGCACCCTCGTCTCTTTTCTTTCTTTCTATAACTTCAGTGGCTAAATTTGTGCTAGCTTCCTGGCTCAACTCCCACGGCAGCTTCCTTTGAGTTCCTCGATGAAGGCCACACCTTGGGTAATGCGCTACGATATATCATCATGAAGAAGTGGGTATCTATGAACCAAGTCCTCTATCTTGCAAGTCTCCAGTACTGACCCTTTGAAGCCCGGATGTGGAATTCTGCGCGTACGCCATCCCGCATCCCTCCGAGGCCAAAATGAACATCAGAATTCAGACCTATGGTGGGTTCGGCATCTCAACGCCCCGGCCTTATGTTACATGCTAATAGGCCATTTAGAAGGTACAACTGCTATTGAAGCCCTCGAGAAGGGCCTGAAGGATGTGCAGGATCTTTGCGACGTGGTTGCAACTAAATTCTGGACGACGCGGGAGGAGTTCACAAAGTCAAGGGCATGAGGGGGTCGCTAGAGTGAGCACCTTTTTCCAAGCATAGGATGGAGTTCTGGCGCGGGACAATAGAATGAGAAACGGCTTTGCATTTCGAGGGTTTGTGGTGGCTTATGTATGTACAATCGTGGAATCAAGACGCCGCGATAACCCCGGTTTAGTTGCGCCCCTGAAACCATCATCAGCAAACCGAGCGCAATCAGAGCGTAGTATTGTACTGTAACTCACCTCTAAGAACCCGGTCATAAAGTCCGACGGTAGCCTCTTGGCCCCTCTGAAGCTCTCTTCCTTGAAATACGACATGATATGGTTCGTCTGCCGCCAGAAGTTCATCGTTTCCTAAGTAAGCGATTCCGTTGTCAGCTCCAGTTGAGAGATGTATAACCATGATTGCGTATGGTTTTGCTCCGTCAACCTTGCCCCATATTATGCTCTTTGTTGTCCACAGCGCCTTGGTCCTACGGCTAGGGGGGTTCTATTTCGATGCTCGCAAGGGAAGACTGGGGTGGGATTACCTGGTAATCGGCGTTGCCCTGGAAAAGGAGGACATCAACAACCGGTAGTTTGTTGACGAATCTGTGCCTCTCGAACTCTTGCCTCATCCGTGTGCGGATCGCAGATACCGGCAGCGGAATGGAGTACATCGTCTGGATCTCGGGTGCCTATGTCGCGGTACCTAGTCAGTACCAAATCTCAGAATTCCAATAGGCCCCCTCAGGTATTAGGAACCCCTCGGGTTCCCAAGATAGCCGAAAACAAAGATAGCGGTTCGAGGTTGACGTACGGCTCGTATCCATTGTCGATATGCTGCAAAGACTCTCCGCTGCGCGTCGGCCCAATTGGCCGCTGTAGTATGTTAGACTCTGTCCTATAGCACCGTAACTGGAGGATACTAACACTGCCGTGTGGTGACCGCAAATTGAGTTGGTGTGATCGCCATCGCGGACGTATTTCGTCGTGGTTCGTTGCTTCCGCTCAAGAGTTGACGTTCTCAAGCCCGGCATTGTCCGTCGAGCTTGGCCCGTTCGTTAGCGCGCACCGCCACACCACCCTTGAAATTAGTCATCATCGCGGACAACCTTCTGCGATTTTCTGCTGGCAGAAATTTAAGGCGGTGGGGGGAGGGGCAAAGCCACTCTGCGAAGCTGCCAGGCCGGGTTGCCTCTTCTTCGTCGACAACGTTATCGATAGCGCAGATATCAGGTGCCTGTAAGCTTTGTAATCTCACCTTTGTATGCGTAGATTCTCGGCGTTCAGGGGCCAATTCTCTCCTGATACAAGTACTGTAGCCTGCCGGTATCGCCGAATATTTACGGTCTTTTCTCATCCGAGGCGCAGACCCACCTCAGGTTCCCTCGCTACAATATTTGCTACATCATCCACAGGACGACCTCGCCGACATCCACCCCTCCAACGTTCACCAAGTTCACCAACACTCGATAGCTCATAATGCCCGCGATACAGCCTTCTTCCAAGCGGAAGGCCCCCCCTGACGGCTTCAGCGATATTGAAGAGGATCTCCTCATTTTCAGCAACCAGATGAAGGATGCCTTGAACACCCCGACCGACAACATCCCCAAGCACCAGGCACAGTGGCCCGTCTTCCAGATTTCCCACAAGCGCAGCCGGTATATCTATGAGCTCTACTACGAGAAGGAGGCTATCAGCAAAAAGCTTTACGACTGGCTCTTGAAGAACGGCTATGCCGATGCTATGCTGATTGCCAAGTGGAAGAAACAGGGCTACGAGAAGGTTAGTCTTCCCCTGCCCATACGCCCCGAAAAGAGAAAGTCGTTCATTGTATTAACGGCCTTTTGCCTAGCTATGCTGTCTAAAATGCGTCCAGACCAAGGAGACGAACTTCAACTCGACCTGCATCTGCCGGGTCCCCAAAGCAACGCTGAAGGAGGACCAAGATATCCAGTGCGTCAGCTGTGGCTGTAGAGGATGTGCCTCGAGCGATTGATGGGGCCGAGAGCAAGCATATGGAGTTCTGGAGGTAAAATAGGAGGGGAAATACTTGGACGGAAGGCCAGGGGCTCAGGGGACAGGAGGTGAAGCGCTGAGGGACCAACCTGCATCGGAGTTATGGCGTGTTTATTTAGGGGCTTTTTGAGAATGGGATCATACAGTATGGCTCTCATTGAAACTTAAGATACCAGGATATTATTGAGAACTGGGGACGGGGGTTGGGTCGTAGTCAAACGGCCGAAGCTGTCAACATTCCTACCTGACCAACTTACCTCGGTCGGTATTCATTGAATTCGTGTGATACATGTACAGTTTGCTGGATTGTAATGATGTTTATGTTCTCCGCTACTCTCTAGTCGGTTTTGTGCTCTCATAACGTCATGTTCATCGTATGCTTCTTTATGTGCTACCGTTTTTGAAACCCAGACCTTCCTCCCCGGCCAAATCGGACACTGGGAGGAATGAACTGTAGTGACGACATTGCCCCTGACAGTTCGTCCATCTCAACGTCTCGGGACGGCGCCTGGCCGTTCTGCGCCTCGTTGGGGCCCGTCGAGGTTTCGCCCTCGGTCGAGGTGCTCTCGGCCGTCCTTGTGCTAAGGAGAGAAGCTCGACGCGATTCTTTCGTGGCGATACTCGATCTCCGGCGCCGGTGGCCGCCCTCGAGCAACATTGATCGTCGCCCAGCTACTCCATCTCGGGTGATGGAGAAAAAATAATTCTTCGGGTACATATGCTTGTCGATCAAGTGCAGCCGCCGCTTCTGGGGCGTTCTGCATTTCCTCTCGCAGCCCTCCACGAAGCATGAAAACTACTCGCCATATCAGAATACTGCGACTTCAACTAGAGTTGATTATAGACCCTTACGGTGTGCTCTCCCTTTTCCCGCCTAACAGCCGTAAAGGCGTCGTGGCATTCCTCAAGATGCAGGTCTAGTAGATGTTGCGAGGGGAAGCTTTTCCGACACTCGAGACACCGGTTCGTATGAAATTTGCTGTAGTGGGTCTCGAACTCATCGTACGACTTGAAAACGAGCACCTCCGCGTGTGGAGGAAGTGAGCACCTCATCGTGACCCCGGTGGTGGAGTTGTCCTCGGTCGGGTCGAGCCCAACGAGTTTCGCGGCTGGCTGGCTCCCTTCTCGGCTTGCGGGCCCTAGGTCGCTGCCGGGGGTGCTTGGCTCTGTTTCTTCCTCAGGCTCGCGTGAGCGCTTCATTTTTTTTTTGGTGTAGGTAGAGATAGGTAGATGTGTCTGGGGTAAGTTACTTTTTTTCACGCTTGGGTGTGTTTACTTAGTTCATAGCTTAATCTCAAGCCATCAGGGATATATCATTTGGAAAGATGATGTCAGGCGAGTTAGCGAGCTTGGGTTATGAGGGAGGAGCCAACTGATGATGTTCTGGTTGCTGATAGTTATTCAGCCAAGGTCAGCCACGAGGATAGACAGAAGGCATTCAATACCCTCGATCGGAAGACCTATTGCCTGGCTTAGGAAGGGCCTCAGAATACATGCCTCGAGGAGGAGGTGCTTGAGAATGGGGGAGCTTGATGTCGAGAGCGGTGAAAGTGGGGGAGTGGATGGAGACCCATGCACGGACCATACGATGTCCCATGAAAGTGGACTGGGCGTTGTCATTGGACGCCTCGCCTCCGCACATCATGGAGCTTTCCAACATAGAGGGGCTGGATCGATGTCCATTAAACTTCACGAGGACCGAAGTTTATCAAGCAGCTCCCTCCACCTACTGCCCTCACGAACCTTCCCCTCTTATCCATGCGACACTTCCGCTGCACAGTTCAACTATCCTGGAACCTTCCGGATAAACCTACCTTCTCCGCCGCAAATGTGTCCTTCACCAACCGAACTAGCCGCACCGTCGCCAGTCCCCAGAAGCATCCCTCGTGTTGCTCGACCGATAAATAGCCCACCGAGTTATGGAGTGCTTTCAACAACACGGCTCTTCTTCGAATCTGTGTGAGCACACCTCGTGACAAAGGCGCTCAAATTAGGAGTTTCTTTCCCCCAACAACAACAACAGCCTGGACTCGAGCATCCGGAGCCGCGCGTCGCGACCATGGTGTTGACGGCGAGCGAAACCTGGGCGTATGTACTTATTTTTATTTTTATTTTGGCCGATTAGTCGCATCCATTTGAAATTTCCCCCTTCTCTTCTCGTGCTTCTTGTCTTGGTTTCTCGTCTTACGCTTTTCTTGTCTTGGTTTCCTGTCTGGCGCCTTCTGCGCCTCTGCACGCTGTAGAGGCAGTAGTCCGCCCTTTCACTCTCCCTATCGGCATTGTTACCCGAAAGTTGCTAATCGTCCTTGCAGTACCGCCCAGAAGATACGCCGTAACATGGTCAAGGAGACGGATCGAATCCAGAGGTCGACTCTAGATACAAGGGAAATTCGAAAGCTCAAAGATCTGGAGACAGTGGTGGCAACGTACGTGCAAAAGCACCTTGCCTGATATTCCTTCTCACATCTTCACCTTTACTAAGACCAGCTTAGGTACCGCCTAGCCTGCATCCAGACATTGTGGGCCGATTTTCAGTATGCCGCCGATCAGAAAGTGGAAGCCGCCCTTTGGCAGACACACATCATTCTGAACTCGGTGTACCGGAAGCTTCTAAACAAGCTCTCCAGCCCACAGCAGGCCGTGCTGAAGCACCAGCTCGAGAAGGTCTACAAGGGCTTCCTCAAAACCTCCCAATTCTTCTACAAAGGCTACCTGCAGCGCATGTGCGCCCGATACAAAATGCCAGAGCTTGAGCGCATTGCCCGGGGCGCACAGCTGAACATTATGGATGTGCCCCCCGAGGAGCGCATCGATGCCGTCGCAGCTGGAATCGGACAAGGCATCATCTCTTCATGTCACCACACCCTAACCTATATGGGGGACCTGTCGAGATATCGGAGCCTTTATCTCCCCCATGGCCGCAACTTTGACATTTGCCTCACCTTCTACAGTCTGGCCAACG
>Ga0164242_10006744_pt1 | contig 12614 bp, 12 predicted proteins | sample OricomgcompostMG_FD_108783 | JGI IMG/M metagenome (GOLD analysis project Ga0164242, IMG submission 108783) | Miracle-Growth compost microbial communities from Emeryville, California, USA - Original compost - Miracle growth compost (MG) ... | reverse complement strand
TCAATGCGCTGGCGACGGCATAGCCTTCGCCACGCAGATAGTCGGTCAGACCTTCCGCGAGCTCGTGATCGTCGTCGACCCAAAGCACGCTCAGGGCATTGTCTGAGGTTGTCGGAGCCATCGAATCGGTAATGATTGCCGGAATATCGGAAATATTTACAGGTATTTATTACCGCATCAACATATCGAATGGCAAGCAGGGTTTCTGAAAAAGTTCTTTCAAGCCATTGTCTTAACTGACATTTCATTGCGATGCCGCGGGCCGCCCGATCGCTGGCACAGCCCCTGCTCCCTTCATCGAAACCGACTGGAGAAGCATCCGATGTTCTATTGGGCCGCCGTCTTTCTCGTCATCGCGATCGTCGCTGCCGTGCTCGGTCTCGGTGGCGTGGCCGGCATGTCCCAGCAGATCGCCTGGATGCTGTTTCTCGCCGGTCTGGTTCTCGCGGCCGTTTCGTTCATTGCAGGTCGACGCCGCCTGTGAGTTTGCGGACGTCGGTGATTCGTCAGGAAGGAATCAACGCTCGGACATAACCAGGGAAGGAACGTCATGCTCTACGCTATCGATGCTTATCCGATGTATCAGCAGGCCGTTTACGAAGCGGTACCGGCAGTGCTGGAACATTCAGCGAATGGAAGCGCCGGAATCGATACGGGCGGCGGAGCTTCAGGGCGAATCACCGACGGACGCATCCATTGCGTCGTCAGCGCGGCAGGGCAGAAAGTCGCAGTCTGCGACAACGGCACCCTGATTTCAGTGCAGGCAACGGAACGCGGCAGCGCCGCCCATCTCGCCCGCGCCAGCTACACGCCGCCGCGCGTGATCGAACTGCCGGACCCGGCACCCGCCCGGTACGGCGAACCGTCTCCGCCCGAGGTTTCGACGGTGACGCGGCGCTGGTTCTCCGATCTGCTGATGACCTTCGGCGTCGGCTTCCTTGTCGTCAGCGCCTTTTTGTTCGTCACCTCGCGCGCGCCGACACCGCAGCGTTATCGGCATTGAATTGCAGCCTTTTTGCGTGATCACGGAGCTTGGGCCATGAACGTAGAGCAGTTCGACCGTCGTCGCCACATGATCGGCGAATACCTCGATCACATCTTTTCGCAGCGCGAAAAACTCGACTGGGTCGGCGCCAAGGGACTCGGCAATCCCAAGTTCCGCAACGTCGTTGCCGCGCAGGAGCGCCTGCTGAACGCGATGGAAGAGATGCTCGACATCGCACGGCGCTAGCGCTCTGTCCTGCCCGCGCCGCGCCGGCGTGGGCCTCGACCTTCATCCATCTGTCACGGCCGACACTGCAGGACGTGGTGTTCGCGCGCTACCCTAACCCGATCCTCCTGGCCGGAATGCCGTAGATGGAAGATGCGTTCGACACCGCTGCCCGCGCGCGCCCGATGAGGTCCTGGGCGCTGTCGGATTCCGACTATCGGCTGATGGTCGACGCGGTATCCGATTACGCGATCTTCTTTCTCGACCCCTGCGGCTATGTGCTGACGTGGAACACCGGCGCGCGGCGTCTCAAGGGATATGCCGCCGAGGAGATCGTCGGCCGGCATTTTTCCGTGTTCTATCCGCAGAGCCGCATCGACGAAGGCTGGCCGGACGAGGAACTGCGGATTGCCACCGAGCAGGGCCGCTTCGAGGACGAGGGCTGGCGCCTGCGCAAGGACGGCACACGGTTCTGGGCGAACGTCATCATCACCAAGCTGGTCGACGATGCCGGCGAATTCCGCGGGTTCTCGAAGATCACGCGCGACCTGACCGAGCGGCGCGAAGCGCAGGAACAGCTGCGCCTCAGCGAAGAGCGCTTCCGCCTGCTGGTCGACGGCGTCAAGGATTACGCGATCTTCATGCTCGATCCGGACGGCTATATCGTCAGCTGGAACGTCGGCGCCCAGAAAAGCACCGGCTACGGCACCGACGAAGTGCTCGGGCGGCATTTCACGATGTTCAAGCCGGCCGATGCGGGACATGGCGTGGCGGATACGGATGAACTCGCGGAATCGTCGAAAGCCGGGCGTTTCGAAACGGAAGGCTGGCGTCTGCGCAAGGGTGGCAGCCGCTACTGGGCGAGCGTGCTCGCCGCACCGCTCTACGACGACAGCGGCATTCATCGCGGTTATGCGATGGTGATGCGCGATCTGTCCGACCGTCGGCGCATCGATGCGCTCGAAGACGAAAGCCGCCGTCTCACGACGTTCATCGCGATGCTCGGCCATGAGCTGCGCAATCCGCTTGCACCGATCGCCAATGCGCTGCAATTGCTCGATCGGCCGGGCCTCGACAGCCGGCAATTGCGTGCGACGCGCGAGATCATCGGCCGTCACCTGGGGCACGTCACGCATCTGGTCGATGACCTGCTCGATGTCGGCCGCATCACGAGCGGCAAGATTCGTCTCGATCGCGAAATGCTGCGAATTGCCGACGCGGTACGTGAAGCCAGCGAAATCGGCGAATCGACATTGCGCGCGAATGCCCATCAGCTGAACGTCGAGATCGAGGACGAGAACCTGTGGATGCTCGGCGATCGTGCGCGCATCGTGCAGGTGCTCGGCAATCTGTTGACCAACGCCGCGAAGTTCACGCCGGCCGGCGGATGCATCAGCTTGCGTCTCAGCCGGCGCGGCAGCCTCGCGGAGATCAGCGTGCGTGACAACGGCTCGGGCATTTCGTACGAGCTGTTGCCGAACATCTTCGATCTGTTCGTGCAGGGCGAACAGGACGTCGCACGCCCGCAGGGTGGCCTCGGTCTGGGGCTGACGCTGGTACGCCAGCTCGTCACGCTGCATGGCGGCGACGTCACGGCTTACAGCAGCGGTCGTGCCGGTGAAGGCGCAGAGTTCATCATCCAGTTGCCGACGCGCCCGCCGCCGCAGATATCGGCGCCCGTGGGCAATGCCGTCACCGACAGCCTGCAAGGCCGGATCCTGGTCGTCGACGACAATTGCGATGCGGCCGACACGATGGCCTCGCTGCTCGAAACCTTCGGTTATCAGACCGCGGTTGCATACGATGGCCCCGGTGCGCTGGAAATGCTGGAAAACCAGCCCATCGATGTCGCGCTGCTCGATGTCGGCCTGCCCGGCATCAACGGCCTCGACCTCGCGCGCACGATCTCGACGCGGCGCGACGCGCCCGTCCTGATCGCCGTTTCCGGTTATGGCCAGGACAAGGATTGCGAAGCGAGCCTGGCGGCCGGCTTCCGCCTGCACATGACCAAGCCGGTCGATACCGACAAGCTGCTGGCGGCGATCGCGCAGTCGCTGCACATGCGCCGGGCGGCTGACTGACCCGCAGCCATGCGCATGTCGTCAGCGTGGCTTGGCGGCGCGGATCGGCAGGCGCGTGGTATTGATGCTCTGGCTCATCGAGATCGACGAGCTGATGCCCTGCACGCCTTCGATCTGCGACAGCTTGTTCCACACGAAGTATTCGTAGTCCTGCAAGGTCGGCACGACGATCTTCAGCAGGAAATCGACGTCGCCCATCAGCGTATGGCATTCGATCACCGCCGGCAGCTTGCGCACGGCATCGAGAAACGTCGGCAGCGCGTCGCGGTTGTGGCGCGTCATCTTGACGTGCGCGAACACCATGATGCCGAGCCCGACCTTGTGATGATCGACGATCGCCACGCGTCCGCGGATCACGCCGCTGTCGATCAGTTTCTGCATGCGTCGCCAGACCACCGTCTTCGACGACGCGACCCGTTCGGCGATTTCCGCGACCGGCAGCGTGGCATCGTCCTGCAGCAGGTCGAGAATGCGCACGTCGAGGGCATCCAGAGGCTCGGACATTGTTTCAGGCCTTCACAGTGAGGCGTGGAATTTTGTTCCGGAATTTACGCCCTTTACGGCCACAAAAGAACAAAATTCCACGTTCGCAGTCCTAAACTGGACGAAGCGCCATTCGGAGGAGAACCGATCATGAGCTCTGCGACCCCGTTGCGTCTGCACGTGCCGGAGCCCCGGCATCGGCCGGGCGATCCCGGCGATTTCGGCGATATGGCGCTCTCCCCCGCCGGGGCCTTGCCGCGCCCGCCCAGCGACACGCCGGAAACGGCGCTGCGCGAATTTCCGTACGGCCTGATCCGCGTGCTCGACGACAGCGGCAAGGCGCTCGGCGAATGGGCGCCGAAGCTCGATCCCGATCATTTGCGAAAAGGCCTGCGCGCGATGGCGTTGACGCGCGCATACGACGAACGCATGCAGCGCGCGCAGCGCCAGGGCAAGACCAGTTTCTACATCAAGTCGACCGGCGAGGAAGCCGTCGCCGTCGCGCAGGCGATGGCGCTAGCCGATGGCGACATGCTGTTCCCGAGCTATCGTCAGCAAGGTCTGCTGATCGCGCGCGACTGGTCGATACTCGACATGATGTGCCAGTTGTTCAGCAATTCGGCGGACCGTTTGAAAGGTCGCCAGCTGCCGGTCATGTATTCGGTCCGCGAGAAGAATTTCTTCTCGATCTCCGGCAATCTCGGCACGCAGTTCCCGCAGGCGGTCGGCTGGGCGATGGCGTCGGCGATCAAGGGCGATACGCGGATCGCCGCCAGCTGGATCGGTGACGGCACGACCGCCGAAGCCGATTTCCACCATGCGATGACCTTTGCCGCCGTCTACCGCGCGCCGGTGATCCTCAACGTCGTCAACAACCAGTGGGCGATCTCCAGTTTCCAGGGCATTGCCGGCGGCGAATGCGCAACGTTCGCGGCGCGTGCGATCGGCTATGGCATTCCCGGCCTGCGTGTCGACGGCAACGATTTCCTTGCGGTACACGCCGTGACGCAGTGGGCAGCCGAACGTGCGCGCGGCAATGGCGGCGCGACGCTGATCGAGCTGTACACCTACCGTGCCGCCGCGCATTCGACGAGCGACGATCCGTCCGCGTATCGCCCCGGTGACGAAGCCGCGCACTGGCCGCTCGGCGATCCGATCGAACGACTGAAACAGCACCTGATCGCGATCGGCGAATGGTCCGACGCGCAGCACAAGGAGCTGCTTGCCGCCGTCGACGCCGAAGTGAAGAAGGCGCTGCGCGAGGCCGAAGCGATCGGCACGCTCGGCAGCACCGAGCCGGACCCGGCGACGATGTTCGACGACATCTTCAAGGAATTGCCGGTCCATCTGCGCCGCCAGCGCGACGAACTGCTCGCCGGAATGGGGGGCTGATCATGGCGACGATGAACATGATCCAGGCGCTGAACTCGGCGATGGATGTGATGATGCAGCGTGACGACAACGTCGTGGTCTTCGGCGAAGACGTCGGTTATTTCGGCGGCGTGTTCCGTGCGACCGCCGGGCTGCAGAAGAAGTACGGCAAGACGCGCGTGTTCGATACGCCGATCGCCGAGGGCGGCATTCTCGGCACGGCGATCGGCATGGGTGCATACGGCCTGCGACCGGTCGTCGAAGTGCAGTTCGCCGACTACATCTATCCGGCGTTCGACCAGCTCGTGTCCGAGGCGGCGCGCCTGCGCCACCGTTCGGCCGGTGAATACTGGGCGCCGCTGACGGTGCGCTCGCCGTGCGGCGGCGGCATTTTCGGCGGCCAGACGCACAGCCAGAGTCCGGAAGGCATCTTCACGCATGTCAGCGGTCTGAAAACCGTGATGCCGAGCAATCCGTACGATGCCAAGGGCCTGCTGATCGCATCGATCGAAGACGACGATCCGGTGATCTTCTTCGAGCCCAAACGTCTCTACAACGGCCCCTTCGATGGCCATCACGACCGGCCGCTGAAGTCCTGGGCGGGCCATGCGCTCGCCGAAGTGCCGGACGGTCATTACCGCGTCGAACTCGGCAAGGCGGCTATCGTGCGGCCCGGCAATGACATCACGGTGCTGTGCTACGGCACGATGGTGCACGTCTGTCTCGCCGCCGCCGAAGAAGCCGGCGTCGATGCCGAAGTGATCGATCTGCGGACCTTGCTGCCGGTCGACATCGACACGATCGAAGCGTCGGTGAAACGCACCGGCCGCTGCGTGATCGTCCACGAGGCGACGCGCACCGGCGGTTACGGCGCGGAGCTGTCGGCGCTCGTGCAGGAACATTGCTTCTGGCATCTCGAAGCGCCGATCACGCGCGTCACCGGCTGGGACACGCCCTACCCGCACGCACTGGAATGGGCGTATTTTCCGGGGCCGGCGCGCGTCGTCGCCGCGCTGAAGAACGCGATGGAGGCCGCATGAAACCCTACGTCTTCAAGCTGCCGGACATCGGTGAAGGCATCGCCGAATCGGAAATCGCGCAATGGCATGTCGCGGTCGGCGACGTGGTCGAGGAAGACCAGCAGCTCGTCGACATGCTGACCGACAAGGCCGCGGTCGAGCTGTCGTCGCCGGTCGCCGGTCGCGTCATCGAAATCCACGGCGCGGCCGGCGACAAGATCGCGGTCGGCGGCGCGCTGGTGACGCTGGAAACCGAGGCCTCCGCCGATACCGCAGCGGCGTCTGCCGCGGCACCGACGACGTCCGTCGCGACGAAAACGCCGTCGCTTGCAGCGAGCATCGGCAACGACAGTCCGGCCAGCTCCTCGCCGCGCGATTCGGTCGCCGCGTCGCCGGCGACGCGCAAGCGTGCGCGCGAACTCGGCGTCGATATCACGCAGGTGACGCCGACTGGTGCGGCCGGCCGGGTCTGCCGCGAAGACGTCGAACGGCACGCCGGCCGCAGCGCGACGCCGGCACCCTCGCCCGCCGTTTCGCGCGTCACGCTCGATGACGACGCGACCGAGCAGATCAAGATCATCGGCCTGCGCCGCAAGATCGCCGAGGCGATGCAGCGCTCCAAGCAGCGGATTCCGCATTACGCGTATGTCGAGGAAGTCGACGTCACCGAACTCGAAACGCTGCGCCAGCATCTCAATGCGACGCACAAGGATCGCGCCAAACTGACACTGCTGCCGCTGCTGATCCAGGCGCTCGCCAAGGCGATTCCCGAATTTCCGCAGGTCAACGCGACCTACGACGACGAAGCCGGTGTCGTCACGCGTTATCGCGCAGTGCACGTCGGCATCGCCGCGCAGACGCCGAACGGCCTGATCGTGCCGGTGCTGAAGCACGCGCAACGGCTCGACCTGTGGTCGCGCGCAACCGAGATCCGCCGGCTCGCCGATGCCGCGCGTGCCGGCAAGGCGACGCGCGACGAACTGTCCGGCTCGACGATCACGATCACCAGTCTCGGCGCGCTCGGCGGCATCGTCACGACGCCGGTCATCAATGCGCCGGAAGTCGCGATCGTCGGCATCAACAAGCTCGTCGAGCGGCCGGTCGTGAAGAACGGCCAGGTCGTCGTGCGAACGATGATGAACCTGTCGTCGTCGTTCGACCACCGCATCGTCGACGGTTACGACGCAGCGTCGTTCATCCAGCGCGTGAAAGGCCTGCTCGAACATCCGGCGACGCTGTTCATCGAGCCGTGAGCACTTGATCGCCGGAAAAAACACCGGCAGCGGCTCTTGAATTCGCCGCCGGCGCTCCAACGAAGCGGCCATGCGCCGAAATGCCCTGCTGATCGCCACCGCGGCAAGTCTGCTGCTGCATGGCTATATCGCCTGGCGTCTGCTGCCGCCGCTCGGCCTTGCCGTCCACGGGCTCGCTCTCGCCCTGCTGCTGTTTCTCGCCTCCGCGCTGCTGGCACCGGCGCCGCTGCTGATCCGGCTCAGCCACCTGTCCGAACGCGCGGCCGATACGCTGGCGTGGACCGGCTATCTGGCGATGGGCGTTTTTTCCAGCCTGCTGGTGCTGACGCTCGTGCGCGAACTCGTGCTCGCGATCGCGTACGGCTGGCAGGCACTGCATCCTGGCGTCATCGATGCCGACGCGCTGCGCCGCGACTCGGCGCTCGTCGTGTTCGCGCTGACGGCGCTAGTTAGCCTCGTCGGCTTCTGGAACGCGCGGCGGCTGGCGAAGGTCGTCGACGTCGAACTGCCGATCGCCGGCCTGCCCGCCGCATTGTCCGGCTTCACGATCGTCCAGCTCAGCGATGTCCACGTCGGACCGACGATCAAGCACGGCTATCTCGACGCGATCGTCCGGCGCGTCAACGGCCTCGATGCCGATCTGATCGCGCTGACCGGTGACATTGTCGACGGCCATATCGATCGCGTGCGCCGCCACGTCGCGCCGCTCGCGGCGCTGCGCGCACGACACGGCAGCTATTACGTCACCGGCAACCACGAGTATTACAACGGCATCGACGCCTGGCTGCCGGAAGCGCGCCGGCTCGGTTTGCGCGTACTGCTCAACGAGAACGCGATCATCGAGCACGACGGCGAACGCCTGCTGGTCGGTGGCGTCACCGATTACAGCGGCCATCATTTCGGCGATGCGCATCGCAGTGATGCCGGTTCCGCCGCACGGACCGCGCAGACCGTCGCATTCAAGCTGTTGCTCGCGCACCAGCCGCGTTCCGCGGCGGCAGCGGCGGCGGCCGGTTTCGACGTGCAGCTGTCCGGCCATACGCACGGTGGCCAGTTCTGGCCGTGGAACCTGTTCGTGCCGATGCAGCAACCGTATGTCGCCGGCCTGAACCGCCTGCGGACGCTATGGGTCTACACCAGCCGCGGCACCGGTTACTGGGGGCCGCCGCTGCGCTTCGGCGCACCGTCGGAGATCACGCGGCTGCGGCTGGTGGCGGTTGCGGATTAGCCCGCGCGACTGAAACTGCAGACCTGGCGGATGCGCTCGGCCGGAATGCGCAGCTGTTCGAGCAGATATTGCTTGAACGAAGGCTCGTACGGCTGCGCGGCGATCGCGTGTTCCATGCACAGCAGCCAGGCATCGCGTTCGGCTTCGGCGATCGCCAGCGGCTGGTGAAATCCGGGAATGCTGATCGGGCCGTAGTGTTCGTTGTAGAGGCGTGGGCCACCCAGCCATCCGCAAAGGAAATACGTCAGCTTGCGGCGTGTCTCGCTGATGTCCGGCGGGTGCATCGCGCGAATCACGCGCGCTTCCGGAAACGTGTCCATGTTGTCGTAGAAATCGTCGACGAGCCGGGTGAGCCCGGCCAGTTCGCCGGCGGCGCGATAGGAATTCGCACCGACTCCGTATCGCAGGTCCTGCGTCTGCATGTGATTCAGCCTCCCGATCGTCGGCATGAATGGCATTCCCTGCGCGCCGGTCGTTCGCGTTGCGGTGGGCGACCGTCCGCCGCGAAGGCGTGGTACCCGAGGCCGGGATCGAACCGGCATGACCGTGAGGTCGAGGGATTTTAAGTCCCTTGCGTCTACCAGTTTCGCCACTCGGGCATGGCAGGGAATAAATGGAGGCTAGGGTCGGAATTGAACCGGCGTACGCGGATTTGCAGTCCGCTGCATGACCACTCTGCCACCTAGCCAGTCGGACAGCCGCAAGATTGTATAGCGGCTCAGACTAAAAAGCCCCGTGGTCTGCACCGCCGGGGCTATTCGATTTGGAGCGGGAAACGAGGCTCGAACTCGCGACCTCAACCTTGGCAAGGTTGCGCTCTACCAACTGAGCTATTCCCGCATCGAGGACGCGTATTCTAGTGGCAGGCTACGCTAAGTCAAGCATTTCATTAGGTCATTTTTTGCACACCTGCCGGCATGCGATCACGCATCGGCCTCGCGCATCATCGGCCACGCCGCGCGCAGGTAGTTGACCATGCTCCAGATCGTCAGCGCCGCAGCGACGAACAGCAGCCAGTAACCGACGTCGTACCACGGCACGCCGAACGTGCGGATCTGCCAGATCATCATGCCGATCGCCGTCATCTGCACCGCCGTCTTCCACTTGCCGACCCAGCTGACCGCAACACTGGTGCGCGCGCCAAGCTCGGCCATCCATTCGCGCAGCGCCGATATCGTGATCTCGCGGCCGATGATGATCGCGACCAGCACGCCGAGCAGGCTGCCCGGATCGTCGCGCAACAGCATGACCAGACAGATCGCGACCAGCAGTTTGTCGGCGACCGGATCGAGGAACGCGCCGAACTTCGTCGTCTGCTTCCAGCGGCGCGCGAGATAGCCGTCGAGCCAGTCGGTGATCGCCGCCGCCGCATACAGAATGCAGGCGAGCTGGCGCGCGTGCGTCCACGACACGTAGAACAGGCCGAGGACGACCGGAATCACGGCGACGCGCAGCAAGGTGAGAATCAGCGGCAGGTTCAGGCGCAATCCGTGGGTTCCTTCCTATTCGCCGCCGGTGGCGGACCGATGCACCGATAGTAGCGATCAGTGGAAGTGGGCGTAAACCCGTTCGGCGAGCGTGCGCGAAACCCCTTCGACACGCGCCAGCTCGTCGACATTGGCACGCTTGATCTGCGCCAGTCCGCCGAATGCCTTCAGCAATGCGCGCCGACGGGCCGGGCCCAGCCCTTCGACCGCTTCCAGACCGGAACTCAGGCGTGCCTTGTCGCGGCGGCCGCGATGGCCGGTAATCGCGAAGCGGTGGGCCTCGTCGCGAATGCGCTGGATCAGGTGCAAGGCCGGCGAATCCGGCGGCAGGCTCAGCGGCAGTTCGCGCTCGGCGATGATCAGTTCTTCGAGGCCGGGCCGTCGCGTCGGCCCCTTGGCGATGCCGACGACACGCAGTTCGCCGATTTCCAGCTCCTCCAGTGCTTCGAGCGCGGCATTGAGCTGGCCGAGGCCGCCGTCGATGAACAGCACGTCCGGCGCCTGCGCCTCGCCGCTTTTCACGCGCGCGAAGCGTCGCGCGACGGCCTGTCTGATCGCCGCGTAATCGTCGCCCGGCGTGATGCCGTCGATGTTGAATTTGCGGTACGCGCTTTTCAGCGGCCCCGCTTCGTTGAACACCACGCAGGACGCGACCGCCTTTTCTCCGCCGGTATGCGAGATGTCGAAGCATTCGAGCCGGCGCGGCGGCGCATCGAGATCGAGCGCGCGCTGCAGTTCGATCAGGCGCTCGTCCATGCTCGCCGCCTCGACCAGCCGCGTCGACAGCGCCTGCGTCGCACTGTTCATCGCCATGTCGAGCAGGCGGCGCTTGGTGCCGCGCTGCGGTTGCGTGATGACGACCTTGCGGCCGGCGCGATGGCCCAGCGCTTCTTCGAGCAGCTCGCTTTCGTCGAGCGCGTGGCTGACGAGGATTTCCGGCGGTGCCGGCTGGTCGAGATAGTGCTGGCTGATGAAGCTGTCGAGCAGTTCTTCCGCCGACACGTGCGCCGGATGCTTGGGGAAATGGCTGCGATGGCCGAGGTTGACGCCGTCGCGCACGCTCATCACGGCGACGCAGCTCGTCGACGGATGCAGCGCGACGACGATCAGGTCGAGATCATCGGCGCCGCCGCTGATGACGCGACTTTCGCGCACGCGCTTGAGCGCGGCGATCTGGTCGCGCACGCGTGCCGCGAGCTCGAAATCGAGCCGGTCGGCGGCGGCCTGCATCGCCACGCCGAGTTCGTCGGCGAGTTCGTCCGCCTTGCCTTCGAGCAGGCGCGCGGCGTTGCGCAGTTCCCCGGCGTAATCGTCCTCGCTGATCAAACCCACGCACGGCGCCGAACAGCGCTTGATCTGGTGTTGCAGGCACGGCCGGTCGCGATGCGCGAAGAAGCTGTCGCGGCATGGTCGCAGCTGAAACAGTTTCTGCAGCGTGCTGAGCGTTTCGCGCACGGCGATCGCCGACGGGAATGGTCCGAAATAGCGGTCGCTGCCGGTTTTCGCGCCGCGGTAATACGAGATCCGCGGATATCGGTGCGACGAGAAGCGCACGTACGGGTAGCTCTTGTCGTCGCGATACATGACGTTGTAGCGCGGACCGAACTGCTTGATGAGATTGGCTTCGAGCAGCAGCGCCTCGTCTTCGGTGCGCGTCACCGTGACCTCGACGCGGACGATCTGCGAGACCATCGCTTCGATGCGCGGATTGCCGCTGGCGCGCAGGAAATACGTGCCGACGCGCTTTTTCAGATTGCGCGCCTTGCCGACGTACAGCAGCTCATCCGCCGCGCCGTACATGCGGTAGACGCCGGGCTGCGTGGTCAGCTGCTGGAGGAAGCTGCGGTGATCGAAACGGTCGGACATCGGCTGGCGATCATGCCACGCCCGCGGCAGCGGGCGGCGCCGTCGCGCAACGAAAGTTCAGTGCGCGACCGCGTCCGTCGGTACCCAGCCGGCGGCCGTGGCCGACGTGATGTAGCACCAGCTGCCGGATGCGTTGTCGATGACGCGCGCATCGCGCGTCGCGGTAGCCCCTGCCGGCAGCACCGCGACGACCGCTGCCTGTGTCGTCGGCGATGCGCGCAGCAGCGTCCGATACTGGACACTCACCGTCGTGCCGTCCTGCGGCGTGACCGCGTTTGCGGCATCGGGCCCCGCTGCAGCGGCGGGCGCGCCGGCCATCGGTTCATGGACCGGCCCGGCAGCGACCGGTTCGGCGACCGCTGCCGGGCTGTCTGCCGTCATCGGCGACGGCGTTTCGCGCTCCGCGATCGCTGCGGCGGCTGTCGTTGCCGGTTGCTGCACGACTTCGGTGACGGGAATCGCTGGCACCGGATCGGCGACGGGGGGCGGCGCTTCCGCACCGGAAGACGTGACGGCGGTGTCCGTGGTCATCGCGGCCATGCCGGCTCCGCTCGCGACATCGGCGGTCGTCGCCGCGGCCTCCGACACCGCATCGGAAGCCGGGCTGGCCGCCTGC
>Ga0164242_10006743_pt1 | contig 12615 bp, 8 predicted proteins | sample OricomgcompostMG_FD_108783 | JGI IMG/M metagenome (GOLD analysis project Ga0164242, IMG submission 108783) | Miracle-Growth compost microbial communities from Emeryville, California, USA - Original compost - Miracle growth compost (MG) ... | reverse complement strand
GCTCTGCTGAACTTCATAGTGAGACGATCACTAAAATGATGATTTGTTTCAATGTGGGAATAATTAGAACTAGGCCAGTTCTGTTTAGGGCGGGCAGAGCTGAGGGTGACCCCGAGCCGATGTCTTGTACTGCATTATAAGTTCTCTTGAATACCCAAGTGAGGTCGTATTGGCGGAGAATCGAACTGCTACGATGATTTCTTCCGCCTCGGCCTTTACTCTAGCGAGACGGGCGATGGTGACCAAGGATTTCATCAAGTAGGCCATCGCTCTCCAATTATGAGATGGATATTAGTGGGGTGGTAATATAAATCTCTCGGCGGCACCCGCACCAACCCCTCCATGGGTTGTCTACTGCGTATGTGTATACTTCCAGAGCGAACGAATGAGGAGATGAACGAAAGCATACTACCTCCGCTACGCTCCCGTACCACACCCTGGCCGGGAAACAACCATTTTCTTGTTCCCAGTCTTAACTCTATGAATCCACTTTTGCGAGTGGGCTGGTCCGGCACGATGCCAAGCAACTGCACGATTCTGTCCCCAACATCGCCTTGCATACACGGAGAAATAAGCTCAAGGAGAACCTTTTGGACATGTATATATCCTAAAGACGTCCTATACCATAACAAGAAGCCCTCTTAGTTCAGTGGTCAGAGCGTGTCGTCGGGTTTGTATTGTTACGTCCTAAATCCTACTCGGTGACAACGCTTGGTTCGAATCCGACGGTACTTTTTTATATCTCTTTTTGAGACAAGTTTTCTCTCAGCAAACTCCCTTGAGCGAACCAACTTAGAATAGGGCCGCTACATCTCTATTCTCCTAAGTATCGTTTAGAAATATACTCACTTCGATTCTCCACTAGTCTAGGGCCGTATTCTTATGTTTTTGGTTTGCCGCGGCAATGGTGCGATGATACAACTGAACTAGAGGGTACCGTTTCGCTAAAAGGTTGGCTTTATAAAGATTCAACCATTCAAGTAGTTGCTTAGAATCTGCAGTTCTTTTCACATGTGCTGCTCTTGTAGCCAGTGATCCTGGTATAATTCTCCAGCAGAGCTGCGTTGCTCTGGATCCCATCGAAGCATCTTCCGCATAAATTCTAGGAACCGTCTCTTCTCCGTCCCGGACAGGTTGATTTCTGACACTTCCAGCGACATTGAGGTTTGCAAGTCAATCCCAGCATTAAGCTCGCCTAAATTATGTTGGGTCAAATTAGTATAAATTTCTATTAACGATTTAATTGTTGCAATATCCACCTTCTTCCATGAAAAGCTTGCTGCTCAAGCGCCCACATGTCAGCAGATCCTCTGGTGGTGGTCCGAGAAGCGCGATCATCTCAGCCAGATGGGCCCGCCTTCAGTATGCATGGTGTTCAGGATTTGTGCCATGAAACAGCTTTCTCTGCTCGTATATATCCCAAATCTTCCCTTCTTGTCAGCGGCGAACATTCCTAGCCGGAACATTAGGTTTTGAAGACGCTTACCATGCATCCGACATTCCATATATCAATCTTGTAGTCCCAGTGCGACTTTAAGGTTACCTCGAGTGACTTGTAAACGTTGGGCTGAACACACTCAATATGTTCTTCTTCTCCAAACACAGCTGAACCGAAGTCGCAAAGAACTGGTGGGCCGATCTCTCCCGGGGATTTTAACGCTCGAGAGGTGTAAATGGTCCCTCCCTCTACTTATTTTCGTGGGCAGGGATGGTGAATCTCCTCTTCCTCGAAGTTGGTGAAGACAGAGAGATCTGTGATGCCAAACATTATGTTATCGGCCTTGATGTCTGAAAGGAAATGAGCTAACGACTAATCTATTTATACGATAGGAAAATAGACCCTCACCAGTATGGATGATTTGGCATTCGTCATGCAAGTATTCCAGAGCTAGAAACCGGTCCTTTAAGACAAATCGAAGGCCGGAGGTCGGAAGCCTCGGAGGCAGGTTTCGTCATACGGCCTTTTCCACACTTTCCCGTAATGGTGGATGGTCGAGAAAAAGGTGCTCTCCGTCGGGTCCCTGAACCCTAAATGAGTCCAGGAGGGTTCTTACAGCACCCCGGCCGGGATGGCTAGACGCGCGCTGCTCCATATGTTTATACATAGAGAGCTCATTGTCCACATGATCTCCCAGTGACTGGGAGCGTATGAAAGCTTTTAAGGCCACATGACGGTGTTTGCTATATTTTCGAGTAAGTATCAGCGCTGTATCTCGAGAAAGTTGGGGCCATACCTACTTCAGGTCCTTTGCCAGCCAAACGGTCGAATACGCCCCAAACCCAAGCTTCCCAACCACCTGGTATCGATTGACAAACACTTCCCCAACCTGTACGGCATAATACCGTTCTGCAATATCGCCTGGTAGAGCTTCTTCCTCAATCTTTGTGTCTCCAGGGATTCGAGCGAAATTCGGGTTCGTAAACGCGCGCGGCTGCAATAGTGCGCGATGCTAAGTCGAGATAGCATTCGTGAGAGGCATGACATTGCCAAAACCTCAACAGCGAGAGTGGATGAGTCCGAGGTTTGAGTTACCTCATCGCTGAGGCTGCAGAAATGTTTACATAGGAGAGGTATAGTGGAGTTAAAGGTAAATGCAGTTAATGGATCACAAACAACCCCAACGTATCTCTTCTTGGCCCACGATTGCCGCCCGGCTTCCCTCTCTTCGCTGATATACTATTGCCTTGCAACAATCGAAGTGTGAATGTTAGAGTTTTGCCCGTGACGCGTGTAGGACACATCAAGGCCGGGAATGCGGCTCCTCGGCGGGGTCCCACAATTTGTCGCTCTGCACTGCATGTGATAGGGCTACAGTGCTAGGGGCCGGGGCGTGGCGTTAATTTGTATGCAAGCGACGACCCCCTGCCCCTGAGCGCATCGTGTGGGGTAATTTCCAGCCGGTGCTTATTACCCTTGCCCGTCCCTCCAATACCAGTAACCAGCGTCCTGGAACCTCGTATTCAACCCCCGAGGGCTGAAAATCCGCCCACCTGACGTCTTTCTTTTCTTTGGGAATGCTTTTCTCGACTTTAACTCTTCCTCTCCCAACATAAACTCGCCAAGCCATAGCTAAACTCCACGCTGTTCACGATGCATTACTCTCGTTTCGCGATTCTCCTCGCCGCCCAGTCGGTCGCTGCAACATCGCACAAATTGCGACCCAACCCGCACCTGGGCGTGATCGGTGACCTCATTGGCCGCCAGGATATCGGCAGCTGCACCACCAGCAGCACTTGCTCGGAATGCTTCGGCGAAGGCAACATCATTTGCGACTACATCGGATGCTTCAACCCGGCCGACTACGAGCAATGCTGTGCCGGTGCTGGTAAGTTTCCTTTTGAGTTGGACGCGGGCGTGGTCTCCGACGCTAACAGGCACCGAAGCCATATGTATAGGGAAGGATAACAGCTGCTGCAAAGACCTGGTATGTTTTCCACGACTGATCGATCTGCCCCGAACCCGACTTGAAGTGCCTGATCTGACAACGTTTATATCTAGGGCGGTCCCGGCGTGGTAGGCAAAGACGGCGTTCCGAAAACTACTCTACCATCCTCCGTACCAGTACCGACGACTACTTCTTTCACATGTACAGCCGACGACTCGAACGAAGATTGCTGCCAGCGTGGTGGCAAGGACCTACACTGGTGCACGGGGAACTATCCGCACCAGCGCTGCTACAATAGCAAAAGCCAGTTCTGCTGCACGGATGGAACGGTCTGCGACGAGAAGGACTGTTGCTCTCTCTTTGTGAGTGTCGACCGGTTTGAGTAACGAATCTGCCGCAGCCTCTGACGGGAATATAGAGCGCCTCGGTGACCAACCCGTTTACCGCGTCGGCCGCTACCAATCCGCCGACCATGTCCCAAACGGGGACAACCAGCGGCGGCGCACCACAGTCCACGACGGCAAAGGATGCGGGCGCCGTTGCAGATATTAGCCTTAGGGCTGTTGGGGTTATTGGGTCGGGGCTTGGCTTGGCCCTACTGCTGTAGAATTTAACTCTCCTAGAGTCAAGGCCTCGCTGCCGCCAGCGCTCCCTTTGGTCTGCGGGTATGTTACTGGTTGTGACTCAGATCTGTCCGGGGTGTTACACATCTTCCTATCATTTCAAATTGCATGCACATGGAAAGCGTTTTGTAGCCAAATATTTATTGTTATTTACCGCTATGTCATTTGAGGGCCAGGGAGATGATCTCCGGCCCCAAGATTGGAAACAAACGTGCTGGATGCCTCGCACAGATACACATAATATCTGCGTAGGCTTCTAACTGGCTTCTACTTAAGCTCCCCTCCCGGAGTCCGCTCAATTTCTAGGCTGCCCTCTTCAGCAACCCTGAGTAGACTGTGTCTCTCCCGCACAGCCCCCTTGTCGTCGACGACACTGGGCTTCTCGATACTATTCCTCCCGCCTTCCTCGACCTCACATCCAGTCGCGACGATCGTCTCGTTAGAAGCAACGACAACCTGTGTCCCCACAGCCTTGACCCATTCGTCTGTTTCTCGAACAGCCGCCTTCCCCGGCCACAAAAAGAAGCCCATGACTCGACCCGCCGACGTTGCGTCGAGCAGATCCCTCAGCCGCGTTGGGCCCGTCTTGCCCACTACGAGGAGAACAATCCAAGCCACGACAACGACAACCGTTATGGCTAAAGCGATAAACGCCGGTACGGCATATGGTATGCGATACCGCACACGCCTATGGTATATCGTCACTGCCACTAAGTCTGCCTCGTCAGTGTCACGCTTTCTCGAGAGACTTCCAGCCGTAGACCCCAGGCCCCAGCCTTTGGTTCCGACAACCGAATTCGCCGCAATATCTGTCCAGACGAGGTTGATGATATTGGAAGCATCCCCGGCGCTGCTCGAGAGCTTCTGCCACTTGGAGTAAAGAGCAAGGCCCGTCCGACCTGAATAATCCCCAAACCCCTGGTCCCCGAGCTGGCCGGGCCGCGTGATGCTGAACGCATTCAACAGGGCCTGCGTGTAGAAGTCGACGCCCGGGATGTTTTGCCCCAGATTGTCCGGTGTGTAGTCAGTGCCGAGCAGCAGGGGTGAGTATGAGTTGAGGATACCCGGTAGACGGAGGCTCGCCTGGGATATGGTAGAGATGTTGGTAGCCAGTGACTCGTCCACGGTATCGTTCGACACCCCGATGACTCCCCAGAGTGGCTGGGCGTTCGAGATTCTCGTGTCGTGCATGTTTTCGACGGCCCAGAGCGGCAGCTCGGAGTCGCTTGTGTAAACTTTTGGTTTCGTCTCAGAGACCTTCAGCGCTTCGAGACCGGTGCCGTTGTACTGAAAAGTGACGGTCCGGATCGTCGCTCGGATGGACGCAGCGCAGCTATAGGCTGGCACTGACCACTTCGACCCGGGATCGGCATTCAACGGAGATCCTCCGTCTCTTCGGCGGGCCGCTCCGTAGATGAGACCGCACCCTACCACACTACTATTGATGTTTGCAGGGCTAGAAATACTGCCGCCGGCACAGATGTCCGCTAACAGGAGTTAGTTGCTACGTGTCGTGGGCAGTCCTGGAGGGGATCACTACTTACAAACTGCCGAGAACTGCCGAGAACTGATTCCAAATGGGTTTCCCGTTGCGTTTGAGGCGTTTCCGGCCGGAGGAGTTGTGGGCAGGACAAGATACTCTCCAAAGTAAAGACTGGATCTGAGGGACTGGTACTCGATGACAAAGGTACCATTCTTAATGGAGGGGTCGCTTTTGAACTCCATCCCAGGGGTAACGTCAAGGCGTGTGATATTGGTGGGGTCAGGATCGGTGGCGTTGAAGTAAGCCAAAGTCAAAAAGTTGTTGAGCCAGGCAGCCGTGTAGGCTCTTTCCCTCAGGTCGATATCGCCCTGTCCGTTGGCAGATGTCGTCAGGTTCGGGCTTGTGCGGGACAGGTCGGAGAATCCGCCGTGGTCTACGAGGGCCATATCCATCACTCTGAGGCGCGATGTATCATTCTGGGTGAGTTGGAAGTCGAAAGTGACATTCAAATCCACACACTGCGTCTCCGGCTCAACAAAGAGGATATCCTCAGTCCATGTGCTGCCGTACTCGTGGGTGGGGAGAGGCACGGTGTGATTGCGGAAGCCGATGCCTCCGTTGTGAGCATCAACGATCAACCCATCGACAACCTGCACGCTCTCCTCCAAAATGAGGATGGAAACTTGTCGGTACGCCGATTTCATATACCAACCAAGGGCACCGTCGTTGTCTGTTGCGTTAATCTGGGCTCTCCATTGGATGTCGAAGATGCTGGAGACCGGCTTGCTGAACAGGGACGCCCCTTCTTTAAACAAGGACGTTAAGACATTAGGTATGTCTCGGTCATACACCGTGTTTGAACAGTTTTGAAGTAGCCCCTGCTGGACGCATGTCTGATTCATAGAGGAGCCAGGACACGCCTCCGAGCCGCAACTCCTCGTGAACGGCGACTGCGTCCTGAGCGGGGTCCCATACCCGAAGGCCGAGTTGTCTTGAACAAACTGGAATGCTTCGGGGTGCTGGTCCTTGGCTGGCTCAACGGTCTGGTAGAGACCTAATGGGGTGAAGATGGCCGCCAAGGAGACCAACGCCACACTCCCGGTCTGCAGCCACATGGCAACGTTGACGCGGCTCTGCACTCCATGTCGCGCCGCAGCATCAGTTTGGAGGATGGTGGGCCATAGAGACGAGTGGAGGAACCGGCTAAGCACCGACCTGATATTTCTCAGTCACACAAACAGGGTCGAGGGACGCGATGCCGGGCCTACCATGTAACTACAGTGTTCCTCTCGTTGATAAACCCAGCCAATATCGCGGGGAAAACCAGTGGCAACAACAAATGCACTATGCCAATCAGTCACATTGCGCACAAGGAGCGTTCGGTAAGAGAGGGTAACACACATGCAAACACGCCGGCGGCAATCAAGCCCGACACCTGCCCAACTGTGAGATCCGACATTTTTGAGAGAATGTGACCGTCCTGCTTTGTGGCGCGCGGAGCCGCTTCAACCACGACCGCGATATTTTTCTTGGCCCCTCATGAGACCCTCGGCCCCTCGCAGAACCTGTGACATTGTTCGGCCAAGGTTTAATGAGCACTTGCTCCTTTGGGCCCTCTGTGGGATTGTGTGGCCAATGGAGCGGACTTCTCAGCCCTATGCCTGGCGAACATTACTCCGTCTTACTCTTGAAGGATCAGAAGCAAACCCACTACAAGTGAGCGGATCCACCTGAGGGCGGCCCGTTCAGGGGTCGATCTGCGTCGTTGTATCCGTACACGGCCGCGTGATCTCAATAACTCGATCAAGTCAATCTTTTAGGTTGCTACTTGAACTGCCTTCAGACGAGGCGGAAATTGTTAGTACTATGGGTGCGTGTCAATAGTGAATTGGCCTGGCTTGCGTGACATATCTAGCAATTACACTAGGTGGGCTAATTTGGCACTCTTTGTTCCCCTTCTCGCTTGCTGCCACATGCCTGCTGCTCCGAGCTCTAGGATTACGAGTTCCAAGCCTAGTGACTCTAGCTGGCAGTCCCTACGATTGGTTGAGAATTTCTCACGAACAATACAGATCAAGAGGAAGCAATAAACTGCAAATGAGAGATATAAAGATTACTAGTTTTCATCGACAGGACAAGTCATCACTAAGGATGTGAAGAGACTCGACGAAGTACTCTCTACGCATATCAAGTAACGGCGTTATATCCGTAACGCAGTTGCTGTTTTCTTTCCTGTCGTAAAATTCTCGCATCGATACTAGATTCTTGCGTATACAGGTTCTACTACGTACAACGTGATATTAAGATCATTACACCTCTTTAGAAACCTGAAAGTCTTGAGCTCAGCGGCGAGGCTGTTTTGCTATCCAGCTCCTATTTCTCAGCGAATTCCACATTGTCCACGGCGGATTCTTCCTTGCCCGTCTGGTTTCGAACTAGGCCAGCAACTCTCGCATCATTCGTCTCGACACAAACGTACGTCTTAAACTTCCATGCCGGCACCTTCTTCTCGAACATCTCGTCAATCTCTTCGAGGGTACGGTCCTTGGTCTCGGGAAGGAAGAAGAACATGTAGAGGAAATATGCTATGTTGGAACCAAACCAGATCCAGGCGTATTTTGCACCCTAGAAAGCCCGTGTTAGTATCTCTGCAAAGTAACCGAAAATAAACAGAAATGGCGCATTACCCAGTTAAGATCCTGCGGGTTGATGAAATATGGCACGGTAAATGAAACCAGCCAGGCGCCGACGAAACCGAGCGAAGAGGCGAGCCCCAACGTGAGGCTTCTGAGTCGGTTTGACGGTATTTCACCCGCCGCGAGATAGAGATACGACGCGGTGCACATGGTGTAGAAGAACACATGCATGATGACAAACGCAACCATGCACTTGCCGGCAGACAGGGACGTCGCCCCAGAGCTGTATACCGCACCGATCACCAACATGCACAGGGCCTGGGTGCCGGCGCCCATCAGCAGGATCGTTCGTCGTCCCAGGAACGTGATAAGGTAGAGTGACAGCAGTACCCCTGCTAGTCCAGCGCAGTTCATCCCTATTGTCTCCGCAAACGGCTGACTCGTTCCGGCAAGGGTGAAGAAATAAGTCCCGTAGATAATAAAAAAGAGATTCCCTGTCGCGGAAAGAGAGAGAACCAGGCAGAGGGAGAGGATCGAGCGTCGTCTGTTAGTACCCCTAAACATTTCCACCAATCCCAGCGAGCTCCTGGAATGCTCACGCTCCATCTCCGTCGCTTCCACCATTTCGTTCAGTTCCGCTTCAATCATGTTTTTGTTTGTCGAGGTCGGGCGGAGCCGGACGAGAGCCGTGCGGGCTTCGTCGGTTCGACCTCGTTCAAGGAGCCACCTCGGGGTTTCCGGCAGGAACGGAAGCGCGACGAGGAGGAAGGTCGGGACGATAAACAGACACGCGCACGGTATTTGGTACGCTGTCTTGTCCGGTCGGTAGGCAGTGTAGTTATCGGTAATTGACCCGAAAATGCTGCCTAAAGCGATGCAAACTTGATATATCCCCATGAGGAAGCCTCGGTATTGAGACACGGCACATTCCTGGACGTACAGCTGAGTCTCAACCATGAAGAGACCATTGGCAAGGCCAACCATCACACGGCTGGCATAGAGGGCTCCGAAATCGGTTGAGACGACCATGAGTATGGCGCCGACCTTTCCAAGCACTCGATGTTAGCATCCCCAACACGCCGAGCCAACATGGGGAGATATTGCATACGTGGTTTAGGACACAGGCACCCCAAAGAGCCCATCGTCGTCCAACGAATCTTCCTAGCGGGCCGACAGAGAGGCTTCCCAGGAATGCCCCGACCGTCATCAGGGAGTTGATCAACTGCTGCACGGTGCTATCAATGCCGTAACCTCCAGGCAAGGTTTCGTCTTTGTAACCGAATACGTCGAGAAATCCCGGCATGGCTTGCAGACCACTGGTAAGGCCATAGTCAAATCCTATTCTCTCGTCATATTAGTCAGGCCTTGGTTACTTGACGAGTTATAGATCCGGACGTTTGTACGCACCGTACTGGAAGGTCGAAAGGCAGACACAGGAACATATGAGGATGTTTCGTCTCTGGTGCCACAGAGAACCGCCCCCGATCTCCATGATGTTGACATCCTGTCGGCCTTCTTCCGTGCCCATGTCGCCCTCTGCCCTGTCTGTCTTGGAGAAGTTGAAGTCTTTCATGATGGAAGTTCGAGCGATCACACCGGAACTGCGAAAGTCCGTAGTAGTCAAGAATTCCGGCTGGGCCGTAGCCTCATATTTAAGAGTTCATGAGCGACACTATGTGTATCGAAATGAAAGAGTTCTTTCAATAGCTTTGTGTCTGACCTCCAATCGGAAAGGAGAGGGCGAATCAGAGAGGAGGTGTGATACCCCGGACACGACCCGCCCGCTCGGATACGGGGTCACACTGCGGGGTAAATTCTTCCCAGGGCATTGGGACTCCCCCACCACCGGCGTCTGAGCCGAGGGTACCACATGGGCTGGACGGTCTGGACCTGGACCTCGTCCCCCACCTGCGGTCAATCACTTGCAACGGGGTCGAGAACGCATGGTTTCAGGAATCGTACTACCACACACCCTGGTAAAAGGAGGGTTTGTCACCAATGCACCATCCCCGGACCTCTACTAATAATTTCGGGAATGACGTTAACTCGCATTGAATTAACTGATGTAGATAGCTTTGTTTTTATTATTTAAATTGGGAAACATTGCTGGCTTCTGGCCCAAACTATGTACACTCCATAGAATCCGAACACTCCCTAAGAATAAGTTGCCTGTGAGCCTCGCTCCTCACCTTGACATTTGCCATGAACGGCGCGTCATTCGCTCTGCCGGGGGGTGGCGTTAGGGGGATGTGATAGGTGTCGATGGGACAATCCTGGCAACGGCCCTCCGGAGTCAGCGAGCTAGTCACACAAACTCTGGTGGGATAAATGATAATTATGACCTACCGGGTCTTCTCGAACATCAAAACAGTAGATGAACCTGCTGAAGAAAATGAACATGGAGTTCGAAGCAACGCGGAAACCAGCACAGGCACGCCGCCCCGCTCCGTAGCCGTAATGGCCCTTCAGCGGATTCCACAGGTCCTTGTCGAGGAACCGGTCCGGGTCGAACTTCTCTGGGTCTTTATACTCCTTGGGGTTCAGAGAAATAGCCCAGTTGTTGATGGTCACGACTGTGCCGGCCGGTAGGTGATAGCCTTCGTATTCGTCGTCTTTGATGAGAGCATGCGGGAAACCGGTCGGATTGACATTGGGCCGCCACCGCATCCCTTCCTTCATGATGGCTTGGATGTATGGTAGCCTGTCCCAGTCGTCGAATGTAGGCAGACGTTCGGCGTTGTGGCCACACACGTCGTCTAGCTCCTTCCTGGCTTTCTCCACCCATGTGTTTGGATCTGCTGCCATCGCCGCGATGACCATGTTCAACTGGTTCTTGGTGGTGTCGCTGCCGGCTTCGATCAGTCCGCCCGTGGCGAACAGTTTCTGATCAAAGTCGAAGACTTCGTCGTCTTTGGTCTCGTCGCGATAGAAGCCCGTCGCAAAACACTCCTTTTGGACACCCTTTTGGATGTTTTCCTGCATGAGATCGTAGTACCCTTTGAAGGCGTCTCGCGTGTACTGGAACACTTTGTTACCGTATGGACGCCACCATTGGAGGAACACGGGGATCCGCCGAAGCTGCGGGTAGGTGTCGACAAGCCACTGGCCAGGGATGTTGTTCCGTAGGAACTCGTCCTGGGCATCGGAAACTCTGTCGAATAGCTCAGATCGACCCAACACACGCACACCATACACCATGTTCACGGTGACTGGAACGTTGTCAGTTGAAGAACAATGTGCTAGGGCAATCAGGTTACAGACATGAAGCTGAGAACCGAATGGTATGGAGATACCACTTGTCCGGAACCTGCAGTATTTCTGATAGCATCAATTTTGACTCCTCCAGCTGCATAGGCTTATACGTATCCGCACGTGTGCCCGTCAGCAGCTGATGCATCAACTTCCGAACCTTTCTCCACCTCTCCCCGTAGGGTTGGAGGACGGGTCTCTTTCCATGAGAGATGACCTCGCCAGCCATTGCAAATACTGGTCGGCTTGAGTAGATACTAGATCTCCTCTCTAAGAGATCTTCAACAACCCGGGAAGAGTTGAGAAATACCCAGTCCGTGCCCCCGAGCCGGAGATGCATCATCTCGCTACCAAGCTGGTCCGCTGCTGAAGTCAGCACTGTCCATAGTTGACCAAGGTAGACATCTTCATAATACCAACCCCATTCTTTGGCCTTATCTCCAGTGAACTCCTTAGGAAACAAGTGGTTGTGGCCAATGAATGGCAGCCGTCCTGGAGGGCTTGGAGGAAATTTGTATCTGGGACGTCCTAGGTATGCTTTGGCTGCTAAGATAGCAACCAACGTGAGGATCACAGCTGCACTGCTAGCTAGCACGAAGTTGGAATCTAGTGTACGCATGCTGTTGAGTGCTGAGCTCAAAATTCGAGCCCGGTATTTCGTTATGCGGAACTCTTTGGGCCAAGGGAATAGTATACTAGGCGGTATTAGGCTTCGCGGTGCTGGGATTTCCGGAGTCGGAATTCGCCAATACCAAAAGAGCTAAAGATGAATCATCTGATAATTAGAGTTGCGGACCTTAGTTTTCGTTCTCGAGGTGCCGGCCCGTGGCCCGGTAGGCTCGGACTTAATATCGCTGACGGTTGGGGTAGGCGGGCTTAGTGGCCGTAAGGGTCCGGCTTCCCGTCCGGCTTCCTTATGCCGGAGGGGTGTAATCTGTACGACGCCATTAAGAACACGTCGAAATAGACAGGAAGAACAGGCAGTGAGTTACTAGCACCGGCTCTCAAAATGGCTTCTCGGTTAGGGCTCATTGCAAGACAACTATCTACACATGACAGCACAGAAAATCCAGCCAGGTATGCGAATCCAAACCCAGGCCGTGTGTCAATTCCAGGCTAATAACATAACATCACGCTAGAGAAATGGAGACGTGGGAAAGAGAAACGAACTCAAATGTTCCACCGATCAAAGTGTACCCGGACAAGTACGAGGGTCAGGTTGTCGTGGTCACCGGCGC
>Ga0164242_10006742_pt1 | contig 12615 bp, 15 predicted proteins | sample OricomgcompostMG_FD_108783 | JGI IMG/M metagenome (GOLD analysis project Ga0164242, IMG submission 108783) | Miracle-Growth compost microbial communities from Emeryville, California, USA - Original compost - Miracle growth compost (MG) ... | reverse complement strand
GCTGATGATCGGCCTTGCATTTAGGGGTATCTTGGTTAAGGGGATGATTGCGATGAAGGCGCACATGAAAAACGTCAGGATTCGAGGGTAGCCTGTTGTTTGCAGGATGTTGGAGGTAATCTCGTCGCGGACATCGTCACCAAACATGAGGAGCCCGGCAACTGCGGTGGTGGTATCAAGCAGGTACTAGGGATTTCGCAAAGTAAGTACTGGAAATATGTATATCAATCATGTCTATTACAAGACGTTGGAGTTGGCTTACCGTGAACGAAAACGTGATCTTCAAGGCCTGGGTATATTTATGGGGGTGCCTCATATCCCTGTAGATCTGAGAGGGGTTAGTGATGCCTTCTAAGGTAGCTTATCTTCTAGGATAACTTTTCCTCCAGGGTAGATCGTTCTTTAGGGTAGCTTCCCCCCGGGCTTCGCTTTCCTCCTTGGCTGTTGACACAATCCGGCTGGGCCTAACATTCAACTTACATTCGGGAACACGCTATGTCCACCCCTTCAAAGATGTCAGTCAGCGAGCGGCCATGGAATGCTATTAAAACAAGTGACCACAAGGAAACTCACCAGGGAGACATGAGCAAACCAAATGACAAAGGCAGTGTAAGCCAGTTCGCCGGGAATAGATAAGTTTTGGCAGGCTCAATCAAGGACCCCGGGCTAGTGGGTTTGATGAAGCCGTCGAGAAGCAGTATTAAAACAACTGCAAGGCGTGTCAGCAGAGGATAAACTCCAAGTGGCAACTAGAACCAAAGAGGCTACTAACTGCTAAAGCACGAGAAAATGCCGATGACGCTGGTGAAACTCAAAAGACGCAATGGGAGGAAATTCAGGGGTATCATGACCACGGAGCAAAGGACCTTCCACTCAATCAAGCTGAGAAGGCCCGGAAACAACAGGTCTAGGGAGTCAGCAAAGAGCACAATAAGAGCCACGCTCGCCCCCAGAAGCTCGAGCGTGAAGAGGATACTAGTGGCGACCCGGGCGTTGGTGCCGAAGGAGACGTAGGCTAAATCCGAGAAGGTGATGATGCTGGGATCCAAGTCCATGCACTTTGCTAGCAACTCGGCAGTGTAGGCCGTCACTGTAGCACAGAGGAATAGAGTAACCATCCCGCAGACCCAGCCGGCGTACTTGAAGCCCAGGGGTAGACTGAGGAGACCAACTCCGATGAGAACACTGTTGAGTTGCACAAATGTGTTAGCTTGGGGGGAGAAGGGAGGGTGAATCGTAATATGGTGTAAAGTAACGCATACTTGGTGGAATTAAACACGGTTTGAGGCAAAGTCGACTGCCCCTCAACAGTCAAGATGATCTTGCCGTCCTGCTCGACCTCCTTCACCAGGATGGGCTCGGCCTCGCCGTCTGGCACATTGCCTCCCGCTTCTTGCTGCTGTCGCCATAGCGCCTCCGCATCCTCCATCGACGGGCGCGGGACCTCGGATCGGATCGTGCCGTAGGTTTGATGCGAGCCATAGCTCCCAAATATCGGCGGGGTTGTGAGGTACGGTGGTGTCCCGAATATCGACCCAGAGCTGTGGCTGCCGACTCGGAATGCCGGAACGAGATCGTTGTCCAGGGCCTTCGCCTCCCGGTCGTCACTCGCCTGCGTCACATGCGAATGGCTGGCACCGGGCCTGGCGCCGTCATCTTGAACAGCGGATGCTAGGGGCGGACTGGCCTCTAGGTGCTGGCGCAACAGCGACGTCCCCGGGTGCGCATGGCGGTTCCCGAGGTCGGCTCTTTCGTAACCTATGTCCTCTGGTACGCTAATCGGTGCCTGATCAGGGGCGAAGACAAACGCTGGCCGCTGCGGTATGACCTCCACGAAGCCGGCGGCTCGCTGCCAGCTCTTTGTGAAGGACCTGATGCTGTTGACACCTCCTATATCGGTAATGGCAGCAAGTCGATCCGTCACTGACGACCTATATGAATACGTCTCAGTTACCAAGTTCACCGCTGCAAACTACCTCCTCGTACGGAGGAGATATCTCACCTCCGACGCCTTAACTGAGGCCAATCGACACCTTGACCATCGTCGTCGACGCTGTGGCCTAGAAGGGATTCATCCTCGAACTGGACGCTTCTATTCCCCCCTGACGACACGCTCCCGCTCCTATGAGGCGAACCACCCCGTTCATACTCGTCCCACGTGGACGGGTTCCTTGAGGCCATTAGTACACTTTCGGGAACCTCAAAAGCATCGCGTGAAGTCGACAAAAAGGGCTCCGTTAGAGGAGATAATAAGTGAAGAAGGGAGGGTAAGTACGGGGGAATCCCTTCGAAACCGCAACGCAACTCCTTCAAATGTGCCGTAGTTAACCGACGAGATGCTCAACAACCTCGACGATATTAAAATCTAGGCCGAGGGAGGCGCGAGGAGGAGGTGTGCCGCTCACTTGACCACCAGGAGGACATCCCCACTTACATCATTTCACCTTGCCGTATCTGGTACCTTGTTTTGGCGATGATAGCGGCGGGGTAAGTAGGACGTGGGGCAGGTAAAGGGTACTTAATATTCTTTCGCCACCCCGACCGGGGCCAGACCTCTTGGGCAAGTTGACGAGAATATTTTTACCAGGATTGATTGCATCTCCGGGCTACTCCTATTCAACAGATAACTGTTTGTTTGCTCTTATCGGGATCGGAAATAGCAAAGAGCAAAGAGCAAGAGGTATATAACGCAGCTTTGCATCGAACAAACGGATTGCAGTAAACATTACGTGCTATCAAGTGTCATTTCCTCTCTAGGTATCCGTATGTACCCACTATAGGTTATCGAGATAGGATATATGTCCATCATAATCCTAGATCAACGTAATCGTCGCTTATCAGGAATGTTCTGTGTTTTGACAGCGGCAAGTCGCTTACCCAAAATGCCCCACAACACCCGCAGGAAAGTTGCATTTCTAAACTCACTGCATGGTTTGTGCGGACTGGTTGTGACCTGACATGGCCTCCTTTTACTGTTTGCAGGTGGCCGTTGGTTTTTTTTTTGCTCGTATACCTTTAACCAGCCGGCCTATCTAGACGGGTGACGGGTGGCCAGACCTAACCCCTTAAGATAAGGAACAACCTGAAGCCGGCCGCTCATGCCGCCCAGGACTCCAGCCCGAGGAGGACACAGCCGGAATCCTCCGGCGCCGCCCTCTTGATCAGCCGGCCGATCTTGTAGACCTTCTCGCCGGCCTGCTCCAACCCCGCTATCACACCGGCAGCACCACCATCACTAACGGCTGCCACCATACCGATGCCGTTGTTGAAAGTCCGGGCCATCTCGGCGGGTTCCACGTTGCCGGCCTGCCTTAGCCAGCCGAAGACGGCGGGGACATCCCAGGTCTTGACGTCGATCTCCGCTGCGAGATGCGAGGGGAGCATGCGCGGCACGTTTTCGGAGAGGCCACCACCCGTGATGTGAGCTAGCCCCTTGAGAGCCTTGCCGTTCTCGGAGCGCAGCACTTTCAGTAAGGGCTGGACGTATATCCTTGTCGGGGTCAGGAGACTCTCGCCAGCCGACTGGCCACTGCCTGACTTATCCCAGGGGGCCGGGTCAGTGTATGACACCTGCTTCCGCTCGATGATACGGCGAGCTAGGGAGAAGCCGTTCGAGTGGACACCGCTTGAGCCGAGGCCGATGAGGACATCTCCCTCAACCATATCTCCTTGCCTCGGGAGGCGTTGGTCAGCTGCCATCACGCCGATAGCAGCTCCGGCAGCATCGTAGTCCTCCTCCTTGTACATACCCGGCATCTCAGCTGTCTCGCCGCCAACGAGCGCACAGCCCGCCTCCTTGCACCCCGCGGCCACTCCCTCGATGAAGGGCACGGCGTTCGCTAGGTTCAGCTTGCTGCAGCCGTAGTAATCGAGGAACATGAACGGCTCCGCGCCTTGAACAACAAGATCGTTGACGTTCATCGCGACAAGATCGACGCCAACCGTATCGTGCTTATTCAGTGCTTGCGCAATCATCAACTTCGTACCCACGCCATCGATCGCGCCCACGACGATCGGCGCTCCCGCGTGGCCGGCCTTGGAAAGATCGACCTCGCCCCCGAAGCCGCCGATCTCGGCGTCGGCGCCGGGCCGGCGCGTAGAAGCCACCGCCTTCTTGATCCGCTGGACGAGCTCGTTCCCGGCGTCTATGCTCACGCCGGACTGAGCATAGGTCAGCGACTCCGGCGCGGGCCCAGCAGTGTCGTCGGCCTTGCGGAAGGCCCGGTGCGCGATGTCCTTGCGGTAATACATGCCGTCGAACTGGATGAGCTTTACACCCTCGTAGGCCTTGGCCACGGCCGATTTCAGACTATCCGCGGTCGCGCTGGCTGCGATGACTCTGCCGCCGGAAGTCTGCAGCGCGCCGTCGCTCGACATCTTTGTGCCGGCGTGGAAGATGTTGATACCGGCAGGGGGAGAGTCGACCTTCATGGGCGTACCCTTGGCGTAGGCTTCGGGGTAACCCCCAGCAGCGACGACAACCGTCGCGCTGAACTCGGCCGCCACTGTGACTGGGACGTAACGCAGGAGTCCGTTCGTGCAGGCTAGCATAATGTCCGCTAGATCGTCTTGTAGTAGCGGAAGCACTGTTTGTGTTTCCGGGTCGCCGAAGCGGACATTATACTCGAGAGTCTTGGGCCCGTTCTTGGTGATCATCAGCCCAGTGAACAGACAGCCCACAAAAGGCATGCCGTCCTTCCGCATGCCGTTGATGGTAGGTCGGAGAATCTCGGCCTCAATACGGCTGATGAGTTCAGGGGTGGCGATATTTGTAGGGGCATAGCACCCCATACCGCCGGTGTTGGCGCCGGTGTCGCCATCGCCTATCCGCTTATGATCCTGCGCCGGCGGCAGAGACTTGATCGTCTCGCCGTCGCAAAATGACAAGATGCTTAGCTCGTCCCCGGTCAGGAACTCCTCAACAACAACCTCGTCACCGGCGGAGCCAAAGGCTTTGTTAAGCATAATATCCTTCAGAGCAGCCATCGCCTCCTCCTTATTCTGTGGGATGATAACGCCCTTCCCAGCAGCCAGCCCGCTGGCCTTGATCACCACGTCGTGGCTGACGCCCTCCAGGTAGGCGCGAGCCTGCTCGTAGTCGGAAAAGTTCCCGTACGCGGCGGTTGGGATGTTGTGCTTCTTCATAAAGTCCTTGGAGAAGGTCTTGCTGCCCTCCATCCGCGCAGCCTCCTTGGAGGGGCCGAAGCAGGGGATGCCGGCGGCGCGGAAGTAGCCCTCCACGCCGTCCACCAGGGGCGCCTCGGGCCCGGGCACCACGAGGTTCGCATTGATTTTTCGGGCTAGGGCGACGAGGCCCTCGTAGTCGTCGGCCGCGACGCTCGTATCGTTGGTGACCTTGGGCAGGCCGGCGGTGCCTCCGTTGCCGGGCACGGCGACGATGGACTCGACGCGGGGGGACTGGCTGAGCTTCCACGCCAGAGCATGCTCTCGCCCTCCGTTTCCGATGAGTAGGACGCGGATGGAAGACATGGTCGTGAAATTTGAAGTTGGGGCTTCCTCGATCTCCTGTCGCGGCGGCGATGAGTCCGCAGATCGAAGTGTGTTTCTTGCGCGAAAAAAAAAGATTGGTGGGGTTGATTTCTGCCCCTCTTGGCCCCTCTCTCCAGGGCTCTCCTGCATTGGCCAATGGCGGAAAGTTTAGTCGATGTGCAAACGCAAAGTGGAGCACCCAATCAGGAATGGAGCTTGATCGCATGGCGGATGAAATGTGAAGTCTGGTCACGAGGCTGTTATCTGGTTGATTAAGGTACCTACACTTTCACACTCGCCCCGTCCACTGATTGTTTGTGGCATCTTCGGCGCTTTGCGTGTGTGGATGGCTGGTGATCGATACGATGTAGCCACCCTTGAGCAGGCCCTGGGCCGGCTGGGACCAGCCCTCGAAATCTTGGACGGCTTCACCTACCGGAATAAGAACCAGCACCGCCTGTCCAAGTGGTGGGCGCAGCTCGACATGCTCAGACGCGGGACGCGCAAGCTGTCCCTAGACCTACAGGACTCGGTTCGAGATCGGCCGTTGCAGGGCAAGAAGCGCAAGAAGCGGGCCGTCGCCGAAGGGGCGGACCAGAAGCTAGACCTCAGGGCTCGTCATCTGCGAGTCCAGATCGTCCCGCGATCATATCTGTACGTTTGTGGACGCGCTGTGGCGCATGGCCGTGGGCCGGGGATGAAAGGGATGGTCGAGAATCCGAAAACTAACCAGCCAGTAGAGCCTTTACCCAGCTTGCCTCGGACAATCAGTACGCACAGCTCGGGCTGGCACTGCTAGGCGTGCTAGCGCAAATCGACCAGGCTGCGTCCGCTCTGGCGGAAAGGGAAACTGTGGCCGGTGCGACTTCGGCCGGTGCGGACTCCTCCGCCGAGACCGCCGGGCGCGCTACCGGACGGCCCGAGACTCGGGCGCCAGAGCCAATGGATATCGGCATTGCGGTCTCGAGGGATGACGTTGCACAGGGATTGGACGCCGGGAGGCCCTCGCCCGGCGCAGATCGAAGCGTGGAGGAGGGCGTTACAGCGTCGTCGAAAGACAATGCTCTGCGTGGAGAGAAGAAGCGTCGGCAGGAGATGGCAGGTCGGGGAGTGGACAAGCAACCCCCGAAAGCTAAGAAGCAGAAACGCGATGAATTTGACGACCTCTTTAGCTCATTAGAGCCCAAGAGCTCGTCAAAGAAGAAGAAACGAAAGAAGAAGGATGAATTTGACGACTTGTTTAGCTCACTATTATAGAGAAAAGAGACGACTACGATTTTACTCCTGTAAGAATCAAGCGTAGTATGAACCAACATAGTAAATTTGATAACGATATCCCTAACCACGCCCCATTAACTCCGTAATGGAGAGTTTCTGTATCCACCACCCCTTTGGACACAACAGCGTAGAGGAATATTGATTCGAAAACAAGCAGCAGCGCGCAACCCAACATCCGCCTTCCTCAACCTAACGGTGCCTGTTCCATCATTTCAGAAGTAGCATTTCTTTCCTTGACGCCAGATAATATTCCCCGCCAGTTTACGACCGCTCAAAGCCTCAAGCTCTTCCGGTCAAAGGAGGCGAGCCACTTATATGGCCGTGTTTTGTGCATTGGTCTCTGTAATACCGAGATCGCGAACCTCGAGCCTGCGCGACCGACTCGGTCCAAGCTCCACACGTTTGCTAGCGAGCCTATTGTTGCGGGGGCGGGATAACGCGGCCGTATGACCAAATACGGGCTCTCATATCTCCAGAGCCGGTCGCGAAGTATGATCCGGCGGGGCTCGGGGCCACGGAGATAACGGAGTTTTTGTGTCCTTGGAGCATGAGTTGGGTATTGCCGGTGCGAGGATCCCAGAACTGAACACCGCGATCTTTCGATCCAGAGAGGACCCACGCGGCGTCAGGAGTCAAGGCGACACTCAGCACAAAGTCCTATAACCGGACTGGTTAGCAAATCGCATTCCGCAGAATAGGATCGGGGATTGAGCGAGCTGTGGAACATACCTTATGGCCTTCGAAGGTCTTGACACACCGGCCTCCCCTCGGGCCGGCCTGGGTGATTCCGCGAGGTGCACCTAGCTCCCACATCTTGATAGTCTTGTCTAGACTACCACTGACAAGATCCCGTCCATTAGGAGAGAATGCAACACTATAGACACTATCCTTGTGGCCGTCCGGACCCTCTAGGCGCTCAACTAGGAAGCCGCGTGCAATCTCCCACACGCGTACACTCTTGTCGAGAGAGCCGGCTGCAACGTACTTCGTATCTGGCGAGATCGCGACAGTTGTAACGCCGTCCTCAATAGAGAGGGTTAGGATGTTGGTCGACGCTTCGATGTCCCATAGCCTCACGGTACGATCCCCGCTTCCGGAGGCGATCGTCCGCCCGTCCCGGGCGAAGTCAAGAGAATAGATGTCTTGCTCATGGCCGGCAAAGGTGTTTCGGATGGTCCTCGTTGCGATATCCCAAACCTGTAAGAGCATGGTTAGTAGGTTTTAAGCGGAGCGAACCTGGTAGGACCGGGACTTACTCTGATCAACTTGTCTTCGGCGCCCGTGGCGAGGTACTTGCCGTCAGGGCTGAAACAAACACTCCGAATGTAGAGGTCTCCGTTCAAATCTATGCTGTCGTCCTGGAGAACACACAATTTCTCGCCGGAGCTGACTTCGTAGATCTGAGCGGATCTGTTACAGCCGGTGGCGACGAATTTCCCATCCGCACTGAACCGCACGCAACAGACAACACTCTCATGCTGGAGTGTGTGGAGCAGATCCACATCGAGGGTTCGAGGGACTTGCTGGTTGAAAATAACCCACCAGTCGTCTTTCATCTTCTTGCTATGCATGGGGATACGCTCTGGATCTAGGTCGCTGAGTGAATTGTTGTGGGGCGGTGGAGGTGGAGGGGCGTGATGCACCACCCCCCGAGCGTGGTCCGGAGTCGGCTGAGTCGGGATCTGGGGGGATTGACCCTGGCCAGGGTACGGCATGGGGTTGTTTATTTGGGGAGTCGCCGGACCTCCCACCTGGGGGGGCCTACCGATGCCTCGCTTGCCGGGTCCCGGAGAGGCGGTGTTCTGGGGAGGCTGCGAAGGGAAGCCGCTCGGTCCTGGGACCTGTGGGTATTGCTGCTGCTGCGGGAAAGGCGGCTGCTGAGAGGGCGGTGGCGGCGGGGGAGGCGGGGGCCCCTGGAGGCCGGGAGGCGCTGGTGGCATCTGGTGCTGAGGGGGCTGCTCCTGCGGGGGAGGCGGTGGGGGAGCAAGGCCGGCCTGCCCGCCTCGGCCATCCATGATAGCCCCGAAAACGTGGCTCCCCGAACCGATCGAAGGAGGTTGTTGCGAGGGGCCCGCATGCTGAGGAGGGCCGCCCATGGCCCCAGGTGGAGCTCCACCTCTACCGTCGGCGATTTGGCGGCGAAGGAGACTGATCTCTTCCTCGTACCTTTTTGCGCGGGTTAGTGACATTGGCTAGTCAGGTATTAGCACGAGAGGGTGCTTACTTCTGCTTCAGTTGAAGGTGAGTTTGTTCCATAGCGTAGACCTTCTCTCGCACCAGCTGCATCTCCTGCACTTGAGCTTGCACTATCGCGACGGTTAGTGGATAGGATCATCGGGTGCAATCGACCACGATGGCTAAGCCAATCTGTATCGAGATGGACGGGGGAACGGGACCGGGTAGGTCTTACTCTGATGCTCGAAGTTCTCGCCGGATCGCATCTGGCCCTCGAATTCCGATCGAATCTGGTCGAGGAGCTCGTTGAGGCGCGCGGCGCTATTGCCGGGAGGGACACCACCCATCCCGCGGTGGGCGGGATACATAGACATGGTGGGTTATGTGCGACGCTTCGAGGGCGGTTGGTGAAGGCGGCGACGCGTTGATGGAAGCGGAGATGCTTCAATTGGGTCGATGTGGGGAGCCTCCGAACGGGCAGGGACGTGAGTGGGCTGGGAAATTTTTCACCAGGAAGCGCGAAATCAACCGAGCGATGTCAAAGAAACAGACGAACGGAGACGTAAATCTGGTTTTGGAGCCTCGCTCGACCCGCAGATGGGTCAGGGTCGATGATGCGGTATTGGGATTGCGATGGACGGGATAGCTTTTTTTTATGTTTTGACGTTGGTAACGGGGGGAGAGGGAAGAGAGAAAAAAGGAGAATTGGGCGGCTGATGGGGAGGAGAGAGGCAATCTATCCACGCCTTGGGATCTGGAGTGGAAAAGCGCCCCGGGGGGGGGTGCGGCCTGAGGAAGCTACTGAAGTGGGTCCAGGGAACGCACCTGCAGGACGTGTGGGACGCACGGTCCGTGCATGGTGGTGGGGACACCCTAGCAACAGGTACAGAAAGTATAACCCTTGCAGGTGTGTTAGTGCGCGATGCTGGGGTGGCTGAGACCGATTGGGCAAGAATGCGCCGACGTAGCGAGGAACGGGTTATAGGATGACGATGCGTGGCTGGCCAACCCCTGTGCGTTAGGGGTGCACTAACATGTTTCCGAGTGCTGTACCGCCCGAGATACTTTCAAACCGGCCATGACCCCATACCCCCCCGATCAGGTTAGGTGCGTCTCCGCGAGAGTGCGCGCCTCGTGGGCGGTTTGTGCTAGCATGGGGAGGGGCAGCCTAGCGGAACCCAGGTCTGTTTGCTTTTTTCCTCCTGCGCATTATTATGTACCTATATTACTACGTACACTAGTATTTCTGAGTCCAGCTCCCACGCACAGATCGCAGGTCACGAGGTACGTGTATCGGGTGGGGGCAGAACATCTCCAGATTCCGCGAGAGAGGCATCTCGCCGCTTGGCCGTATTTGAGCTTCTTTTTGCCGCTGCCAGTTTGGGGGTGTAAAACCCGTGCTGGATGTCCTCTTCGGGCCTGCGGCAACGAACATAACATCGGTAGTATATGAGCGGGCGAGGCAGATGTACAGGTCATGTACCATTTAAGTGCAGCCGCTTATATCCGAACTGTTTCGCTAAGGTGCATATCTCCATCCCTTATGAAAAAGAAAAGAGCTTAACTTGGAGAGGCTGGTATCGTGTACCTACGACTACAAAACAAATATGTTGCATGTGTATTCGCTTGGCGACCTCAGGTGCCGTGGAAGGTACCACGCTGCCACGTCGGAATGCAGAGGGGCGACCTTTTTTTTTTTGGTCACAGATGTCCGTATTTCTCATGTGGCAGGTACACCGAGGGTCGGGCCACAGGCCGCAGTCGGCACGAGCAACAGCGTACCGAGACGGGGTATCGCTACCTCGCCAGTACCTCGAGGGGCGGGTTTCCAGCCCGGTTCGGCAGGGGTGGCTCTCAGAGCCTAAGACCTGCAGGAGCAGAGGCGGTGACATGCAGAAGCAACAGGCATTAATTTAGGGCCGCACACCCTGGGAGGAACGGGCTAGCAGGTTGCTAAGAACATAACCCTTCCGGGTTAGCCTTGGCTTAGGGAGGTACGGAGCCGTGTTTGTAATTTGTAGGGTAAGGTAACTTGGACGATTTAGCCCCCAAAAACGTTCTGAGCAGCTCTGAGCAACCCGATGCTATCATAATCAGCCGCCATGAGCACATACTTCCTTGCGAGAGAGAGAAAGCTGTTCTCTCGAAACCGGATCCGTACCAAACGGGGTTATCATTGCCTCCTCAGCTCGTATTCCCACGTCTACCTCTCTATAAATCCATGCAAATTCATGTGAACCTACAGCCAGGTATCCATGTGGATCCATACTCACCTCAACTTGTGTACCCACGTGTAATTCACTGATGTATTTCCAACACTCCCCCTATTCTTTTTCGACTGAAGACCCATTTTCTTGCAGCGCAGAGGTGAGGGGAGTCGGGGTGTACTGCAAGAAGCCTTATATCCAAGTTGTTCAAATATCACACTCTGGTTCTGGTGACTTTTCTGTTGGGAGGTGATTTATATTTTGGCAGGAATTCGACCATTCCGCGCCAACGTAGTAGCCATGCATATATCACCGCGTGATGCACATCTAGATCACCCCTGATATCAACGAATACGGTGATATCTTCCCAACCCAACCCAATCTAGCCGCTGGATAGAACAAAACGGCAGTGGACCACCAGAAGAATGCTACGACCCAAACAAACCCAATACATCTCCGGGCCCATGTGGGAATAGAAAGGCTCCTAGTTGTATCTTGTACCAGTTTCTCCGCAAAGATTCCCAATGGCTGGAGGAAAAAGAAGGTTGTCGCAGCCCATTGGCGATGACCAATAGCGATATCTGTCATGTGATGGAGGATACCAGACTGCATGAATACCAGGAACATGCGCATGTATCTTCGAGCCACCGTTCTGCGGCGTATTCCCAAAATATCGAGCATTGCATCTGCCCAGCTGACCAACGCCGCTCGTAAGCTCTGATGCCAAAACGTCCTGCAGTCGTCAGCCCCTGCTACCGATGAGATCAGTTATTTTACTTACCCCCAGAATCCGCCGAGAGTGCTGGTAGATTCAAGTGGTCCGAATAATGGTGGCCAATCCGCTGGGGTGCTTAGCCCTAGGAGCACCGTCACAACGGCGCCAGCGTAGTATGAGAGCCAAATCAAGAACAAGGTCGCAGCCCAGAACATGACGCACGACACTAAACGGAAAATCGCATCTTCCGCTGAGAGCTCCCATACGCGCAACAGCGTCTGCTTTTCCTCTGCAACAAGGTGGAGTTCCGGTAGCGGTCCGAGGTCGATCAAATTCATCACCAGATACCCGGCTATCCAGAGCGGTACTGTTGTGGCGATGAAGCGCATCGTACTCTGAGGCTTGCGTCTCGGAATATTCCTAATCGCCCACCGCGTTCCCGAGCGCCGGAGGTTGAAATAGAGACATAGAGCGTTCCAGGCAAGCGAGGCGGTTCCGGGTCCCTGACGACTGCTCCCCTTCCTTGACTCCTTGCTTGACAAGTCTGATAAGTCTACAGCGTCAACACGGGAGAGCAGCAGAAATTCAGCAGCGCTTAGGTAGCTCGCCCAGAGCATCGTCAGTGCAGGAGCTCGTTGGGCCGGGCTATAAATACTCGACACCTGGGTGACGCAAAAGACGTATAGAAGAGCAGCCATGGTAACCGCGGCAGCCAGTCGTGCAAACAAGGCATTTTTTGAAGACTGTACG
>Ga0164242_10006741_pt1 | contig 12615 bp, 5 predicted proteins | sample OricomgcompostMG_FD_108783 | JGI IMG/M metagenome (GOLD analysis project Ga0164242, IMG submission 108783) | Miracle-Growth compost microbial communities from Emeryville, California, USA - Original compost - Miracle growth compost (MG) ... | reverse complement strand
TCATAAGGCATTTTAAAGCCTTTACCCTTTAATCCGACCTTTTCAAGGGAATCATTGATCTTTTCATCAATCAGGTGCTTTTCTTTCCAACCAGTTGCCCTAAGTACAAATCGCAGATTTTCATAGACATTGCGATCAGTCAGGAGGTGAAAATCCTGGAAAACAACCCCCAACTTACGGCGTAAAAACGGTACACTTTTCCAGGTCAACCCACGAATCTCCGTACCAGCAACCATAGCTTCTCCTTCTTTTAGCGGAATCTCTCCATAAAGGGTCTTCAATAAAGACGACTTCCCGGTTCCTGTTTTGCCTACCAGATAGACAAATTCTCCTTTTTCAATCTTGAAATTTACATCCTGCAAAATGAGATTATTGCCCTGGTAAATATTTGCGTTACTGATAGAAATGACGGATTCTGCCATGATTTTAGGGTTAAAACACTTAAAAATACAATAGAAGGCAAGATACTATCGTTTTCTCATATTAAAAAACCCGCTGCTAATATTTAGCAGCGGGTTTTTTATTCTGTTAATCAACTATTAAATGTTTTTAGTTTTTGTCCCAGAAGAGTTTTGTTTCAACTTTATCTCCGCCAATTTTACTGGCAGCTGCTTCAACATTGTCCTGGTTAAGTGTATATTCATTTTGAGGGTAAGTATAACGAACAGGGTAGCCGGACACCGCTAATTCAGGGGCTACTAATTTTGGATAATCCAGCTTTCTTTGCTGCGTCCAGGAGTCAAAGCCTCTTAAATAAAAATGAATCCAGGACTGCATCCCAATTTTCTCCTTCCAATTTCCTGCTGCTGTACTATAGGCGACAGAAGGTTGTTTAAGATAGGTTGCCGCCTGTACTGCCGTTCCACCCCATTGCAAAATAGAAGCAGTAACAGCATTATTATAATGAGACACCGCACTGCCGCTCACGTCCATGCCTCTTTCCACGGCCTCTGCTCTTAAAAACTCTACCTGCGCATAATCAAACACAGTAAAAGGATAGTCTGTTGCCTTTAGTCCATCACCTGGATGGCTATGAGTACCATATACATTCCCGGTTCCAGACGTTCCTCCAAGATATTTACCATCTATCTTGTTGGCAAAATAGATATCCATTCTAGGATCATTAAGCCCTTCCATTTCATCAACGAGTGTTGTAGTAGGAACAAAGTCATCCCTGCCCCCTTGCACTAAGTTTACCCAAATCGGATTGGTATTGGGCGTGGAAGTCAGGTAATACAAAGTTGCGTTGTCCTCACTAGATGACATGGCATTCGGAGCCGCTTCTTTAACCATAGCTGTTGCCTTGGCAGGATCAACATCTGCCAGCAACAGCCCCAGATAAAGTTTAATAGAATTCCCCAATTTGACCCATTTTGCTACGTCCCCTTGATAGAAAAGATCCTGGTCACCCATGGTGCTTGCATAGCTGGCATCCATGCTCTTCAAAGCAGCATCCAATGTATCCACCAGTGCGTAATAGACGTCCTTTTGATCATCATACTTAGGCGTCGTACTTTCATCTATATTGACTGCTTCACTATAAGGAATATCGCCAAAAGTAACGACCAGATCTGTGTAAGCTTTTACATATAAAATTTTACATATGGCCAGAGAGTTCGTTTGAACCTTTACATCTTCTGGTAAAGGGGTCAGTTCTGCTGCAATACCCTTTTGAGCATCTACCAAATTCGCCAAGACATCTCTATATAAGGTTGCCCACCAATTGCGGGGAATATTCCTTTCGGTCAGTACATACTGACTTTCATCAGGATATTGCGTTTCAGCCCAATATTGAGTAATCAACTCAAATATATTTGTATTCACGTTAGGAGTGGCCATCAGATCAACATATTCCTTCTGTGCATTAGTGAATTCTGCTTCCGGGATAGCCGTGATGGGTGATTTTGTATCATCATTCATACTGCCAAAGTCTTTGGAGCAACTATAAGTCATCAGAGACCCCAAAATACTTATGGCGATTAATATTTTTTTCATCTTCTTCTGTTTTAAAATTTAAAACCGCACATTTAAATTGAACCCATACATTCTGTATGTAGGGTAGGATCCGACCTGGAAACCTTGGATATTACCTGAACTTGCTGCGTCCTCAGGATCAGCATCTGGTAAATTCTTGTGAATAATCCAGAGGTTTCTACCAAATACTGAAAGGGTAGCCCCTTTAATTGGTTTGTTTTCAAACCATTTCTGCGGGAAATTATAGCCAATTGATGCACTGCGTAGTTTTATATAACTTGCATCATATACATAGGCAATATTAGGCATGGAATTATAACCCAAACCACGTACACCAGAAACCACCGCATAAGTGGTATTGGGTTGACCATCTGCTGTTACTCCCGGGTTTAAGATACCCCCACCTTCTGATACTGGATCTCGAACTGACTTTCCATTGGCATTAATAGCAACAGAATTTTCATACAAACCGGTTCCCTGACCATACCATTGGTCAATAGAAAAGACATCCCCACCTTGTTTAATATCAATTAAGAAGGCAAGCGTAAAGTTTTTATATTTAAAGGTGTTATTAATGCCACCAAGCCAGTCAGGATTAATGTCACCTATAACCTCATTACTTCCAGTAATGTCAGGATCACCATTAGCCAGTATAACATGTTTGCCAATTGCAGAAGCGACAGTTTGTCCTTCTTCATCGCCATAGTATACAAAGTCACTTCCTCTAAGTGTTCCATAAGGTTGCCCTACAGTAGCATTTACAGAAACCCCTCCTTGGAAACCACCTAATTGTAAGTTCTTATTGTCTCCAAACAGTTCCAATACTTTATTTCTGTTGCGCGTCCAGTTAAGATTCATATCCCAGCGAAAATCACGGTTTTTAATGGGTGTAAGGTTTACGGATAATTCTATACCCTGATTTTGGATATCGCCAGCATTCACATATTTATACCCGTAACCTGTTGCATCAGAAATTGCTACTGGCAGAATTTCATTGACAGAATGCGTATTATAATAAGTTATATCAAATCCTACACGGTTACTGAACATATCCATATTTAACCCAATTTCAAAACTATTGGTTCTCTCCGGCTTCAATTCAGAGTTGTTTTTTGTAGAAGGAAGACTAAATAAAGGAATTGAACCAAATGCTGTTGGTTTAGAATAAACATCCAGCAAGCTTGCAAAAGGAGCACTATTACCTACCGAAGCATAGTTTATTCTCAGTTTACCATGATTGAGCCAATGCGCATCTTTGAGTAACTCAGAAAAGACAAAAGATCCTGAAGCAGATCCATAAAAATAACTATTGTTACCCATCGGTAATGTAGAAGATATATCATTTCTTCCAGATAAATCTAGGCTCAAAACTTTTTTATAATCAAGCGTTGCTCCAGCAAATACACCATTCACGCGGATTGGTGCATACGTTTCAATAGGGGCCTCAATTGGATTTACCGAATTGGATAATGCAAACCAGTTAGGCACAACTAAGCCTCCGTTTGTTTCTGCATAAATTGAAGAAGAAGTTGAAGTCCTTATATTACCCCCTAATAGGGCATGTAAATTAAAGTCTTCATTCAGGTCCTTATCCACGGTAGCAATCAAGTCATAATTGTATTCACTGAATGCATGGTTATAACGGCTATAAGCATCTGGATTAAGGGATCCTGTGGCGGTTCTTTCTTCTTGAATTTCGTCATAATGATCCAATGACACCCGACCAAGTATATTCAACCAAGGTGTTGCCTGATAATTTAAAGATACATGACCAATATACCGGTTTCTCTGGTCTGTTTCATAATTCTCATAACGCGAGAAATATGGATTATCCCAATAAGCTGGAGCATTGTTTTTCTTAATCTGCTTCCAGTTCCAGGTCATATTGGTTTTATTGTTGTTAAAATAAGCGTTTTTCAAGTCTTCAAGGTCAACATTCGTTTCCCACCATTCCCTGAAATTGGCGGCAATACTTGAAGGGTCTCCATAACCATTGCCATAACGACCACGACCTCTGATCCTTGAATAATTAATGTCTCCTTCAATGGTCAGATTATCCAGTAGTTTGTAATGTGCACCAAAATTCAATAGATCTTTTATAATTTTGGAATTCACCATAATACCCTTGTCTTCATTACGCGTGTATCCCATTTTAAAACCACCCTTTTCATTAGCGCCACTCACTGTTACGCTTGAGCTATTTGACCAAGGATTGATAAAAAAGGTTTCCGGACCATTTTTTGCAGCGACCCACGGTGTTGCTTTGTTGTAATAAGGACTCGTTGGATCTTGAGAATACCATTGAAAGACCATCAGACTAGGATCGAATTTCTCTCCAAAAGAAGCGTCATCTCCACTAGGTGCAACATAATCATTTTTGCCATCACCATCTACGTCGTAATAAAAGAAAGCAGGATATTTCGTATCGGAATAATGTGTAGCATCAATATCCGGATCATAATAACCAGCACCGTATTGATCTTGATAATGGACAAATGTAGACTTATCCATTGACCCGGTTGTAACTCCAAAGTTTACTGATACATTAATGCCAGATTTATTTGCCTTTTTTGTGTTAATCAAAATAACACCATTTGCGGCCCTAGAACCATAAAGGGCCGTAGCTGCCGCACCCTTCAATACAGTAACAGACGCTATATCATCTGGATTTATATCTGCAGCCGAGTTCCCATAGTCATAACCAGCAAAACCTTGTTTCTGGTCACTAGAGTTGGTGTTGCTATTATCAATGGGTACACCATCAATTACAAACAAGGCCTGATTATTGCCTGTTAAGGATTTAAAACCTCTTAATACCACATTTGTAGAGCCCCCTAGATTATTATTTTGTGTAATCTGCAAACCAGCTACCTGCCCCGACAATGCATTGGTAAAGTTGCTTCCTCTTGTTTCTGTAAATTGATCTCCTCCAACCTGCTGTACTGCATAAGGCAAATTAGATTTTGATCTTTTGATTCCCAAGGCAGTTACAACAACATCACTAAGATTACTTCCCTCAGCGGCCACCATGACTATTTGAATAACGCTTTGGTCTCCGACTTGAACTTGTTGACTTTGGTAATTAATAGCAGTAATTTCTAACTTGTCGGAGGCAGTTACTCCGATTTTAAAGGCGCCATTCTCGTCAGTTACAGCTCCTTTGTTTGTCCCTACAACTTTAACAGATGCAGAAACGATGGCATCTCCAGCCTCATTCTTTACTGTACCTGTCACCAATTTTTCCTGAGCAAAAAGATAATTCGCGGAAAGAAAAATGGAGAAACAGAACAGTAATAAAAGTTTTTGTCTCATGTACTTTTATTTTATTCTTTTAATTTAATGCTAACTAACTATAGTTAGCAGGTGTTTTTTTCAACAAAAAAAACAATTCAGGACCTCCCTAAATTGTTTGTTTTGGTGCTTTTCAGATGTGAAATTACGTTAATGAATTTACATATTTAACATTAAACAAAATAAAATCAGAACAAATTAGAGAACAATTAAGCACTAATCACTGATATAACGGTAAATATAAATATATATTTATTACTATTTATAAGAATAGCGAATTTTTATAACACTATATAACAAATACTTGTGGACAAAAGCGTCGTTATACTGAGACATATTGCGACAGGTTATTTATGGTCGCCACACAGCCGTTAAATAAATCACAATATCTTAATGATTGGCTAATTTTAATAAAATGAACAGCAATGTATTCTTTATCAACAAATTCAAGTTTTCCTTAATGTTTAACCTTTATGAAAATAACATAACCAACCTTATTTGATTTTATTCAACAACAGAAACACAATATCCAATTAAACAAGAAAAAATAATCAATAAAAAGCAGACTGCCCTGCCACACCTTTTTTTCATTGCATAATTATGAGAAGCTATTAAAGTATACCAGGAGTTACAATATTGCCAGGCACAAAAAAGAGCCTTAAATGATAAAATCAAATAAGGCTCTTAAAAGAATTAAATAAAATTATCTCGGTCCTACATATTCAAAATCTTCCACAATATGACCTCCTAATATATCATAAACGACGTGCATAGATTTGGTTGCTGGATCATATTTACTTTCATCAGGATAATTAACGATCGCATATCCACCTGATACAGCTTTAACAGAAACAACATTTGTTGCAGGATCAATATTATAAGTAATCGTATTAGAATAATAATAAAATAAATTCCCTTGAACTGTTGTTGCGCCGGTAGTTACCAACTCAGCATTATCTTCTGTGAATGTAGAAGAAAACCATCCATCCATACTATATTTATATATCCCGTCATATAAATTCCTAACGACAAATGAGTAAATGGCGGTTCCAAAGTTACCACTAACTTCTCCTACAGAAGTCTTAGTGATTTTAAGCGGTAAGCCATACATCACATTAAAATCAAAGTCACTCGGCAATTCTATCTTAACCTTAGCCTGCCCAAACTGTTGCCCTTTAGGAATCGTTATTGTCTGCGGAAAAGAAGATTTAATTAATCCTTCAATTGGCATCAGAACGTTTGCGTCATCTGCCTCATGCGCCGAATTATACGTAGGTAACAATGATTCATCTATATCAACAGTGACCTGGATATCTTCAGGTGCCATCTTTGCACCCGCGTAATCTACATTGATATTAAAAGAAGTTGTATCTCCTGCAACCAATGAGCCAAGGTCAATCGCAAAGCGCACGGCCGCTCCATCTGTAGGCAAAGTGGCTGGTGTGCCTGTATTACCAAATTCGGTAACATTATTTGATTTGCTTGTGTCAAGTGTTAATGATTCATCTTTCAAACAAGAAGTAAATCCCATCGCGATTGATAGAGCCATTACACTAAATATGATTACTTTTTTCATATATTATATTTATATTGAAATTATTCGATCTTTATTATTCTGGATCCCAGAATATCTTTGAAGTAAACTGGTTAATATCCTTTGGCATATTATCGTTGTTATACGAAAGTTCAGTTGTAGGATATAAAATCCTGGAAGGAAGTTTATCTTTTCTTGAACTAGTAGACTGCAATGACGCAAAGGTTAGTTTTCCATTTGTAGAACCATTCGTTATTTTAGGAAATGTCGTTCTTCTAAAATCATTCCACGATTGGTCAGAATTAACCATGTTTAATGCTATATATTTTTGTGTAATAATAGCTTCCAATTTTTCTGATGTAGTCGTCGCTAGATCAAAATTAACCAAATAGCTTGTTGAATTTGTATCTAAATAATGATTATAATCAGCCTCTGCATCCCAATCATCACTTGTTGTCCCATCCCCGAAGGTATAGAGATATTTAAAGGAAGCTAAAATTCCATCATTAAAATGTGTTTTAACATCACCATCTACTCCAAGACCTCCAATTAACGCAGCCTCAGCTTGCATAAAATCTGACTCAGCAACCGTCATTATTGGCATTCCTGCAGATGCGCCCTTCAACACACCAACATTATTCTTTTTATCTTCAATTAAATTAATCCAACTACCAGCAGATGGAGCAGACTCTACACTATTGCTTTCATAACCTAATTGATTTGTAGCATAATCATCATCATCAAAACTATTAAAAATCGCATATCCTCTTGGATCAAAAAGTTTATACCCATCATAAAAAGAGGAAACAAACGTGCAAATCATCCAAGCACGATTAGCGGTAGATCCATCATATGCGTATCCCCAAGAATTATAAAGAGGGTTTTGTTTACCATTTGCTACTTGATATCCAGGATTAACCAATGCATCCTCTGTTAAAAAGCCGACATTATCGTAACTATTATTAAATGTCAAGATACCATTAGCTCTTAAAGCAACTCTCAATTTTAAAGAGTTTGCAAGTCTTTTCCAATTATCCATATCACCCCCAAAAAGAACATCATTGTCTCCTAAATCCTGAACATTACTTGCATCGTTGTCTGCAAGATCTGTTTGACCTTTATTAATTTCGGCCAATGCGTCGTCTAAAAGAGCATAAATACTATCATAGACAACCTTTGCGTCATCATATTTAGGTGTAAGGTTTTCCGTTTCCTTAAATGCATCAGTGTAAGGAACATCATTATACGTGTCTACTAATTGCTGAAAAATCATCGCCTTCATAATTTTTGCAGCCCCGTTATAAAAGGAATAATCCAAATTGTCATTTGTATTATTAATAATCCATTGATAATCTGTAAGATTATCATATGAACTTGTCCAGCAACCTTGATAGTCTCCATTTCCATAACTATACGTTACATTGGAACCAAAGCCTCCGTAGCCTCCTGCATTGGCCATATAACCAACCAATTGAGCGCCCATAGTATTATATGTATTTTCCAAAGACGCAGTCGTTGTTAATGCCTGAGGCAACATTAATTCAGGCGTTGAGCTTGTTGCTGAATTTGGGTTGTCATTAATATTGAGGTATTTCTGGCAAGAAGAAAAGCCAAGGGCTACTGCACAGCTCAATAATGATATATAAATAAATTTTTTCATTTTAGTCTGTTTATTTTATAACTTAAAATGTGAATGAAATCGTTCCGCCGTAATATCTTGATGGGGGTGCAGAACTAATCCCTGTAATCCCAACACCATTGCTTGTACTAGAAACTTCACTATATTCAGGATCAGTATAAAGATTAGTTTTGGGTAACCAAATAAACAGATTACGTCCTTGTAGGCTAATTGTCATCTTTTTTATCGCACGACTCTTACGCAAGAAACTTTGTGGCACATCATAAGAAAGGCTTAACTCACGTAATTTCCAAAAAGCTCCTGATGTGACATAGTTTGAAGAAACTGTTCTGTTCAAATCATCAGTCCAATATCCAGAATTACCATTCCCGTCTGTAATTGTTATATTTGTGTTCTTAATATAGGTTCCTGGATTATTTGGATCTTCATAAACAGAGTTAGGGAACACAAATCTACCTCTATTAAAGATCGTTGTTCTTATCCCCGTTCCAGCCCAATCATAGGTGTTACCACCACCAAAATACATATCATAACCGCCTCTATATTCAAACAATCCGGCCAACGTAATGCCCTTAAAATTCACATTAAAATCGAGCCCTAGTCTATGTTTTGCTACGGCATTGCCTAAAACCTGTAATGTCGGGTTCTTGGTTGGTAAACCGGTTTCAGCATCAACAATTACATGGCCTTCATCATCCCTATAATAATCTAATCCCATTATGACAGGGAAGGCATATCCTGCTTTAGCATAAGAGCCAGATCCATCAGAATACGAAGCCAATGCAATTTGGTTAATTAAATCCCCATCGATATCGATTACCTTATTATCCAGATAAGTATAATTCAAACCGAAAGATACATCCCAATCTTCATTTCTGATTGGATTAACTTTTAGTTCAGTTTCAATACCTTGGCTCATTGTTTTACCCACATTGGTTAAATATGAACTTCCTCCAGATGCATATGAAACTCCAGTACTTACAGTCTGATCAGCTGTTGTTGAATGATAATAAGTAAAAGACGTTGTTATGATATCCCTCGGGAAAAAATTCAAATCAAAACCAAGCTCATATTGCCTTGTCATTTCTGGTTTCAATTGATCTGAAACAATCCTATTATCCAGACCGAAACCAGGCAAATCTCCGTAGGGGAATCCAGCTTGTTGTGAGTATGTTCTCTGTAATTGGTAAGTTCCATAGGTTCCCGGGAGGTTCACTTCCCCAACTTTTGATACACCTCCACGGATTTTTAAGAAATGAATTACGTTACTGTTCTTAAGAAAGTCAAGAGCAGAAGTAGCAATAAATGAAACGTCCGCTGACGGATAGAAGAAACTTCTCGTATTCACTGGCAAAATGGATGTCCAGTCATTTCTTCCTGTCATATGCAAAAACAACCATTCTTTATAGCCTACGCGGAAGTCTCCGTAGAATCCCATTGTACGAGCCTTATAATTACCTTCACTCGCTCCCGGAATCCCTACAAGATTGGACACATTATATAAGTCCGGTACGACCAGTGGAGAAGCAGAAACATTTATTCCTTTATACTCATCCTGATTCCATTGTCCTCCTCCAAGTATATTAAAGCTAAAATCATTTGCTTTAAATTTAGACTGGAAGAATAAATCACTCAGAAGGTTAGTACTGTAAAATTCACCATCCGATACTGCCGCAGAAATATCTGACTTTGAATTACTAGATATTGTTTTAGCATATTCACTATAGGTAAATGAACCATTCCATGTTTTATCAGAATAATTTCTATGAGTTATCCCTTGTCTTGCAGTAAATTCTAACCATTGTAACGGCTTATAAGTAACTTGAACATTACCTACTAAATAAGAATTCCTTGAATGCTGACGGTAATTGTCCAGTTCCCAATAAGGGTTCAGATACCATGGATTATAATAACCATTAGGATTTGCAAAAGGATCAGTTTGCCAATTTGCATATCGGGTGATATCTACATCAGACGGCATATTCAACATATTGTTATAAATGTCTGCCGTTTGTGTTGTGATATCATAATTATTTTGTGTAAATCCCAAGGAATAAGTCGCTTGTACTTTATCTTGATAAATTTTACGGCTACCATTAATTCGTAAGGATGCCCTATTGAATTTGTCCTTTGGGGTTGTTCCCTTTACGCTGGCATACTGTCCAGACATATAAAAAGTAGAAACCGCATCTCCACTTGTTAATGAAAAGTCAGTCTGACTGGTTAAGCCCTTATCCCAGAAATCTTTCCGAGAATCATTCCCTGTATAAGTGATGGTTTGTTGAGATCCATCCTCTAAGGGTTCTCCCAAGTCTACGGTAGATCCATCAAATGGGGGGCCGTAACTTTGGTTTTCTATATTTGAAAAAGTTGGGTAACCATTCTCATCATAACCATATGCGCTACCACCTTGTCCATATTTGGTTTGCATTTTTGGAAAATAAGCAACACTTTCAATCGTTTCAGTCTGTGAAACTTTTATCGCAGTATTTCCAGCACGACCCTTTTTGGTGGTAACGATTATTGCCCCATTAGAGGCTTTGGATCCATAAATAGCGGCTGCGCCTGCACCTTGCAATACGTTTATGGATGCAACGTCTTCTGGGTTTAAATTCCCCAAGACCTCATTGGGAACGATCACGTTATCAAGCACAATTAATGCTTCATTATTCCCTGTAAGCGACCTATTACCTCTCAAGATAATACGATAATTAGGGTTAACACCTCCAGTGGTTCCCTGAATTTGCAATCCCGCAACTTTATCTTGTAAACCTCCGGCAATGTTTACACTTTTAGCTTGAGTAATTTGTTCTCCAGCAACAATCGTTTGTGCTGCACCTAACTCAATTTTCTTTCTAGTGATACCGCCCGCTGTTACAACAACATCTGTTAGTTGATTGTTTGCGGCAATCAAAACAATTGCAAGATGCTTGCTGTTAATAACGACAGACATGTCTTGATAGCCAACAGAGGTTATCAAAAGAGTATTGCCCATTTCAGCAGTAATCTTAAATTTTCCATCATCGTCGGTTAAAACCCCATTACTGGTGCCTTTAATTTTTACAGAAGCCGATGGAATAGCTTCGCCTTGCTGATTCTGTACAGTTCCCTCAACATTCGTCTTCTGTGCAAATGTTCTGCTTGAAATTAGGAACAGCCCAAAACAGAAAAATAATAAAAGTTTTTGTCTCATGTACTTTTAAAATTGATTAAATAAACTTGATTAGGGTCGTTAGTTACAATTGGATTTCTAGTTAATTATTAAGCATTATTGTAAAGATAACAACGGTGTAAAGTTAATTAACCATTCAACATAATTAACGTTTTTGCAGGTTTTTTTTTAAAAGACTTTAACGCAATATATTACAAAACATATATGTTTATTATTTTTATTTGTTTTACGGTCTAATTATCAACAAATTACAAGCCGATAAATCCTACCAAAATAGTAGACTATTGGTTATATTAAATAAAATTAATTTTGCAATATTGTTGCAAATGATACCAATTTGTAAAATAATATCATGTTTAATGATCCTTGAACTTCCATAATTCTAAGTTAACCATATTGCTTAAGGAGATTTTTCTATGCTCTTCCATAAAATCTTGCACCATTATAAAACCAAGATATTTCCCAATATTTTCAGGAAACTCCCTTGGTAAATCTGCTGGTCTTAGATTATCACTTAAATAAGCAACAATTTTCTCCGGATTTTTAGTTTGCAATAGGTTTTTCTGTTCAAAATATCTTTTAATTATTATGCTGTTATTATGACACCATTTAGTTTGAGTCGCAGAATACCCAAATATTGCGGAATCCGTAAGGTCTGGCAATAACGCTTTAAGCAAATAGATTTTCCGTCCTTCTTCCGCCAATTTTTCCCCAAGCGTAAAATGGCCAGCTTTATCAGGGAATTCCCTGTTTATCCAACTCATGATCGCATTAGGTGCAATGTAATCCGGTGTAAATTGTTGCAATCGCTGTTTCCCAAATAGACTTTCCAGATAATCCGCTTGTTTAATATAGCCAGAGAACTTAGAGCCGAAGAATTGTTGCAAACCAATGCAGAGACCGGATTTACTAACAAAACTCCCATATCCATCAATCGGGCCTATATAGGTGATCACTTTAGTGGGTAAATCCAACCCGGGAAAATAAATCTTTGCCCTTTTAAAG
>Ga0164242_10006740_pt1 | contig 12615 bp, 11 predicted proteins | sample OricomgcompostMG_FD_108783 | JGI IMG/M metagenome (GOLD analysis project Ga0164242, IMG submission 108783) | Miracle-Growth compost microbial communities from Emeryville, California, USA - Original compost - Miracle growth compost (MG) ... | reverse complement strand
CGCGCGTCGCCGGACTTCTCGACCTCCTCGATCATGCCGAGCACGCGCGAGGGTGCGCCGCCGTGCAGCGGGCCGCTCATCGCGCCGATCGCCCCCGAGAACGCCGCGCCGACGTCGGCGCCGGTCGAGGTGATGACACGCGCGGTGAACGTGGAGGCGTTCATGCCGTGCTCGGCGGCCGAGGACCAGTAGGCGTCGATCGCGTGGGCGTGCTTGGGGTCGGCCTCGCCGCGCCAGCGGATCAGGAACTTCTCCGCGAGCGTCTTGCCCTCGTCGACCTGGCGCTGCGGCACCACCGGCAGGTGGATGTCGCGCGCGGACTGGCCGGCGTAGGACAGCACCATCACGGCGACCCGGGCGAGGTCGTCGCGAGCCTGCTCGGGGGTGATGTCGTAGGTCTGCTTGAAGCCGAACGCCGGCGCGAGCATCGCGATCGCCGCCTGGACGTCGACGCGGACGTCACCGGTGTGGACCGGCAGGTTGTAGGCCTCGGCAGGAGGCAGGCCCGGGGAGTAGGTGCCGTCGATCAGCAGGCCCCAGACGTTCTCGAACGGGACCCGGCCGACCAGATCCTCGATGTCGACGCCGCGGTAACGCAGCGCGGAGCCTTCCTTGTCGGGCTCGGCGATCTGCGTCTCGAATGCGACGACGCCTTCGAGCCCGTGGTGTACCTCGGTCATTGTTGCTCCTCACTTCTCTCCGCTCGTCCGGCATTCTGCCTGACCCGTCCACGGAGCAGGAGAGCAGTCGAGGGTTGGACCTACTCGCTGGTTAGGCTCTGAGACATGGATCTGGCGGCGGCACGCGAGGAGTACAGCCGGGGCGGGCTGAGTGAGACGGACCTCGCCCCGGACCCGATCACCATGTTCGAGCGATGGTACGTCGAGGCCCGCGACGCCGGTGTGCGCGAGCCGAACGCAATGGTGATCGCCACCACCGATCCCGACGGCGCCCCGTCTTCCCGCTTCGTGCTCCTGAAGGGATTCGACGCTGGGCGAGATGGCCGGGGCGGCTTCGTCTTCTACACCAACCAGGCCTCCCGCAAGGGCCGGGCGCTGGCGGCCGACCCGCGGATCGCGCTGCTCTTCCCGTGGCACGACCTGGAGCGTCAGGTGCGGATCGAGGGCACGGCCGATCTCCTGCCTCGGTCCGAGGTCGAGGCCTACTTCGCCCAACGCCCCCGCGGCTCGCAGCTCGGCGCCTGGGCATCGCACCAGTCTCAGCCGGTCGCTGGCCGCGAGGAGCTCGAGGCGGCGTACGCCGAGGCCGAGCGCCGGTACGCCGGCGTCGACGTACCGGCGCCCGACGAGTGGGGTGGGTATCGCGTGATCCCGGAGTCCGTGGAGTTCTGGCAGGGCCGGATCGGGCGGATGCACGACCGGCTGGTCTATCGCCGTACCCCCGAAGGGTGGGGGACCCAACGACTTGCGCCGTGATGCGATTGACCCTCGGCTCGCGAAAACTGACCTCTCAAGCCGCGAAAACTGACCTTTCGACCGGAGAACCACCCACATGCTGCTCCGCATCCTGCGCACGTATCTGAGCCCTTACCGGAAGTGGCTGGCCGGTGTCGTCGTGCTGCAGTTCATCAGCACGGTGATGGCGTTGCTGCTGCCGAGCATCAACGCGGACATCATCGACAAGGGTGTCCTGCGGGGAGACCACCCCTACATCCTGCGTGAGGGCGGGGTGATGCTGCTGGTGTCGCTGCTGCAGATCGTCTGCTCGATCGGGGCGGTCTACTTCAGCGCGCGTACGGCGATGGCGTTCGGCCGGGATCTGCGGCGCGACCTGTTCCACCGCGTCGGGTCGTTCAGCGGCCGCGAGGTCGGCAGCTTCGGCGCTCCCTCGCTGATCACCCGCAACACCAACGACGTGCAGCAGGTCCAGATGCTGGCCCTGCTGACCTGCACGATGGCGGTCACGGTCCCGATCATGATGATCGGCGGTGTCCTGATGGCGATGCGCCAGGACGTGCGGCTGTCCTGGCTGCTGGCCGTAGTCGTACCGATCCTCTTCTGCGCCGTCGGCCTCGTCGTGACCCGGATGGTGCCCAACTTCCGGCTGGTTCAGCAGCGAATCGACAACGTCAACCGGGTGCTGCGCGAGCAGATCACCGGGATTCGCGTCGTTCGCGCCTTCGTTCGGGAGCCGCTGGAGGCCCGCCGGTTCGGCGACGCCAACGAGGGGCTGACGGCCGTCTCGATCGCGGCCGGCCGATGGATGGCGATGATGTTCCCGCTGGTCATGCTGGTGATCAACCTGGCCAGCGTCGCGGTGATCTGGTTCGGCGGCCACCGCGTCGCCCACGGTCTCGGCGTCGGCGCACTCACCGCGTTCCTGTCCTACCTCATGCAGATCCTGATGAGCGTCATGATGGGCACCTTCATGCTGATGCAGGTGCCGCGCTCGGCGGTCTGCGCCGACCGGGTGGCGGAGGTCCTCGACACCGTCTCCAGCGTCATCCCGCCCAGCGACGGCATCACCGAGGTGCACGGCCACGGTGAGCTCGACCTGGAGAACGTCGCCTTCACCTACCCGGGCGCGGAGGCGCCGGTCCTCTCCGAGGTCAGCTTCAGTGCGCGGCCGGGCCAGACGGTGGCGGTGATCGGATCGACCGGCGCCGGCAAGACCACGCTGCTCAACCTCATCCCGCGGCTCTTCGACGCTACTGCCGGGCGCGTCCTGGTCGACGGCGTCGACGTACGGCTGCTGGCACCGGAGGCGTTGCACGGGCGGCTCGGGCTGGTGCCGCAGAAGGCGTTCCTGTTCACCGGCACGATCCGCTCCAACCTGCTGCACGGCAAGCCGGACGCGACCGAGGCCGAGCTCTGGCACGCCCTCCAGGTGGCACAGGCGCGCGACTTCGTCTCCGCTCTCGAGGGCGGCCTGGACGCCCCGGTCGTCCAGGGCGGCACCAACTTCTCCGGTGGCCAGCGGCAGCGGCTGGCGATCGCCCGGGCGCTGGTGCGCAAGCCGGAGGTCTATCTCTTCGACGACTCCTTCAGCGCCCTGGACCTGGCCACGGACGCCCGGCTGCGGGCTGCACTGGCGCCAGAGACCCGCGATTCGACGGTGCTGATCGTGGCCCAGCGGGTGTCCACCATCCGCGACGCGGACCTGATCATCGTGCTGGAGGGCGGTGTCGTCGTCGGCCGCGGCACGCATCACGAGCTGTTGTCCACGTGTGGGACCTACCAGGAGATCGTCTCCTCGCAGCTGAGCGCGGAGGAGGCGGCCTGATGACGGAGCAGAAGAGCCCCTCGACCCCTCGACCGGCTCGGGACGGCGCAGGCTCGGGGACAGCGCCCAAGGGGCAGATGCAGGTCACCGAGCGAGTGGTGCGCCAGCAGGGCCCGATGGGCGGCGGCATGGTCGGCCAGAAGGCGCACGACTTCCGCAACTCGTCCCGGCGGCTGGTGCGGCGGCTGGCGCCGCAGCGCAATGCCGCGATCGCCGTCATCGCCCTCGCCATCTGCTCGGTCTTCCTGATGTCGCTCGGGCCGCGACTGCTCGGTCACGCGACCAACGTCATCGTCGACGGCTGGGTCAGCGCCCGCGCGGGTGGACCAGGGATCGACTTCGGCGAGCTGGGCCACAAGCTCGAGCTCGTGTTGGCGGTCTATCTCATCGCGAGCGTCCTGGCCGCGGCCCAGGGCTGGCTGATGAACGGCGTCGTGCAGCGGACGATCTGGCGGCTGCGCTCCGACGTCGAGGACAAGGTCAACCGACTTCCGCTGGAGTACTTCGACCGGCAGCCGCGCGGCGAGCTGCTGAGCCGCGTCACCAACGACATCGACAACATCAGTCAGACCCTGCAGCAGACGATGTCCCAGCTGCTCACCTCGCTGCTGACGGTTGTCTTCGTGCTGGTCCAGATGTTCTGGATCAGCCCGCTGCTGGCGCTGGTGGCGCTGATCTGCGTGCCGATCGCGATGCTGCTGACGGGTCGGGTGATGAAGCGCTCGCAGGGGCAGTTCATCGCCCAGTGGCGCCGTACCGGTGCGCTCAACGCGCACATCGAGGAGACGTTCTCCGGTCACGACCTGGTCACCGTCTTCGGCCGTCAGGATGAGGTGGAGGAGCTCTTCCGCGAGCAGAACGATGGCCTGTACGAAGCTTCCTTCAAGGCGCAGTTCATCAGCGGACTGATCATGCCGCTGATGATGTTCGTCGGGAACCTGCAGTTCGTCCTGGTCGCGGTGATCGGCGGCCTCCGGGTCTCCGGTGGGCACATCACTGTCGGCGATCTCCAGGCCTTCATCCAGTACTCCCGTCAGTTCACCCAGCCGCTGACCACCGTCGCCTCGATGGCCAATCTCCTGCAGTCGGGCGTCGCCTCGGCCGAGCGGGTCTTCGAGCTGCTCGACGCGCACGAACAGCGCCCGGACAGCACGCTTGCCGAGCCCATCGAGACGCCTCGACCCGGCGACAGGCGCGGGTCGGCACAGGCTCGGCGAGCGGCCGAGGGCGAGGTCCGCTTCGAGCACGTCTCCTTCCGGTACGACGAGGACAAGCCGCTGATCGAGGACCTCTCGCTGGTGGCCAGGCCGGGCCAGACCGTCGCGATCGTGGGGCCGACCGGGGCAGGCAAGACCACGCTGGTCAACTTGATCATGCGGTTCTACGAACTGCGCTCGGGACGGATCACCCTCGACGGTGTCGACATCACCGAGATGCCGCGGGCGGCGCTGCGCAGCCGGATCGGCATGGTGCTGCAGGACACGTGGCTCTTCGAGGGCACGATCCGCGACAACATCACCTACGGGCGTCCCGATGCGACCGAGGAGGAGATGCTGACGGCCGCCCGGGCGACCTTCGTCGATCGCTTCGTCCACTCCCTGCCCGACGGCTACAACACCCTGATCGAGGGCGACGGCGGTCGGCTCTCGGCAGGGGAGCGGCAGCTGGTGACGATCGCACGCGCGTTCCTGGCCCAGCCCGACCTGCTGATCCTGGACGAGGCCACCTCGAGCGTCGACACCCGCACCGAGCTGCTGCTGCAGCACGCGATGGCGGCACTGCGCACCGACCGGACCAGCTTCGTGATCGCGCACCGGCTCAGCACGATCCGCGACGCCGACCTCATCCTGGTGATGGAGAACGGCGCGATCGTGGAGCAGGGCGACCACGACGCCCTGTTGGCTGCGGACGGCGCGTACGCGCGGCTCTACCAGTCGCAGTTCGCGGCCGCCGGTGCTGGCGAGGAGGAGGTCGCCTGACCGCGCGCCCCGGACGAGCCGGTGGCCGCGGTCGGCGTGTCGCCACCACTTCGTCCGGGGTGCGAAAACCCGTTGGCGGCAGCGGTTTCCCGGCGTACCTTCGATGTACACGGGAAAGGAGGTGATCCGAAGAATGAATTCTTCTTGGACGCGTGAGGTGGCTGCGGGCTAGCGCAGCTGTGACGTTTCGGCTGCCGGCCAATTCACCGCAGTCACCCGATCCGCAGGCGACCCGGACACGTCCCCGGGGACGGCCCCCAGGGGCCGACGCCTGCGGATCGCTCTGTTCGAGGGCCTCCGGCGTACCGTCGGGGTGTGGTTGTGGTCCTGGTCGTCGTCATCCTGCTGCTCGCGTACCTGGCGGGAGTGCGAGCTGCGAGCCGGCGCGACCGTCCGTGGCCCTGGTGGCGGACGGCGCTGTTCATCGTGCTCGGCCTGGGCAGCGTCGTCGGCTCGACGCTGCCGCTCAACGGCCTTGAGCACCGGCACCTGTGGGCCGTCTCGATCAGTCTGGTGCTGCTGCTCTCGATCAGCCCGGTGTTCATCGCCCTGGGCGACCCGGTGGGCCTGGCGCGCCAGGCGATGGGTCCGCGCGGCAACGCTCGGCTGGAGCGCACACTGCGGGGCGGGGTCGTGCGGGTGCTCACCTTCCCCGTCGTCGCGGCACTCGTGGCGAGCATCGTGCTTGGTGTGACCTTCTTCAGCCCGCTGCTCGGCGACGCGGTGCGGCACGGCTGGGTGATGGATCTGACCGACATCCTGATGCTGGCGGTCGGGCTGCTGGCGGCGTTGCCGATGCTGGGCGCGGAGATCCTGCCGGCGTGGGTGACAGACCCGGTGAAGCTGCTTTTCGCCTTCCTCGACGGCATCTTCGACGCGGTGCCCGGCGTCCTGGTGATGACCACCTCGACCAAGCTCGCGGGCGGCTATTTCGTCGGCAAGGCCAGCGATGCCAACTGGGACGCGCACACCGCTGGGGCGGCGATGCTGGCCCTGACGGAAGTCGTCGCGCTGCCGATGTTCTTCATCGTGTTCTTCCGATGGGCCTTGAGCGAGACCCGTCGGCGCCCGGCGCTGGAGGAGGACGACGAGCCACTGCTGAGCACACCGTGGTGGGAGCAGGAGCAGCAGCAGTAGGAGCGGCCGCTCGACGCGGAGAAGTTGCCGAGGTCAACCAAAAGCCCGTTATCGTTGGCGCCGACGACATCAGGCAGCTGGGCGATCGGGGGTGCGAGTGACCGAGCGTGCACATGCCTTCGCGGAGATCAGCGCCGAGCTGCGAGTGCTGGGGCGGCGGTTCCGGACGCTGATCTCTGAGCGGGCCGCAGAGGTCCATCCGCAGCTGCAGCCATCGTCCTACTACATCCTGGCCTTCCTGATCGAGAACGGCCCGACGCGGGGCAGTGCGTTGGCCGATCAGTTCGGCATCGACAAGGGTGCCATCAGCCGGCAGGTGCAGCATCTGGTGGAGCTCGGCCTAGTGGAGCGGGCCGCTGACCCCGATGACGGTCGGGCGCACCTGATCTCGGCCACGCCGGAGGCGCTGCGGCTCCAGGAGACGGCGGGGGAGATGCTGGCCCAGCGCTGGCGGCGCCAGCTCGAGGGGTGGTCGGACGCCGAGCTGAGGAGCTTCGCGGCACAGCTGGGGCGGTTCAACAGCGATCTCACGTGATCAGGGCCATCAGCGAGTAGGCAAGGCTGGCCTTCGCCCAACGTAGGATAGACATGTGAGCGACCTGATCGACACCACCGAGATGTATCTCCGCACCATCTATGAACTGGTGGAGGAGGGCATCGTGCCGCTGCGTGCCCGGATCGCCGAGCGCCTCCACCAGTCCGGTCCGACGGTGTCGCAGACCGTCGCCAGGATGGAGCGCGACGGCCTGCTCACCGTCGAGGGAGATCGTCATCTCGAGCTGACCGCCGAGGGCACCCGACTGGCCGTCCGCGTGATGCGCAAGCACCGCCTCGCCGAGCGCCTGCTCACGGACGTGATCGGGCTCGACTGGGAGATGGTGCACGAGGAGGCGTGTCGGTGGGAGCACGTCATGTCGGAGAACGTCGAGCGTCGGCTCCTCGAGCTGCTCGGCAACCCGATCTCCTCTCCCTACGGCAACCCGATCCCCGGCCTGGGTGAGCTCGGATCGGACACGACAGCCGAGGAGTTCATGGCGGGCGTCGACCCGCTCTCGAAGGTGGTCGGCGCGGAGAAGGGCATGGTGCTGGTGCGCCGCATCTCCGAGGAGATGCAGAAGGACGAGGTGCTGATGTCGGCGCTGCGCCGGGTCGGTGCACTGCCCGACCACACGATCAGCGTCGTCTCGACGGCCGAGGGAATCCTGATCGGCTCAGGCGGCGAGAGTGCAGAGATCGTGCCGGAGGCTGCCGATCACATCTTCGTGAAGCGGATGTAGTGACCGCCACGGCGTCGTCCCCCACCCGGGGGATCTAGAGAAGGAACGACGGTGGAGTTGGTGCATGTCCGCCTCACGGCGGCGGACCTTGCCGGGAGCGGGCGCGTGGTCGTCCCACACGCGCACACCGGCCTGCGCCAAGCGCTCCTCGTCGGCGAGGACCTGGTCGTAACCGACCAGGACGGCGAGTTCCACGCAGCGACAGTCGTAGCCGTCGATGGCGACGGGCACGATCTGGAATACCACCTGAAGATCGGCGCCCGCCTCCCGGTAGATCTAGCCGCCCAGCGGATGAACGATGTCGACATCGAGCCAGAGAACGCCGACATCCATGACGTCGTCGACCTGCTCGGTGACCTGCGTGACACGCTGCGTCACATCGACAGGGCCTGACGCTCGTCTGCACGGCGTCGCTCGAGCTCGGTGAGGAAGTCGCTCACCCCGGCCTCGATCCGGTACGTCGCCAGCTCATCGCCGCGGGTGGTGCCGCGGTTGACGATGACGATCGGCGTACCAGCCTTGGCAGCGCGGCGGACGAACCGCAGCCCGCTCATCACCGTCAGGCTGCTGCCCGCCACCAAGAGGGCGCCCGCACGGTCCGCGAGTGCGTCCACCGCCGCCATGCAGCGGTCGACCCGGTCCCGCGGCACGTTCTCGCCGAAGAAGACGACGTTCGGCTTGAGCGCGCCGCCGCACACCTCACAGGGAGGTACGACGAAGCCGTGGGTCTCCTCCAGATCGACGTCGCCGTCGGGCCGCACCGTGACGTCCGCGTGCTGCTGCGCCCAGTCGGGGTTGAGCCTCTCGAGCCGGTGCTGTAGGTCGCCGCGGGCGCTGACGGTGTGGCAGGAGAGGCAGATGACCTCCGAGATCCGGCCGTGCAGGGCGACGACCCGGGTCGCGGGGGAGGCGGCCTCGTGCAGCCCGTCGACGTTCTGCGTGATCAGCAGCTCGGGGTCGATCGCGGCGAGGGCGCGGTGCCCGGCATTGGGCTCTGCGACCTGCATCCGGCTCCAGCCGAGGTGTGAGCGGGCCCAGTAACGCTGTTGGGCGCCGGGGCCGGAGACGAACTCGCCGTACGTCATCGGCATCCGGGCTGGCGCACCCGGGCCGCGGTAGTCCGGGATGCCGGAGTCGGTGGAGAGGCCGGCGCCGGTCAGCGCGACCAAGGGGCGGTCGACGAGGAGGCCGAGCGCCCGCTCCTGCTCGGAGGCGTTCACCGGGTGTAGCGCGCGGCCGACCGCGCCTTCGACGATCGCTCTCGCGCCTTGGCGGCTTCGACCTCACGGTCCTTCTTCGGCGCATGCGTGACCAGGTCGTCGAGCAGGTGCTGAGTGGCGTGGGCGACCGCCGCCACCGCCCGGTCGAACGCCTCCTGGTTGGCCTGCGAGGGCCGGACCGTGCCGCTGACCTTGCGGACATACTGCAGCGCGGCGGCCGCGACCTCGTCTGAGGTCGCCGGAGGCTCGAAGTTGTGCAGGGGACGGATGTTGCGGCACATGCTTCAAGAGTAGGCGCCGTGAGTGAGGGGCCGAGCCCGCTCGCGATTCTGCTTCGGAGTCACGCCTCGATCGCTACGATCATCCTCAATGGTCAGCGCAGCCGAAGGGCGCCACCGAGCGCCCACCCCCGTCCGTGCGGAGGCTGCCGACCCGGCCGATCTGGACGCTTGTCCGGCTGACGGCGGGGTAGCGCTCTCCCGCCAGATGGAGCTCCTCGTCTCCTCGCTCCTAGCGATCTCGTCCGACCTCGACCTGCGGGGCGTTCTGCGGCGTACCCTCGCGTCTGCCTGCGCGCTCAGCCGTGCGCCTCACGGCATGGTCGCGGTCGAGGGCGAACGCGCGATCCTGTACGGCGAGCGTCCCGGCGGCCAGCCCCTCGGCGCGAACACCGGCGGCATGGTGGCGGTGGTCCGCGTGGGGGAGCGTCCCTACGCCCGGCTCCATCTAGCGCAGCCGGTCGACCGACGCGGCTTCAACGCGCGCGACGAGCTGATGGTCGAGCAGCTGGTCAGTGCGGCCGGTCAGGCCGTCGCGAACGCCCTCGAGCATCAGCGCCTGCGCCAGGTGGCGGAGGGGTCGACCACCGACGACGCGGTCCGGGCCGAGCGCGAGCGGATCGCGCGGGACCTTCATGACACGGTGATCCAGCGGCTGTTCGCCACCGGCATGCAGCTGCAGTCCGTGCGGCGTACCGCGGGGGAGGAGGCTGGTGCGGGAATCACGACCGCGATCCGCGACCTCGACGCGACGATGAAGGACCTGCGCGCCACCATCTACGGACTGCGCCGCCGTCGGCACGCCTCGGTGCTGGGGCAGGTGGAGGCGCTCGTGGAGGAGTACGCCGGCGGCCTCGGCTTCCGGCCCAAGCTACGGCACAGCGGCCCGGTGGACGCGCTGCTCGCTGGGGATCTCGGCGACCACGTCCTCGCCACCTTGCGTGAGGCCCTCTCCAACATCGTCAAGCATGCCCGCGCGAGTGCCGCCGACGTCGAGCTGCACGTCTCCCCGGCGTGGACGATGCTGCGGGTCAGCGACGACGGCGTCGGCATCCCGATCGGCGAGGGTGGCGTGCTGGGCAGCGGCCTGGCGAACCTGCGGGCACGGGCCGAGCACCTCGGTGGGTTGCTGCATATTCGCGGGAGTCGGGTGGATTGGATCGTGCCGACCTCGCGCTGAGCGAGGTGGGACGCCTCAGGGCGCGGTCAAGCCGTCGAGCCGTCGGGCCGTCGAGGTCAGGCGGGGTCGGCGAAGGGATCGGCGTCGAGGTCGAGCGGGGCCAAGTCGAAGTCACCCAGGTCACCGAGGTCGGTGGGGGCAGCGGGCGCATCCAGCGAGAGCGGGGCGACGGCGTCGAGGACGGCCGCCTGGTCGGCTTCGACGAGGACGGGCTTGGCAACTGGGTTGGCGGCCGGAATGGGCTGGGCCAGGGCGTGGCTCAAGGCGCCGCCCTCACCCAGGCGGCGGACCAGTTCGGCGAGCAGCGCACAGCTGAGCAGCAGGATCACGAACCGCTCGAGCACGACGCCGGCCGGCAGCGCTCGGTCCACGACCGAGGTCCACACCGCCGGCATGCTCAGCAGTGCGCTCACCGTGACGATCTCGGTGGTCGCGCCACTCAGCTGAGGGGCGCTGTGGTCCACGAGCGGGACCGGCCCGAGGGACATGGTCGTCATGCGCCGACCACCGTCAGGTTCGCCGCGCCGTCGACCCGGTTGGCGGTGACCACGCCGATCGACTGGACGCTGGAGGCGCCCGCGATCTCGTTATAGGACAGGACGGGCAGGCGCGGCAGGGCCGGCGCCACGAGGCGCCGTACTGCCGCCCTGAGCTGGGGGGCGCAGACCAGGACCGCACGGATGCTGCTGTCCTCCGCCTGCTGCATGAGCTGAGCGGTGCCAGAGAGGACGTTCTGAGCGGTGTCCGGGTCGAGGGCGAGTACGGCGCCCTGATCGGTGGCCCGCAGCGCCTCGAGCATGCCCTGCTCCAGCATCGGGTCGAGGCTGATCGCTGAGACCACGCCGTCGGCGAGGTAGGGAGCGACGATCGCCGGGCCGAGGGCGGCACGTGACGCCTCGACCAGGCCGTCGAGGTCCTTGGACAGGCCGGCCCGCAGTGAGAGCGCCTCGAAGATGCGGACCAGGTCGCGCACCGAGACACCTTCGTCGAGCAGGGCGCGCAGTACGCGCTGGATCTCTCCGAGGGAGAGCATCGCGGGGGTGAGCTCCTCGACGACGACCGGGTGGGTGCGCTTGACCACGTCGGTGAGGAGGCGGACGTCCTCCCGGCCGAGCAGGCGGCCGGCGTGGGCGGTGACAACCTCGGAGAGGTGGGTGGTGACGACCGATGCGCGATCCACCACCGTCGCTCCGCCCATCTCGGCCTGATGCCGCAGCTCGGCGGGGATCCACTTGGCGTCGAGCCCGAAGACCGGCTCGCGGGTGGGCTGTCCCGGCAGGGAGCCGAGCAGATCGCCGATGGCCAGGACGCAACCGCGCGGCGCCTCGCCACGGGCGACCTCGATGCCGAAGAGGGTGATCGCATAGTGCCGCAGTGGCAGATCGAGGTTGTCCCGGGTGCGGACCGGGGGGATGACCACGCCGAGGTCGGTCGCGATCTTGCGCCTGAGTGCTTTGACCCGATCGAGCAGGTCGCCGCCGCTGGCAGCGTCGACGAGGTCGATGAGATCGGCGGCCAGCTCGAGGCCGAGGGGGTCGACCAGGATGTCGGCGGCCAGCTGCTCGGGGGAGTCGGGGTTCTTCGGGGTGGGTGCGTCGAGGAGCGGGTCGGAGACCGGAGCCGTCGCCTTCTCCGACACGCGGGTGGAGGCGAGGAGCATGGCGCCGCCGGCGACGATGAACGGGATCTTCGGCAGGCCCGGGATGACGCAGAGGGCGAGGGCGGCGAAGCCGGCCACTCGCAGTGGTGTGCGCTGGGCGCCGAGCTGGCGCAGGATGTCCGAGCCCATATCGGCGTTGCCCGCGGCGCGGGTGACGATCAGGCCAGTTGCGACCGAGAGCAGCAGGGCGGGGATCTGGGAGACCAGACCGTCGCCGATGGAGAGCAGCGAGTAGGTGTTGATGGCCTCGCTGAATCCGAGGTGGTTCTGCACCATGCCGACGCCGAAGCCGCCCAGCAGGTTGACCAGCGTGATGATGATGGCAGCGATCGCGTCGCCCTGGACGAACTTGCTCGCACCGTCCATCGCGCCATGGAAGTCGGCCTCCGCGTGCACCTCGGCACGCCGACGCTTGGCCTCCTCGTCATCGATCAGACCGGCGTTGAGGTCGGCGTCGATCGACATCTGCTTGCCGGGCATGGCGTCGAGGGTGAAGCGGGCCCCGACCTCCGCGACGCGACCTGCGCCCCTGGTGATGACCACGAACTGGATGATCAGCAGGATCACGAAGACGATCAGGCCGACGATGAGTGAGCCACCGACGACGAAGTGGCCGAAGGTGTCGATCACCTTGCCGGCGT
>Ga0164242_10006739_pt1 | contig 12620 bp, 9 predicted proteins | sample OricomgcompostMG_FD_108783 | JGI IMG/M metagenome (GOLD analysis project Ga0164242, IMG submission 108783) | Miracle-Growth compost microbial communities from Emeryville, California, USA - Original compost - Miracle growth compost (MG) ... | reverse complement strand
TCAACACATCTGCGGCGGTAAAAGCCGAGTGCGACATCACTTGTACGTCCTCGAACGCCGTGAAAGTTGTGGAAAGCCTTGGCGCGCCGCGCGTGCTGTGCATCCCCGACCAGTATCTCGCGAAGTGGGTGCAGTCGCAGACCAAGGTCGAGGTCATCGCGTGGAAAGGCGCCTGCGAGGTGCACGAGCGTTTCACGGGCGAAGAGCTGCAAAGCATGCGCGCCGACGAACCCGGCCTCAAGATTATTGCGCACCCCGAATGCCCGCCCGACGTCATAGCGGCTGCCGATTTCACCGGCTCGACCTCCGGCATGATTCAATGGGTAAAGGACAGGCGCCCGGCGAAGGTCATGCTCGTCACCGAATGCTCGATGGCCTCGAACGTCGCGATCGAGGTACCGGACGTCGAGTTCATCCGGCCGTGCAATCTCTGCCCGCACATGAAGCGCATTAGCCTCGATAATATCTACGACAGCCTGGTCAATCTGCGTCACGAGGTGACGGTCGATCCGGACGTCGCTGTTCGTGCCCGTCGCGCTGTCGAGCGCATGGTCAATCTGACCAATTAGCGCTTTGGGCGACGGCCCAGGAGACAAGCCAATGGCAGCGCGAAATCAGCGGCACGAGGTGCGGACCTTCAAACCATTTGAAGGCGAGCCCGGACTAGGCGACGTTGTCATCATCGGCGCGGGACTCGCGGGCCTCTTCACGGCGCTGAAGCTCGCACCGCTGCCGGTGACGGTTATCGCTGCCGCGCCGCTCGGCGAAGGCGCTTCCAGCATGTGGGCACAAGGCGGTATCGCGGCGGCCGTCGGCGAAGGCGACAGCACGGCCAAGCACGCTGCTGACACCATCGAAGCCGGCGGCGGCATCGTCGACCCTGACGTTGCGCGCGTCGTCGCCGATGAAGGCCCCGACCGTATCCGCGACCTGTTGAGCTACGGCGTCCCCTTCGATCGCGATCTTGAAGGCCACTACGTTCTCTCGAAGGAAGCCGCACATTCGGAAAAGCGCGTCGTGCGCGTCTCCGGTGACCGGGCCGGCGCCGCCATCATGCAAGCTCTTATCGCCGCCGTGCGCCGGACGCCGTCGATCCGCGTGCTCGAAGGCTACGAAGCCGACGACCTCATCGCTGAGAATGGCCGGCTCAAAGGCCTGCGCTTGATCCGTTCCAGAAATCTTGGAAGCGGCTCCTACGTGTTCGTGCCAGCAGCCGCCGTCGTACTGGCGACCGGCGGCGTTGGCGCCCTGTTCGCGTTGACCACCAATCCCTCCTACGCCAAGGGCGAAGCGCTTGCGATGGCGGCGCGCGCCGGTGCGGTCATCGCCGATCCCGAATTCGTGCAATTCCATCCAACGGCGATCGATGCCGGAATTGATCCCGCGCCTCTCGCGACGGAAGCGCTACGCGGCGAAGGCGCGACGCTCGTCAACTCACATGGCGAGCGCTTCATGCTGGCTGTCGATCCTCGCGGCGAACTCGCCCCGCGTGATGTCGTTGCGCGCGCCGTCTACAACGAGCTGAGCGCCGGGCGCGGCGTCTTTCTCGACTGCCGGAAGGCGATCGGCGCGCATTTCGAGAAAGAGTTTCCAACTGTCTGGAAGCACTGTCGAAGCGCCGGCATCGACCCGACGACGGACCTCATTCCGGTGGCCCCGGCAGAGCACTATCATATGGGCGGCATTGCCACCGATCTCCGCGGCCGTACCAGCCTCGCCGGATTGTGGGCAGTGGGCGAAGTCGCCTCGACAGGATTGCACGGCGCCAACCGGCTGGCATCGAATTCGCTTCTCGAGGCTGTCGTGCTTGGCGCCCGTGCGGCAGCCGACATCCGCGACTTTCTTCCTCACGATAGCGTCGGTCATTTCGTGCACCCCCGGCGCATTCCAGCTTCGCGTGCAGCAGGGGCCGACAAACGCGGCGAGGCGCTCGCGCGTCTTCGCGCCATCATGACGGCTCATGTCGGGGTCCAGAGATCGGCCAAGGGCTTGAAACAGGCGCTCATCGCTCTTCGAGATCTCGACGCCGCGACCGCTGACGATACCGTTCTATCCAACATGATCCTGACGGCGCGACTGATCACCCTCGCAGCGTTGATGCGCAAGGAAAGCCGCGGCGGCCATTATCGCACCGACTACCCCGTAAGCGATCCTGCGTTCGCGCACCGCACGTTCATCACCATCGACGATCTCAATGCGGCAGAGCAGAAACTGCACGCAGCAAACAGCATTTCCGCGACGGCTTAGAGACCATGATTTCGCGTCCTGACCTGCCTTCTCTCCCTCGGAACATCGTGGACGCAGCCGTTCGTGCCGCGCTCGACGAGGACCTGGGATTAGTCGGCGACATCACGACGAACGCGACCGTACCCTCAGGCACTTTCGCACAAGCCGTCATCGCCGCGCGCAAGCCGGGCGTCGTTGCAGGCGTTGCGCTCGCCGAAGCGGCATTCCGGGCCGTCGGTTCCGATGTGTCGATCGCGATCGAGATTGACGACGGCAAGACGGTCAAGCCGGGCGCCGTCATCGCACGCATCGCCGGCGAGGCACGCACGCTTCTGACCGCCGAGCGCGTTGCCCTGAATTTCCTCGGCCGTCTGTCCGGCATCGCAACGCTGACGCGGCGCTACGTCGATGCGGTCGCCGGCACGCCCGCAAAAATCGTCGACACGCGAAAAACGACACCCGGGCTGCGCGCCTTGGAGAAATACGCGGTCCGCTGCGGCGGCGGTTACAATCACCGCGTCGGATTGTTCGATGCCGTGTTGATCAAGGACAACCACATCGTGGCGGCCGGCAGTATCTCGGCGGCCATTCGGGCAGCGAAAGCCGCCGTTGGCCACATGACCAAAATCGAGGTTGAGGTCGATACCCTGGCGCAGCTCGAAATGGTGATGCGGGAGAAAGTCGATTGCGTACTCCTCGACAATATGAAGCCTGCTGAACTTTCCAAAGCTGTCGAGATCGTTGGCGGACGTTGCCTCACCGAAGCATCCGGCGGTGTCAGTCTCGAAACCGTCCGCGAAATCGCCGAATCCGGCGTCGACCTCATATCCGTCGGTGCACTGACGCACTCCGCGACCGTGCTCGACCTGGGACTGGACTTCATTGCATCGCGAAATCCAGCCGTCATCGAAGCTTGAATTCGCCATACTCGAAATACATGTGAGGGAGTGCTAAAACCGGCAAGCTCCACCGGGGCTTCGCAAGCGAGGGTGCCATGGCAATGCAATGGATCGTGGTGTGGGGTCTGGTCGCCGTTGCCGCCTCGGCCCTTGCGGCGGTCCTCGCGGGCTTCAAAAATCGCGACTATTCCTATTGGATGGCGTGGAGCTTCATTATCCCGCCGCTCGTCATCTGGCTTCTATTCACGCCAAAGAACAAAGGGCCGCGACCGCGCCAGCCTCGTCTCGACGACCTCGACCGCCGCGAGAACGGCCCGCTATAAGAGGTCATCGCCGGTCCATATCAATCGTCATCCCGGCGAAGGCCGGGATCCATCCAAGCTGATTGAATTAAATCCTGCAGAAACTTGGGGATGCCCGCCTTCGCGGGCATGACGGTAAGCGCGATCGGCTTACGACTTCGATTTCGCGCGCCGCCGGATGGTCGCTTGCGCAGCCGATAAACGCGCGACAGGCACGCGGAACGGCGAACACGAAACGTAGTCGAGATCGATATTCTCAAAGAATTCGATCGACTTCGGATCACCGCCATGTTCGCCGCATATGCCGGTCTTGAGGCCGGGCTTCGCCGCACGCCCGCGTTCGGCGCCGATTTTAACGAGCTCTCCCACACCTCTTTGATCGATTGTGACGAATGGGTCCGTCGAGATCACTTCATGCTCAAGATAGTTCGATAAAATGGGCGCGGCGTCATCGCGCGACAGCCCGAGCGCCGTCTGTGTCAGATCGTTCGTACCGAATGAGAAGAAATCCGCACCCGACGGTCCACCCGCGATGTCTGCAGCGCGCAACGCCGCCCTGGGCAGCTCGATCATCGTTCCCACATCGTAGGGAATCGTAACGCCTGTCTCGCGCGCAACGGTTTCAGCGGTCTCGACGACAACGCGGCGCAGGACGTCGAACTCACGCCTGTAGGCGACGAACGGAATCATGACCTCCGGCCGCACCGCCTCGCCCGTTTTTCTCTCGGCATTGACGGCAGCCTCGAAAATCGCGCGCACCTGCATGCGCGTAATCTCCGGAAATTTGATACCGAGGCGGCAACCCCGGAAACCCAGCATCGGATTGAATTCCTCAAGCTCTGCGACGCGCGACTTGAGACGCATCAAATCCATTCCGAGCGCTGCCGCGACTTGCGCCGCCTCGCGGTCCTCGTGCGGCAGAAACTCGTGCAACGGCGGATCGAGCAATCGGATGGTCACTGGCAATCCTGCCATGATCTCGAACAGCTCTTCGAAGTCGGCGCGCTGCACGGGCAGGAGCTTGTCCAACGCCTGCTGACGCCCCTCCTCATCTTCCGCGCAAATCATCTCGCGGACGGCAAGAATGCGTCCTTCTTCGAAAAACATATGTTCCGTGCGACAAAGGCCTATGCCCTCCGCTCCAAACGACCGGGCTTGCCGCGCGTCACGCGGCGTATCGGCGTTGGTGCGGACTTTCATGCGCCGGGTGCGATCCGCCCATTCCATGACGGTCGCAAAAGTACCCGACAGTTGCGGCGGCAGCATCTTGGCTTTTCCGGCGTAGACGCGTCCGGTGCTGCCATCGATCGAGATGGTGTCGCCCGACTTGAATGTGCGCACGCCGGCGCGCATCGTCCCGGCGTTGGTATCGATCTTGAGCGTCCCGGCGCCCGAGACACACGGCCTGCCCATACCGCGCGCGACGACGGCTGCATGGCTCGTCATGCCGCCGCGCGCCGTCAGAATGCCGACGGCCGCGTGCATACCCTGCACGTCCTCCGGGCTGGTTTCCGAACGAACGAGGATGACCTCCCTGCCCTTGGCCTTCAGCGCTTCCGCCATTTCGGAATGAAAGACGATCTCGCCCGAGGCGGCACCCGGAGACGCCGGCAGGCCTCTCGCGATCAAGTCGTGGTCAGCCGAAGGATCGATCGCTGGATGCAATAGCTGATCGAGTTGCGTTGGCTCGATCCTGAGGATCGCTTCCTCCTGGCTGATGAGATTTTCCGCCGCGAGATCGACCGCAATCTTGAGCGCCGCTTCGGTCGTGCGCTTGCCGGCCCGCGTCTGCAGGATCCACAGCTTGCCGAGTTGGACCGTGAACTCGACATCCTGCATGTCGCGATAATGCCGTTCCAGCTGATCAAAGATCTGCGCCAGCTCAGCGAACGCCTCCGGCATCGCGACTTCGAGAGCCGTTTCCGGAGCCTCACGCGCGCTTTTCTTCGTCAGCGGCTGCGGCGTGCGGATACCGGCGACGACGTCCTCGCCCTGCGCATTCGGAAGGTATTCGCCGAATATTTCTTTTTCACCCGTCGACGGGTTACGCGTGAAGGCGACGCCCGTCGCCGAGTTGTCCCCGAGATTGCCGAACACCATCGCCTGCACCGTGACGGCGGTACCCCACTCGTCCGAGATGTCGTGCAACCTGCGATATGTTTCGGCGCGCGGATTGTGCCAGGAATCGAAAACCGCGGCGATGGCGCCCCAAAGCTGTTCGCCTGTGTCTTGCGGGAAAGGCGCGCCATGCTCCCGCTCGATCGCCGCCTTGTAATCCGCGATGATCTCGCGCCAGGCTTCCTCATCGAGATCGGTGTCTGCGGAATATCCGTTGAGGTTCTTGAAATTTTCGAGAATGTCTTCGAATGCGCCGTGATCGACTCCGAGCACGACGTCACCGTACATTTGAATGAAACGGCGATAGCTGTCGAAAGCAAAGCGCGAGTTGCCCGTTAGCGCTGCAAGCCCCTCGACCGTCGTGTCGTTAAGACCGAGGTTCAGGATCGTGTCCATCATGCCCGGCATCGACGCGCGAGAGCCGGAACGCACGGATACGAGCAGCGGGCGGTTTTCGTCTCCGAAACGCGCGTTGACGGTTTTTCCGACAGCATCGAGCGCCTGCAGAACATCACCCTTCAGCGATTCCGGCAGTTTGCTTCCTGCCGCGAAAAAGGCGTCGCATACGTCGGTCGTAATGGTGAAGCCCGGCGGAACAGGCATGCCAAGGGCTGCCATCTCAGCAAGATTAGCGCCCTTGCCGCCGAGGAGCTCGGCCATATCGGCCCCGCCCTCCGCCTTCCCCGGAGCAAAGGAGTAGACCCATTTCTTTTTGCCGTCAGTGTCCGGCTGTGCCATCAGACCTCCGGTGCGGTCTTCATGCTGCCATGATCCGCGTCAGGAGACGTGCCATAGCAAATGAAGCTCACCATTCCTAGTTGAAGTCCCTTGCCGCCTTGTTTCGCAGTCTTATGGAAAGTCTATCACGATGACCGCGCTGGAGACCGTTCTCGCAACACTTGGTCAATCAAAAGCTGCCGGGATCGACCGCTTGTTCGAGTTGTTACGGATAGATAGCATCTCGACCGACCCGGCTCACAAGGCGAGCTGCCGCAAAGCCGCCGAATGGTGTGCCGCGACGCTCAAGGATATCGGCTTCGCCGAAGCCAAGGTTGTGCCAACAAGCGGTCATCCGATGGTCGTTGCGCACGACCGCGCGCAACGCGACCCTGGCGTACCGCACGTGCTCTTTTATGGACACTATGACGTACAGCCGCCCGATCCGCTCGATCTTTGGGAAACGCCGCCCTTCGAACCGCGCATCACCACCGACCCCGCAAACGGCGAGGTCATCGTCGCCCGCGGAGCCGAAGATAACAAGGGCCAGCTGATGACCTTCTTCGAAGCGGCCCGCGCTTGGATGAAGGTTCAGGGCCAATTGCCCGTCGCGGTATCAGTGCTGATCGAAGGCGAGGAAGAATGCGGATCGCCGTCGCTGCCCGGATTCCTGGCAAAGCACGGAGACGAATTGAAAGCCGATCTCGTGCTCGTCTGCGATACCGGGCAATGGGACAAGGACACACCTGCGATCACGACGATGCTGCGCGGCCTCGTCGGTGACGAGCTTGTCATCACCGCACCCAATCGCGATCTTCATTCCGGCATCTACGGCGGTCCGGTAACGAACCCCATACGCGCGCTCGCCAAGGTCATGGCCGCGCTCCATGACGAGACCGGCAGGATTGCCGTTCCGGGCTTTTATGACGGTGTCCAGGACCCAGCGCTCGCGCAACTCGCGCAATGGAAATCATTGGGTCTCAGAGCCCAATCGTTCCTCGGTTCTGTGGGGCTGAAAACGCCGGCGGGCGAACAAGGCCGCACCGTCATCGAACAGCTTTGGTCCCGCCCGACGCTGGAATTCAATGGCGTAACTGGAGGCTACCAGGGCGTTGGGTCAAAGACGGTCATCCCGGCAAAGGCGTCAACTAAGATTACCTGCCGCCTCGTGCCCGGCCAGGACCCGGACAAGGTGATGAAGGCCCTTCACGATTACGTCGATAAGATCCTGCCTGCCGATTGCAAGGCGACATGGCTTGGCCATCATGGCTCCGGGGCCGTCAGCTTCGACACCACCGATCCGTCGATGCAAGCCGCCGCCAAAGCACTTGAAGAGGAATGGGGAAAGCCCACCGTCCTTATGGGTAGCGGGGCATCTATCCCGATCGTGACGTCGTTCCGCGACGCCCTCGGCATGGACAGCCTGCTGATCGGTTTCGGGCTCGACGACGATCGCATCCATTCCCCGAACGAGAAATACAACATCCGCAGCTTCGAAAAGGGAGCACGGAGCTGGGCGCGGATCCTCGCCGCGCTTGCGCCGGCCGTCGCGTAGAACTTTTTGCCGGAACGCTTCGCAGCAAACGCATCGAGATACCGGAATGCTTAAGCCGCATCTGCTCCTGACCGTCGTCGTCTTTGCGCTCGTCGCATGGCTGGCCACACATTACGCCACGCAACAAAATGGCTCCTGGTCGACCAGCAGCGCACCCAACACGAGTACGCGCTCCAGCGCAGACAACACCGCCCCAGGCGGAAATGGCTACAGCAGCGGCGACGGCTACCGGAATGGCTACGGCAACGGCAGCGAACGCAACGTCGCCGGCCAATTCGATTACTACGCGCTCGTTCTCTCCTGGAGCCCCTCTTATTGCGCCGAGAACGCCGATCGTAACGAACAGCAGTGCAATCGCCGGGATGGTCGGCGCTATTCATTCGTCCTGCACGGTCTATGGCCGCAATATAATTATGGCTATCCATCCTCATGCCGCTTGCCGCGACGGCCGTTCGTTCCCGACAATGTCATCGCAAGCATGCTCGACATCATGCCAAGCCGCGGCCTCGTCATCCACGAATACCGGACGCACGGCACCTGCTCTGGACTGGATCCCGCGCAATACTTCTCGACCGCGCATCGCCTGTTCAACGCCATAACGATACCGCCGCGGTTTCGAAGCCCTCCCGAGGCGCAATATGCGGCGCCCTCGGAAATCCGCGACGCGTTCCTGCGTGCCAACCCGAACCTTAACGCAGACATGCTGGCCGTCGTCTGCGACGGCAAAGGGCTGAAGGAAGTCCGCATCTGCTTTTCAAAGGACGGACATCCGCGTGCTTGCGGGCGGAACGAGAACCAGAACAAGCTGTGCTCGAGCAATCGGGTATTCATTCCACCGACAGGTGCGAGTGCCCGGCAAACAGCACCCGTCAATCCGGCACCGGCAACCGTCGATCGACAGGCGCCGCTTCCCGGCCCTCGCATGAATTACGACTACGGCCGCAGTAATCCGTAGAGATCGAACTTTCGAAAATTGCAGCCATCCATCGGTTGGGGCAGTTCGGGAGAATTACGCCGCGGATCGCAGCCGCTCGGTGCGCCACGTCACCGGCGCATATGCGACCCAACCGAGGCCCGCCTCAGCCGCGATGCCTTCAAGCGCCATCGGATTGATGCTCCAGCCATCGGCGACGCCCAGGACGTGTCCTTCGGTCGGATGCAGAAGCAGCGGCCCGCCGACATCGCCGTGGCGATCGCGGACGCCCCTGAACTCGATCATTGAGAGGCCAAGCCGCCTCTCTTCCGGCGTCAGACCGCCAATATCCCAAACGACACCCGCCTCGCCGACGGCAAAAGCCCTGACGAGGTTCCCGTTCTCAAATCGCGCCCATGCATAGAAATCGATGATCGGAAATGTCGCGAAATACTGAACGTCTGGGAAGTGGCTCGCTAAGCGATGAAGCAGCGGCGCCGTCTTGTCTATAAAAGTGCCCCCCGTGGGCAACGGCAGCGATACGCCGGCGACGATCGTCCATCCCTCGATGGGAGGCGAAACGAAGACGAAAGCGTCGGCGAGATCCAGGTCATAGATCGCGCCGAGACCCGAATTCCAATTCGCGGCGCGAAGTTCGAGACCGAGGATCGCAGCCAGCCGCTGCGCGTCTTCCGTCTTCACCGCGAGCCAGGACATCTCGCTGCCGAAGGCGTGCGGCCGGTCCGGGGCGTCGTCGACGGTAACCCGTCGCGGCAAAAGCCGCGGAGAAAGAACCGCTGCGGCGATGACTGCGGTCAAGAGGACGAGTGTAACGACCGTGAAAATCACGAATGGCGCCGCCCGCGAAAGAGCCTAGACGACTTTTCTGTCGTGAGTTGCGAAACTTCGCAAGTACCACGTGCGGTAAGCTGTGAAAAAATCCCGGCGGTGAAAACCTCGCCTCGCGTCACCCCAAAAAAGAACCGGGGCCCGCAAGGGCCCCGGTGGACTCAGTCGGGAGGTTCAAGAGGAAAACTTATGGGAGAGTGACACCCGCGGAGAACACGAAGCGCGACTCGGCAGCTGCGCTACCACCTAGCTGCGACTTGGAGATGTCCGTATCCCAGTAGCGGAAGTCCATGAAGTACTTGTCTACGGCAAGCTTCAGCCCGACGTTCCAATAAGTGTAGTCCGTCTTGCTTTCGCATGCGCACGGCGAGAACTGATCATCGCCATTGCTGTAGCCTATCAAAGCGCTCACAGTCGGATCAAAAATTGCGAACTTCGGCAAAGCATAGCTAGCGCTGCCCTCGATTGTCTCGGTCTGACCGTAGTTCGCCTGATCGGGCGTCACATAGCCCGTAACACCCAGCGTCAAATTCTTGACCGGTGTGATCGATGCGCCAACCTTGAACTCGACGTAGTCCGTCGCGCTCCACCCAAGACTGTTGGCGGGATAGGTATAATAAAGAACACCGATATCCCAGCTGACCGGACCCGTTACGGGACGAATACCGGCGACGATATCCATTTCCATGGGATTGTAGCCTTCGCCCTCGATGTTCGAGAACCAGAAGCCCAAGTACCCAATGCCGTACGTAAACTCGACATAGGGCTGGAACGCGGGCCGCTCATCGTTGAACGAGATGCCGCGGAAGATATAATCGCTTGTGCCGGTGAGCGTGATAGAATACCCGAATTGCGGGTTGCTGCTCGCATCGTCTGCAAGCACCGCCGTGGACATTGTGAGGGACGCAAACACCGCTGCCCCCGCAGCGCAAAAATAACTTTTGAAATTTTTCATTTCAGACAACCCCCGTCCCAATTCTGCGTTCGCAGCAGCCGCCCTCGCGGCACCCCGATTCTCATCGTTCCCCAGTCAGAGAAGCCGCTTGGGCCCGCTAGCACAAGTATTTATTCAGAGGAAACACCGACTTGACGTGCGCCATGTAACCGGAAGGCAACGATGGCGTGATATCTGGCTCGCGAAACCCGAATTTGCCCTGAAAATATGCATGTCTTGGGCAGGCTCCCGCTCGCAACATATGCAATGGCGGACGAAATCGCCGCCTCTGTGGACGACGCACTCTTTCGAGACTGTAACTGATTCCGTCGCGGCTATGGTTTTGCGAACCAATTCTGGTAATCCGCTCCGATGAGCCCACTTTCCGATCCCCCGCCAACGGCATTGATCACCGGCGCCGCCCGCCGCATCGGGCGCACAGTCGCCCTCGACCTCGCCCAAGCCGGCTGGGCCGTAGCCATCCATTATCGGCGTTCGTCCGCCGAAGCCGAGGCACTCGCCGCCGAGATTGAGGCACACGGAGGCCGGGCCCGAACGTTTCAGGCCGACCTGGCGAGCCGTGACGCGATCGAACAGCTGGTCGTGAATGTTGGCCGCGAACTCGGGCCGCTGACGACCCTCATCAACAATGCCTCCGAATTCCTTCCCGACAGCATCGGAAACCTGGACGAGACGACGTGGGATCTACACCTGTGCGTCAACCTCAAAGCTCCGGTCTTTTTGTCCGAGGCCATGGCCAAGCAGCTCCCCGCGGACACCGAAGGCAACATCATCAACATCATCGATCAGCGCGTGTGGAACCTGACCCCCGAATTCTTCTCCTATACGATCTCGAAGGCGGGCCTTTGGACCGCGACGAGGACGCTGGCACAGGCGCTCGCCCCGCGGATTCGCGTCAACGCTATTGGGCCGGGACCGGTGTTGCGCAGCGTCCATCAGACCGATGACGACTTCGAACGCGAGAAGCAATCGACGCTCTTGAAACGTGGACCATCGGCGAAAGAAATCGCGGCGGCGGTGCGCTTCATCCTGGCGACGCCATCGTTAACGGGGCAGATGATTGCGCTGGACGGCGGCCAGCATCTGACCTGAGTGACTCCAAACGGCACAGTGCTTACCTGGCAGACGCCCTACGATCCGCCTCACTCTGATTCGCCCGCGCCATAAATACCGCCCAATTGGCTGGCAACGTCCGTTTACAGACTCAAGGGGGTCTCAACACTTTTTTAACGTTAAGCGTCTATGAACCTTAACTGGTTTTGTAGGGCGCTCTTCGAGGGGTGCCGCGTCGTTATGGGTGGATCCATGATTTGCCGCGTTCGAACGCCGTTTGCGTTCGTCATCGCAGTCGCCACATCGTTGGCCGCTGCATCTCTGCCGGTCTCTGCGGCAGAACTCCCACAAGTCCTGATCAGCAAGACCAACAAGGTCCCGGCGTGCGCAACGCCTGGCCGATTGATGGCCTTTCTGACAAACCGCAATCACAACGTCGACGAGCGCTTCTCGACGATCGCGGCCGACTACATGCGCATCGGCGATGAGTTGAAGATGCGATGGGACATCGCTTTCTTCCAGATGATGCTCGAAACGGGCAATCTGTCGTTCAAAGGCGACGTATCGGCGAGCCAGAACAACTTCGCAGGCCTCGGCGCCACGGGCAACCATGTTCACGGCGAAAGCTTTCCCAACGTCGCGACGGGCGTGAAAGCCCATCTCCAGCATCTTCTCCTCTACGCTGGCGTGCACCTCGACAATCCGGTCGCAGAGCGCACCCGCAAAGTCCAGGAATGGGGTATTTTGACTTCCTGGCAGAAGTCGATCTCCGGTCCGATCACCTATGATGAACTCGCTCACCAGTGGGCGCCGGGTTCGCGACGCTATGGACGGGAAATCGCAAGCCTGGCTGAAACGTTCTATGGCAGCCCCTGCAGAAGTCCGGATCCCAATCCTGAGCTGCTGGCGCTCGCAAAGCCGGGCCATGCCCCTGAAAAGACCAAGACGGATGATGCCGATCCGAAGGTTGCAATGGCCGATCCAGTGACGGCGGATTCGTCCGACGTACCGACGACGAAGCTCAGCGGCGCGG
>Ga0164242_10006738_pt1 | contig 12620 bp, 7 predicted proteins | sample OricomgcompostMG_FD_108783 | JGI IMG/M metagenome (GOLD analysis project Ga0164242, IMG submission 108783) | Miracle-Growth compost microbial communities from Emeryville, California, USA - Original compost - Miracle growth compost (MG) ... | reverse complement strand
TTGTCTCCTACCGTATAAGTACCGCTGGCCACAAAGACCTTACGTACATCCAGCGCATTAATCCCGCCCTGCACATCGGACGACGCGTTGGCCCAGCTGCTGCCCGTATGATTGCCTGTAGCCGACGTTTTCAGATAAACGATACCCGAGCTATCCGGATAAACAGAAAACTCATAAGCGCCCTGATCAATAGTGCCGTTATAGAGTCTGGCATGACTACCCAGGTCTCTGGTGGTGGTGGAAACACCGCTATATAAACTATTTCTGCCTGCATCTACCGCTGTTGAGTTATATGGCAGCGTATAATCCTGACTGTCATAATTATTAAACAAGGTTTTCAGCTGATCCTGATCCGTTAGTGTTACGGAATAATTACGGGTCAGATAACTAGTACCATCAATTCTGCCTCCAATTATACTGTTACTCGCCTCCACCGTACCGCCTACAATACTAATGGCGGCATCGTCATTAGCCACTATTGTCGTATTGATCAGATTTGTGACGCTGGTCTGTGTCTGGAACAGCCCTGCTAAGCTGTTATTACTGATACAGACATTAATAAGTGTGGGATTAGCGTTAATACCATACACCCCATTGGTACTATTGCCCGTAATCAGTAAGTTTTTGAGTCTGGGGCTGGTACCGCTATTATAAATTGCCCCCTGATTTTTAGTACCGGCCGCGCCGGTAATGACAAAACCATCCAATACAGCGGTTGAACCCACTGCGTTGTCCACATTCCAGATCACCGGACGCGTATGGTTTCCGCTTAAAATAGAACCAGCTGTATCTAGTAGATTCATTACCGGCGCTATTCGCTTATCATCTAAGGTTTTGATATGATGGTCCGGATCAAATCCGCCATAAATACCCACCCCTTTTTTCATAATATAAGAGTCATCTCCAACCGTGTAAGTACCTATACGCACATAGACCCTGGATACATCGACCCCGTTTATGGCACTTTGCAGATCATTGGTTGCATCGTCCCAGCTGCTGCCATCTTGTTTACCCAACGCTGCCGTGCCGACATATACAACACCGCTCGCATCAGGATGCACGACAATACCCTGATACTCATACGCGCCCATATCTATTATACCCGATTTATTAAAATGATAGACCCTGTGTTTACCACTGAGATCTAATGTACTATCTGTCAAAGTACCATACAGGCTATTGTTTCCATGATTAATAGCCGGTGCGTTGCCTTTCAAGGTATAATCACCACCAGCCGGGTTTTTAAAGATATTTCCCAGCGTCACCCCGGTCGCATTTAAATTACCATTAGCGGTAGCCGTGCTACCTTCTATTAAACTGTACTGATAATCCGTACCCGCAAAAGCAGTAATACCACCATAGGCGATACTATTATACAGCGCGACATTCCCCTCCGTCTCAATGGACATATTATCTGTACCACCGGTATTGCCTGCAATAGTCGCATTCACCAACTTAATCACCGATCCTGACCCCATCTGAGAAATACCGTTGCCATTGATCAAAACGTCCGCTGTAGCTGTATTACCGGTAATTTCTACATCTTCGCCGATAATATTGGTTTCACTTAGCCCCAGGATACCGCCGCTGGCTCCGCCTGTATTGCCCGAGATTTTCACCCTGCTTAGATACATATCTGACACGGAAGTGTCACATATAGCCCCACCCCGGCCGGCCACATTGCCCGTAATGATAAGGTTTGAGAGTACCGGCACGCTATTGCCCAGATAGAGTCCCCCACCGCTGGTACCCGCTTTATTACCAGACAGTGTGCTCCCGGACAAATAAAGTGCAGAATTATCCGCATAAACCCCGCCTCCATAGGTTGTCGCCTGATTATTTTTAATGGTTACGCCATTTATTTCTACAGAGCCACTTTCACTTACGATTCCTCCACCCGGACCACTGATCACTGTATTTCCTGAAATTTCACCTCCCTGAATCCTTGTCATAGAGCTCATATTCATCATACCACCACCAGCCAGACTGGCTGTATTACCCATAATCTTTACATTGGTATAAGTAGAGCTGTCCTGCGAGTTACAGATGCCGGCACCGACAATGGAGCTGTTATTAGAGATTGTACCACCCGTAATTTTCAGGCTACACACTATATTAAAGATCCCTCCACCTGCCAGTGCAATCAAGGAAGTATCCCGGCCAACATTTACACCTGCCTGATTATTAATAATAGAGACGTTATTAAGCCTACTATTACTATACCAGTTCAGCATGCCTCCACCATTATTATTTTTAATCACCACATTATTTAAACCTGGACTGGATTTATAGCTATAATACCCCCCGCCCAGTCCCTGCATGGAAAAATATAAGTCGGTCATATCACCGGAAATACTATAATTGCTGATCAGGTAATCCGTTCCATTGGCATTGCCCCCGGTAATGGTAAATCCATCCAGCATTGCACTATCTACCGCACCTATAGCAAGCACCACATGGAAAACATTATCGCTATCCTGGCCAGCAACACCAATATCACCACTTAAAATAGTGCCATAATCACCTGTCAGCCTGGCATCAGACAGTGCCTTAATATTATTTGCGGGATCAAATCCTCCATAGAGCTGTACATTGGGCAGCAAATTAAAGCTCTTATCCCGGTTACTCACCGTCATGGAAGAGGCTACGCCCGTTACATATTTCGGTTTATACGTTCCCTTGGCCACAAAGATCTTCAGCGGGGCCTCAGCCGTATAATCCCCAAATCTCTGTACATATTTTAAGGCATCGGAAAGGTCAGCAATGGCATTTCCCCAACTGGTTCCATCCCCTTGGCCACCACGCACGTTTTGATTCACATACAAAATATTATCAGCCAGGTTCATCTTCGGCGCTTCCAGCGCCCCCAGATCCAAAACCTTCACGATGACCCTGTCATTGCCTGCCAGATCATAGCCATCAGCGCTGATCCCCCCAAATGTGGTGGCTAGATCCATCTTACCTGCATTGATAGCTGGCGAGTTCCAATTCAGGGTATAATCGCCAGCAGCAGGATTTTTAAACACCTCTGACTCGCTATATACCATACTGGAGCCAGTATTATCAATAATGGAAGCCTGCAGCATTTCCATTAAATTACCGGACGTAGTCATAGCCCCCAGACTACTTAGATTCCCGTCGATAATAGAAACCAGTGAAGCCGAACCATTAACATGCCCAAAAACAATGGCGTTCACCAGTGCATTACCACTGCCGACAACAGCATAACCGCCTTGACTGGTGTTATCAGCAACCGTCAGATTAGAGCAGCGAAAGCCACTTCCGGTCTCTGAATAAATAGCGCCGCCATCTCCTGTAGCCGTATTACCCGTTATCAGTACATTAGCCATGGTAATGATGGAAGTATTACCATAAACCCCTGCGCCGTTCACCGCTGTATTACCTTCAAGCTTTACCCGGTCAACCAACGTGACACCTCCCGTAATGGCACTTGCATTCAAACTATAATAATAATAAATACCCCCCCCGTTTGCCGTAGCGATGTTATTTTTAATCAGTAGATTATGTAAGGTTGGTGCCGCAAAATTATTATAGATGCCGCCGCCGTTTTCTGCCTTTCCGCCTGTAATGGTAAAGCCATCCAGAACTGCAGTATTTGTCAGCATGTTAGTTAAACCAAAGCTGTTTTTAATCACGCTTGCTTTACCATTACCCTGCAATACAGACCCATCGCCAAGACCTTTGCCCTGACAGGCCAAAATGCGGTTGTCATCCGGGCCTTCAACCCCATTATCCGGATCAAAACCGCCATATATCGCCACATTTTCTTTCATATTGAAACTATTTGTCAGGGGAACATCATAGACCCCAATGGCCACATAGACACGTAAGACACCCTTAGCGTTAATGGCAGCCTGCAGGTCTCCGGCAGCACTGTTCCAACTAATCCCTGTACCGGTAGCCCCGGCTTTCACATAAATAATTCCGTTACCATCCGGGCTCAATCCATTTTCTGTATTACCATCATTAGATCCATACTCATAGGCACCTACATCAATCGTTACTCCAACCACCCGTAGATTTGTCGCCAGATCTTTAGAGGTTTCATTCATACCCGTAAACTGCGTATATAAATTCATCTGCCCCGCATCTTCGCAGGCAGTTCCGGCGAGCAAGGTATAATCCTGATGAGAAGGGTCCTTAAATAACTGGGCTGCAGTAATGGAAGTACCATCCAGATCACCAGGGTTTACAGCTGCCTGTCCTTCTATAAGACAGGCCGTCTTTATTGCAACCCCCGTGATGCCTCCAAACACAATGGAGTTAACCATCATCACCTTATCATCTCCCACAATAGCATGGACTGCGGCATTATTTATGATGGTTGTGTTAGCCACGAAAGTATTCCCACCCACATTATAAAGCGCCGCGCCATCATCAGTGGCACTGTTACCAGCCACCAACACGCTGGCCAGCCTTTGGCTGGAGGTACTGAGATAAACACCGCCGCCATTGGCGGCCTGGTTATTGATAATTTGGCAACTAATAATGGTTGCCAACTGACTAGCATTGCTGCTTAAGCCGTAATCATAATATAGCCCGCCTCCATTTGCGGTAGCCCTATTGTTTTTAATGACCAGATTATTGAGCAGCGGAGAAGCATACTGATTATATATACCGCCCCCGTTTTCTGCCTCGCCACCCGTAATCGTAAAACCGTCCAGCCTGGCAGAGATATCCATCATATCCCCCGGCTGACCAATATTACGCACGACACTATGTGCCCCGTCGCCAAGCAAAACAGCGCCTTGAGCCGTATCCTTATTGGGCAGTATCCTTAAACTGTCCAAATTAACAATTCCATGATCCGGATCAAAACCACCGTAAACCGCTACATTAGATTTTAACCCAAAACTCCCGGAATTAGGTACCCGGTAGGTTCCGGTGGCCACATAAACCTGTGATACCCCGGCAGCATCAATCGCTCCCTGCAGGTCCCCTGTCGCATTATCCCAGCTTCTGCCATTACCCGTAGAGCCTGCCTTCACATAAATAATTCCACGCTCATCCGCAGCCAGGGTACTGCCCGCCTGTGCGAGCTCCGAGGCATTGCTCTCCTGGGCGCCCAGATCCATCGCCGTGCCTGCAACCCTTTGATTACCTACAAGATCACTAGAAGTAGCCGTGGAAAGACTGGTAAATAAAGTGTAATTAGCGGCACTGGCGGCGCTAATAGCCACAGCGCCCGCAAGCAAACGATAATCAGCATTTGCCGGGTTATTAAACACTTGACCCTCAGCCAGATTAGTTCCGTCCAGATTACCGTTTGCGATATCATCTACTCCCCCGATCAGACTATTTTGAGCTGTCATCTCTCCGCTAATACCTCCGAAGACAATAGAATTCAACGACATAATATTACTTGCACATACAACTGCCACGCTGTCCGCTCCACTAGCCGTACTTTTATTACCCGCAATCGTGGCATTGACCAGATATACCACACCATCCGGACAGTAAAAAGCACTTCCTGCTCCACTAGCTGTATTGCCTGTAATCTCTGTGTTAGCAAATCGTTGATTACTATTACTGATATATACGCCAGCCCCATGAACAGCAGTGTTAGCAGATATTTTTACATTCACAATAAGCGCCAACTGACTAGGATTGGCATTATTACTATTACCATAATAAATACCCCCGCCGTTCTCGGTTGCTGTATTACCTGTAATCAATAAATTTTTAAGCGTGGGAGAAGCGTAACTGTTATATATCCCCCCACCATTTTCTGCCTCACCACCGGTAATGGTAAAGCCATCCAATATGGCCGTATAATTCAGCATACTGGTGGCCGAAAAGTTGTTTTTTATAACACTTCCTGATCCATTCCCTTGCAAAACAGATCCTTTAATAGCTCCCTGACATTGCATGAAGCGGGTACTATCCAGTGTACTGATACCATTATCCGGATCAAAACCACCATAAACAGCTACATTATTTTTTAACATTAGGCCACCAGTGGCTGAAACCTTATAATTACCAGTGGCTACATATACTTTTTTTACCCCATTGGCATTAATAGCACTCTGAATATTACCGACCGCATCTGACCAGCTACTGCCTTTTCCAGTTCCACCTTCCCTGACATATATAATACCGCTCGCATCAGGAACAATCCCTACAGCGCCCACATTTACAGTCGCAGAGCCGCTCTCATAAGCCCCCATATCAATACTGGCACCTGCCTCCCGGTATTTACCTGCCAGATCAGCCGAGTTTTCATTTAGAAAAGTCAATCCTTCAAATATAGTACGCATACCCGCATCTATGGCGACCGAACCGCTAGCTAAACTAAAATCTCCCGTAGAAGGGTTTTTAAATACCTGGGATATGCTCAGCCCTTCAGAGCTCTTATTACCTGACTCATTACTGTTTAGTCCTTCTATCAAAGAATATAAAGGTGAACTCAAATTTGTAGAACTACCAAATAAAACTGAATTGATTAAAGCAACACCATCGTCGCCCCTGACAGCAGTTGTACCCACATTCTGTGCAATGGTACAGTTAATTAGCATATTTGAACCCCGATTATTGTATATAGCAGCCCCTTCAGTTGTGGCCGTATTGCCTGTTATCAATACATTGACCAGCCCATTGCTACTTGCATTAAAACAAATACCACCACCATACATGGAGATATTATTTTTAACAATAATATTTTGAAAATTAGGCTCAGAAACACCTAATGCAATAAGAGCAGAATCCGTAAATATACCACCACCTGTTCCCGTAGCCGTATTGCCTTTAATCACCAGGTTCCGTAGTAAAGGCGTGGCCCAGATATTATTCACCCCTCCCCCTTCAGCAGCCTTACCTGCCGTCAGGGTAAAACCATCCAGAACAGCTGAGCTGATCATCTGGTTTGCCTTGGTAAAGACATTTTTCACCACGCTGCCTTTATAGTTCCCCTTTAAGATGGATCCTTCTGCCGAACCTCTGTTGGGTAATATACGCTCCCCCGTTAAATCAAATACGCCCTTATCCGGGTCAAATCCACCAAAAACCGCCACACCATTTTTCAGGGTAAAGCTGTTGGACGTCGGCACATTATACGTACCTACGGCCACAAAAACCTGGCTAACGCCTTCAGCATCTATGGCTCCTTGTAAGTTACTGGTGGCAGCTGACCAGCTGCTACCATTTCCTGTACCCGCTGGCCTTACATAAATGACGCCATTTGAATTTGGACTTAGAGTAGCTGTTTGGCCCAGACAAATTGCTTGGCTCCCCAACAAAAAACTAAAAAGCAGGCAACTCAAAAATACAATACGCGCAAAAAAGCGGTAACAGCAGCTCGTAAAATTCTGATTCATAACAGTGGTGATTGAATGGAAAGAACAAATTTTCATCGGCTGTCAGGTAAAATGAAATTTCATAATAAGGGATAGTCCTTCCCATAAACAGTCAATACAATTTGTCAGAACGAAAGTAATTTTCAGGCAGGAATCCCGCAAAAATCAGCCGTAACAAATGCGTAACAGATTACATTCATACAATTTACTCACTGATGAACAATCGCTTATAAAAACAGGCTTACAAGTATTCCAAATGCATATCCTCCAGGCAATTTTATAGCAATATAAATATTATAACTACTTTACAGGCAGCAGCCTCTTCCAGATAAAATTGACGAACCATAGGATCATCAACCCTCATAATCAGTCGATTATGACTCCAGGACAATTTGCTACACACTGTGTAGCAAATGTCGAAATCAGGGTAAGTAAGATAAAACTGCCTGAAATTACGCAGATTGGAATAAGAAAAACCATTCCCTAAGTCCTTTGTCAGAGCCTATGACAGTTTTTTTAATAACTCATCACCGTAATTCGCTTTATCATTACCATGTTGCTCTTCCTCTACAATGCGTCTTCCCATAAGCCAATAAGCCTCTACCATGCTCGAATTAATTGCTTGATTGGACTTTTGACGCGCCTGAGCAAGCATGTGCTTGATGTCATTTACAAAATTCGAGCTTTTATAACTTTTGATTTCCATGTAATAATTTATTATAACATTTCCACAATTGACATTGTTATTTTTACCACTAACCACAAAATTCTTACCTCTGCCTAGATCAACTATTTACTAAAATTCAAACATCAAAATTGAAGGCAAACTATACGAAATCACAGACAGAGAGTCTTAATTGTCTTTTATTAAAAAAAAGACAATTGACTTCCTTTTATATTTGCAACCGAATTGCCCAAAGTTATGAATTTAAGCTTAGTAATAAAAAACTTTAACCAAATGACACAAACAACCTAATTCATTGGATTTTATAAAATACCTTTCCCTTATTTTCCTTTGTTATGCTCTTTCTTTCCTATTTGCCAATACAGTAAATTCAACTATACTAATTATCAACAAATTACAGCAAATGAGGTGTAGTATAGGTGTAACAAGCAGTGGCTATATTTTAGTAAATGAAATAATTTTACTATCTTCTATCGATACAAACACCAAATAAATTAGTAGTCTTATTTTACTTATAAATAATTACCAAAAAGAGATAAATAAGATTTCCCATTTTGGGAACTTTTATTTATCTTTGCAAAAAAAGGAATATTGAGAGTCATTGCAAAAAAGGTATTAAGGAGTTTTTGGGAGTTACACAATGATTGCGAACAGGCATTAAAATCATGGCACAAAGAAGCTTCAAATGCAACTTGGGCTAATTTAAATGAGCTTAAATCAGATTACCCAAACGCTAGTATCTTGGACAATAATAGAGTTTGTTTTAACATTAAAGGTAACCATTATCGGCTTATCGTTAAAATCAACTTTAACTATCAAATGATGTGGATCCGCTTCATCGGAACACATCCTGAATATGATAAAATAGACGCTAACAACATTTAAAAAGAAAATTATGAATTTAAAACCGATAAAAACCGAACAAGATTATAACAAGGCCTTAAAAAGGCTTGAATTAATATTTGATGCAGAACTGGGAACCAAAGAGGGGGATGAGCTTGAAATTTTGGGAATTCTCATAGAAGAATATGAAAATAAACATTTCCCAATTGGTTTACCAGATCCAGTAGAGGCAATCAAATTTAGAATGGAACAGCTCGATTATAGTCAAAAAGATTTAGCGAATGTTACAGGTTCAAAAAGCAGGGCAAATGAAATACTAAATCGAAAAAGAAAACTATCTCTAAGCATGATTAGAAAACTTAATGAAGTATTACACATTCCATCTGATGTATTAATACAGGCATATTGATAACGCTATAAGTATATAGAATATTAATGAGAGTATTATCTTACCCTGCTCAATTCGTTTCATGGCATTTTCCGATGTTTTCCGTTATTTAGCATTTTATTTGCCAATACAGTAAATTCAACTACACTAATTATCAATCAATTACACTAAACGAGGTGTAGTATAGGTGTAACAAGACAGACAATATTATTAGCATACTACATAACACTACTAAACATCATACCTATAAATGCTAAATATTTAACATTAAAATAAAAAACGTTCTCCTAATCAGCGTAAATGAAAATAAATTTCGTACCTTTGTTGTAACAGTACCCATTCTGCATACCATAAGAACTGCAAGTGGGTCATTTTTTTTATTGCTATGTCAAACAAACCAGCTTACAGTATAGCCGATCAAATAATACTACTAAAAAAACGAGGAATGTTATTCAGAGATGAGGCTAATGCGCCACATTTCCTAGAAAACATCAGTTATTATCGCCTAAAAGGATATTGGTGGGATACACAAAACGATCTCATAAGCCACACATTTCAAGTAAACACTTATTTTGAAGATATAATCGACCGCTACAATTTTGACCGTCATTTAAGACTAATATTGTTCGATGCAATCGAGCGGATCGAAATTGCCTTACGCACAAAAATGATTTATCATTTATCAATGGCATATGGTGGTTTGTGGTATTTAGATGCTTCACTTTTTAATTCTTCGACTATCAATGTAAACGGAGTTATTAAAACAATTTATCAATTTACAATTGAAGGATTGCAAAATGAATTTAAACGAAGCAAGGAAATTTTTATAAAAGACCATCGAACTCGATATCCACACGAGAATCCTCATTCATGGAAGATACTTGAAGTAGCATCTATGGGAACTCTTTCCAAGCTATACAAAAGCCTAAAACATCAACTTCCAGAAAAAGCAATGATTGCCAAAGAAATGGGTTTGAATTTGCATAGTGAATTGTCCAGTTGGTTGGAAGCTATTACGTATATCCGAAATATTATTGCACACCACTCAAGATTATGGAGCAGAACTATGGTCAAAACACCAATCGAAAACATAAACAATCCAACTGGGAAATGGTTTGTAAACCTCTTAACACAAGCACAAACGAAAAAGCCATTTTTGATTATTTCTTGTATGGTTTATTTATGCAATGAAGTTACACCAGGACACCAAATAAAAACAAAGATCTTGGACTTGTTCAATAAGAACCCACATATACCGATTTACAAACTCGGTTTTTTAAACAACTGGAAAAACGAACTTTTGTGGAAGTGACGGCAAACCATGACTTGCGTTCAGCCCAAAGGTAATTAAAATGCTTAAGGCTGATTGTTCTCCAAAAGGTATGGCGCAAAATTATAAAACTACGTATCACATCTCTGGAGTATTGCTTACTCTGTTCAATTAATTCCATTATATTTTCCGATGTTTTCCGTTATTAGTATTTTATTTACCAATACAGTATGTTCAAAACAACTGGTTATCAAGTATCTTATAACAGTTCAGGTGTAAATTTGGTGTAAAAGATTTTCCTAACAATTTAGCATTAATCAATAATATACCGATTTTATTAGCCACATAAGCTAAATTAAAATCAATCATCTTTCGATATAGATTACTTTTATAGTACTTATTGAAAATGACTACATTAACTAAATTATTCCTTTCTAAAATGGCAATCAATCTCCGCTTTGGTACTACTCACTTCAAAAAATGTGCGAATTTCTATCTACCGAGCTTAAAAAATAAAATTTAAGAACTCAAAATAGAAAATATAATGGAAATATTAGTATATTTGCAACCTAGTTCATTCTTCGTTCGAAGAAAGGAAATCGAAAAACGCAAGCCTAGAAGCTATGCGTTTTTTGCTTTATAGAATATTATCCAGTCTCCTATTGTACTTTTTAACAATTTTGTCTCTTTTTGAATCCTTCCCGGAGAGATAGTAGGCAGTTAAAAGATAATATTCATTTTTATTCCTTAACGGCTCAAGGATAATAACATACTTTTCGTCCTTATCGTAAATATAGGTCCTAACCCCCTCGGGTTCCTTGACAGAAAAAATTAACATATTTTCTGTCTTTTGTTCTTCAATATGGAACTTGACCCAATGGAGTCTTAAACTTCGATATAAATCAAATTCTCGTTTTCGAGTATTCTTATCAACAATCACTGTTGTGAGATGTTTAAATAGGGTTTCCATTTTTATAACACCACTGTCAGGTGTAGGCAAAATCCTTTTACCCCGAAAAATGAAATTTGGATTGTTTACTATATCCCTATTAAAAACCCCTTTTAATGACAGTTCCCGTTTAAGCTCATCGAAACCAGCAAGCTCTAATAATTGATTATATTTCTTTAATAAATTAAATGGCATCTATTAATGTAATTCTATGAAAAATAAATTAAATTTATCATTATAATTAGTAGAATTAAGGCTTTCATGTGAAAGGCTTTTTATTTTTTCAATTAGACGAACTTTTGCTGAATTCAATTTATCCTTGTTATTATGCAAATATGAAATCGCACCCATTATTAAGTCAGTCAATTGCATTATTAAACTTTCATGGGAACGAATATTTTGAACATTCCGAAATACGCCAAACTTGGAATTTAGAATTTGTTTTAAATAATTAACTTTGTTTGCACTAAGTGTATCTTTAATATCTAAATAGACATTGTAAACACTACCGATTGTATCAATTTTATAATTAAGCAACTGATAATACATTGTATAATAAAATTCATCGTAAGTTTTATTATACGCATCACAGTTGATTTTGGACTTTTCAACGCCTATACATCTGAATGTCATTTCAGTCTCAAAAAAATATTTCACCAAATCTTCATAGAATCGATATTGTGACATTGAGACATTAGTCCATTTTATTTCACCATAAAAATGATGCTTTGATTTTAAATCTTTGATACGATTAGTTATTCCTTTAATCTGATTATAGCCTACACATACTGAACCAAGAAACATAAATCGTTGCTTGTCATTTTCTAAATGACAGCTTTCATCGCAATAAATATTAAATGTCTTATTTACCTTCATAAATTTCGTAGAATTATCCAGCGTTAAAAAACTAGATGACTATATACTGCTTTCAGAATGTACAATAGCCAGCGATTATTATAAATAACTTTGGGCAACTAATCGATATTTTTAAATCTTAGCAAAGGTAATTCCTCTTCTTTAATTATTTAACTTTTTAATCTAAAAAATCTTATTTGCCAATACAAAACTTTCCAAATATAGTCCCAAGTATATCTCGATCATGTTCAACTCGACCAGATATTTCCCCTAGATAATGAAGACATCTGCGAATATCAATAGCAAGTAAATCACCT
>Ga0164242_10006737_pt1 | contig 12621 bp, 12 predicted proteins | sample OricomgcompostMG_FD_108783 | JGI IMG/M metagenome (GOLD analysis project Ga0164242, IMG submission 108783) | Miracle-Growth compost microbial communities from Emeryville, California, USA - Original compost - Miracle growth compost (MG) ... | reverse complement strand
CGACGCCGCGCGGTGACCTTTCGCGCGCGGCGCGACCACGCGGCGTCGGGCACAAAGAGCCGCGCGCTCCCCCTGCACCGTGATTGGACGTGTGCCTGCCCAATGGCTGCTCCGTTGAGAAATTACGGTGCAGCAGGCGCGAGATTCCCCATGTGCCACGCCATTGGCTTGGCACATGGGGAATCTCGCGGGAGCGGGTCAGGCGGGGCGGCCGTCCTCGCCCAGCCGCACCCAGTGCGGGTAGCGCGCCTGCAGGGTGTCCCCCGAGGAGGTGCCCCTGAGCCGGCGCTGCACCCACGGGCCGGCGTATTGCACGGCCCAGCGGCTGTTCTCCGCGAGCCGGTCACGGCGGCTCAGCACCGGTTCGGGCAGGGGCTCCGGGTCGGCCCCGGGCTGCGGCCGGCCCAGGAGGTCGAGGATGCGGCGGGCCATGAGCGCGTGCCCACGCTCGTTCATGTGCATGCGGTCCTCGGCCCAGTAGCCGGGCTGCCCGAACTCGCGCCAGCGCCAGTAGTCGGCCACCCGCGCACCGGTCACGTCCGCGATCTCCCGCACGCGTTCGTTGTACAGGGCCACGCGGCCCACCACGCGGGAGAAGACCGGGGAGACGGAGAGGTCGAAGCCGGTGAAGAGCAGGACCTCCGCACCGGAATCGGTGAGCCGGCGGACCGCATCCAGGTACCCGCGCGAAAGCGTGGAGAGGTCGACGCGCGGGCGCAGCAGGTCATTGGCCCCCGCGTAGAGCGTGACGACGTCCGGCTGCAGCGCCAGCGCCGGCTCGATCTGCTCCGCGAGCACCTGCGGGAGCTTCTTGCCGCGGATGGCGAGGTTCGCGTACTCCCAACCCTCGGCGCCGAGCACCTCCGCCACGCGGTCGGCCCAGCCACGCACCCCGTTGGGGCGCGCCGGATCGAGGTCACCGACGCCCTCGGTGAAGGAGTCCCCCAGGGCCAGGAATCGACGCGGCGCGCTCACGAGGCCACCGTCTCCTGCCGGAACACGCACCGCCAGCGCGTGCCCTCGCGCCGCCACCAGGACGTGATGACCGCGCCCTCGTCGCCACGGAACTGCCGGTAGGCCAGTTGCACCAGGTCCTGGGTGAGCGCCTCCTCCGCCAGCCGCTCCACGCCGTCCACCGCTGCCCGGTCCGCCTCGGCGGCGGCCAGGGTGTCCCTGTCCACGAGCCGGGCACCCGCCACGACACCGCGGAAGGAGGGCGAGAGCAGGAAGCGGAGCGTCTCCGCATCGCCCCGCTCTGCCGCGTCCATCGCCTCCGCCTCCAGGGTCAGCGCGAGGGAGATCGGGTCGCTGGCCGAGACGCCAGCGTCCAGTTCCACGACGCCCTGGGACGCCGCCGCCACGTCCTCGTCGACTGACCCGGCCCCGGCGGCAGGTGCCCCAGCAGCGGAACGCGACCCCGCGGCGTCGGGCACCGAGGCCCCCGAGGACGCGCCCTCCCCATCCGGCGCGTACCCCGGACCGGCGTCGGGACGGCGTCCCTTCTGGTGCGCCGTGGCCGCCGCCCGCGCGCGGTCGTCCGCCGCCTCGTTGAGGTGGTGCCCGGCGTGGCCCTTGACCCACTCGAAGTCCACCTGCCGCCCGGCCAGCGCGGCGTCCAGCTCCTTCATGAGGTCAACGTTCAGCACGGGCTTGCCGTCGGCCTTCTTCCAGCCGCGCTTCTTCCAGCCGTGGCGCCACTTGGTCACCGAGTTGATGACGTACTGCGAATCGCACAGCACCAGCAGCGGCTCGTCCTTGTAGGGCTCCGTGCTGCGCAGCAGGTCCAGGACGGCCATGAGCTCGCCCATGTTGTTGGTGCCGTGGTCCCAGCCGCCGGCGCGCCAGCGGTCCTCGTCCACGTACCAGGCCCAGCCGGCCGGGCCGGGATTGCCCAGGGCAGAACCGTCCGCCGCCGCGATGATCGTCATGGGCACCATGCAATCACAGTCAGGAGAGCGGATTGTGCCCCGCCGGGACCTCCTCGCCGGGGTGCACGGGCCCGGGAGGCGTCCCGTTGCCGAAGGGCTCGCCGCCGAGACGCTCGCGCCCGTGCGGGGTGAGCCAGTTGGCCAGGTCCGGGCCCACGGGCACGATCCCGGTGGGGTTCACGTCGCGGTGCACGCGGTAGTAGTGCTGCTTGATCTGGACCACGTCGATGGTGTCGCCGAAGCCGGGCGTGGTGAAGAGGTCGCGCGCGTAGCCCCAGAGGTTCTCCATCTCCGAGAGCTTGTTGCGGTTGGCCTTGAAGTGCCCGTGGTAGACGGGGTCGAAGCGCGCCAGCGTGGTGAAGAGCCGCACGTCCGCCTCGGTGATGGTCTCCCCCATGAGGTAGCGGCGGGTGGCCAGGCGCTCCTCGAGCCAGTCCATGGCGGTCCAGAGCCGCTCGTAGGCCTCCTCGTAGGACTCCTGGTCCCCCGCGAAGCCGCAGCGGTACACGCCGTTGTTGACCTCGGTGAAGATGCGCGTCATGACGGGCCACATCTCGTCCATCGCTTCCGCGGGCAGCAGGTCCGGGGCGCCCTCTCGGTGGAATTCGCGCCACTGCGTGGAGAAGTCCAGGGTCATCTGCGGGTAGTCGTTGGTGACGACGCCGCCGGTGGGCACGTCCACGAGCGCGGGCACGGTGATGCCGCGCGGGTAGTCGGGGAAGCGCTTGAAGTAGTTCTCCTGCACCCGCTCGGTGCCCAGCACGGGGTCCACGCCTCCCGGATCCAGGTCGAAGGTCCACGAGCGGGCATCATGCACCGGGCCCGGCATGCCCAAGGAGATCACGTCCTCCAGACCGAGCAGGCGGCGCACGATCACGGTGCGGTTGGCCCACGGGCAGGCGCGGGCCGCGACGAGGCGGTAGCGTCCCGGTTCCACGGGCCAGGCCTGCGCGCCCTCGCTCAGCCCGTAGCCGAGCGAGCCGACCTTGGACGGTGGGGGCGCCGGCAGCGCGCGCACCGCCTCCGGATCGGCGACCACCCTGTCCTCGATGTAGGCGGTGTCCCGCTCGTAGGCCCCACCCGTCACGTACGTGCCCTGTTCGCTCGTCTCACCCATGACATCCAGTGTGGTGCGCGTATGATTGACACGTCAATCGGCAGGGGGAAGAGCATGAGCACTGCAGTGCACGGCGCGGCGGACGGCGCCGCGTCTTCGGAGCCCCAGGGCACGACGTCGTCCGGGCAGGCAGGTGCCCCCGGTACCGGTGCGTGCGCTGGGACGACCCGCTGGCTCAGCCAGGACGAGCAGGAGATGTGGCTGCAGGTCCGCGAGTTCATGTGGGGCTACCCCTCGGCGCTGGACCGCCAGCTCAACCAGGACTCCAATCTCTCCACGGGCGAGTACTCGGTGCTCTCCACGCTCTCCGAGGCGCCCGAGCAGCAGCTGCGTGCCGGTGACGCCGCGGCGGACCTGGGCTGGGAGCGCAGCCGCCTGTCCCACCTGCTGCGGCGGATGGAGGCCAAGGGGCTGATCGAGCGTGTCCCCTCCCGCTGCGACCGGCGCGGGCACGACGTGCACCTGACCGAGCTGGGGCTGGCCACCATCGAGGAGGCGGCGCCCGCCCACGTGACCTTCATCCGCGAGACGCTCTTCGACCCGCTCAGCCCCGAGGAGCAGGCGGTCCTCGCCCGCGCCCTGCGGCGTGTGGGCGAGGCCGCCGCTGCCCGGCGCTGAGCCGGGCTACTCCCCCAGCACGTCCCCGATGAACCCGCCCTGAGACACGGAGCGGCGGGCCGCCGGCGGCACCCAGAACACGGAGGATCCCACGGCGGAGGTCCACGTGTTGAGCATGTCCAGCTCTGCCAGGGACTTCTGGATGGGGTCGAACTGCTTGAGCGGATCCGCCTGGAACGTGGCGAAGAGCAGGCCCGCCCGGTCGGAGCCGGTGGCCGCAGGGTCCGCGTAGTTGTAGCCCCTGCGGTAGATCCGCGTCCCGGGCAGCCGCGCCCGCCGCACGTGCGCGAAGTCCGCGACCTTCGTCACGAGCCCCTCCTTCGCCTTCAGATCCGGCTCGTCGTGCTCGCTGCCGCCCGTGACCGGCGCACCGTCCGCGAGCCGGCGCCCCACGGCGTCCTCCCGCGCGGTGCGATCCACCTCGTCCCACGTGGACAGATCCAGCGAGATCCGCCGCAGCACCAGGGAGGTGCCGCCGGCCCCGAAGGCGCCCGCGCCGTTGCGCCACACCACGGAGTCGAAGTCCTCGGTGCCAGGCACCGGGTTGGAGGTCCCGTCCACCTGGCCGAAGAGGTTGCGCATGGTGGTCCCGTCCGGCCTGGCGCCGCGGGCGTAGCGGAAGCCCTCCTGCACCCACGCCGGGGTGGAGAACGGCGCGCACTCGCGCTGCAGCACGCGGTCGGCGTGGGCCAGGGTCAGCGGGTCATCGCACGTGCTCTGCAGCACCAGGTCCGCCTGCCCCCAGCGCCGCTGCAGCCGGTCCGTCTTATAGGCGGGCAGGGGTGCCAACCACTCGGGGGGCCTGCCGCCCAGGGCCTTCACGAGCGCGGGGCCGAACCCCAGCGTGATGGTGAGGTTGGACGGGGCGTCCCCGAGCTCCGGCTCCACGTCCGCCAGGACGGGCCGACCCGCCATGAGGCGGTCGATGTCGTCGGTGAGCAGGCGCAGCCAGGCCCTGACCCGCTCTGCACTCAGGCCCCGCCCCAGGTGCACGGCCCGGTAGATGACCTGCGCCCCCGGCGGGGTATCCACGCCCGGCTGGCGGCCGTGGCTCGCGGCCGCGACCGTGGACGCGCCGAGCGAGCCCGTCGTCAACGGGTCCTGCCCTGCGGCGTCCGCCCTGGCCGGACCCTCGAGGGCCGCGCCGCCCGCCACACCTGCCGCCGCACCGGCGGCCGCGCCCGCGGCGGCCAGGAGGCCGCCGCGGAGCACGGTGCGCCGGTCGGTGCCGGTCACTTGGACGAGGGGGCGTAGGACTCCTGCGCCCCGGCGAATTCCTTGACCGGCGCCGTGACGGCCACGGTGCTGCCGTCATCCAGCGTCAGGGTCACCTTCACGGTGTCGCCCGCCTTCAGCGTGTGGTGAAGGTCCATGAGCATCACGTGGTCGCCGCCCGGTTCCAGGGTCTTGGAGCCGTGGGCGGGCAGTGCGAAGCCGTCCTTCTTCTCCTTCATGGTCATCCCGCCCGAGCCGTTGGAGACGGTCTCGTGCAGCTGGACCATGCCGGCCGCATCGGACGTCGCCTTCACGATGGTGCGCGGCTGGTCCGTGGTGTTCTGGATCGTCCCGAACAGCGAGGTCATGGACCTCTCGGCCTTGATCCACTGGTTGCTCACGGTGATGCCCTGCGCGGCATGCGCAGCCGCCCCCGAGCCGGTGGACGGGGCGGCGCTCATGCTCATGTCGCTGCCGGAGCTCATGTTCATGTCGCCGCCTGCGGTAGCGCTCGTACTGGCGCTCGAGTCGGCCGCGTTGCTGCTCGTGCCGCAGCCGGTGAGGGCGGTGGCGGCGATGAGGGCGCAGGCGCCCAGGGCCAGGTAGTTCTTGGTTTTGCGCTTGGTGTTCTGCTTGGTCATCTCAGGGGTCTCTCTGCTCTTGAGGGGCCGCGCTCCGGTGCGGGGGTTCCGTCGGTGCAGGCACCGCGTTGGTGAAGGCACGACGTCGGGTGCGTGCGTCATCGGCGTGGGTCCACGGTCGCCGTGGTTCCGTCGGCACCGTCGTTGCGTCGGCAGGGCCGTGGACCGGACGCAGCGTGGCCTCGGGGAGGGTACGTCGCGGCACCGGCCGCCATCGGTCGGTGGGGACACATCCGCCCGGGCACCAGCGTGGGAGCGCAGCGGTGAGGACCGCGCCGATTCAGGCACGGTCTGGGGTCTCAGGCGAGGGAGAGCGGTGGCCCGCGGTAGCGCAGGGCCGCCAGGGGCAGGCCGAGCCGGTGCGGGCGGGGCAGCCAGGCCGTGGCCGGCACGCGCGAGGACGTGCGTGCCGCAGCCGGCAGCTGCGGGAGCCGGGCGAAGAGGCGACCGGCCGCCCGGGCGGTGGCGGACACGGCGAGCGCCGCAGCGCTCAGGCCGCGTTCGGCGTGGCGCAGGGCCAGCACGGAGAGCAGCGCGGCCAGCACGTGCGCCGCGAGCATGAGGGCGGCACCGGGTTCGGTCGCCGCGACAAGATGGGCCGCGCCGAGGGCTCCGGCATGACCGGCGTGGCCCGCGTGCAGCTGCTGGTTCACGGCATCGGCCCCGACGGCCTCCGCCACGGTGAGCGGCGCCGAGGAGGCGTGGGCGGCATGGCCCGCGTGCCCGGCGCCGAAGGCCAGGTGGTAGACGAGCTGGGCCGGCAACAGCAGCCCGGCCAGTCGCAGCAGCGACGGGCGGCGGCCCACGAACGGCAGGGCGGCGACGGCGCCGAGCGCCCACGCCACCGACACCAGCACCGGGCTGGGGGTGTGCCCGCCGGCCAGCTGGTGGGTGAACACCGCCAGGAGCGTGGCCAGGCCGGAGGCGCCCCAGGCGCGGGGCAGCGCACCCACGCGTGAGCGCATGGCCGCCTCCTTCACACCGACGTCTCGCCGACTTCTCACCGTCAGGACCCCGGGGAACAGCACCGGGGCGGCACGGGTGTGTGAACCCGTACCGCCCCGAAGTCTACGCGGAAGCGTGACTTTTCTACACGGCGTCGAACACCGGACGGTGCCCGGAGACCTGCCGCGCGGAGAGCTCGGCGAACACGCCGCCGGCCGCGCGCAGCTCCGGCGCCGTGCCGCGCTCCACGATCCGCCCGCCGGTGAGGACCAGGACCTGCTCGGCGTCCTCGATGGTGGTCAGGCGGTGGGCGATGGTCAGCGTGGTGCGGTGGCGGGCCAGCCGGGTCAGGGCCGCCTGCACCTCGGCCTCGGTGGAGTTGTCCAGGGCGCTCGTGGCCTCGTCCAGCACCAGCACGCGCGGGTTGCGCAGCAGGGTGCGGGCGATCGCCATGCGCTGCTGCTCGCCGCCGGAGAAGCGGTGTCCGCGGGCGCCGACCATGGTGTCGAGGCCCTCCGGGAGGGCGTCGATGCGCTCGGCCAGGCTCGCGTCGGCCAGGGCGTCCCAGAGCTGGGCATCGATGGCGTCCGGGGCGGCCAGGAGCAGGTTCTCGCGGACCGTGCCGTGGATCAGGTAGGACTCCTGCGAGACCACGCCGACGATCGCGGCGAGGTCCTCGAAGCGCATGTCCCGCACGTCGATCCCGTCGATCGTGACGCGCCCGGCGGAGGGGTCACCGAGCCGGGAGACCAGGGAGGCCAGCGTGGACTTGCCCGAGCCCGTGGGGCCGACGAGGGCCGTGGTGGTGCCGGCGGGGATGACGGCGTCGATGTCCGTGAGGACGGGCTGCTCGCTGCCGGAGTAGGTGAAGTCCACGTGTTCAAGGCGCACCTCGCCGCGCACCGAGTCCAGGTCGATGTCCACCGGGTGCTCCGGCTCGCGGATCTCCGGGGTGAGGTCAAGCCACTCGAAGATGCGGGAGAAGAAGGCCATGGCGGTCACCCACTGCACGCCCACGCTCATGAGGCCCATGACGGGGCGGAAGAGCCCGGACTGCAGGGCGGTGAAGGCCACGACGGTGCCGATGGACAGCCCGTGCCCGCCGACCGGGAAGCCCGCGGCCAGGTAGATGACGGCGGGGATGGCCGCGAAGATGATCTGCATGATCGCCATGCGCCAGCGCCCGGCCAACTGGGAGGCGGTCTCCAGCTCGGCCAGCTCGCGGGAGTCCTCGGCGAAGCGGTCGGCGGCGCGGCGCGTGGAACCCAGGGTCTTGGCCAGGCGGATGCCGGAGACCGAGAGTCCCTCGTCCACGGCGGTCTGCAGCCGGGCGAACATGGCCTGCTGCTGCACGGTCTTGGCCCGGCGCAGCACGGCCACGCGGCGCGCCACCCAGATGGCGGGCGGGAGGACCAGCAGGGAGATGAGGCTGAGCCAGGGGCTCAGGGCCACCATGGCGACGAGGGTGCCCACGGCGGTGGTGACGTTGGAGGCGATGCCGGTGGCCGTGTTCGTCACGAGCCCCTGCATGCCGTTGATGTCGTTGCTCATGCGTGACTGCACCTCGCCGCCGCGCGTGCGGGTGAAGAACGCCATGGTCTGGGACTGCAGGTGCGTGAACAGCCGCGTGCGCAGCCGGTGCATCACGCCCTGGCCCACGCGGGTGGAGAGCAGGGTCTGGAAGAGGCCGATCACCGAGGTGACGGCGGCGACGCCCACCAGACCGAGCACCAGCCAGATCAGCAGGCGGGTGTTCGCGTGCGGCAGGGCGTCGTCGATGATGCCGCGCACCAGGAAGGGCTGGGCAAGGGAGACGAGGGAGGAGACGGTGATCAGCAGCACCACGAGCGCGAGTTGGGCGCGGGCGGGGCGGAAGAGGGCGGCGATGCGCCGCAGGCTGACGGGGTGTTCGGTGAGCTGCGTGCGGTCCTCGGCGCTGACGCGCGCGCCGCTGCGTGCGGCTGCGCCGGGTCCGCCGGGACCTGCTGGGTTCATGGGTACGGTCATGGGTGACCTCCTCAAGCTGCATTCCCCGTGCGTGGGGAGAGGGTCGTGGGGTCCGGGGAGCGTCCTCGCTCCGCACCGGACACTGATGAGGTTACCTCTCTATCCACAGAATGTAAAGAGGTAACCTCATCATCTTTCGCCGCTCGGCTGTCTACAGTGGTCACATGATGTCCCCGACCCCGGAGCTGGCCGACCTGGTGCACAGCGTCTCGCGCGGGCTGCGCCGCAGCTGGATCGAGGAGCTGTCCCCCTACGGCGTCTCCCCGCACCAGTGGCGCGCCCTGCGGATCGTGGTGCACCGCGCCGTGAACGCCACCCCGCCCCGTCAGCGCGACGTGGCGGAGGCCCTGCGCATCGCCCCGCGCTCCGCCGCCGAGGTGATCGCCCAGCTCGAGTCCGCCGGCCTGGTGCGCCGTGAGACGGACCCGGACGACAAGCGCGCCGTGCTGCTCTTCCCCACCGAGACGGGGCTGGCCGTGGAGGAGAAGGTCTCCAGCGTGCGCAGCGAGCGCGGCATCGCCTACTTCTCCACGCTCTCCGATCAGGACCGCGAGGAGCTCGAACGCATCCTCACCACGCTGCTCGCCGACCACCCCGCGCCCGCCGGCCCGCACACACCGCACGCCGGCCCCGGCACGCACCTGGGCGACGGCACCCCCCGCTGACTCGCGGGGACTTGCCCCACACCTGCACCGTGATTGGACGTGTGCCACGCCATTGGCGTGGCAGACGAGAAATCACGGTGAGTAGGTGCGCCTGCGAGAGGGTCCCGGACGGTGAGCAGGTGCTCGGCGGACAGGTTCCGCTGCACGGCTTCTGTCCCCATCCTGCACGACGGCGGCCGGTGACCTTCTCGCGAAAGGTCACCGGCCGCCGTCGTGCGATGGCTGAAGGAACTCAGTGCTCCTTGGGGTCCTTGCGGCGCGTGACCTGCAGGATGATGCCGAGCAGGATCGCGACGACCAGGAAGCCGCCGACCACCCACATGACCGTGGTGGTGGGCGCCTTGCCGCCGTCCTCCTGCGCGGCCGCGCTCGAGGAACCGGCCTCGAGGGAGCCGGCCGAACCGGCCACCTGGCCCGCGTCCTGCGAGGATGCCGCCTCGCTGGAGGCCGCAGCGCTGGAGGCCTCCGTGCTCGGGGCCGCGCTGGAGGGGGCCGCGACGCCCTTGGTGACCGTGAAGGAGTAGTTGCCGTCGCCGGAGACGCGGTGCCCGTCCTGGGACAGGGCGGACCACTGCACGTCGTACGTGCCCTTCGGCAGCGGCTTCAGGGAGCGGGAGAGCGTGGCGCCCTTGATCCGCACGTCGCCGGTGGTGAACTCCTTGCCATTGCGGTCCTTCACCACGATCTGGTTGGACTTGGAGCCGGGCAGGTTCTGCACCGACTCGTTGAAGGTCAGCGTGATCTGCTTGGGACCCGTCGCGCTGGCGGAGCCGTCCTTGGGGTCCACCTGGATGAGCTGGTTGTGCGCCTGAGCGGGGGCCGCCACGGCCACGGGCGCGGCCAGCACGGCCAGGGCGCCGACGAGCGCGAGCAGCAGGCGGGGTGCACGGGGACGGGGACGAACGGCACGGCGTGACACGGGAACTCCTTGCTGGGCTGGTGCCCGGAAAACCTGCGGGCACGCCGCCAGATCCTAGCCCGCGCACCTGGGAATCCCCGTGTGACGTCCGTCTCCGGTCCTCGCTGCAGCACGCGCGATACTGGTGAGCATGACCTCCGGTTCCTCCCCCGCGTCCTCCGGCCCGTCCTCCTCCGCCGCTCCCGACAGCGCCGTGCCCTCCGCCGACGCCGCCCCCGGAGCCGCCTCCGGAGCCGCCTCCGGAGCCGAGGCGCGCCCCACCGAGGTGGACGGCGTGCGTTACGTGCTGCAGGACAACCCCGGCCCCATGTCCCTGGACGGGACGTGCACGTACCTGATCCCGGGTCGGCGCGGCCTGATCGTGGTGGACCCCGGAGACGCGGACGCCGCGCACCAGGCGGCGGTGGCCGCGCAGGGTGAGGTGGAACTGATCCTCGTCACGCACCGCCACCACGACCACACCGGCGGACTGCCCGCGCTGCGCGAGCTCACCGGGGCAGCCTCGCGCGGACTCGCCGAGGAGTTCAGCGTGGGCGCACAGCCGCTGCGGGACGGCGAGGTGATCCCCGCCGGGGACGGGCTCTCCCTGCGCGTCCTGGCCACGCCGGGACACACCTCGGACTCCGTGTGCCTGGTGCTGCTCAGGGACGGCGTCGACGTGGGCGTGCTGACCGGGGACACGATCCTGGGGCGCGGCACCACCGTGATCGACCACCCGGACGGGAGCCTGGGCGACTACCTCGAGAGCCTCGAACGCCTCATCGCTCTGGGCCCCGTGCCCGCGCTCCCGGCCCACGGCGGCTTCCCCGGCCCCGTCGACGCCGTGGCCGGCGCCTACCTGAAGCACCGCCGCAAGCGTCTGGACCAGGTGGCTGCCACCATCACCTCCCTGCGCGCCCGCGGCATCGAACCGGGCGTCACCGCCGTCACGGACGTGGTCTACGCCGACGTGGACCCCACCGTGCGCCGCGCCGCCGAGATGACCGTGGCCGCCCAGCTGGCACTGCTGGACCCTGAGCTGCTGCCCGCCTCCCCCGGCACCGACGCATAGCGCCGGGACGAACCCGCCCCCGGCTGTGTCATCCGCCGGGACCCGGCATCCGGGCCAGTAGGCTCGGGCCATGAGCACGCCCGAGTCCTCCTCCGCAGCCGCTTCCCCGCACCGCACGGCCCTCGTCACCGGTGCCACGTCCGGGATCGGCGCCGAGTTCGCCGCGCAGCTGGCCGCCCAGCAGCGCCACCTCATCCTGGTGGCCAGGGACGCCGACCGGCTCGCCGAGCAGGCCGCCTCGCTGGAGTCCCGCTACGCCATCCACACGGAGGTGCTGGTGGCGGATCTGCTCACCGATGAGGGCCAGGAGAAGGTGGTGGCCCGCATCGAGTCCGACGTGGACCCGGTGGAGCTGCTGGTGAACAACGCCGGCTACGGGCTGTTGGGCAGCTTCGAGACCAACTCCTGGGAGCAGGAGCGCGACCACTGGCGCATCCACACCGAGGTGCCGCTACGCCTGGCCCACGCCGCCCTGGGCAGCATGCTGCGCCGCGGCGGCGGTCGCATCGTGAACGTGGCCTCGGTCGCCGCCTTCACGCCGCGCGGCACCTACTCCGCGGCGAAGCTGGCCATGGTCAACTTCTCCGAGTGGGCGCAGCTGCACTTCGCGGGCTCCGGCGTGGCCGTCACCGCCCTGTGCCCCGGCTTCACGCGCACCGAGTTCCACGAGCGCATGGGCCAGGACACGGGCCGCTTCCCCGGCTTCGCGTGGCTCAAGGCGGAGGACGTGGTGCGCCAGGGCCTCGCCGACTCCGCAGCGGGCAAGGGCGTCAGCGTGCCCTCGCGCCGCTACAAGGTGGCCAGGGTGGCCACGACCGTGCTGCCCAAGCGGGTCGTGGAGCGCGTCGTCCGGCGCAGCTGAGGCGCCGGCCCGACGGCGCGCGGCTCCGACCGCGCGCACGGACCCGACCATGCGGCGTCGGGCACAGACGGCCCGAGACGCCGCCGGCGCCCGGCCCGTCAGCGCGCGTACTCGAAGTGCCAGGGCTCGCGGTAGGGGTTGAGCTTGCCGGAGGCCGTGTACTTGTTCAGGCGCGAGGGGTGCACCCAGCCGTAGCGCGGCGCGTTGGCGACGAGCCACGTGTAGCGCGCGGAGCCGAAGGCGTACCCGGCGATGTCCGGGGTGTCGAACGCCAGCCCCTTCTCGTGCATGGACGCGCCGGGGACCGCCACCTGCGTGGACGGCAGCGCGCGGAACAGGGCGATCTGCTGGCTACGCGTGCGGTAGCCGATGTCCACGTAGAGGTCCTCACCGAAGCGCTTGCGGAAGGCTTTGTTCAGCGCGTCCAGGTCCTTCACGGCGAGCGAGCCGATCGAGGCGTGCGTGCCGAAGTTGCTCTCCGCGAGCGCTGTGGTCGGCAGCGACCCGGCGGTGAGCTTGCGGAAGGCCGCGCTCGAGTACTTCTTGGCGGCCGTCTGCGGCAGCGGGTTGCTGCTCATCAGGGCCGAGGAGGCGACGGTGACGTGGTGGAAGCCGCCGATGTTCACCTGCCACTTGCCCTTGCCGAGGTCCTT